>Ga0206824_10093_pt1 | contig 31683 bp, 30 predicted proteins | sample Alteio_BWOrgCont_82_FD_152874 | JGI IMG/M metagenome (GOLD analysis project Ga0206824, IMG submission 152874) | Enriched cells from forest soil in Barre Woods Harvard Forest LTER site, Petersham, Massachusetts, United States -... | ecosystem: Environmental > Terrestrial > Soil > Temperate forest >...
AGCGGATTGGACATCTCAGGTCCCCAACCAGTCGCAATCCCTATGCCAAAAGGGCGGATTGGGCATCGGGACTTACCCGTAGACGTCTGGGCAAAAAAGAAGCCCGGCGCGAATCACAAGGATTCGCGCCGGGCGTAGTGGAAGTTTCTGAACCGCTCAGCGGGAACTTAGGCCGCGAGCATCCGTCGACGGATCGCGGGTCCGCCGATCACCACACCGAGCACCAGGAGGAGCGGCAAAAACGCGCTGGTTTCCGGGACGGCGGGCGGCGGAGCGCCGTTGGTGGTGCTGACGAGAAAATAAGGATCGTTGGTGTTCGGTCCCTGAAGGGTGCCAGTAAGGTTCGGCGCGGAGAGTAGATAACCGCTGATGGAGGTATCACTTGACTGGCCCAGCGCATTGAGGACACTCCCCAAGTTGATGCTATAGGTGCCATCGTTGGTGCTACTGAACGTGGGATTGGAGGCCAGAATCTGGGTCGGGCTCGCCGTGCCGATAACCGCGCCGTTGGCCCCGAACAGGGTGATCTGCGGTTCTGCTTTCCCAGCGGTCCCAAACGCGCCGCCGGATTTGATATCAAAATCTTCGGTAACGACGTTGATGCTGGAGGCGGTGACCGCGGAGTTGTACTTCACGTTGAGGCCGGTGGACTGAATGCCGGCAGTCGTGCCGTTGTTATAAATGTTGAGGCCGCTCGCTTGATTTACCGTGCCGTTACTTTGGACGTAACCGACGCCGATCGATCCGGCGAATTCCACGTTTTGGAGCACCTGGGGGCTAACGCCACTGATGCCGAGGGGATTCGATGCATCAATGCCTTGGACCGCAGTGATGGTGTAATTAGCGCCCGCAGGCGTGTAGGTGGAGCCGAGATCAACGACGGACATGGGAGCCCCATGAGCGGTCAAGCCGGCGGAAATGAGGCCCACGGCCAGGATGGCGAGAAGGCTCGTCGCTGGGCGACGAAGCATAGCGTGTTGCGATTTCATGACGAGTGTTGCTGTGTTAGCTGAGTTGATTGGTTGATCGAACCCGACATGGGCAATTGGGTTCGTTGAAACTACACGCACTATATTTTCCAGAATTCGATTTTGGTCAACAAAAATGAGAGAAAAATCGGAAAAAAGTTTCGTGCCAACAGCTCGCTTATTTCCATATAAGGAATATTTTCCATAATGCGATCGAAATTTGCTTGTCCTCCAGCACAGACACTGGCGACCAATCCGCTGTCATAAATGTTCGCCTCCCGTCGACAAGGGCTCTCCTCGCCCGGCCCTCCGCAGCTTTTTCCACGGACCACGGCCCGGTGCGAACCGTAAAGGTTCGCACCGGGCGTGATGGAAGATTCTGAACCCTTTCAGCGGGTGCTTATGCCGCAAGCAGCCGCCGACGGATCGCGGGTCCGCCGATCGCCACGCCGAGCACCAGCAAGAGCGGCAAAAATGCGCTGCTCTCGGGAACGGACGGAGGAGGATTAACCGGAGTGCCGTTGCCGGCACTGACGAACTCATAACCATCGTCTGTCGTGGATCCCTGAAAAGTCTCACCCGAGAAGTTCGCTGCCGAGAGGAGATAACCACCGATGGCGGTATTGGACGACTGACCCATCGCACCGAGGAGCGAGCCCAGATTAATATTAAAGGTGCCATCGTTCGTGGTACTGAACGTGGGATTGGAGGCCAGAATTTGGGCGGGAGTTGCCGTGCCGAGAACCGCGCCGTTCGCCCCGAACAAGGTAATCGCCGGTTCCGCTTTCTGGGACGCACCCCACGCGGCAGATTTGGTATCAAAATCTTGGAGTGTGACGGTGACACTGGAGGCGGTTACCTGAGAGTTGTATTGAAACCTGAGGCCGTTGGATTGAATGCCGGACGTCGTGCCATTATTATACAGGCTGATCGCGTCTGCCGACAATCCTCCGGAACTGTTTTGGTAACTGACCGCGATCGAGCCGGTGAATTCGAAGTTTTGGTTCACCTGCGGGCTGGCGCCGCCGATGCCGAGGGGGTTGGCCGCATCAATGCCTTGGACGGCAGTGATGGTGTAGTTTGCGCCCGCAGGCGTGTAGGTGGTGCCGAGATTGACAACGTTTTTCGCATCTGGGTCTATGGGGGCTCCTTGTGCGGTCAAGCCTGTGGCCAGCAGGCACGCGGCCGCGGCGGCGAGAATTCCCATCGCAGGACGACGGACGGTGAGGTGTTGCGTTTTCATAACTGAGTGTTGCGGTATGTGGATTGGTTGATCGAACCGCGCATGGGCACGAAGCTCGCTGAAACTATACGCACTATATTTTCCAGAAACCAAGTCCGGTCAATCAAAAATAACAAAATAATGACAGATTTTTCATTTAACAGCCGTGCCAGAAACCTTGTTATTTTTGAATGAACAACAATTCTGTGAATTTGCTCGGAAATTGCTTTCGTTCCCGTCGACACTCCTCGGCCAGTCCGCCCTCGAATACTCGCCGGTCCCAAGGGGCGTTCGAGTTCTCTTCGGCTTCAAGAAACACCGCGGCCATTGTGTTGCTGGCCGCCGAAGGCTATGAGAGCAAAGCCATCGAGTTGGAACTTCGACAAGACGTCATGAAAGTGGGGCGTTGGCAGAAACGTTGCGCTATGGGAGGAATGGCGGCGATCATTAAGGACAAGACGCGACCGGGCCGCATTCCCGCCCTGCCCAAAGCGCTCCGCGCAGAAATCATTTGTGGCAGCCTGGAGGAAGAGCCCGTGGGTGCCACGCACTGGAGTCGTTGCTCGATGGCCGCGTGAGCGACTCCAGCGCAGCTTTGACGGGCTCACGGCAACCACGTCGCGATCCAGTGACGAGGTTCACTTTTTCGAGCCACTGGGAGAGTTAGTCCGAGGGCGTATTTTCTACGTTTAGTTGATGATGATTTGGTTGTCCATCCTTCGCGGGAGACTGGAGGCCGACCGGAGCTGAGGAAGGGGTGAGTTTGTTGGGCGAAGCCTGCCGGGCCCTGATAGCCCAGCCGGCTATGGGGACGGAACCGGTTGTATTCCTGCCTTTAGGCTTCAATGACGGCGCGCGCCTCACGAAGAATGCGCTCAACACGCTCCATCAGCGGCAGGTGAACATCCTTGGTCTCATTCTCAACTGCATCGATTCGGAAATGCCGGATTACTACTACTACCGCTATCCGAAATACTACGCCGCGTCCTGAGCGGGCGGTGACAGTAACGGTTTGGCCGGAGATCAAGGGTACATCTGGGTTGGTAGACGATTTTCGTGGCCAGAAAAGGGAAGAGAAGTGGGTGGGAGAGTTTTGAGAATTGTTGATCATTTCGACAATTTTCCGCGGCTTACACTGGGGAATTCGGGGCGGTTGTTGAGCGATGGCGCAGGGATGGGAAACGTGGGAGGAGTGGCCTCCTTTTTGAGGGGTGGCAGGGTGGGCGGCGCGCCAGGTAGGTCGGCACGCACGCTTTAACTGCGTCGGATCGAGTGCAGGCGGGAAGTGCGGGACGCCTGCGGGACCCACAGGCAAGATGCCTGTGCCAATGTCCCGCTCTTCGGCACGGACCGTGCTCGATTAGCGGTTTCATGATTTCTGCACTCCGTATGAAAGGACGCCGCATTGCAGAAGCGGGGAGCACCTTGGTCGAAGCGATGATCGCGTGCCTGATCGTCGCGCTATTTTTCGCCAGCATCTACGCCGGCGGCTGGCAATCGCTTCACGCGCTGAAATCGGCCATGGAAGGAGCGAGCGCGAGCCAATTGCTCATGAACCTTCAGGAGCAGGTTCGCACGGCTACTTGGGCGGAAATTACCAGCCCCACATATCTTTCCGGCACGATCCTGGCAAATTCCACCTCGCTCGGACACCTTTCCAACGTCACTCAGACGATTCTCGTGAACCCCTACCCGGTTCCGTACGGTGGCTCCCCGGCGATCGGCAGCCAGACCCTCGAGGTCACCTCCAGCGCCAATGGCACGGTGACCAGTCCCTGCCCGGGGAATGGCCAGATCTCGTCTCAGAACGCCGTTCGGGTCGATATTACCGTCGGCTGGTCGACCGTTTTCAATCGCACGGCCCACACGCGCATAGTGTCGCTCATCGTCAGTCAAGGCGGGGTTCTCGGCCAAAACTGATGAAATCCATGCACCGGTCCCGGAAAGCCGTCGCCGCCACCACGCTCGCGGAGGTCCTCATCGCCATGGTGGTCAGCATGTTCATGTTCATCGCCATCCTCACTGGCACCATCGCGCTGAATCAGATCTTTAGTGGCGCGATGAACTATTGCAGCGGCACGACCGATCAGCAACGCGCCATGGATTACATTGCCCGCGATTTACGCCGCGCCTTGACGGTCACCGTTTCACAGAACAACCAAACTCTCACGGTCACGGTGCCGGATTGCTATTCCTCCTACGATTCGCAGGGCAATCCGAACAGCGCCCTCGTCGCACCCACCATTACCAGCGGCGCGGTGAATTATGGCAACCCTGCCAAGCCGCTTACCATCTGTTATTACGTGAGCAATGGCCAGTTACTGCGCCAGCAGACCATCGGCGCGACGGGCGCCAGTAGTACCTTGGTCATTGCCAACAGCGTGCAAGACCTCACCAGCACCTTCCAGAATCTCACTTCCATCGTCACCTTCAATGTCAGCTTTCTCCCCACGATGACGACCCACGACCGCAACCAGGCGGCCACCACGCTCACCGCGAGCACGTCGATTCGCAACGCCTTGCGTTAAGGCGAGCGAGCGTCCTGGGAAATGGTTGGGCGCTGGCAGCATATCTGCTTCATTTATTCGACCCGAGAAGCTGCATTCTGCCAATGAATTACGTAAAAACACGCATCGACGCGAGGCGCCGTCTCCACGGCAGCACCCTCGCCATGGCGCTGCTCGCCGTCTTCATTCTTTCCTTCTCCGCCGCCACCGTCTTCTACTACATTTCCAATCGCTATCAGACCGCCTTCCAATCCGCCAGTTGGAACGAGGCCCTCGTGGTCGCCGAGTCCGGCGTCGATACCGCGATGCAAACGCTGAACTCATCCATCACCAGCCCGAACACCGCCTGGACCGGGTGGATGCCGTCCGATGCCACCACTTTCCCGAAGACCTATTCCGGCGTGCTTCCGCCGCACACGGGCGATGGGAACAATAAGATGTACATCTCGGTCACGGTGGACCAGTCGGTGACCGATTCCGCCGGGAATATCTGGCCGCGCATCACTTCATCGGGTACCGCCGAAGTCCCCGGCCTGTCGAGGGTGGGCTACGCCCCGGCCTCTTTGTCCACCGCCGGCGCCAAGAGTCACAATAGTCTTCTACGAAAGCTGGCCTTCAAAACGGATGTAACTGGCCATGCACTCCACCTGCCGCAAACCACCCGCACCGTGCAGGCCATTGCCAAACCACTCTCCACGGGCATTTTTAAGCGAGCGGCTACGGTTCAGACGAGCATTTCCATGAGCGGAAGCGCCGTTGTCGATAGCTTCGACTCCACCAATCCCGCGATGTCCACCAATGGCCAGTACGATTCGGCCAAGCAGCAAAGCCATGGCGATATCGCGACCAACACCGATGGCAGCGCTTCCGACCTCAAGAACACTTTCGTTTACGGCAATGCTTCCAGCAATGGCGGCACGATCAAAAACGCCGGGAACGTCCAGGGCACGGTCTACAACAACTTCTCCTCCACCATCCCGCCGGTCTCCGATCCGACGTTCTCGACCGTCGTCTCCAGCCCGACCATCGTGAATGGCGGCGCCGTCACGTTGACCGCCGGCACCCAGTCGGCGCCGGCCAATTATGTTCTCTCCAAGCTGAACGTGCCGGCGAACGGATCCTTGACCCTTGCGGCTCCATCGCCCGGCCAGGACAGCTACATCAATATTTGGGTCACCGGAGATGTCACCACGAACGGAAATGGATTCATCACGGTTTCCCCAGGCGTCCACGCGACCATCTGGGTGGATGGTAATGTCAACGTAAAGGGTCACGCCTTTGACAACGAAAATGGCTACGCCCAGTATTTGCAGATCAACGGCGTGACCCCCGCGGATGGTTCGACCAATAGTTACGCCGTTACCGGACACGCCGAGTTTATCGGGATAGTGAATGCGCCAGCTTATAAGCTGACGGTGTCCGGAGGCGGCGATTTCGTGGGCGCGGTGATCATGAACAGCATCAACTTCAGTGGCAGTGCGGGCTTTCATTACGATGAGTCTTTAGCCGGCATGACCAATGGCTCGGGCGCTGGTTACCAGGTCGCCAGTTGGATCGAAGACATTCCTTAATTCTACTTTCTTAACAAAGTAGAACTAGGACGCCCTTTTTAGGGGGTGTGTTCTATTCCGGCGCCGTCGAGTGCCACGTGCGAATGATGCTCCAGGATTTCTCGGTCGCGTCGTCGAAGCCCGCCTCGTCAGCGAGGGTAATCGCCACGATCTGTTCGGTTTTGTTGACGTTCGCGAAGGTCACGCTGGCCCTCTGTCTGGCCCCGGACACTTCGAAGGCGAAGGCCATACTGTAGCTATGCCAGCCTGAGATTGGGAATGGGTCTTCGGTCTCGGCCAACCGCGTCACCTCGGTGGTGCCCTCCGGAAGAAGCCTCAAGGCCGCTTCGCGGTAGCGCTCCAGGGTACTGGCGCTGAAGGCCTCGTCGGCGGCGAGCGGCGATGGCTTCAGGATCAGCATCGCCCCGGGAATCGCCGGAAATCGAAACACCGCGCCTCCCCCACCCGCTTCCACTTTCGTTCCAATCCCCAGATTGAGGGTCACCTTGTCCCGACCATCCACAAAGAAAAGCTGCCGGTGGACGACTCCAGCGACCAGGGTATCGCTAAAGCGGGGTGTGAAATCGATCGCCGAGACGCGGAGCGCGACGGCGAACAGCCACCCACATTGGCAGAACAGCATTCGTTTCATGGGAAGATCAAGCGGTCGATTTTTACGCACGGCCTGTGCCACGCCAAGGCCGCAATTTCGCCTTTGGCGAGGTGCGTTTGACGTTTGGATGGCACCATGGTTGCTACAAACTGCGGGAAATCGTGCATGTCGCCCAAAACTGCCGCAGGAAAGCAGCCGCCGGCTTTTCGTTGATTGATAATCTCGTCGCCGTCGCCATCGTGACGGGGACGTTTACGGCGCTTTATGCCATGAGCGCGCAGTGCTCGTACGTTCTAAAATCGGGCCGCGAGACCACTTCCGCCCAGCAGGTTCTCCAAGACCGCATCGAGCAGCTTCGCAACCTCCAATGGTCGCAGGCGACCGACCCGAACTACCTGGTCAACAATGTCCTCAACCAGGCGTCAGCCAATGGAGCTACTCTTCCGAAGTTGAGTGAGACCATCACGGTCAACACTTACCCGACTGCCTTGAGTCCGGCGATTCAGGTTACCCGCACGGCCGGAACGGCGACGGTCGTGTCCTCGAATAGCCTGGTCGCCAACGGGGTTCTCGCTCGGATCGACGTCACCGAAAACTGGACGGCAGCGCATTGTGGGCGGGCGCGCGCCGCCTCGTTGTCCACGATTATCAGCGTCAACACGCGATGATTCCGCGCCTCCATCGATCCCATTCGCGTGGTGGCTTTACGCTGGTCGAATTGGTGGTATCCTTGGGTGTCGGCGTCGTCGTCATGGGGGCGGTGGTGATGGGAGGAGTCGCCTTTCAAACCGTCTTCAATGCGGAGGACGACTACTATCAATCCACAGCCGATCAATTGCGCGTCCTTGATTACATTGCCTGTGATGTGCGCAACGCCATCAGCGGCACGGTCTCGAACAATGGCCAGACCCTTGTCGTCCAACTGCCGGACTACATCAACCCCGCCACGAATACGCCCCGCATCCCGACGGTCACACCAAGCAAACCAAAATCGGCCGGCAATGTAAAGTACTTTGCCAATGCAGGTGATTCGGTGACGGCCACTTACGCCGTCAACGGCAACACCGTCACGCGCACCCAAGTCGCGATCCGCAGCGGGGTCACCACCACCACCTCGGCGACCATTGCCAACAACGTGGACAACCTTCAGTTGACCGACTCGTCGGGGTCCGGCTCGACCAACTTCTCCTTTGGTCCGCTGAGCATGAGTGGCAGCAATGGCTGGGTGCAATTCGTGCAAATTACCCTGACGTTCATGCCTCGTTTCAATCGCTTGAATCGAGCCAGCGCCCGAGCAGGGACCAGTGTCTCCGAAACCATTGCCGTGAGAGGAAATTGAAATAGCAACCTATGCACTCCGCGTTGCTGCGAACATCAAAACGGAACTCAGGAAGCACGACCGTTCTCGCGCTTCTCACGGTGACCATCGTGGCTTTTATCGGAGCGACCGTGTTGTTCAATAGCGCCACTCGTTTCCAGGCGAGCACCGTAGTGGGCGGCTGGCAGGAAGCACTTTCCGCCGCCGAAGCCGGCGCGGACATCGGAGTCGCCAACTGTCGAGGGACAGCGGTCAGTGGCGCCTCCGGATATTCCACGGCCTTCAACTCGGCCAATGGATGGAGCTTGGTCGATCCCACCAACGCCCAAGGGAACAATGTCACCTACAGTTCGCCTCTCGGGTATTCCTACACGTTGCCTGCGACGTGCAATGTCCCGGTGATGTACCAGAGCGGCCAATGTTCGTCCAAGCTCTGGGCGACTGTGACGGTCGATGGGCCGTCTGGGCTGGTGGACAGCTACGGGAACCAGTGGTTTCGGGTCCGCTCGACCGGATACGCCGCCCTCTCGGGCTTCCACCGCGTGAGTCTCGATACCCCCACCGATCCCAACGCGCGGCACACGAACGAATTGCGGAAGCTGAGCTTGGTGATGAATCGCTTTACCGGGCAACGCCTGACGACCCCGCAAGCGACCCGAACTGTCGAAGTGATTCTCCAGCCAGCAACGGCATTCGGGGCCGCGATTGTGGCCAACTCCTCATTAAAGGCGGTCAATAGCGGCTTTCGAGTCGATAGTTTTGATTCCCGCGATCCGAACAAGTCCACCAATGGACAGTACGACCCCGCGAAATTTCAGCAGAACGGAAATATTTACGCGAATTTCGCCACCCCAAACATCAGTGGCGACATTTACGGCAACGTCAACGATGTAGGCGGAGACCTGCAATCGAGCCCGAACATTCACGGCCAGATCAACAACAACCAGGGCTTTTCCACCCCGCCGGTGCTCGCACCGAGCTGGAGTACGATCCAGTCGACCCCCGGCAATGGCCAGAATTTCCAGACCGGCCCGGTGTCGGCGCCCCTCAATTACGTGTGCTCCGGAAGCTTGAGTGTCAACATCCAGGCTCCCGCCGTCGGGCAAACTGGCGCCGTCAACATTTGGTTTACCGATGATTTCACCGGAAGCGTGACCGTGCCGGTGGGGGTCATCTGTAAAATTTGGATCACTGGGGACATGAAGACCCCCAATATCAACAATATGAATAACAATGCCGCCGACCTGCAGTTTTACGGCATCAACCCGCCAAACGGGGGCGAACAGAAATGGGAGACTAAGGACACGACCGGCTATTATGGGTTGCTCTACGCTCCCGCGGCGCAAATCAAGACTGGGGCCGGCGATATTTACGGCTCGATCATCGGGGAGGATGTAAACATCAAAAACAATGTTCATTACGACGAAGCCTTTGGTGGTGTTGGCACGGTGATCGATTATGCCCGTGCGAGTTGGGTTGAAGATCCTCGGTGAGACCCTTTCGTGCAATTACCTCGGGAATGGTGGCATCTTTCGTGCATTCGAACGGGGTCTGTTTCCGTGCCCGACTGCCATAAACAATCACTGCAGAGATTCTTTGGGTGGCGCCCGCTCTCAAAAATGCCGCCGTGGCTGATCCTATCCTTGAGCGTCGCCGCGGTGGGTGTCTTCTGCCTGGAATGGCGCTCGGTTCTCATGAAGCGTTGCGACGTGCTCGCCGCCCATTTGGAGGGCATGGAGCGGGACTGGGTGGCGATTTCCAGGGAAACAAAAGATGCGGAGGCCGCCCGAAATAAGTATCGGGCTTTGATTTCGCGGCCGAAGCGCCTCGAGGAGATTCGCACGGCGCCACGGTGGGCGTGGATCCTTGGCATCGTGGCGGAGTCTTGCGGCGAGGCCATCGAGTTGCAGGATCTTCATGCACGTCAGATGACCGGTGTTGCCCGCGCGTGCGAATTGCAGGCCGACGGTGTTGCGTTTGGCTTGGGTGCGCGCGCGAACGCCGATCGCTTTCGCCAGAGGATCGAGCAGGAACTCCAGGAAGGACTCCGCGGTGTCCCGGTGAAAGTCGGGTTCCTCCGGTTGGAGGACGAGTCGGATCCCTCAGCCGCGCTTTCGACGGAACAGCGGATAGCATTTGAGGTCGTGGCGACCGTGGGCATGAAGGATCCCGCGGTGTTCAAGCCCTCGACCTATCACTAGCATGGCTGCCAAAAGAGCTTTTGGAACCCGTCGATGGATCGAAATCTGCCTGGCCTTGGTGGGTGTGTGGCTCATCTATCGTCTCTTCGTCGCTCCCCTCCGCGAGCGTGAATGGCAAATCCGTACGGCAACGACAGATTTGGGCAACCGAATATTGGCGGCACGAAAACTGAAAAATGAGATCCAAGAGCTGGAGGACAAAGCGGCAAAAGCGAATGCAGAAATTCGCCGTTCGGAGGCCGGATTACCCACCAACCCGCAGATCGTGTGGGTCCCACAGCGGGTTAGACTGCACTTCGGTCGGTTCGGGTTTTCGCAATTCGCCACGAGCGTACAGAGCACGGAAGACGAGCCCGCCTTGCCGGGTTATCAACGTCTGAATTGGAGCGTGGTCGTTCCCCTGGAAAACGTGACGAAACAGATCGGTAATTTGCTTCTCGCCGTGGCGGAGCTCGAGGATGCTGAACGGACCATCCGCATACGGGACATCGCCATTCCAAGGGGAGTCGATGAGTCAAACCAAAACATGGCGACAGTGACTTTTTCGACGCTCGAACGGACAGATTGAGTCTGGTGAAGCCCACGGCCAGCAGACATCGGCGCGACGGGCGCAAGTGGTAACTTGGTCATTGCAATCAGCGTGCGAAACCTCACCGGCCCCTTCCGGAATCCCACTTCCATCGTCACCTTCAGTGTCAGCTTCCTCGCCACGATGGCGACCTCCGCGGATTGCACGCAGTTTCACCTACTTTCCGTGAAATCGGGCACGTCGCTTGCTTAAACACTTTATAATTTATGACTCGCCCCCGCGCCGTCAAATCCAGAATTGCAATGCGCCGATCCGGCGCAGGGCATCAATCCACCGGGGGCTACACGCTGGTGGAGGTGATGGTCGTCATGGGGCTGCTGACGCTCTTAATGATCGCGGCGGCCGGTTCCGTTTCTGCCGGCAAGACGATCTCGACGCGCTCGGCGGAGTACACCGCCGCGTTGGCGATCGTCCACGCACAACTCGAAACTGTTCGGTCGAGCACTTATAACGTGCCAAGCCAATATTTTAATTCCACCCCGACGATAGTCAGACAATACCCGCCGATTTCGCTCAACCAGGCGGGCACCACCTTCGTCGTCCCAGGCACTGTCGTTACGACGACTACGATACTCCCCTCTGGGACGGCACATCTTGTGCAGGTGGTGGGCACGTTCGGCGGGCCCACAAACCAATGCCGGGGTACGCCCATCACCGTGAACCTGCAAACCGTGGTGAACCAATTCGCCCCAGGGCAACCATGAGACGCCCTCCAAGATGAAATTTTCGGGACATTGCACCAACCCAGCCGGACGCAGACGATTCGCGCAGCGAAGCGCCTTTACGCTGCTCGAAGTCATCGTGGCTTCCGCCTGCGGCGCCCTCGTCCTCGGCAGCTTTATGGTGTTCCTGCTCTTTGCCCGGGTGTCCTTGTCGGGGATCGCGGCGCAAGCGATGGTCAGTGACACCGCGGGCCGGACGGTTGAGTTCATGCAAAGCCGGATTCGCCTGGCCGATTATATCTCCGTCGATTCGACCGGGAACACGCTCACTCTCGCGTTCGACGACAATCCCGCAGTGGATTCGGACATCCCCCCCGACGGCAACCCTTACAACGACAAGGATCACTATGAAGTTTTCCAATTCAACGGCACCAACGGAACCAATTCGGCAACGGCCGCGGGGAACAGTCTGACTTACAAGCCAAACCGGGCATTACCTGGCACCATCGTCCTCGTGTCTGCCGGGGTGCGCAATCTGCCCGGTAACAATATCTTTGCCAACCCCAGTACCAGCACCAGCACGGTGCTCATTCGGTTTGGCATCGTGGATACCAACACGCGAGACCGCTTTCAATCCATCGACATCCAAGCGATGGGCGTTGCGCTGAACATCAACCCGTAAAGATGAAAACAATAAGTCAAAACAAGTCACAGGAGCAGGGATCCGCCACCATCATGTATATGGTCATGATGGTGGTCGTCATCTCGCTGATTGCCGCCGCGGTTTCTTACCTCTCCGGGACGGTGAGAATGGAGCACCGCCGAAGCGACATGCTTAATGCCCAGGAATGCGCCGAGGGCGGCGCTGCGATCGGCTGCAACGACCTGAATACGGCCTTTACGGCCACGTCGGGCACCCTGGCTTCGAATTTGGCCACCGCAGGGTACGTGCTCAATACCACGTTGAGCACGGCCCAGACGAACGTCTATCAACGGACCATCACCATTAGTACGTCTCCCCCCAGCCAGACGGTCGCCACCAGCCAGCCAGTCCTCGCGCAGATTTCGCTCCCCACTTCGTCCTCGGCCACCAGCTCGACCATTGTGGCTACCGCCACCGTGAACAAAGTCACCCAAACTTCCACGGCCAATTTGACGATGAAATGGGGTTTCCCGGCCGCGATCATCAGCACCAATGCGGGAACCAACGAAACGGGCACGTCCAAGAGCGACGCCCAGGCAGGGAACGTCGCCATCGCCGGCAGTTCGAGCGGTACGGTGATCGTGGATTCGGATGGGGGACAGGGCAAGGCGATCCTGGCCAATGGGTCGGCCAACTGGGACACCGCGACGGTGACGAAAACGCAAGTGTCGGCCGGCAATTACGGAACGGCCAACCAGATCCCGGATTACACGGCCCAAGGCACGAGCAATGCGCTTTTCGATTTCAATCGGTTCATCGCCGCGGCCGATGCCACGCCAAACTCGCTCAGCGCCTCAGGGACCAATCATTTCACCAACCTGGCGACCTTCATGCAAGCCAACGCCGCCGCCGCCGCCACCCCCGCAGGGGCACTGGAAGGAATCATCGTCGTGGACGTTACGGCAACGAGCTCGAGCGGAAAAACTGGCGACGTGGGCATCGATGTCCTGGCCAATCCGGAGAATTATGTCGGCACGTCTTATATGCCCGCCACAAACCCGCAAATTCACGGAATCACGGTGCGGGGCACCTTGTTTTTCAACTTCGGACCGGCCTACGGTCCCTTGGACAAAATTTTCAACCGCACGCCGATGAACATCAACCCGGCGAACTTGAGCGGTTTGAACCCGGCGGATCCGACCACCTACCCCAGTGGCTATCCCCCCACCTATTACGATCCCACCAAAAACCCGGTCAATATCAATATCACCAGCCAGGGCTATACCAACTTCGCGCCCGGGGAAGACTTACCCGCCCTGATGTATAGCATCGGCACGGTGGATATGCATAGCTCGGTGAACATTTCCGGCGTCGTTTATACGCCCAGCTACATGGAAGAGGAGAACATGGCGACGGGAGAGGGATTCAAGATTCCCAACCAGCTCCAATACATCAAGGGGTCGGTGATTGTGGGGTTGGGCTACTTCTTGTCGAACCAGAAGGTCGCGACCACGATCGTGAGTTACGACCCGAATACCCTCAATTCTCTTGCCACCAAGGGCGGCGCGGGCAAAAATCTGAAGGTCGCTTACTGGCAGTAAGCATGAAGCGCTACTTCCAGATCCTCGGCATGGGCCTTGTTGGCGGGCTGCTGCTGATCATGCTCAGCGGCCGAATCTCCTTCAAAACCGAGCCGGAGCGTCTCGCGAGAATGGCACAAACTGCACCGGCCCCGGCCGCCAGCGAGTCCACGCCTGGCGAAGTGCCCCTACTTGGGAAGCTGGATGAGAAGGGGCTCACGCGCGTCAAAGAACTGGAAAGAATGGCCTCTGAAAAACGCCAGCGAGACGAGGCGGCGAAAAAGACGCACGAATATCGCGTCCAAGTGCAGATTTACAAAGGCGCCGCCTGGAAGGGTGTGCTCCTGACCAATCGGCAGAAATTTGAGGCCCTCCGGGCGCAGGCCGCTCAATCGCCCGACCAGAAAGTTCCTTGCGCCATTTGCGACGGCAAAGGCGTTTTGGATCCCTGCGTGGTCTGCGATCGCACCGGCAAATGTCCGACCTGCGAGGGCACCGGCAAAGTCTTTGACGAGGTCTGTCCGACCTGCGTGGGCACCGGCAAATGTTTTCTTTGTTTCGGCTTAGGGAAAATGCCGTGTCCATTTTGTCTGTCGCCGGACGGGAAGGAAGAGGGAGCGATCACCGCCGGCGCGCCCGACCCGCCCATGGACCTTCCCATCAACTAGCCCGCCGCTTGGCGGAAACCGACGAGACGCCCCATGAAAGCGAACCCGATCCTCCTGTTGATCGTTTTAACGTGCCTGCGCATACCGCTGGCGGCGGGCGGCGCCACTCCGGTGGCCAAAACGGCTCTCCCGGACTTGAAGCGGGCGGTCATCGCCAATTATGCCGCCGTGGCTTCCGCAAATTTCCAGGATTCATTGGCCTCCGCAAAAAAGCTCCAAAGCGCGGTGGATGCGCTGCTCGCCAAGGCCTCCGACGAAACCCTGGCCGCGGCGCGCCAGGCCTGGCTTTCTGCGCATCAAACTTATTCCCTCACGGAGACTTTCCGTTTCTACAACGGCCCGATCGATGAAGTCGAGGCGCTGGTCAATTCGTGGCCGATTGACGCCAGTTACATTGACTCCGTCGCCGATGCGCCGGACGCCGGGATCGTCAACGCCGTCGCGAATTATCCGGCGATCTCTCGCACACTGGTCATTTCGCTCAATGCCAGGGAGGGCAAACAAAACATCAGCACCGGATTTCACGCCATCGAGTTTTTGCTGTGGGGCCAGCCGCCGGGAGGCCGCGGCGCGGGCCAGCGCTCGTGGCGCGATTACTCCGCGGGCGGAAAAAACGTCGAGCGGCGGCGCGAATATTTACGGGTCGTCACCGATTTGGTCGTCGAGCATTTGCAAACCGTGGCTAACGCGTGGGCGAGTGGCAGCACCGACAATTTCCGCGCGAAGTTTCTGGCCATGGACCCCGACGCCGCGCTGGCCGATATCCTCATGGGCATGGGTGCTTTGAGTGGGCCGGAATTGTCGGGCGAACGCCTGACCACCGCCTATGAAACCAAGGAGCGCGGCGAGCAGCAGGATTGTTTCAGCAACAGCACTTGCGCTGATTTGATCGCCAACGCCATCGGCATTCAAAACGTTTTTCTGGGCCGTTACACCTCCGCGAGCGGGCAAAAAATCGAAGGCCCCGGCGTGCTCGGCCTCTTGCAAGCAGTGGACCCTGCTTTTGCCGGCCAATTGTCGGCGCAGGTCTCCGACGCCGTGGCCGCCGTGCACGACATTCCGCCACCGTTCGATCAAGCCATTCTCGGTACAAACCAATCGCCGAACCGCGCCGCGATGAAGAAAGCCATCACCGCGCTGCAAACCCAAAGCAGCATGATTGCGGAAACGGCCAAGCTGCTTTCCCTCGAGTTGAAACTGTAACATGGCTGCGCTGCGCGTGAATTCAGTTCCGGCCAAATGGATGGCCTGCACCGCGGTCCTGGTCCTGGTCGCACCGGACGTACGTGCTACCGAGCCGAATCCCCAAGTGGCGGCGAGGGAATCAAACACGGAACTGGCCGGCGGCGATGCGACCGTTTTCGATGTTTCCCCCAAGGCGTTTGGATTTCCCGTTCCCGACCTCGACGACGAAAGCCGCGCCGCGTTTTTTATCGGGCATTCGTTTTTTTTGCGAAATTGGGTCGCCGGTGGTCCACCCTCGAGTCGCGCCGGGTTGGGACCGTTCTTCAACGCCCGTTCCTGCTCGGCATGTCACGCCAACGATGGCCGTGGACACCCCCCCGAGCCGGGGCAGCCTCTTGTGGAAGTGCTGATGCGTCTCAGCGTTCCTGGCGCCGGTGCTCATCATGAACCTTTGCCCGATCCCGTTTATGGCGGACAAATCCAAGGCCAGGCCATTCCCGGCGTGCATCCCGAAGCCGATGTCGTGGCCACTTACACGCAACTTCCCGGCCAATTCGGCGACGGCGAATACTTTTCCCTGCGCCGCCCGACCTACTCGGTGACTAATCTCGGCTACGGCCCGCTCGCGTCCGATGCTCTGCTCTCGCCTCGCGTGGCGCCCGCCATGGCCGGGATGGGTTTGCTGGAAGCCGTGCCGGAATCCGAATTGCGGGCCATCGCCCAACAGCAAGCCCGCGCTGGCCAGGGTGTGCATGGCCATCTCAACTCCGTCTGGGATGCCGTCGCCGGCCAAATGGCCGTCGGGCGTTTTGGCTGGAAGGCCGAGCAGCCGACGGTGTTCCAGCAAACGGCGGGCGCATTCAACGAAGACATGGGATTGACCAGTCCGTTGTTCCCGCGCGAAAGCTACACCGCGGGCGAGGCCAGGGTTTGTGCCCTCAAATCGCCGTCTGACCAGCCCGAGGTCAGTGCCAAAATTCTGCACGACGTGGCCCTCTACTCACGGAGCCTGGCGGTACCGGGACGCCGCGGCATGACCGACGCCACTGTCCTCCGCGGAGAGAAGCTCTTCCAGCAAGCCGGCTGTACGGTTTGTCACGCCTCCACGTTGCACACCGGCGATTCCGATCTCCCGCCACTGGCCCACCAGACCATCCATCCGTACACCGATTTGCTATTGCACGACATGGGCGATGGATTGTCCGACCATCGGCCTACTTTTGACGCGACGGGAAACGACTGGCGCACACCGCCGTTGTGGGGCATCGGTCTGGTCTCCACGGTCAACGGTCACACGTTCTTTTTGCACGACGGCCGGGCGCGAAATCTCACCGAAGCGATTCTTTGGCACGGCGGCGAGGCGCAGACCGCTGGCGAAAACTTTCGTCATCTGTCCAAATCGGACCGCGACGCGTTCATCGCGTTTCTCAATTCTCTTTGATCTATGGACCGTTTCTTTTCCCGGCGATGGAGTGCATGGGCGGCTGTCTGGATTTCATTGGTTCTAACGGCGCAATGCCTTCACGCCAAGCCGGCGCCCGAGCAAAAGAACTTCTCGCGCGAGGCCATGTTGCGAGACCTCGCCCAAAAGGTGATTGCCCCCGGTTATGCCAGGCTCGCGGCCAACTGCCGCATGCTGGCCGATAACATCGAAGCATTCAACGCCTCTCCCGATCAAGCCGCACTAGACCGGGCCCGCGCGTCCTGGAACGCGGCGTTCGTGGCCGCCGACTCGCTGCGCTGCTTTCAGACCGGCCCCGTCGCAGAGCGCCAGCTCGTTTCGACGTTCTATTACTGGCAGGCCGCCCCCAACCGCATCGAGGCCATCGTCAAAGATCCCTCGCAGACCATCGATCAAACCCTGCTCGACAACGTGGGAGCGACGGTCAAAGGGCTTTACGCCATGGAATATTTCCTCTTCGACCGGCGGGGTGGACAGCTCGCCGAGCCGCCGGACAGCGCGCGGGCGCTCGACCTGCTCACCGCCTCGCCACGCCGGCGCGCGTATCTGCTGGCCCTCGCTCGCGACGCGGACGGGAAAGCCGGCCAGCTTGCCGCGGATTGGTCCGCCACCGGTCCGCAGAGCGCGGCGGAGAAATTTGCCGCCGGGGGACAGGCCAGCCTCAATCTGCTCGTCAATCAACTGACCCAGTCCATCGAGAACACGCTGCAAAATCATTTGCAACTCACCCTCGCGCTGGCCGCACCCGTGGACCGGCAGTTAAATCGCATCAAGGGCGGCCGGAGCGGCAGTTCCTTGCAAAGCGTCGTTGTGGCGCTCGAAAGCGTGGACAGATTTTACCGCGGCGAGAATGGGTTGGGGCTGCGCGACTCGGTGAACCGTCTGAATCCGGCGCTCGGGGCGCGGGTCCAGGACAAACTCACGGCCGCGATCGCCGCGGCCCGCGAGATCGGCGAGCCGTTGGAACGGGCTGCGGTGGATAAACGGGCCGCCCTGCAAAACGCGGTCGACCAGGCGCATGAGATGGAGGTCCTTTTCAAAGTGGACCTCGTCAGCGCGCTCGGTGTTACCATTACTTTCACCTCGGGTGACAGCGATTAGGCAGACTTGTGCGGACGACGGCCCGCAGGCCCTCTTCCGCTGGTTCACCGCGCCCGTGGACCTCGCCTCCCTGGCGGCGTTTCGTATCTTGTTTGGCTCGGTGATGGCCGCGGGCATGATCCGCTTTCTGGCCAAAGGCTGGGTGAGGGAAATCTATCTTAGTTCCCCGTTTCATTTTCCCTACACGGGCTTCGAATGGGTTCACCCGTTGCCCGCTGAATGGATGCACCTCCACTTCGTCCTGCTGGCCGTTCTGGCGCTGATGCTGGCCGCGGGCTTTTGCTACCGCGCCGCTGCCGGTCTCTTCTGCCTCGGTTTCACCTACGTGGAATTGATCGATCAGACCGCTTACCTGAATCACTATTACCTCGTCTGTTTGCTGAGCGGGCTGCTCATTTTTTTGCCCGCGCACCGTGCGTGGTCGGTGGACGCCTGGCGAAGACCTTCGCTCGCCCGCGACGCGGGGCCAGCCTGGGCGCTCCACCTGCTTCGCTTCCAGATCGCCGTGGTCTATGTGTTTGCGGGATTGGCCAAGCTGAACTCCGATTGGTTGCTCCACGCTCAGCCGCTGCGCATCTGGCTGGCGGCGTGCAGCGATCTGGCTCTGGTCGGTCCCTGGCTGCAAGAGGAGTGGGTCGCCTACGCGGCCAGTTGGTTCGGCGCGATCTATGACCTCACGATCGTGTTCTTCCTTTTGCGCCGGCGAACACGACCTGCGGCATTTCTTGCCGTCGTCTTTTTTCACGTGGGAACCTGGATGCTATTCAGCATCGGGATGTTTCCGTGGATCATGATCGCCTCGTCCATGCTCTTCCTTCCATCCGACTGGCCCCGCCGTTTTCTCACTGGGTGCGCGGTCATTGCGGGAAGACTGTCACCTGGTGGACGCTGGGGGCGCCCGCTCGATGCGCTCGCCCAGCCTGCGGCGTGTCCAAAGGTGGCGACAATGCGCCGGCCGCGGCTGGCTGCGACACTGCTTGTGGCCTACGCCTCTGTCCAGCTTCTCCTGCCGCTTCGACCATACCTTTTGAACGCGGAGAATCCCGCCTGGAGTTACCGCGGATTCAATTGCGCGTGGCAGGTCATGATCGCCGAAAAGACCGGGTATGTGGAATTCCACGCGCGCGATCCCGCCACCGGTTGGTCGGCCAGGGTTCAGTCGGGCCGCTACATCAGCCCGCGCCAGGATACGCTGATGGCTCAGGACCCCTTCCTCATTCGGGAACTGGCGCGTTACATCGCCCAAGACCTGCGAGCACAAGGACACGCCCGCGTTCAAGTCTTTGCCGACGCCTTCGCAGCGTTGAACGGGAGTCCCAGCCGGCGACTGATTGATCCGAAGGTCAACCTGGCCGGGGACACGAGTTCCGGTTGGATACTGCCGTTGAAGACACCGGTCTCGAGCAATTCAGCCGCGACGAGCCGCACGGTGTTAGCGAAGGCGGGTGGATAAATGCATCCGGCGAGCGTCCCTAGCAGCCTGTCGGACTCTCTGCCGGTGAGATAGTGGGAAAGAGGGTTAACTAACGTCCGTTTTCCATCGATTCCAAGGCTTTCTATGTGATCCCGATCCCGACCGAACACAGGCCTTGCGTTGCTTGAAATAATACGATATAATGCATCATGGATCCATTAATCAAAAATTATCCATTGAAACGACTCCAAACGGAGACTCAGCGCGGCGGTCCCCTCGATGTTCCGACGCTCCGCTCTATGGGAGTTTCAGCTTCCCACGCCCGGAATTACGTACACTCCGGGTGGCTGCGGAGCCTCGGGCGCGGTGTATTCGCATTCCCCAATGATACCCTCCAAAGGGACGCCTGTCTCAAGTTCCTTGCCAAGACGGTTCCCGGCTTACACGTAGCCGGCAAGACGGCTCTAGATTGGCGTGGTGTGCGTCAAAACCTCGCGTTTCGCGAACATCTAATCCTACTCGGAGATGTTTCGAAGCCCTTGCCGGAATGGTTCACCAGCCGATTTTCATGCAGCTACTCCGCACGGCATCTGTTCACGAGCGAGCTTCCAAAAAACTTCGGCCTTGAGCCGTCGCCTGAAACCCCGGACGGCCCGCTCGTATCCGTCCGCGAACGCGCCCTGCTCGAATTGCTGTCCGAAGTCGGTTTATCCCAAGGCGTCGAGGAGGCGCGCAACATCATGGAAACTCTGTTCACGGTGCGCGAGGACGTATTGAGTCAATTGCTCAAGTGCTGTTCCCGCAGCAAAGTTCTACGGCTTTGCGCCCAATGGTCTAATGAGTTGGAGCTGAGCTGGGCACCGCTCGCGCGTAAGGCCTTGGACTCCACGCCACACCGTGGCCGGTGGTCAGCGCGCATGAGAAATGGCGGAACACTGGTTTTGAAAGCATGAAGGGAGCAAAACAGTTCGTTTTGTGAAAAGATCGCTCTTTCGGTTAGAACGCCGAATTCTGTAAAGGGGATTTGCCCCAGCCTTTTATAGATTCCCGTACGGGAATATCGACGCGGATTTTCCTGTAGATCCTGGGGCCATATTACCGTTCGGTAATTTTGCATTGATTTTCTCTGAAAAATCCTATATTGTTCCCGAACGGTAATAAAGGAGCGTATCGTGATGACCACACAAGCATTTGGCGACTTCGTAAGAAAACGCCGCAAAGAACTCCACCTGAAACAAAGCGATCTGGCTTTGGTTTCGGGCACGGGAACCCGTTTCATCAGCGATCTGGAAAGCGGAAAGCGCACCTGCGAACTCGGCAAGGCTTTCGACGTGCTGGCCAATCTTGGCGTCGAACTGACGTTCAGTCCGAGGAAGGAACTTAAATGAAGCGATCATTGAATGTGTTCTTGAAGCAGGATTTGGTCGGCGATTTGGAGCAGGACAAGGATGGCGCGCTCCATTTCCGGTATGCCGAAGGCTGGTTAAATTCGAAACCGGCGATTCCGCTCTCAACATCGTTGCCACTGCAAAAGGAGCGATTCGGCCGAAAGCTCTGTCGTCCTTTCTTTGCCGGTCTCCTACCAGAACTGACAAATCGTGAGCTTATCGCGAAGGCCTTTGGTGTAAGCGACAAAAACGATTTTGCGATCTTGGAGAAAATCGGCGCCGAATGCGCAGGCGCCGTCAGCCTATTCGCGCCTAGCGAAACACCTCCGGACGAAGATTCCTCTTATCGCGAAATCACCCTCGATGAATTAGAGAAGAAGTTTACGGAATTGCCGGCTCACCCTCTTCTTACTGGAACGCAAGGAATACGGCTCTCGCTGGCAGGAGCGCAAGGGAAGTTGGTTGTGGCCATCCGAAACGAAAAATTCAGCCTTCCTTTGGGAGGGGCGCCAAGCACCCACATTCTAAAGCCACCAAGCGCTCATTACGAGCAGTTGGTCGAGAACGAATTCTTCTGCGTGCGGCTCGCCAAACGAGTTGGGTTGGAAGTGGCCGACGTAGAAATGGGCAAGGCCGGCGATACATCATTCTTGCAGGTGAAGCGATTTGACCGCGAAGAAATGGCCGATGGTCATTTGGAAAGGATTCATCAAGAAGACTTTTGTCAGGCGATCGGAATTCCCCCGGAATTGAAATACCAACAAGAAGGAGGACCAAATCTTAAGCGGTGCTTTGCTTTGGTGCGGTCAGTCTCATCAGTCCCCGGTCCGGATGTGCTGAAGTTGTTCGATGCCGTTGTTTTCAATTTTCTCATTGGAAATAACGACGCTCATGGAAAGAATTTTTCCTTTCTGTACACGGTTGATTGCGCTCGCTTCGCTCCGCTTTACGATCTCGTTTCTACGCGAGCCTATCCTCGCCTTTCTGAAAATATGGCGATGAAAATCGGCGACGCAGCGGCTCCGACGAAGATCGAAACGAGGGATTGGCGAAAATTCTTCGCAGATGCCGGATTGGGTCAGGCGCAGGCCGTGCAACGCCTATTGAATTTCACCAAGCGGGTGCGCGACGAAGCCCTGCTAATGTCAGACGAGAGGGTTAACGGCAGCCAATTGCTCCCACCTGTCGTCGTGGCGAGATGTGACACTCTGCTTTCGCGAGATTGGGAAAAAAAATAAAATCCGTCAGAGATGTAAATGCTCACCCGATCGAATGCGCAGGCAATTCGGTAAAGAACGGTATGACCTTGCGGACAAATGCAGCAAGACGACGACAAAGATTCGCCCGCTGATCGGGTCATTAGGATTAACTGGGTGCCGGCGATCCATCGCGTTTGGTCGTTTCAGCCTCAGATCGCTTAGGGCGTCGGGGAAGTAGCTTCCAAAAGCGCTCCGCATCTGCGGGTTTAACGCGGTTTTTGTAGTGGCGGATGAAAGTGCTAAGGTTTTGGCCGTGCCCCAGTTGCTGGGCGGTTTCGCCCGCATTCTTCCAGAATGCGTAGTGCATGCTCGCAAAAGTATGGCGAAGGCAATCGGACGGCCATTCCTGGATGCCCTCCTCAGGCTTGCGATCTTTCACCGCCGCCGCCGTCGCGGCTGCCCGCGCCGCTTGCATCAAGGTGTGGTATTTGTCGCCGGCCGGGGAGATCGGCCCCGATCTTTTTGCGTGCGGTTTGAGCCACGCGCACAAATTCTCCGAAATCGCCACAAACCGGTCCGAGGCCACGTTTTTTGATTTGGTCACATCGATCAACTTTTCTTTGAGATCAATGGCAGACCAATCAAGGCGCCACACTTCGGCCTCAGGTCGCAGACCGGCGAACAAGCCGATAGCGATGGCGGGAAGGATTTCGTCACTTGCAGCCCGCAACAGCCGTGACACCTGCTCCACCGAAAGGATGCCGGGCTTCTCGGGCTTCACTTTAGCTTTTTCGGTTTTCTGAGCGGGATTTGACGGAATGTAGTTCCGCGACTCGGCACAGGAGAACAGCACGCCCAGCAACCGCTTGTAGTTGTTCCGGGTGACCGGGCTGTGCGGCAAGCCCCTCAACCAATCGTCGATCGCCGGGGCCGTGAACTCTGCGATGCTTTTCTGCGGGTGTGCCTTCGCAAAGATCTCCAGCCGGTTTTTCAAATCCTTGAGGTAACGAGCCGATGCACCATCTTTCTTTTTCACGTTCAGCAATTCAATGACCACGTCGACCACCGGTCGACTGACCGCCTGGGCTTTTACATGCGGCAAAAAGAATTCGACGGCATCAGCAATCGTCTTTCCGAAAGGGCTGAGCTGGTCATGAGCTCGTAGCGCCATCACTCGGAGCCAGGCGGGAAATTCCACGGACTCCCGCCCTTGGTTCATCATCTCGATTGTTTTTTGGTCCGCGTAGGTTTTCGCCTCGCCGTGAGACTGAAAAAACTTTCTCACCCACCGGCCGTCCGGCCCTTTCGAGCGAACGACGAATTTGTAGCCGGGATATTTGCAGGGCTTGATCGTGAAAGCGGGTTTCGGCATATAGCAATAATTGCTACTTTTTTAGGGGAATGCACGTGGTTTTGCGTCGCCACATGTCAGTATGCGAACTAACCTTCGCGCCGAGCCACTCGCCGCAGACACCTCATTTCGAGTGTTTTATCTCGCTTTCAGAGAGAATGGGCAGGAGTGGATTCGAACCACTGAAGGCGTAAGCCAGCGGATTTACAGTCCGCCCCGTTTGGCCACTTCGGTACCTACCCGTTGCGCGAGGGAGGCGCTTTATACGTGCGTCCCCCGCAGGCCGCAAGCGACTCTTTTTAGAAAAGTTTCCACCAGGGTTTTTTCGGCGCCGGTGCGTCCGTAGAGGCAGGTGCGGGCGCCGGCTGTTTCGGAGCTGAGGGAAAAATCTTCCACCATGGCTTTTTGGGCGCGGGCGCGGGCGTGGAGGCAGGCGCGGGCGCCGGCTTTTTCGACGTGGTCGCGGCCGTAGAAGCAGGCGCGGGCGCGGGCTTTTTCGGCGTGGAGGCAGCCGCAGGGGCAGGCGTGGGCGCCGGCTGTTTCGGACTTGCGGAAGAAAATTGCCACCACGGTTTTTTCGGCGTGGACGCGACCGGAGGAGCAGGCGTGGGCGCGGGCTTTTTCGGCGTGGACGCGACCGTAGGAGCAGGCGTGGGCGCCGGCTGCTTCGGGGCTGCGGAAGAAAATTGCCACCACGGCTTTTTCGGCGCGGAGGCGGCGGCAGGGGCAGGCGCGGGCGCGGGCTGCTTCGGGGCTGCGGGAGAAAGTTTCCACCAAGGCTTTTTCGGCGCGGACGCCGGCGCCGCCAGCCCGGGACCAGCGGGAAGCTGCTCGCGGGGAATGATTTTGATCGATTCAATGCGCACGCGCTGGAGCGGATTGTCGTTGGTATCGACGGGCAATTGACTGATTTCGTCGAGACCTTCCAGACCCCAGATGACATTCCCGAAAACCGTGTATTTGCCATCGTAGGAAGGCATCGGCTCTAGGCAAATGAGGAACTGGCTGCCATTCGAGAAGCGGCCGGGATTGATCTTGTCCGATAACCGGGCGGCGGCGACCGCGCCCTTGATATGCGGGCGATGAATTTCCGGGGGCAGGGTGTATCCAGGGCCACCGGTGCCGACCTTGGACCGATCCTTGCCGCCGCTCAAGGGATCGCCCATTTGCACGATGATGTGCGGGAACACGCGGTGGACGCTCAGACCATTGTAGAACCGCTTCTGCGCGAGTTTCTTGAAATTGGCGACCGTCTGGGGCGCATCCGCTTCGTAGAACTCGATCGCGGCCTGCTTGGTTTTTTTGTCGTTGCCAACCTTGAAAGTGAGCAGGGCAACATCATCGGCGCGGACGCTGGATAGAGCGATCGCGACGGCGCAGGCGGTAAAGAGGATTTTTTTCATGAAACGAATGGCAGTTCCCGAACGGTCACGACGGCAGGAGCGCCGGTCGTATCCGCCGGGCGCGCGAAGAGCGGACCCGGGGGCGAACCGCGTTTGAGATAGCCGAGGGCAATGGACTTTTGAAAGGTAAAACTGAAGGCCGCGCTGGTGAACACACCCACGGGGGAGCCGCCCTCGGCGGTGGTGAAGAGCGGTGCGCCCGTGGCCAGCGACGCGGCGGCATCCTCCGCGATGAAGCCGGTGAGCTGGCGATTGACGTGGCCCACGCTCTTCAGGCGCGAGATGACCTCCTGCCCGATGTAGCAACCCTTGTGGTAGTCGATATGCGTGGCGTCCAGGCCGGCTTCGGGCGGCAGCGTGTTTTCGTCGAGCTCGCGATCCCAGCGCGGGATTCCGGCTTCGATGCGGAGCAATTCGGCGAGGGCATCGTCCAGCACCACCTGACCGGCGAGCAAGGATTCGCGGGCGCCGGCAAAATCCGTCTGCGGCAGGCGCAGATCCCAGCCATCGCGGCCAAAGCGGCGCGCCGCGGCGACTTGCCCGACCGCGGAAGCCGGCGGTGATGCGGGGCCGATGTAGTGCAAGAGCGCTTGCGAGTCCGTTGCGTCCTCGATCGTCACGTCGTCCGCGACGATGTAGCGCTCGAGCCGGGCGAGCAATGCTTCGCGCAGCATGGGCTCGGCATCGACGATGAGCGCGCCGCCTTGTGCCGTGATGCAGACATCGCCACACAGCCTGCCTTTGGCCGTGGTCACGCAGGCCATCTGGGTCTGGCCGGGGCGCAGCTTGCGCACGTCGTTGGTGACCTGGCCGTTCAAGTAGCGAACCGCGTCCGCGCCGGTGAGGATCAATTGGGTGCGCCCCGAGAGATCGATCACGCCGCCACGCCGGCGACACTCATCATACACGGTGGAAGCCACGTCTCAGCCCCGCCGCCCGACGAACCAGCGGCGAACGAAATTCTGCGCCTTCTGCCCGACGTTCTCTTTGCCGGATTTTTCTTCCGCCGCCTCATCCGACTTTGCCGAACTGTCCGCCGACGCGTGCGACTCGGCGGATTTGCTCGCCACCGCACCTTTCGATTCGTTCCCGCCGTCGCCGTGCGGAGCCGACGCGGATACTGGCTCGGAAACCGCCGGGTGATCGCGGGTGACCTGCGGCATCGCGGCCGGATCGTCGCGCTGACCGGCGACGTGCGAGAGCACCGCGATGATAATCCGCGCGGCTTCCTCGGTGGGCACAGCCTCGCGGGTGGTGCTTCCATTGGCGGAGGCCGTAGGCGCCGCGGTGACAGATTCGGAAACCGGCGCCATCTCCGCCGGCGACGACTCGCGCTCGGTCGACGGGGTCGACTCTTCGTCTCCATGCCCGGCCTGCGCTTCGCTTTCTTCGCGATTGGGCAGTGGCAGGGGTTCGTGTGTACCGAAACCGCCTTCCTCGGCCGCGGGCTCCTCACCGAGTCCTTGAGCCTGGTTCAGGACCTGTTCGAGCGCGGGCAATTCCTCGAAGATTTCCGCGGGCGAGTAGTTCTTGAAGAGCACCGAAAAATCCAGGTCCCCCCAGCCTTGATTCAAGGCGCCATACATCACACCGGCGGTCACGGTCGTGGACGGGATTTCGATGTCCAGCGCATTGGCCATGTGAATGCCCAACTGCACGTCCTTGAACATGTGCTTGAGGGAAAAATGCGGCTCGTAATCTCCGGTCAGCATTTTCGGCAATTTCAGGTCGATGACCCCCGAACGGCAGGCATTCTGTTCGATGGCGGCGGCGAGCAATTCCGGCTCGAGCCCCGCTTTCTGGACGATGGAGAGCGCCTCGGCCAGCACCTGCACCGTCACCGCGGAAATCATATTCGTCACGACTTTGATCGTCGCCGCATGACCGATTTCGCCCATGCGGATGATGTTCTTGCCGGTGAGTTCGAGAATCGGCCGCACCCGCACGAAAGCCGGCTCGGACCCGCCGACGTAGTAAACAAGCTGGCGTTTTTCCGCGGCCATCTTGCTGCCGGTGAATGGGGCGTCGAGGAATTGCGCGCCCCGGGCCTCGACCAATTGCGCGGCTTCGAGCACGCCTTCCGGGCCCACTGTAGCGTTGCACACGATCACGTGCTTGGGCGTGAGCGACTCGCTCATCGCTTCCACCACGTCGAAGAGCGCCTGGGCGTCGGAAACAAAGATTTGGATGATCTCAGCCGACTCCGCGACTTCCGCCGGCGAACCCAGGAAATTCGGCACCGGTTTGGCGGTGCGATTCCAGACGTAGACTTGATAGCCGGCACCCCGGAGCCCCGCGGCGACGCGGGATCCGATGATGCCAAGGCCAATCACTCCTACATTTTTCCGGGATTTGCGTGACATGAAGGTGGATCGAAGGGCGCTAAGAACGGCGCGCTCAGCTTAAAAGTCTGCGCCGAAACACGCACGTAACAATGCATTATTCGCCATGCAGGTTCCACACCAATCCCGCCGGCAAAGGAGAAGCATCCGCGAGCGGCTTATTTCGCGGGTGCCGGGGCGGGTGCGGGTGCTGGGGCGGTCGCCGGAGCGGCGGGAGGTTCGGGGAGGTTGATTTTGACGTCGGCTTTGGCGCGCACATCCTCGAGCACTTTGCTGATCGCTTCCTGCTTTTTCTGCTTCTCGAGGAAGGCGACGAGCTGGGGCTTGACCTTGTCGAACGACAAGGTTTCCGGCTCCTTGCGGTCCGTCACCTTGATTACGTGGTAGCCAAATTCGCTGCGCACCGGATCGCTGATTTCGCCCTTCTTCATGGCGAAAGCCGCCTTGGAGAATTCCGGCACCATCGCTTCGCGGGTGAAAAAGTTGAGGTCGCCGCTGTTTTCCTTGGCGCTGGGGTCCTCCGAAATCTGCTTCGCCAGGGCGGCAAAGTCCTCGCCCTTCTTCACGCGTTCGGCGATGGCCTGCGCGGCTTTCTGTTTTTCGACCACCACCTCGGGCTTGGCGTCGGCTTCCACTTTCACGAGGATGTGGCTCGCGCGCACCTCCTCGGGCATTTTGAACTTATCGGGGTTCTTTTTGTAGAAATCCTCCGCGTCGGCGTCGCTGACTTTCACCTTGTCCTTGACCTGTTCGTCGATCCAGTGCTCCTCGCGCAACCGGTCGCGCAGGCCGGACTTCACTTTGTCGATCGTTTCACCAGCGGCTTCGACCTGCTTCTTCAATTCGGCTTCGGAGCCGATCTTGCTCGTGATGCGGGCAAACTGCGCGTTGACTTCATCATCGGTCACCTTGGTGTCGGCGGAACGCTTGGCGAGCAGTTTGTCGACGATGATGTCGTCGAGCAGCATCCGGTAGCCCTGGATGCGCTGTTCTTCGGGAACATCGGCCGCCTTGATATTTTGCGCGGCCAGCACGTTGTCAAAGGCCTTCTCCAGTTCCTCCTTCTTCACCTCGGCGCCTTCGACGACCGCTACGGTGTCGGGCAAGGGCGCGGCTTTCGGAGCCGGGGCAGCGGCGGCTGGGGGCGGGGGCGCGGCGTTCTTTTTGGCATCCCCGGCGAAAAGGGCCGCGGGGGAAGCAAGGCATAAGGAAATGGCAATCGAAAGAGAACCGTGGAATTTCATGAAAGTCGGCCAAGCTGGCACGGTGTGCCATGGTTGGCGAGCGCTTATTTAGCCGACGAACTCAATTCCCGTTGTTCTTGTCTTTGTTCTTGTCCTTGCTATCTTTGCTCTCCTTGGAATGCCCCGGAGAAGGCTGCGGCGCACCGGGCGGTGGCACGTTGCCACGGGTCGCCGGGACCGGCGGGAATTGGCCGCCACGCTGGGGCTCGAGCTTCTCGCGTTCGCGTTCCGGGTTCTGGGCCTTGCGGAGGTCTGCGGGGTTCGGTTTCCCTTGCGGCGGCACGATGGGCGGCTGGGCCTCGAGTTGGCGGCGGCGCAACTCTTCCATTTGAGCTTTCTTCGCATCCTGCTGGGTGGCGATTTGCTTCTGTTGAGCGGCCGATTCAGCCTGCCGGTCTTTGGCGATGCGCTCCTGCTCCAGCGCCCGGGCGTCGACGGCCGGCGGGACGTTGGCCGCAGGTGGGTTTTGCGGGCCGGGTTTCAGCACAGGGCGGAAGGGCTTGAGCGCCGGGTTCTCCGGCGTGACGGGCGGGATATTGGCCGGTTGAGTCGCGACCCCGTCCGGACGGCGATCCTTGCCCGATTTCTCGTGGATCGCAGGGGGCGCGGCATTCGGATCGGCCTTCGTCGGGACCACTTTCAGGTCGTTCGCGGCGACGGGCTTGGCCGGCGCCGTTTCCGGGGTAATGCCCTTCGTCTGCCGTTGCATTTCCTGACGAAGTTGCTGCATCTGCTCGGGATTCTTCATCCCGCCCCAGCCCTTGGAAATCTTGTTCCCGGTGAACACCTGTTTTGCGTGAGACCGCAAGGCCGCGGGATCGCTCGGCGGCGAAACTTGCGGCGCAGCGACGACCAATTGATTGCCGATGGTCTTGGCGCCGAACGAAGGGCCGCCTTTCCCGCCTTTGCGATGCGCCCAGTCCGCGGGATTGATGTTCACATTTTGCACGAGCTTGAGCGTCGGCACCGGGCGAGAGGCGCGTGCGGAGATGGTCGCAAAGCTTGGGCCGCCATTGAAAATGACTCCACCCCCGCCGTAGTTGTTATTGTAGGTGATGTTGGTGACGTTGACCGTGTGCGAAATGATGGTGAAGTTTTCCCCCCGATTGACGATCACCTGGCGCAGCACCGGCGCGCCGAAATCATTCACGCGGCAGAAGCTGTAATAGCCCGGCCCGATGTCATAAACATTGTCGGCCCAGATACTGATGCCGACCCCGCGCCGCCAGCGAGCTTCCGGAGGCAGCGGCGCCCAGCCCACATAATCATCGCTGGAGCGCCACGAAACCCATGCCGGCGCCCATTCATAATCCGGCACCCAGCACCAGCCCACATCGTCCACGCGCGTCCAGCGCCCATAGTGATAGACGATGCCGCCGTAGTCCTCATAGCTCACCCAAGTCCACCCGGCATCGGTGTAGGCCCAATAGCCGTCAGTGTAAGGAGACCAATCCGGGTCGACATCGGCCGGCCGCCAGCAGGTGCCATAGTCGCCGACTTCGACCCAATCGCCGTACGGCGAAAGATTGTCGTAAAAGAAATCGAAGGACACGCTGGCGAGCAAGCGTGCCGGGATGAACGCCAGCACAGCGGCGAACATCCCGAGAAATAAAGTGCAAAGGCGAAAGGATTTCATAATCAAAGCTTGGGGGTGAGACTTCACCGGGCAGCGATTCATTCACACGATTTGTGCACCATAAGCAAGAAGCGTCACTGGATGTGACTAACTCGTCAGAATCGCGGTCGGTGATCGAAGCTCGTGCATGTGCCGGGCGGCGTTTGTTGTTTCAAAGCGCGTAGCCTTCCGCTTGGTTGACGGGCGTGTTTCTCCCCGCTCGTTTTCGCCCCGCATGAGTCCCCTCGTCCTTCTGCTCATCGGCATTGTCATTGTAGTTGGCGGGATTCTGGCGCTGCGTTTGCACGCGTTTGTCGCGCTCGTGCTTGGCGCATTTGCGGTGGCGCTGCTCACCCCGGATTCCGCGTTAAAAGCCTACGCCGCCGGGCGTGTCGCCAAGGGCGAATTCTCCGCCAAGGCCGCGGAGAAATTTCCGGAGAAAGCGGCGACCGCCCGCGTGGCGGAGGAGTTTGGCCGCACCTGCACCAATCTCGGTCTGCTCATCGCCATGGCCTCGATTCTCGGCGAAGCCATGCTCCTCTCCGGAGGCGCGGAAGCGATTGCCTCCGCCATGCTCCGCGTGCTCGGCGCGGCTCGCGCCCATTGGGCCTTCTTCATCACGTCATTCTTCCTCACCGTGCCGGTGTTTTTTGAAACCACGTTCTATCTATTGTCCCCGCTGACCAAGGCCGTCGCGCGCCAGACCAAACGCGACTATTTGCTGCTCGTCATGTGCACCGTCGCGGGCGCCACGATCACGCACTCGCTCGTGCCGCCGGTGCCGGGTCCGCTTTTCGTGGCGGTCGAACTCGGCGTGCCCATCGGCCGCATGATGGGCATGGGTTGCCTCGTCGGATTTGGCGCGGCGCTTTTCGGCAGCGCTTTTGCCCTGTGGTGCAACCGACGCCACACGCTCGAAGTGCCCGCCGAAGACGCCGCGGCCGTGGATGATGCGCTCCATCGCACACTCCCGCCGCTCGGCCTGTCGCTCATCCCGGTCACGCTGCCGATTTTTCTGATCGCCTTCTCGGCCTGGATGAATTCGCCCAAACCAGGGTCGGGCCCCGTGGCCGCCGTCATCCGCGCGCTCGGCGAGAAGGAAATGGCGCTCACGATCGGCGCCTGTATCGCGCTGGCGTTGCTCGCCTGGAAGCGCGATCGCGCGACGACCAACAAAGCGGTGGGCCACGCTCTCTCCAGCGGCGCGATCGTCTTGCTCATCATCTGCGCGGGCGGCGCTTTCGGGGGCGTCCTGCGTCAATCGGGCATCGCCGAGGTGCTCGGTTCCCTGCTCGGCGGCGTGCAGACCTTCGCCCTGCCGGCGCTGTTCCTCATCACGACGCTGGTTCGCACCGCGCAAGGTTCCGCGACGGTGGCGATGATCACCGCCGCGCCGATCGCCAAGGCCCTCATTGACGGCGGCCACACCCACGTCAACCCAGTCTATTTCGCGCTCGC
>Ga0206824_10049_pt1 | contig 31443 bp, 27 predicted proteins | sample Alteio_BWOrgCont_82_FD_152874 | JGI IMG/M metagenome (GOLD analysis project Ga0206824, IMG submission 152874) | Enriched cells from forest soil in Barre Woods Harvard Forest LTER site, Petersham, Massachusetts, United States -... | ecosystem: Environmental > Terrestrial > Soil > Temperate forest >...
CCCATACTTAAATTTTAATTAAAAATTATCTGCTAAAAATAGACTTTCTTTTCACAAGAAAACTGGACAAAAAAACACTCCGGTTTTATGGAAAAAAACACTCCAATTTTTACCTCATTTTCACAGACATTCGCATCCTACCTTGCTAATTTTTCACGTAGGTTAGTCATTGGCCTTTCAAAACAAATATAAACCAGAGACGATAACATTATAGTTAGAACCCAATACAATATATATTTTAAAACAATAACCTTATAGCTAGTAAGATCTTCCAAATTGAAAAAACCAAAAAGTGGCCACATTATAACTTCTAGCACAATAGTTGTATGTAATAGATACATTGAATATGAAATAATACTAATAAAAGTTACGAATTTTGCGCCTTTCCATGTCGTTTTTTCCATGCTGCTAAGCTTTGGCAAGAAAAATAGACACCCCAGAGGTTTCATGCTATCTACTTCTGCTATAGAATAATTAAATCCTGGAATGCTATAAGTATATAGAACGATAATTAGAATACCTAAGATTAAAAATAAGTTATTGTATTTTCTCCAAATAGGAATTTTATAATAATATAAAAATGCACCAAAAACCCCATACATTATACTATCAAGGCGCATAATAACATTTGTACCTATAAAAGGAGCAAGCTCATCGTTAGAGAAGTGCAAAGTCTTAATTCTATATAGTCTATAAAGTACTATGATTAAAATCACACAAAGTATACAGATAAAATTTTCCATTTCTTGCTTACCTGCTTTGTAATATACATCATACTAAACAGAAAAATTGGTATTAATAAATAAAACCATTCTTCAACACACAAACTCCATGAAGCTCCAAAAAATTCAAATGTACAACCATGTCTTAAATTTTGAGAAAAGAAAAAATAATTAATTAAGTCATTTGGTAATTTATCATTTAATTTATGATAAATAAAAATAAAAAATAACAATACAAGATAATAATTGGGTAGGGTTCTGAACCAGCGCCGTATCCAAAATCCATAAAGATTCTTAATAGTGAAGCTTGTTTCATTTATAGCTTTTATCAAAATATTACCGATCAAGAAGCCACTTAAAACAAAAAACATAGTAACTCCGTCTATTTGAAAAAAGGAATAGATGTGCAGTAATTTGGGGTGACCTCTAATTATTGAGCCTCCATGTATCAATAGCACACAAATTATTGAACAGGCGCGAAGGACATCTAGTCCAAAATTTCTCTGAGTGCTAAATCGCCCATTTCTGTCCAGTAACATAACTAAAATTACTGTTGATAATAAGTATTCTATAAGGACAATAGAGTTGGGTATTAAATAATGTCCGAATGGACATAAGCGGAGAATAATATTAGCAAACACAAAAAATAGGCTAACAATAAGCTGTATAATAGCCAGCTTCGTTTTCCATGTTGAAACATTGTTATGAGTGGCGATTTTATAAAGACCGGTAATATAAAAGCTGATACATCTGCTTACAACAATGAAAGGAACTACATATATAAAAGTTACGCTTTCAGTTGCAGGAATGTCAAAATCGAAACGGAACAAATAGGCAAGAGCTAAAGCGCAAAAACTAAAAGATAGAAGAATTGGAAATACAGCCCACTGGGGAAGAAAAAGAATATGAAAACCATCTGATTTTTTGTCAGTTATTTTTAAGCTTTAAATCAAAACATACAGTCTCCAGTTCTCCACAAATTTATAGGCAGGGTAATTTTATTTCATTGTATGGATTAGTAACGGCAGATAATCCCAGCTTTAGTAGCGATGAGAGTTCAATTATTACAGGGACTGGTTCCGGTTTTGGTTACTATGAAGGTATTAAGTTCACTCACTTAACTCGCCCAATATCAATAAATTTAGGAATGGGATTTCTTTCTTCTTCTGTAATGTACAAAAACTTTGCCTCAACAATCTATTATAACAATTATAGCCTAGCTTACCCGATGAGCTTTATATCTATTCAAAATAGCCCAACAAGAATTTCTACTATTATATTACAAATGTATTTCGGAGTGAGTTTCTGTTTGTAATTAAAAACTACTATCCTACTTTCTCGGATGAAAACGCAAAATAGCATCACGCAAATATTCTCGGTCAATATGAGTATAAATCTCCGTAGTGGTAATGCTTTCATGCCCCAGCATTTCCTGCACTGCGCGCAGGTCAGCGCCGCCCTCCACCAAGTGCGTGGCAAACGAGTGCCTGAAAGTATGAGGACTGATTTTCTTACGCAGTCCGGCTTTCTTTTTCAAGTCTTGTATAATTAAAAAAACCATTTCACGTGTCATACCTCTTCCTCTGCGGTTTAAAAACAGAATATCCTCCATTCCCTTCTGGACAGGTATCTGAGGGCGTATTGTCTCTAAATAAATATGTATGTATTTTTCCGCCGATTTGCCCAATGGAACCAACCTCTGCTTATTCCCCTTACCAATGACACGCACGAATTCTTCTTCAAAAATAACATCCGATATTTTTAATGTAATCAGTTCGGTAACCCGTAACCCGCAGCAGTATAGCGTTTCGAGCATAGCCTTGTTGCGTTGCCCTTCGGGAGTGCTTAAATCAATGGCGTTTACCAGCATGTCTATCTCCTCTATGCTCAGCACTTCAGGCAGCTTTTGCGGCAGGCGGGGCAGCTCGAGTAACTCTGCAGGGCTTTGCTTGATGGCATCTTCCATAAGCAGGTATTTAAAAAATGCCCGTATGCCCGAAATCATGCGTGCCTGGCTGCGTGCGCCAATGCCAAGTTCAATAATAAAAACAAGAAATTCCTGTAACTGCTTAAAGCTTACATTCTCCGGGTTAACAGTTATTTTCTTGGTTTCAAAAAAATGTTGCAAATTGGTTATATCATGCAGGTACGCTTCTATGCTGTTTTCCGATAATGATTTTTCAAGCTGCAAATACCCCTTAAACCCCTTTATAGACGAGTGCCAATCCATAACCTCAGGTAAAGTCCTGTGAATTTAATTGAGAAAAATAAATTTTATTTTCGATAAAATATTTTTTTACTATGCTGCGTTTATATATGCACGAAGCGGGCTTCAAATCCTGTGTTTTCAATACTTTTCTTTTTCTCAGTGTTTTTGGAATGCTTCCGTAAAAATCAAAATGCCCTTTAATAATAGCCAATGAATCTTTACTGTTTCCCTGCAATAAAAAGCGTATGGCGGCAATCCCGTCAAGCACCATGCGGACAACTATTTTCCATAACAAAGTGCGTGAAGGATGATTCTTGCAAAGTATAATAAGATTGTTGCGGAAATTCAAATATGTTTTAAACGGGTTCGACTTGGGCAGCATTCCTCCGCCATAGTGGCGCACTTCCGAAGCCCCGCAGTACATCACCTTATGCCCGAGCAATTTCATTCTCCAGCAAAGGTCAATCTCTTCCTGATGCGAAAAAAGGTCTTCGTCAAAGCCGCCCAGCCTGTGATACAACTCACCCCTGATAAACAGGCAAGCTCCGGTAGCCCAAAAAATTTCTTTGTCGTCGTCGTATTGTTTTTCATCTTTTTCAAGCGTGTCAAAAATCCGGCCCCTGCAAAATGGGTACCCGTAGACATCAATAAAACCGCCTGCCGCGCCGGCATACTCAAAATATTCTGGATTAGAAAAAGATTTTATTTTTGGCTGAACGGCTCCAATCGTTTCATCACTGTCCATCAGTTTAAGCACAGGTTCAATCCAGTGTGGAGTAACTTCCACATCCGAATTAAGGAGTATGTAATACTCGGCATTTATGTGTTTCAGCGAGGCGTTGTATCCGTAGGCAAAGCCGCCATTTTTAGGATTGCGCACAATGTGAATATGCGGAAATTTTTTGCTAAGGTATTCCACCGAGCCGTCTGTGGAAGCGTTGTCCGCCACATATACCTCTGCAATGCCCTCTGAATACTGGCAAACAGCGGGTAGGAATTGTTCAAGGAATTTTTCTCCGTTCCAGTTTAAAATTATTACCGCCACCCGGCATCTCTCTTCCACGCTATGTTTGCTGTGATGTAATTAATGAGGATTGTTGTACTGGTCGTTCACGTCTTCTCCTATATTATCAGGAATTGTTTTCTGGTCAATATCGGCGGGGGTTCCATTCCTGCTGTAAAGTACTGTTTGCCATGCGGAGTTTTTTATTTCGCCGATAGCAGTGGAGTGGAGTAACTCATAATTATTGGTTTCAATGGCGGGCGCATAAAACACAAATTTTACATTTGTCTGACCATCCGTGAGACGATAGTATTGCCATATTTCATAAGGGTAGGTTTCGGGGTTGTTCTTTTCTACAACGCGTTGGTTGGGGGCGCCATACTCCAAATAAACCCTGCCTCTGTCTGTTTTATAGCCCTTAATGCCACGCACGCTGAATGAATTTTTTACCTTAAGTACATTGGCCAAATACTTTTGCCATCCTTCCAGCGGGTTCGCTGAATCATGGGCAACCCAGAAGTTATAGAAGAATCTTTTTAATTCTGTTATGTTTACCCACTTGAGGCTATCGCTCAATACATAATCTTTTTCAGGGCCGTTGGATATGGGCGCCAGACAATGTATAGATTCTTCCAATGTATCTCTGTTTGCCATATAAGGTGCAAAGCCGGCAGGTATAAGTGTTGACTTTACGCCGGAGTTTTCTCTGGTAAAACTATATTTATGTTTAGCTAGTATATGATTATTTATATCAGCAACAGAAACAACAAGGAAATAATTTCCGGTGGGTAAATTATCTAAAGGAAGTTGCGCCATAAAGGGAATTATGGTATCAGCATCGCGTTCGGCAGAAAGAGAAATGGTGTTTGTGTTGTTGGGTGACAAGTTTACAGCATAATCGGCATCATCTTCAATGGCGTATTTAACGGTTAACTTTTCTCGAGGTACAAACTTAGCTGTGTTATATATCTCACAATAAAAAACTAATTTTTTCACGCTTTGCGGATAATCGGAAAATACATAAGGAATCATATCGAACCCGCATTTATTATAGGCGCTTGGATTGTTTGACGGTGTGTATGATGCTAAAAATTCCGCATCGGATATATTTATAGTATCGGAAGGATAGCCTGTATGCACAGGTTGTTTGCCGGAAACGGTTTTATGGGAATTATCATTAGGGTCATCAAGTGTAAACAGGAGTGTGTAATTTCCTTTTTTTAACCAAAACCTGTGTGCATCAATAAAGTTAGGCCTAATAAGTGTATCGGTTATTTCGGGGCTTACCACATTAAAGTTGGCTGAAGTAACTACGCTGTCCCCCATTTTAAAAGTGATGGTTACATGAGCTTTTCCAACATATTTATTATTCGCGTTTTTTACAAACTTCAGCGAACTGCCTACTACAGACAAATATGTTTCCAGGTAATTCTGCCCGGCAGGCGTGCTGAAAGAAGCAAAGTTGAGATATGCAGTAGGATTGCCGGCATAAGATGATGCAGAAAACCCCGAAAGAATAAAAAGCAGGAGGAACTTAAATTTTATATGCTTCATAATTAGACAAAGTTAGGTAAAAAAAAGTTCAGAGAGATAAGATATAAACTATAAACTATGAACAGTGGTGGTACTAAGCTGTAAAAGCCACATTGTAGCATATGTCTTATTTCTTGTATCTCGTATCTTATTTGTAGTTTTGCGCAAAATACGGAAAATGAAAAGGATAGTAATGATAACGGGTGCTACGGCAGGGTTTGGCGAGGCGACAGCCCATGAGTTTGCAAAAAACGGATATGATGTAATTATTACAGGCAGAAGGTTGGAGCGGCTGAAAGCCTTATCTGAAGAGCTTGACAAGAAATATAGCGCAGGCAGCTGTATCCTTAATTTTGATGTGCGCGACAACGAAGCGACTCAGAAAAATATTTCCGGACTCCCTGCTAAGTGGCAGAATGTAGATGTGCTGGTAAATAATGCGGGGCTTGCAAGTGGTTTTGGTCCTGTACAAGAAGGGGATGTGGAGGATTGGAATAAAATGATAGATACCAATGTTAAAGGGCTTTTGCATGTAACGCGCTGTGTTGCCCCTATGATGATTAAGAATAAAAAAGGACATATTATTAATATTGGCTCTACGGCGGGGAAAGATGCTTACCCCAATGGCAATGTGTACTGCGCCACTAAGTTTGCGGTAGATGCACTCACCAAGTCTATGCGGATAGATTTATTACCCTACGGGATAAGGGTAACTGGCGTTTGCCCGGGCATGGCTGAAACAGAGTTTTCGGTAGTGCGTTTTCACGGTGATAAAGAAAAAGCCAAGACTCCTTATAAAGGAATAGAGCCACTAACAGCTAAGGATATTGCCGAGGTTATTTATTTTGCCGCATCGCGCCCTGCCAATGTAAACATCAGTGATATGGTGGTTACGCCTTTGGCACAGGCTAACCCGATGAATATTGTTAGAAAGTAACTATAAACTATGAACGATAAACTATTTTAGACTTACAAAGATATATTACGAAATAGTGGTTTTTGAAAAAGTCAATGACTCGCCGAAGGCGAGGTGAAAGGTAAAAGTTTTAACATATTTTATAGATTTCGAACGGCAAACAGGAGCAAAGGATTATTTGACATTTTCTTTCGTAAACCTTATAGATTCTATGTTTTGGCTCTTTTAATAGACCAATTACATCTTTTTCTTTTATCCTATTTTTTCTCGTTTTTTCATCGTTTTGCGACCAATTATTGAGACTTTCAATTAGAAATGATATTTGCTTCCCATAAACTTATTAAAGTGCAGCATCTATGGGTAAAATATTGGCAATTGATACGAGTATATCTTCTATTGATACGCCTGTCAATTACTCCTCATTATTAACTACTCTTAATAGTATTACCCCGGCAAATAATATAGAAACTAATTTACAAACTGCTGCCGGTGCTATACTGTCGTATAGGATAAATGATAGCCTTTCGTCAAGCCAGCTGACAACATTGCGAACTTTAGCCAATGAATGCCCTGATTGGAACGGAGAAGGAGTTTATCAGGCACAGGCATTGTTAGCTCTTTTTGATTCCGTAGGAACCGTATATGGAGATTCTGCATGTTACAGCCTGCATGGAGGGCATCATCCTATACAAAGAGAGCCAACACCGCAAGGTGCAATTACTTCTCAGGATATTATTAACCTGTATCCCAATCCCAATAATGGCAACTTTACCTTGGAATATAACTTAGGAAAAGATGTAATCGGTAAGATTGTAATATATAATGCCATAGGTGAATTGGTAGGAGAGTACGCATTGAATAACTCTCAAGGTACAATGACCATATCAAACCCCGACCTCTCTGATGGAGTATATATTTGGAAACTCTACACAGATAACCAAGTGATGAGATTTGGTAAGATTATTATTATAAAATAAAGAATCATCAGTCCCGTTTTCTTCCAAAATGATTGTCATTCTGAACAAAGTGAAGAATCTCAATAACACTCATTAATAGAACTAATTGATAATTTTCATACATTTGCTAAATAGGAAGTTGCACTATGAAAAATCATTTTAGGATAGTTATATACTTTTCACTTTTCACTTATTAGTGCCCAGAACAACTGGTTATGGGGAACCTATGGTATTGGCAATGCTGCTATTACCAACCTTGCTACGGATGTAAAGGGCAATTGCTTAGCTTTCGGAGAGTTTCAAAAAGATACAGTTCGTTTTGGCAGCTACACTATACTTGATAGCACAAATAATCTGGGTTTTTTCTTATTGAAATTAGACCCTAATGGAAATATCCTTTGGGCAAAACAAGCTATTACTCAGGGACAAGCCACTTTCGCTCAAAGTGCTAATTCCGCTATGACAGCAGATTTTAAAGGGAATGCATATTATGCGGGAAATTTTGATGATACTATAGTATTTGGTTTAGATACACTAATTAATACGGTGCGTAAAATTGGGTTAAACTGTACAAATTTTTTGGCAAAGTATGACCCTGATGGCAATATTAAATGGGCAAGACAATCTGTTTTGAAGGGCGATAGCAGCCTGATAGCTGCAAACGCTATTTCTACTGATACTAAAGGTAATTGTTTTGTTACAGGTTTGTTTGCTGATACTGTTACTATAGGGGTTGATACACTCATTGCTTCTAAAACTTCAATTCGTTATACGTTCCTCGTTAAATATGATTCAAATGGTAATATTAAATGGGCTAAGCAATCTACAGGAACTACAGAGTATGGAGCAGATGGATACGGAGTAGAAAACGACAGATACGGAAATTCTTTTATTACGGGATATTTTGCTGATACTATTACTTTTGGTTCATATACTTTGCATAGACAAGCACTTAATAATCAAGGATTGACTTTTATTACAAAGTATGATTCAAGTGGCAATGTGTTATGGGCAGAGCAATCAACCAATAGTGTCCCTGGCGGAAGTATTGGTTGGGCTATAACAACAGATATAATAGGGAATGCCTATTTATTAGGGCAATTTAGCGATACTGTCGTATTTGCGTCAGATACACTTATAGGTCCCAATAATGGCTCAATTTATTCACCACAACAAAGTATTTTTTTAGTAAAATATGACCCCAATGGTACTGTTTTATGGGCAAAACAAACGGAAGTATTAGATAATAATAATTGGAGCCCATGGGCAATCTCAATTGATAAGTATAATCATATTTATCTTGAGGGGGGGGCTCCGGTAATTGTAAAATTAAATTTGGAAATACTATTTTACAACTTAATGATACTGCCAGATTTGATGCTGCTTCATTTGTATTAAAATTAGACAGTAATGGTAATGTTTTATGCAGTGATATTATTTCTGGAGGAGATGGCAATTCTGATGGTAGCGTAACCTCAGATTCTTCAGGTAATTATGTGTATACAGGAAGTGCTGCATTGACACCTTTAATTTTTGGTAACGATACCGTCAACCCATTTTCAATTCAAGGTTACGGACCTTTTGGGGTAAATGTTTTTCCCTTTATAGCCCGTTGGCAAGAGTGCGATAGCTCTTTGATGGCTGTAGCAATAAACAGCGTTAATGTAAATTGTACCGGAGGTAATAATGGCAGTGCTATTACAATTGTTACAGGAGGTATAATACCATACACTTATGCTTGGAGTGGCAGCTTGGGCACAAATGCTATGGCTAATAATTTAAGTGCAGGCACTTATTCTGTTACTGTAAATGATAAATATGGCAATAATGTAACCACATCGGTTACAATTTCACAACCCAATGATATAAGTATTGCCATAAATACAAGTAATATTACATGCAATGGAGCAAATAATGGCAATGCTATAGCAAAACCAATTGGAGGTACATTGCCCTATACTTATTTGTGGTCTGGTGGCTTGGGAACTAATGCCTCTATTAGCGGGCTAAGTGTAGGGGCATACACAGTAGCTGTATCCGATTCCTGTGGTGATTCAGAAACGGCTACAGCAAGTATTACACAACCTACAGAGTTGCAGGTTACTATTTATATCTTAGATTCGTCCCGCTCTAAAAGTATTGCAGCAGTAAATGCAAGCGGAGGCACTTCTCCTTATACTTACTTATGGACAGGAGGTGCAACAACTGATACTATAAAGAGCTTATCGGCGGGAATCTACAGTTGTACTATTACAGATGCTAATAATTGTACAGCAACGGCATCTGTTACTATTGTTCCTGCCGGAATAAGCAACATTACTGATAATACAGGACAGGTAGGGATATACCCTAATCCCAATAACGGTGAGTTTCTACTTATTTTACAAAATGCAAATAAATTAACACAAGTAGAAATTTATAATATGCTTGGAGAGAAAGTGTATTCTAATTATCAAATCACCAAATCATCAAATCACCAAATCATCAAATTATCAAATTGATTTGTCTTCTCAACCTGACGGGGTTTATCTATATAGAGTACTGAATTCAACAGGTGGTTTACTTGGAGAGGGAAAAATTGTAATACAGAAGTAAGAGAAGCTAATAGCCATTGGCTGATAGCTAACAACTAAAAAAGTCCCGAGGAAATGCTTCGGGATTTTTTTATGTCTGTTGTCTAAATATCTTTGAAATAATTATTTTTTTACATTTGCAGAAATAAAAACAACATCATGAAAAAAATATCCTTATTATTTACAGTAATTCTCATTTTTGTATTAAATATTGCCAATGCGCAATACGACACGTTGGTTAACTTTAATGGAGTTAACACACCTGAAGGCAATCAACCGCTTGGCGCACTTACCCTTATTGGCGATAAGCTATATGGGGAAACACAACAGGGAGGAACCAGCAGCTTCGGTAATCTTTTCTCGGTGTATATAGATGGCAGCGGATTTACTGACCTATATGATTTTATGGGCACAATAGATGGTCTTGATCCGGATGGCACCTTAGCGCTTGTAGGAAAGAAACTATATTCTACAGCTCAATCGGGAGGAGCGCATAGTGATGGTACGATTTTTTCAATAGATACAGACGGCAGCAACTTTTCGGTGATTTATAATATGCATGCTGACATCTATCCTACTTATGGACCATTGGCTTCTTATAAAAACAAACTGTATGGCACAACCCAACAAGGTGGCACATCAAATAATGGCGTTGTTTATTCATTCGATACGGCTACCACTACTTATAAGGCCTTACTTAAATTTACGGGCACCAGTGGCAGCCATCTTGGTTCTCAGGCAAATGGGCAGGTAATTCTATCCGGAAGCAAGTTATATGGCATGACAATGGATGGAGGAACGAATAACGATGGTGCAGTATATACTGTGGATACTAATGGAAAAAACTATAAGGAATTGTTTGATTGCTCGTCGGCTATAAACAGTGGCAGAAATCCAAGCGGTGGATTAGTGCTAGCAGGAAAGGTTTTATATGGAATGATGGCCAATGGGGGGCAGTATGGCGACGGAGTACTATTCTCCGTAGATACCGATGGCAACAATTATAATGATTTGGTTAATTTTTGGGGCTCAATAAGCCCGTATGGTGCAAATCCAAATGGGTCATTAATACTTTCAGGAAATACATTGTATGGTACGACAACCGCAGGAGGAGCCAGTAATGACGGAGTGATATTTTCGGTTGATACCAATGGCAATAACTATACCGACATATATGATTTTTCAAACAGCGGAGCTAATCCTTATGGCTCTTTAACCCTTTCCAACGGCGTACTTTATGGTATGACAAACGTAGGGGGATTTCATGGTGACGGAGTTGTATTTGCCGATAACATTTGCGGGCTGCTAAACGCAACTGCAAGTAATACCGCTATAACATGTAACGGAGTTCCTAATGGGGTTGCTTCTGTAGCCTCTACCACAGGAGGGCCAACACCATACAGCTATGCATGGTCAGATGCTAATTCACAAACTACAGCTTCGGCAACAGGGTTAAGCGCTGGAACGTATACGGTAACCGTTACTGATTTTAATGGATGTAATACAACAGCCAGTACAATAATTACCCAACCGAATGCTTTAGGTACTTCAGCAAATGCAGTGACTAATGTAACTTGCAACGGAGGAACTACAGGAAGTGCTTCGGCAAGTCCTTCGGGAGGCACAACGCCTTATACCTATCAATGGTCTATTAATGCAGGATTACAAACAACTCCTACAGCCACCGGATTAAGTGCTGGAACCTATACAATAGTTGTTGGCGATGCATGCGCTAGTGGTGCAAGTGCTCCGGTTATTATTACTCAACCTAATGCGCTGGACGCTTCAGCAAATGCATCATTTAATGTAAATTGTAATGGCGGTAGTAATGGCAGCGCATTGTCTAATGCCAGCGGAGGCACTTCTCCTTATACTTATGCATGGTCAAGCAATTCAGGCTCTCAAACAACGGCTCTGGCTTCTGTTTTAACAGCAGGAACATATACCATAACTATTTCCGATGCTTGCAGCAGTTCAGCAACCGCCACTGCCACAATTACCCAACCCTCATTAGCATTAAGCACTACTACATACGCAGGAACCAGTATTGCAGCGGTAACTCCAAGCGGAGGAACTACTCCATACACCTATAACTGGACACCGGTAAGCGGAACAACAGACACTATTAAAGGACTGTCTTTAGGAACATATTCTGTAACTGTTACCGATGCCAATGGTTGCACTAAAACTGCTTCTGTTGATGTTACCAGCGCTACAGGAATAAAGGCTATTACATCTAATTCAGGTACAATAACTATTTATCCAAATCCGAATAATGGAGTGTTCAATTTAATAATGAATAATGAACAAGGAATGATGAATGTTGAAGTATATAATATACTTGGAGAAAAGGTTTACTCTAATTCAATATTCAATATGCAAGGTACGATATTCAATATTGATTTGAGTTCACAAGCTGACGGAGTATACTTATACAGGGTATTGAATTCAACAGGTAGCTTACTTGGAGAAGGAAAGATTGTAATACAGAAGTAAGAAAAGCTAATAGCCATTGGCTGATAGCTAACAGCTAAAAAAGTCCCGAGGTAGAAATGCTTCGGGATTTTTTATTGTAGTAAAATCAGTATATTTGAATAATTTTAATTAAAAAACCATCATGAAAAAACTACTTATCCTTTCATTATTCACTTTTACCTTTTCACTTTTCACTCCTTGCATTGCGCAATATACCAACCTGCATAATTTTGCTCCCGATACATTGGGTGCAACACCTTTCGGCTCATTAACCCTTTCAAAAAATGGAGATACTTTATTCGGTATGGCATCGGGAGGAGGAAAATATGGCAATGGCTGTATTTTTGCGACAAAAACAAATGGCAGCGGATATGTTGACTTGTTTGATTTTAACGGAACAAATGGCAGCAACCCCCAAGGCTCATTAACCCTTTCGGTTACAGGAGATACCTTGTTTGGAATGACATATTATGGAGGAGCATCTGGCCAAGGTAATATTTTCTCTATCCAAACCAATGGAAACAATTTTAACAACATGGTTAGTTTTAGTGGCACAGGTTCCTACCCCGGTTCCTATCCTATGGGCTCATTAACCCTTTCGGTTACAGGAGATAGTTTATTCGGGATGGCACAAAGCGGAGGCAGGTTTGATGACGGTATTGTTTTTGCAGTTAAAACCGATGGAAGCGGGTATGATACCCTCATTAGTTTTGATGGAGTAAATGGCTATTCTCCCCAAGGCTCGCTAACCCTTTCACCGAATGGGAATGTCTTATTTGGGATGACATTTGACGGAGGAAAATTTGGCAATGGAAATATTTTTTCTATTAATACCAGCGGAACCCAATTTGATACCCTGTTTAGTTTCGTTGAATTTGGTTCGGAGAACAATGGTCAAAATCCCATAGGTTCATTAACCTTGTCAATTACAGGGGACACCTTGTTTGGAATGACACTAGATGGAGGACATTATTATTCGGGTAATGTTTTTTCTATAGATACCGATGGAACCCACTTTAACGATATACATGATTTTAATGGCAGCGATGGTTACGATCCTTATGGCTCACTAATTCTTATAAATGGAGATAGCTTGTTTGGAACGACATCCGGAGGAGGAACTTACAGCAATGGTGTTATTTTTTCTCTTCCTACAATGGGAGGTTCACTCACAACCCTGTTTAATTTTAACGGATTAAGTAATGGTGGAAACCCTTGGTGTTCCTTAACTCTTTTGAATGGCGATAGTTTGGCAGGAACAACAACTCAAGGTGGCACTGCTGCCAGCCTGGGTACTATGTTCACTATTCAAACCAATGGCAATTCATTCCATACGCCTTATACATGGGTACATAGCGATGGGGCTAATCCTGTCTATGGGAATATAGCCATTTCCGGAAACGTAGGTTATGGTATGGTAAAAAACGGAGGTTTATATGGGTATGGTATGATTTATTCTATAAATACCGATGGAAGCAACTATAAAGACCTGCATGATTTTAACAATTTAACATGGGGAGGTGATTATCCCACTGGTTCATTAACTTTTTCGATTACGGGAGATAGCTTATATGGCATGACAGTAGATGGTGGAAAATTCTACGATGGTGTTATCTTCTCTATTAAAACCGATGGAACCGGATATGATACCCTGCTTAGTTTCACAGGCTCCAATGGTATCCACCCAGGGTCATACCCTTATGGCTCACTAACATTAAAAGGTGATACCTTGTTTGGTATGACCTATACCGGAGGAGCAGTTATTTTTGGTACTGCTTTCTCGGTTCAAACCAATGGAGCCAATTTCCATACCATGATTAATTTTAACGGCTCAGGTAATGGTCAAATCCCTTATGGCAATTTAACCCTGTCAGTTACAGGAGATAGCTTGTTTGGGATGACATCAAATGGAGGAACATACGGCGATGGCACCATGTTCTCTATTCAAACCAACGGAACCCACTTTCACACTATGGAAAATTTTTGGGGTAGTATTTCCCCTAAAGGTGCAAACCCTTATGGTTCCTTAACCCTTGTGCATGGCGATACCTTGTTTGGCATGACATATAATGGTGGAAATGGAGCAAATAAGGGTAATGTTTTCATGGTTCTTACAAATGGAAACAACTATACCGACTTATACGAGTTCAATGGCAGTCCGGGTGGTTCAAATCCTTATAGTTCATTAACCTATTCAGGTGGAATTTTATATGGTACAACAGCAATTGGAGGCACCAATTCTGATGGCAATATTTTCTCCATTCAAACGAATGGAACTGCAGGAGGAACTGTATATACGGACGTTTACGATTTCACCGGTGCAAGCGGTCTCAATGCTGAGTCTTCCTTAACCCTTTCAAATGGAGTATTATATGGGATGACGAATATCGGAGGCACCACAAATGCAGGGGTTGTTTTTGGGTATAAAATTAATTGCACCTTAACTACCACGGCAAGTGTAACAGCTAATACCTGCAATTTGGCAAGCACTGGCATTGCTATGGCAAACCCCGGCAACGGCACACCAACGTATGCCTATTTATGGAGTGACGGGAACTCACAAACTACTGCTTCGGCTACAGGATTAAGCGCAGGAACATATACGGTAACCGTAACTGATTTTCATGGCTGTGCCGCCACCGCACCGGTAACTATTACCAGTGCAGCGGCTCTTACATCAGGCGCTATTACAACCCAGAATGCAACAGCTTGTTCTAATAGCGGTATTGCAACAGCTACTCCAAGCAATGGTATTAGTCCTTATACCTATCTATGGACTGATGGTTCTTCTCAAACCACCGTAGCAGCTACCGGCCTTTCAGCCGGAACATACACAGTAACAGTAACCGACCAATGCAGCGGTTCAGCAACGGCTCCCGTTACTATTACTGCACCTGCAACCCTTACCGTGGGCGCAGGAGTAAACAACAATACAACAGAGTGTTTGAATATAGGCAGCGCTACTGCAATACCAGGTGGAGGAACAACTCCTTATACCTATTTATGGAGTGATGGTTCTTCACAAATCACTCCTGCCGCTACAGGGCTTAGTGCAGGAACATATACGGTAACATTAAGCGATGCCAATAACTGTTCTGCCACCGCGCCAGCGACTATAACTGCTCCTCCAACTCTTACAGCAGGATCTAACGTCACAGCGAATACAACAGAATGTTCTAATTTGGGCAGCGCTACTGCAATACCGGGCGGAGGCGTAACACCATATACTTATGTATGGTCAGCCAATGCAGGTTACCAAACAACTATCGCGGCAACCGGACTAAGTGCCGGAACGTACACTGTAGTTGTTGGTGATGCTAACTTCTGCGGTGCATCAACACCGGTTACCATTACCGCACCTGCAACATTAACCGCTACTACATACGCAGTAGATTCAAACGGCGGTAACTGCATTGCCGCAGCAGTTCCAAGCGGAGGCCTTTCTCCATACACTTACGCATGGTCATTAGGAGGTGCAACAACAGACACCATAAAGGGCTTATCGGCGGGAACTTATACTTGCACTGTTACGGATGCTAACAATTGCTCTGCAACAGCATTAGCTAATATTCTTCCTACAGGTATAAATAAAATTACAGCCGGTTCAGGAAATATAAGTATATATCCAAATCCGAGCAATGGGGTATTTACAATACAGTCGTCAGTTGCAAGTAGTCATCCCGATAGCTATCGGGAGTCAGTTGAAGTATATAATGTGTTAGGACAACAGGTTTATTCTCAATTCAGCATTTATACTTCAACATTCAACATTAATTTAGGTTCTCAACCTGACGGAGTTTACCTATACAGGGTACTGAATTCAACAGGTGGCTTATTGGGAGAAGGAAAGATTGTAATACAGAAATAGGTCGGAGTCCGACTGGCAATTAAAAGAATCCCGAGGTAGAAATGCTTCGGGATTTTTTTATACCTGTTAATGCAATGGTTTTAATCTACTGCATTAAATGGATTTATTATATTTACGAAATGAAAAAACATATAATTTTTTGTTTTGTATTATTTTCATTAACCACACGAACCCAAGCACAGCAGGGATTAGGGCAAATTGTTATAAATGCAGGAGTGGGCTATAGCCCAGAGTTTGATGGGGATATTTCTTTTGGCACTAGTATTTGGTTTCCTGTTCGTGCATTTGATAATTCAACCAATTATTATCCACCTTGGTATAGCCCTTCTAACGTGACTCCTAACATAGGAGCAACTGCAGATTTTGGTATGCTTAACTGGTTTAGTATAGGTCTTGCCGGAAGCTATCAGAGTGAGTCTATCAATTGGACGCCTACAACTATAAATTCCTATGCACAACCTCCCTACCCATATAACGATAAGGTAACGAGGATTAATGTAGCTAGTAGGCTATTATTTCATTTGAATAAAAACCGCACATACTTTGAACATTATTTGGGTTTTCGCATAGGAGGCTCTTTTTGGCATGATGTTGTTTATCCCGGTAGTTATATAAATCCAATGAATATTGGATATTTACCTCCTCCGGCTTATTTTATCAGCAAAGCAAATTTAGTTGTTCCCAGTTTTCAGCTTTTATATGGCATGCGTTTTTACATTACTAATAATTTTGGAATTAATTTTGAGTTTGGCATAGGTTCGCCTTATCTTGCAGAGGCTGGGCTAACATTCAGAATAAATACAAAAAAAGCAAGCACTGAAAATAAGCCGACAGAGCCTGTAAATGAAAAGAAGAATTAAATTTGCTCTCCTATGAAAAAAATTCTTGTAGCCAACCGTGGAGAGATAGCCCTAAGGGTAATGCGTACCTGTAGAGATATGGGCATTAAAACAGTAGCTGTTTTTTCGCAAGCAGACCGCAAGGCTCCCTTTGTTACTTATGCCGATGAGGCAGTGTGTATTGGCCCTCCTGAATCGGCTAAGTCATACCTTAATGCCGACAAGATTATTGAAGTCGCCAAACAATTAAAAGTAGATGGCATTCATCCAGGTTACGGCTTCTTGTCGGAGAATGCAGCGTTTTCAGGCAAGATAAAAAAGGCAGGAATCATATTTATTGGCCCTTCAGCAGAAGCCATGAAAATGATGGGCGATAAGCTTTCAGCTAAACAGGCAGCCAAGAAACATAACATACCCATGGTTCCGGGCAGCGATGGAGCCATAACCGATATTAAAGAAGCTATTGAAGTAGCCAAAAAAGTAGGATTCCCTATACTTATAAAAGCCAGTGCGGGCGGGGGCGGTAAAGGTATGCGGATAGTAGAGAAAGCGGAAATACTGGAAGAACAGATAAAAATGGCATCAAGCGAAGCTAAATCGGCTTTTGGAGATGGTGCGGTATTTATAGAGCGCTATGTAAAAAGTCCCCGCCATATTGAAATACAGGTGATGGGCGATAATCACGGCAATGCTGCTTACCTCTATGAAAGGGAATGTTCCATACAAAGGCGGCACCAGAAGGTAATTGAAGAAGCCCCATCAAGCATACTCACACCTAAAATACGCAAGGAAATGGGGGAATGTGCGGTGCGTATTGCCAAAGCTTGCAATTATTCAGGAGCAGGAACAGTAGAGTTTTTATTGGATGAAAATCTGAATTTTTATTTCCTTGAGATGAACACCCGTTTGCAGGTAGAGCATCCGGTTACGGAATGTATTACAGGCATTGATCTTGTGAAGGAACAGATAAACGTCGCGCGAGGAAATAAACTAAGCTTTAAACAGGAGGATATTCAGCTTATAGGCCATGCCATTGAAGTGCGTGTATATGCTGAAGACCCTGCAAATAACTTCCTTCCTGATATTGGTAAACTAAGGGTATATAATCCGCCCAAAGGCCCCGGAGTAAGGGTTGATGATGGTTTTGAGGAAGGTATGGAGATTCCTATTTATTACGATTCTATGATAAGTAAGCTTATTACCTATGGAAAGGACAGGGAAGAGGCTATACAGTGCATGATTCGGGCAATAGACGAATATAAAATATCGGGTGTGGAAACTACACTGGAGTTCTGCAAATTTGTAATGAAACACCAGGCTTTTGTTTCGGGTAAGTTTGACACACATTTTGTTGCTCAGTACTTTAAACCGGAAATGCTTAAAGCAAACCCTGTTGATGAAACCGAAAATATGCTCGCAGCCCTTGTTGCTGATATATTTACATCAAAAAGCGAGAAAAAGCATATTGCCTTAAGCGCTGCAACGGAGAATCAAGGTATTTCAAATTGGAAAAGAAACAGAGGGTAATAATTTTTTTCCTATCTTTAAACCTTTATTAATAAACCACATCTAACCTTCTAAACATTAAATTAAACCAACATGAAAAAACTGATTTTAACATTCGGAATATTCCTTGCAGGAATAGTTTTCGTAAATGCGCAGGATGCTGCTGCTAACAAAACAACTAAAGTGCTTAATCACATTACAGAAGTATGCGGGCTTACACCTGACCAAGTTTCAAAGGTGCAACCTGTGGTGGCTGATTACGTAAAAACCCGTATGGCAAATAAAGCGCAATATGCAAGTGATGCTAAGAGATTGAAAGCGGCCAATCAGGCAGCCGGCAGAAATTATCAAACACAATTGAAAGCCACCCTTACGCCTGACCAATTTCAAAAATTGAAAGAGGCACGCGCTCAACATCAGGCTAATAAACAAGGCGGACAAACCCAACAAGAACAGCAGTAAAAGCAACATATTTTATAGTAAAAACCTGAAGCATTTTTTTGCTTCAGGTTTTTTGTTTGAATAGATTCTTTGGGGTTTTATTATCTTTGTAGTCTTTAACAGCATAAAAGATATATGAAAAAAACCATTTTAGCCTTTGTGATTATCCTTATAGGAATAGGATGTAATAATATTCCTCAATCACAAAAGAAGTCTACTGAAATATTAGAAAAAATGACTAATGTTTGCCAGTTTAATCCTGATCAGGCAAATAAACTAAGCCCTATTATAGAAGATTTTGTTAAAACCAGAACAGATAATATGAATAAATATGAAATGAATCCACAAGAGTTAAAAAACGCCAATGATTCAAACAGGGTTCACTTTATGAATAAAATTAAAACTATTCTTACCCCCGAGCAGCTTGAAAAACTAAAAGCCTATTGGGCTCAACAAAGAGCTAACAAGAAGGCTGGCGGGGCAGCAAACGGAGGACAATAACTACCTTGGGGCTAAAGCCCAAAATTTCCTGAGTGCATTTTAGTCCCCGACTTTTAAGTCGGGGCTAATAATGAAAAGAAATTAAATACTTGGATTATTACTGCAATTCTCTTTTATACCATTGCATTCTTCGGGTAGAACTTCTTTTGAAAAAGGAGAATTAAAATAACTCCGGTTGTGATGGCTGAATCGGAGATATTAAATACAGGGCGAAAGAATAAAAACTCTTCACTGCCCCAAAAAGGAAACCAGGAAGGGAAATGCCCTTCAATTAAAGGGAAGTAAAGCATATCAACCACTTTGCCATGTAAAAAGCCTGCATAACCGCCATCGGGAGGTAAAAACTTAGCTATCTCATATCCGCTGTCGCTGAATAGAACACCATAAAAAGTGCTATCTATAATATTGCCCAAGGCTCCGGCAAAAATAAAGGCAAAGCTGCATATAAGCCCCCAATGCGCCTTGCGTTTTACTAATGTCCATAAATAATAGCCAATAAACGTTACCGCCGCAATGCGGAAAACACTTAAAAATATTTTACCATACTGTCCGGCAAACTGCATTCCATAAGCCATGCCGTTGTTCTCGGTAAAATGAATAATAAACCAGTTTGTAATGCGATATTCTTCCCCAAGTATAAAATGGGTTTTAATATATATCTTAATGACCTGGTCTAAAACCAGCACCAAAAAGATAATTAGCAAAGGCCGCTTCATAAATGGTAAATGCTAAATTGTAAATTGTTAATGAATTCCATTTAGTATTTATTCCAAAGGAATCCATTCGGACAATTCACCATTTTATTAATTGAACTGTTGTTCTTTCTTTGCATCAATGCTAAGGGTAGCATGAGGCACACGAAGCAATCTTTCTTTAGGAATAAGCTTTCCGGTAACCCTGCATATGCCATACGTTTTGTTTTCAATACGTATTAAAGCATTTTGGAGGTTCTGGATGAACTTTTCCTGACGTAATGCAAGCTGTGCTGTTTCTTCCCTTGTCAACACATCTGAACCATCTTCTAATGCTTTAAAAGTAGGAGAGGTGTCATCGGTGCCATGATCATCGGTATGGCACAGGGTATTTTTAAGCAGGTCATAGTCTTTTCTTGCTTGGTCCAGTTTGTCAACAATAAGCTTGCGGAATTCTACTAAATCTCTTTCAGAATAATGTGTCTTTTCATTCTTATTGGAAACAACTTTTGGAGGCTCTATCTTTGCAACAGGGGCAGATACTTTAACTTCTACTCTTGGAGCTAAAACAGGTTTTGTTTCTTTTTTAGAAGCAACAGGCGCTTTTGTAACTTCTTTTATTTTCTTTGGTTCCGGCTTTTTCATTACTTTTTTAGGTTGTACTTTTAGTTTTACCACTTTCTTTTCAACTTTCTTTTTTGCTAAAGGCTTGCTCTTTTTTACAACTTTTTTAGGCATCACCTTTTTGGGGGCGGGCTTACTTTTTTTAGCAACAGGTTTGGTCTTTTTAGGAGCAGGCTTGCTTTTTTTAGCAACTTTTTTAGGCGCTGCCTTTTTGGAAGAGGCAGTTTTTGCCTTATTGGCCTTTTTTGCGAGTTTCTTTTTCATTAAACTTTAATTTGACTTGTTTATAAAAATAGAAGCACTTAAATTATCAGCCACTTCTATCTGCACAGCTTGTCCTTCATCCAGATTATCAACCACTTCGAAGGAGGTCGCCAGAATTTCGCTGCAAATATAAGAAAAATTATTCTTAATGGCGCTTTCAAGGACTACATTCTTTTTTATTTGAAGTTTAATTTTGTCTGTTACTTCATAATTTTTTTCTTTTCGCAAGTTCTGTATACGGTTCACTAATTCCCTTGCAATACCTTCTTCTTCAAGTTCTTTAGTTACGGTTGTGTCAAGGGCAACGGTCAGTTTTCCATCGGACATTAGGTGCCAGCCCAGCATATCTTCCGAGGTTATTTCAACATCCGTTAAAAGCAGTTCTACCTCTTTGCCCGACAATTTCAGCATATACTTACCTGTCTTTTCAATTTCTGCAATATCTTCCCGTGTAAAATTGGCAATAGCAGCAGCTCCTTCTTTCATTAAAGGACCGAGCTTTTTACCCAGTTCTTTGAAGTTGGCTTTTATCTTTTTATTAAGCATTCCTTCGGTATCGTGAATGTATTCTAAATCCTTCACATTTACCTCTGCCAAAATGAGGCTTTTTACAGAGTCAATCTGTTGTTTCAGTTTATCTTCTAATATAGGGATTAATATTTTGTTAAGTGGCTGACGAACACGCAAATTAACTTTCTTGCGTAAAGCAAGCGTTAAAGATGAAATACGTTGGGCCAAGTCCATTCTTTCTTCTAAAGAAAGATTGACGTTTTTCTTATCGAAAGAAGGGAACAAAGCATGGTGAACACTTTGTATCTTTTCTCTGGCTGAAACGGTATTCAAATCGGTAAATAGCTTGTCGGAAAAAAATGGGGCAATGGGGGCTATTAAACGGGCAATAGTTTCCAAGCAGGTATAAAGGGTTTGGAAGGCAGCTATTTTATCTTCGCTGTATTCTCCTTTCCAGAAACGACGGCGTGATAAACGCACATACCAGTTACTTAACTGGTCGGTAACAAAGGCTTCAATATCCCGAGCAGCCCGCATAGGCTCATAAGTGGCATAAAACTCATCTACTCTTTGAATGAGGGAATTAATTACCGAAAGCACCCATTGATCCAGTTCAGGGCGTTGGCTAACGGGTATTTCCTTTTCGCTGAAGGTAAAGCCATCAATATTGGCATAGAGGGCATAAAAGGCATAGGTATTATATAGCGCCCTGAATAATTTGCGCTGCACCTCGGTAATACCATCCTCATCGAATTTAAGGTTATCCCAGGGCTGGGCATTGCTTATCATGTACCAGCGAATGGCATCGGCTCCGTATTGTTCAATCACCTTAAATGGGTCAACTGCATTGCCAAGCCGTTTAGACATTTTATTACCATGCTTATCGAGTACCAAACCATTGGAAACCACATTTTTGAATGCAACAGAATCAAACAACATAGTTGAAATGGCATGTAGAGTAAAGAACCAGCCACGAGTTTGGTCAACGCCTTCGGCAATAAAGTCAGCAGGGAAATTCTCCTTGAATTTTTCTTTGTTCTCAAACGGAAAATGCCATTGAGCATAAGGCATAGCTCCGGAGTCAAACCAAACGTCTATCAGGTCTGTTTCACGGAACATTTTTTTGCCGTTTTTGGAAACTAAAAAGATGCTATCGCAATAGGGCTTGTGAATGTCTCTGTTTGAGGTATTCCGCTTACTTTTCTTAAAATCTTCGTGAGTCATAACTCCCTTTGCAACAGCCTTTTTAATCTCTTTGTCTAATTCTTCAAAAGAACCTATGCAAGTCTCTTCTTTGCCATCTTCTGTTCTCCATACAGGCAGAGGAATTCCCCAATAGCGGGAACGGGAAAGGTTCCAGTCAACTAAATTCTCTAACCAGTTGCCAAACCTGCCTGTTCCGGTAGATTCCGGCTTCCAGTTGATGGTTTTATTTAAGGCTATCATTTTGTCCTTTACGGCTGTGGTACGTATAAACCAAGAATCGAGCGGGTAATAGATTATAGGTTGGTCGGTACGCCAGCAATGAGGATAGCTGTGTTCTATCTTTTCAATTTTAAAAGCTTTGCCTTCCTTCTTTAGCTTTAGTGCAATAGCCAAATCAGTAGATTTTTCCTGATGCTCCTGGTCTTCTTTTGTTTTGACGTGCATTCCGGCAAAGTCAGTTACTTCTTTTACAAACTTGCCTTCTTTATTTACTAAAGGCACATCATTACCGTCTTCGTCTTTTACGTAAACGGTAGCAATGTTATTCAGCTTGGCAACCCTAAAATCATCTGCTCCATAGCTGGGAGCAATATGCACAATGCCTGTACCGTCTGCTGTGGTAACAAAGTCGCCGATAATCACTCTAAACGCATCGCCGTCAGGCTTTACATAAGGCATAAGCTGCTCGTAGTTTATACCTGCGAGTTCGCTGCCTTTAAAGGTTTTCTCAATTTTGTATGGTACATAACGGTCTCCGTGCTTATAGTCTGCCATAGGTATTTCGGCAGCGCTTTCATGGAAGTATTTATGTACTAATTCCTTTGCTAATATCACCTTTATTGGGTTTCCCAGATAGGGCTGATAGGTATTTACCAAAATATATTCTATATTCTTGCCAACTGCTAAAGCGCAGTTAGAAGGCAATGTCCAAGGGGTAGTTGTCCAAGCAAGGAAGAATACATCCCCTTCTGCATTTTGCCCCAAACCCCTAGAGGGGCTTTGAGAACTTAGTGCATTTGTCCAAAGGAACTCTAATTTTTTATCCTTTACTACTTTAAACTGTACAGTTACAGAAGTATCTTTTATGTTTTTATAACACCCGGGTTGGTTTAGTTCGTGTGAACTAAGCCCTGTTCCCGCAGCCCAAGAGTATGGCTGAATAGTATAACCCTTGTAGAGCATATCTTTTTTATATAGTTCTGCAAGCAGATACCAAACACTTTCAATGTAGTTGTTATCAAAGGTGATATAGGGATTTTCCATATCTACCCAGTAGCCCATTTTGGTAGTAAGGTCTTCCCATTTGTCTTTGTACTTCATCACCTCCTGCCTGCAAGCGGCGTTGTAGTCTTCAACACTAATTTTTTTGCCAATATCTTCTTTGGTGATGCCCAATGATTTTTCTACGCTAAGCTCTATAGGCAAACCGTGTGTATCCCAACCGCCTTTTCGCTCAACCTTAGAGCCTTTCATGGTGTGGTAGCGGCAAAAGATGTCTTTAATGGTTCTTGCCATTACGTGGTGTATGCCGGGCATACCATTTGCAGAAGGCGGACCTTCATAAAAGGTATAGGTCTTTGCGCCATCACGCAGAGAAATGCTTTTTTCAAAAGTATGTTCTTTTGACCATTTATCAAGTATCTCCTTATCTATTTCACTAAGGTTAAGGTTATCGTATTGTTGAAACTTATTCATTATATAGTTGCTATTACTTTCAATTCTATTGCTATCGGCGTTGGTAAGCAGTTTATTTCAACCGTTGTTCTGCAAGGCTGGTTTTCTTTAAAGTATTCTGCATAAATGCGGTTATAGGTTTTGAAATCATCTTTCATATTGGTAAGAAACACGGTTACATCCACCATCTTATCCCAGCTTGAGCCGGCTTCTTCCAATACGGTTTTAATATTGTTAAATACCGAGTGACATTGGGCTTCTATATCATAAGAGATTATATTTCCTTTTTCATCGAGTGTTACACCGGGTATTGCTTTAGTGCCTCTTTCACGAGGGCCAATACCGGAAAGAAATAATAGGTTGCCAACTTTACGGGCATGGGGGTACGAACCAACAGGTTCAGGAGCTTTGGATGAATATAGTTTGTCCACCTTCAATTTTTTTTAGGGTTGCAAAGGTAGAAAAAATTAACAGCCTCAAACCTCTAAAGGTCTTAAACCCCCGCCCCCCTAAAGGGGGTACTAAAGCCAAAGCCTCTTTAGGGAACTGAGATATTTCAAAACCTGTTAATAAGATTAGCCCATGATAATGGCTTACAAAGGCTGTTTAATATATTTTTGCATCCCTCACCCTCTATCCCTCTCCCTAAAAAAGGAGAGGGAAGAAATTTATAGTAAAATGGCAACAGGAAAATATAACGAAGACAGCATTAAATCCCTTGACTGGAAAGACCACATACGTTTTCGTCCGGGGATGTATATTGGCAAGTTAGGCGATGGCTCATCTATTGATGATGGCATTTATGTGCTGTTGAAGGAAGCTATTGATAACTCTATTGATGAGTTTACCATGGGCTTTGGCAAGACTATTGAAGTTACCATAAAAGAAAAAATGGTTACTGTCCGTGACTTTGGCAGGGGAATACCCCTTGGCAAGGTGCTGGACTGTGTGGCAAAAATAAATACAGGGGCTAAGTACGATTCGGAAGTATTTAAAAAGTCTGTAGGATTGAATGGGGTGGGAACAAAGGCTGTTAATGCGCTTTCTTCCTATTTCAAGGTGCAGTCTGTGCGGGAAGGAAAGACCAAGATAATAGAGTTTAAAAAAGGGGAACTGCTGAAAGACCACGCTATTGCTTCAAGTGATGAAAATGATGGAACACAAATTATTTTTGAGGCTGACAATGGAATTTTTCACAACTTCCACTATCTTACAGAGCATGTAGAGCGCATGTTATGGAACTATGCCTACCTGAACGCGGGGCTGCGTATAAAGTTTAACGGGCAAAAAATAGAATCTGAAAAAGGCTTACATGACTTGCTGGAACGTAACATAAACGGACCTATTCTCTATCCTATTATTCATTTGAGGGGAGATGATATTGAACTCGCTATGACGCACAGCATGCAACAATACAGCGAAGAGTATTATTCCTTTGTAAACGGGCAGCATACTACGCAAGGAGGTACCCACCTGATTGCATTTAGGGAAGCGGTGGTAAAGACTTTGAGGGAATTTTACAAAAAAAACTTTGACGCATCGGATATACGCAAATCTATTGTGGCGGCCATAAGCATTAAAGTGCAGGAACCTATTTTTGAATCGCAAACAAAAACAAAGCTGGGTTCACAGGAAATGGGTCCGGAAGGGCCTTCTGTACGTACTTTTATAGGTGATTTTATAAAGACTGCATTAGATAACTTCCTGCATAAAAACCCGGCAATAGCGGAAGAGCTGCAACGGAAAATAATACAATCGGAGGAGGAGCGCAAAGCCATGTCGGGTATAGAGAAGCTTGCCCGGGAGCGCGCTAAGAGAGCCAGCCTGCATAATAAGAAACTACGGGACTGCCGTGTACACTACAACGGGGATGCTGAACGCAGACTGGAAACAACCCTTTTTATTACCGAGGGCGATTCTGCAAGCGGCTCCATAACAAAAGCAAGAGACCCCAATATACAAGCAGTTTTCAGCTTGAAAGGAAAACCATTAAACTCCTACGGGCTTACTAAAAAGGTAGTATATGAAAATGAGGAGTTCAGTCTATTGCAAAGCGCTTTGAATATTGAAAATGGCATGGAAGACCTTCGTTATAACAACGTAGTAATAGCCACCGATGCCGATGTGGACGGTATGCACATACGTCTGTTACTGCTCACTTTCTTTATGCAGTTTTTCCCGGATATTGTTAAGAACGGACACTTGTATATATTGGAAACACCGCTTTTCAGGGTGAGGAATAAAAAGGAAACTATTTACTGCTACTCTGACAAGGAAAGACAAGATGCCATTAAAAAATTAGGAGTAAGGCCGGAGATAACCCGCTTTAAAGGGCTGGGAGAAATTTCGCCGGATGAGTTTAAATATTTTATTGATAAAAATATCAGGTTGCAACCCGTTATTATTACACATGAAACCTTGATTGAGAATGTGCTTAAATACTACATGGGTAAAAATACCCCCGAACGGCAAGACGACATTATTGATAATTTGGTGGTAGAGAAAGAGGAAACGCCGGTGGAACTATGAGTTATGAGATATATGGCTGTTTTGCTTCATAGTTAATCTTAACATATTTTACACTTCTACCCCCTGCCCCCTAAAGGGGGTTCTTAAAAACAAGTAATGTATTATAGCCCCCTTTAGGGGGTTGGGGGTAACATTAATTTACACTTTTTTATATACCTGTAATTAACTCATTTACAATAAATAAAGGGGCTGTATTTTACACTTTTACGAGTGACATAATGTAAAGCACATAATTAATTTATAATCAATTAATTATAAGTTTATATGTTTCACACAATATAAAATAGTGTAAAATATAGCCCCTTTATTTATTGTAAATGAATTGGTTATGGGTATTCAAAAAAGTGTAAAAACTTGCCAGGATGAACCTACTCCGATGAGTGTAAAATGAAAGATTCCTACCCAAGAATAATCCATGGTATTACCAAGCCAATTTTGCCTATTTTTGCACTCTGTGGCAATGGAGTTTGCCCTAACCGTCCTCCGGATAAAACCGGATGTCTGATAACTCCTACCTTGTGCCACCGCTAAAGCTACGGCGACACGCGGTAAAACTTAATCTATGTTAAAAACTATTACATTGGTAGGAATTGGTGGGGCAATAGGCAGCATGTTGCGGTATCTTATATCCACCGGAATACACAACAAATTTTTATCTACATTTCCTTTTGGAACCCTATGTGTTAACATAACAGGCTGTTTCCTTATCGGGGTGATATTTGCCCTTGCCGAAGGCGCTAAAATAAGCCCTGAATGGAGGTTCTTTCTTGCTACCGGCATTTGCGGGGGCTATACTACATTCTCGACATTTTCGTTGGAAAGCTTTTCACTAATACGGGAGGGACATATATTTTATGCTTGTACCTATATAGCAGGCAGTGTAGTGCTGGGCATTCTGGCTACCTTGTTGCCTATATTTATTATTGAAAAATTATAAGCCTTATGATTTTACTAAGGTTAACGGGAGGTTTGGGAAATCAAATGTTCCAATACGCATTAGGAACCAATCTTGCTTTAAAAAATAATACGGAGTTAAAAATTGATACCACCCTTCTCGCTGACCTCAAGCAACCCCATGAAATATACACACACCGTAACCTTGAAATAGACTTATTTGACATCCCGCTCAAATTCGCAACACAAAAAGAGATTGAATATTTTAACGGAAAAACATATTCCACTATTCCGGGAAAGGTTTATAATAAAATACTATGGCAATTCCGGAAAAAGAATTTGATTATTGAAAAAGAACGAAATTTTCATCCTGAAATACTTTCTCTAAAGGATAACAAATGCCTGATAGGAGGTTGGCAAAGTGAAAAATATTTTAAAGATATTAAAAACAATATCAGGAAATTGTACTCCTTTCACAAACTCTTAACGGGGAAAGCATTAGAAATAAGCAAGGAAATACAAAATACCAATTCTGTTTGCATTCATGTTCGCCGGGGAGATTATGTTACCAGCCCTCTTTACAATGAGGTTTTAGGCATCCAAGAGCTTAGCTATTATACAAAAGCATTAGAAATATTAAAATCTCAACGCCCGGTTGACAGTTTATTTGTCTTTTCAGATGACATAAACTGGTGCAAAAAAAACCTGACATTTACCATACCGGCAAATTATATGGATTACGATACAAGCGAAAAGAAATACATTACAGACATGCATCTTATGAGTTTATGTAAACATTTTATTATTTCCAATTCTACTTTTGGTTGGTGGGCAGCCTGGCTTGGAAACAATAAAGAGAAAGCAGTAATTGCCCCAAAAAATTGGTTCAAAAACCCCGCTTTTAGCTCAACTGATATTGTTCCCGATGATTGGCTCAAACTATAAGTTCTGTTCTTGGCCTAATCAGCAAAGACTTACTCGCTTACAAAGAGACCTATTTAGGCATTTTCATTACCTTTGTAAACTTACCTAATAATAAAAAAATGCAGGGAAAGCAGGATGAACATTGGGATATAGTTGTTAGCGCTAAAAAAAACAAGCTGCGTTTAAACATTACCGAAATATGGAGGTATCGGGATTTAATTCTCCAATTTGCCAAGCGTGATGTAGCCACAGTATACAATCAAACCATACTAGGCCCTTTGTGGTTTCTTATTCAACCCTTGCTTACAGCATTATTGTTTATGCTGGTATTTGGCCGTATTGCCAACATTTCAACCGGCGCTATTCCCGGCATTTTATTTTATCTTTCAGGACTTACCATTTGGAACTATTTTTCTGCCAGCTTTACAAACACGTCCAATACTTTTGTTGCGAATACAGCCATTTTCGGAAAGGTATATTTTCCACGCTTAGTTACACCTTTGTCAAAAGTAATTAGCGGCTTATTTGTCTTTGGCGCACAATTCATTCTACTCCTCGTTTTTATTGCGTATTTTATTGTGTTCAAAGGCTTTTCAATTCATGTTACTCCATACCTTTTATTAATTCCCTATTTATTACTTATTATGGGGGGCTTGGGGCTTGGAACAGGAATAATTATTTCATCGCTTACCACAAAATACCGTGATTTAAGTTATCTAATTACATTTGGTGTGCAACTGTTAATGTATTTAACGCCTGTTATATATCCGCTTAGCCTTATCACCGGAGAAAAAAGACTTTTAATACTTGCTAATCCTATGAGTTCAATAGTGGAAGATTTTAGGTATGTATTTTTTCCTGTAGGCACCTTTAATTGGATTCATTTGGCATATAGCAGTGTATTTATGATTGTTACTTTATTAGCCGGAGCTCTGCTTTTTAACAGAATAGAAAGAGATTTTATGGATACGGTTTAGAATTATATTATGCCGGAAACAGTTATTAAAATAGAGAATATCAGCAAACAATACCGATTAGGACAAACAGGTACAGGAACCCTGTCGCATGACCTTAACCGGTGGTGGCATAAAATGAGAGGAAAGGAAGACCCTTATCTGAAGATTGGAGAGGAAAATATACATGAAAAGAAAGGAGAAAGCGCTTATGTATGGGCACTGAAAAATATAAATTTTGAAGTAAAAAAAGGAGAAAGTCTGGCTATTATAGGCAAGAATGGAGCAGGAAAATCAACATTGCTGAAAATTTTATCAAGAGTTACGTCACCAACTACCGGAGGGTTTAAAGTGAAGGGCAGGATAGCCAGTTTGCTGGAAGTGGGCACAGGATTTCATCAGGAATTAACTGGGAGAGAAAACATTTATATGAATGGAGCGATACTTGGAATGACGAAACAAGAAATAAAAAGAAAGTTTGATGAGATTGTTGCCTTTTCAGGAATTGAGAGATACATTGATACCCCTGCTAAAAGATATTCCTCGGGTATGTATGTGAGGCTTGCCTTTGCCGTGGCAGCTCACCTTGATTCCGAAATTCTTATAGCAGATGAAGTGCTTGCCGTAGGAGACGCGGAATTTCAAAAAAAGTGTTTGGGAAAAATGAAAGATGTAACAACAGAAGGAAGAACAGTGCTTTTTGTAAGCCACAATATGCCTGCTGTGCGGAGTTTTTGCAAAAACGCGGTTTTACTGAAAAATGGCAGCATCGACATGACAGGAGATGTGGATGAGGTAATTACAAAATATATGAGCTACAATGTAGAGAGTAAAGAAAATATCAGGATTTTTACCCCCGAAATAGAAATTACCGATACCATTAAATTATATTCTTTTTCAGTAAATAAATCAGGTGAATCGGCAGGAGAACCCATTCCAATAGATGCTCCTATTGAAATAAATACAGAAATTGAAATACAAGATATAGAAATGAATGCCCGATATGATATTACCTTTCAAGTAAAGGATGAAGAAGGGAAAATACTTTTTACCACGAGTACAATCAGGCATGATGAAATGATACTTAGAAAAGGTAAACAATTTGTTACTTGTTATATTCCCAGCAATTTTTTTAATTCGGGAACATTTTACATTACTTTTCAATTAGTTGAAAATAAGAGCAAGTTAATTTTTAGGGAAACTGATATTCTTGGCATGGTATTGATTGAAGGAGAAAGGCCTTTGGGGACATGGATGGGGCGTACCCCGGGTTTTTTAAAACCTATATTTACATGGAGAAGCCAGGCAGTGAATAGTAATTATGCCAAGATTTAATATGGAACTTACTGAACTTAAAGATAAGCAATTCATATTTATTATCGGTGCTCCGAGAAGCGGAACAACGTGGCTGTATAAGGCTTTATCTCTGCATCCTGGAGTTGCTACAATTGGACATGAACTAACCTTATTTAATAACTACATCAGTCCTTTAGTGCGGAGTTATGAAAATGAAATGGAGCCCTTGAAAAAAGGGAAATGGAAAATAGGACTGCCCTTATTATGGAGCAGGGAAAAGCTGGACAGGTTTATACTTGATTTTATAGATAAATCCTACACTTCCATGGATATTC
>Ga0206824_10095_pt1 | contig 31434 bp, 27 predicted proteins | sample Alteio_BWOrgCont_82_FD_152874 | JGI IMG/M metagenome (GOLD analysis project Ga0206824, IMG submission 152874) | Enriched cells from forest soil in Barre Woods Harvard Forest LTER site, Petersham, Massachusetts, United States -... | ecosystem: Environmental > Terrestrial > Soil > Temperate forest >...
AATTATTAGGTAAACAAGGTTACTCTACTGCCTTTTTTCATGGAGGCCACAATGGTTCTATGGGTTTTGATAAGTTTTGCGAAAAAGGCGATTTCGAGCATTATTATGGAATGAAGGAATACAATAACAATGCTGACTACGATGGTACTTGGGGAATACGGGATGAGCAATATTTCCAATATTTTGCAAAAAATATTGATACCCTTCATCAGCCTTTTTTTGCGACTATTTTTTCAATTTCATCGCATCATCCGTTTGCCATACCTTCAAAGTATAAAAAGAGGTTTGTACAAAAGTCCGGTGAGATACCTATTATGAAATGTATAGAGTACAGTGATTTGTCTTTAAAAGAATTTTTTGAAATAGTCTCAAAAATGCCGTGGTATGACAGTACTTTGTTTGTAATTACCGGAGACCATACAGGCCCCAGTGCAGACCCATATTATTCCAACCGCCTAGGGATGTATGAAATACCTATTGTTTTTTATATGCCTAATTCAAAACTTAAAGGTAAATCACACATGACTGTTCAGCAGATAGATATTATGCCCTCCATTTTGGACTACTTGCACTATCCACAACAATATTTTTCATTTGGAGTCAGTGTTTTTGATACTACTCATTATGCCAGCCACTATGCTATTAATTATCTGAACGATGTATATCAAATAGAACGGAATCCTTATTGCTTGCAAATGGTAGGTAACAAGGTGAAAGGATTATACAATTACCAAAAGGATAGTATGCTTCAAAATAATTTAGCGCATACATCTTTACAGGTGAGGGACTCGCTGGCTAGTATGCTTAGAGCTGTGGTTCAGACCTATAACTACTCAATTATTCACAACGAAATGAAATAAAAAAGGAGGTGTTTAACACCTCCTTTTTTATTTAGTCTTACCTGATTACTTTTTACCAGGGGTTTCTCTGTGGTGACGGTGATGGTGATGATGTTTTTTCTCCTTTTTGTCCTTATCTGCACGAGGGGCAGTTTTGGTAGTAGCTTGTTGAGGAGCGCTTTGTTGAGCTACTAATGCTCCGGTAAAGGAAACAATCAGCATCAGGGCGATTAACTTTTTCATGACAGTTTGGGGATTGGTTATAATACAAGTATACTTCGAGTATATGAAGATAAGGTGAAGGTTTTAGGCAGTGCGGATTATTGCTCCTGTACTTTCCGTAAAATTCTTTTGGAGTTTTTCCATCACTTTATCTATTTCTTTTTCGCCTAATGTCTTGCTTTCGCTTTGCAATATGAATCTTAGGGCGTAAGACTTTTTACCATTTTCCACTCCTTTGCCTTCATATATATCAAAAACAGTAACATCTTTTAAAAGTTCCTTTTCTGTTTTGTGTGCAATTTCTTTAAGGGTTGAAAATTGTATAGACTTATCTATAATTAACGCAAGGTCTCTTGTTACTGCAGGAAAGCGGTTTATCTCTTTTATTTCCATTCCTTTCGGAATTTGTTGAAGTAAAACCTTCCAGTTAAACTCGGCATAATACACTTCACTTTTTATTCCGAATTTCAGCGATGTTTCCGGTTTAATTTTACCCAACCGTGCCACTTCATTATTTTTGATGCTAAGGCTTACTCCATAAGAGAACTCTGTATTCTCAGTAAGTACTGCTTCGGTAGGATTAGTGATACCGGTTATTTTTCCTATAACAGCATTTACATAAGACTTTAAGTAAAAAAAATCTGCTGATTGTTCTTTATTATTCCATGAGAGAGGGCTTCGGTTACCGCATAGCCATATTGCCAAATGCTCTATCTCTTTAAATTTCCCCTCATTATTTTTATGATAGGAACGCCCGAATTCATAAAGCTTTAAATCTGCGTGTTTATTGTTTTGGTTAAGCGCAATGTTGGTCAATCCGTTATAGAGCAAAGAGCCTCGCATACTATCTAAATCAATACTCAGAGGATTGGCAATTTTTACATTGCTGTCATCAAATTTAGAAGATGATAGGGATGTGTTCATTACTTCCGAAAACCCTGATGAGCTAAGGAAGTTCGCTATTCTATCAATAATTTCATCTGATTTTTTAGGTCCCGAATAAACCAAAGGGACACTCAGTTTTTTTGGAATGGGAATATTATTGTAGCCATAAAATCTCAATATTTCTTCCACAATATCAGCTGGGCAGGTAATATCCATTCTATAGGTAGGGACGGATAACAGCCATTTATCCTGATTTTTTTCTGCGATTTTCATGCCCGTTGCTTTTAATATCTGTTCTATCTTTTCCTCAGGAATACTGTGTCCCGCCAATTTATTAGAATAGGAAAGTGAAAACGCTAATTTTATTTCTTCCTGTTTTACAGGGTACACATCTTGTATGGTAGAAATGTTGGTGCCTTTGTTTTCCTCCTGTATTAAATTAATTGCCCGCATTAATACGTGAGTTGTGATGTTGGTATCAATTCCACGCTCAAATCTATAAGATGCATCGGTATGCAATCCTTGGCTCTTGGCTGTTTTACGAATATGGGTAGCATCAAAACAGGCGCTTTCCAGAAAAATGTTTTTGGTGCTTGCACTAACTCCCGATTCTTTACCGCCATATACTCCAGCTATACACATAGCTTCGGTTTCGTTGCAGATAAGCAGGTCTTCTTCCTTCAGCTTTCTTTCTGTTCCATCTAAAGTAATTATAGATTCACCTTTCTTTGCTTTCCTGACAATTACCTTATTGCCCTTTATTTTATCAGCATCAAAGGCATGAAGAGGCTGCCCTGTTTCAAGCATTACAAAGTTGGTAATGTCTACTATATTATTAATAGGTCGTAATCCAATAGCAGATAAATAATTCTTTAACCATTGAGGAGATTCTTTTACTTCAATACCTCTAATTTCCGCACCTGTATAGCGTTTACAAGCTTCGGGATTTTCAATGGCAACGGTTATTTTTCCGGCAATAGATGTGGTTTCTTTTACTTCAGGTATCTGTAGGGAAATATATTGTGTCCCGTGAAGATTACTAGCCGCAACCAAATCCCTTGCTACGCCTATATGTGAAAGGGCATCAGCACGGTTAGGGGTAATTCCTATTTCCAAAACCGAATCAGAATAAATCTGGAAATATTCCGATGCAGGTATACCTATTTTGGTGTCAGGCGCTAATACCATTATTCCTGCATGAGAAGCTCCGAAACCAATTTCATCTTCGGCGCATATCATTCCTTCGGAAGATTCTCCTCTTATTTTACTTTTCTTTATTGCGAACGGTTCGCCTTCACTGGGATGTAGAGTGGCTCCTTCCAAGGCTACAACAACTTTTTGTCCGGCAGCTACATTAGGCGCTCCACATACTATTTGTAATATCTTTTCACCTGCCACATCTACGGTGGTAATAGAAAGCTTATCGGCATTAGGGTGTTTGATGCAGGTCTTTACTTCTCCAATCACCAAGCCTTGTAAGCCTCCTTTAATAGATTCAAAGGCTTCAATATGCTCTACTTCCAAGCCTGCTTCTGTAAGAAGCTTTGCTGCTTCTGAAGGTGAAAGCTCGGTAGCTGCGTATTTTTTTAACCAGTTATAGGATATCTTCATGGCAATAATTCAGGACAAAAGTAAACTCTTATGGGGAATAGTGAAAAGGGAAGGGGAATATTTTTTAAAAAGTCTATCAGGAAAGCCCTAAGGGCTCTTCGCCTGTCTCTTTTTCTACTGCAATTATGGCGGGTATCTCCAGGAAGCTTGTTTTGGTGAACATCAATCCCAACATCATAATAAGGCTTGAAACTATGATAACATAATAGAGAATTCCGTTGTTGAATAAAGGAGATATAAACTGTGCTGGTATGGCATAAAAAAGCACAACGGTTACCAATCCCCTAGGCGCAATAAATAGCTCTGGAACAAGGTGAGTTCGGGAAATAAAGAGCAGGAAAATAAATCGTGCTAAAAGAATACAGCCTATTATTATAGAGCCTGTAATAACTACTTCAGGATCAATAAGCGAATAAATATTCATAGTATATCCAAAAAGGATGAAGAAAAAGGTACGAATAAGAAAAGCAGATTCTGCAGTCAGGAGTTTTAGTTCAGTAGTTACGGATGACATTCTTTCTAGATGAAGAGCTTGAATCAGTTTACCCTTGATAAAGTGCCTGTTATTATTTAGCATTACTCCGAATACAAGTATGAGTAGCAGGGAGGGTAAATGAAATATTTTACCTACTGAATAAATTAAAATAAGTATCGCGAATATTAAAAATGACTTTATACGTGTCGTAATTTTATTTAGCATAAATACCAACAATGCCGAACTGACAAAGGAAATAATAAGGATATATAAAAAACTCAGGAAAAAGTCACGGAAAGAATCAGAAGACAAGGCGTTATCAAGAACTGCAAAATTAAAAACCATAATACCAATAATATCGGAGAAGGTAGACTCATAAATGATAAATTCTTTTTTATGCTCTTTTAATTGTGTTACCGATGGAATAGCAATAGCGCTGCTTATTACACCCATGGGAATAGAATAAATTATGGAATTGTGAACTGGTACTCCTATGTAATAGTGAACAACAAGATAAATTAATCCGCACGTTCCCGCTAATATTAGTATGGAGGAAAGAAGCGATTTGCCTATCAATGGTAGTTTTTTGCGGGTAACTTCTAAGTCGAGAGAGCCTTCCAGCACTATCATAATAAGCCCTATATCTCCAAAGAGGTTAAGTAGGAAGGGTACGCCTGTAAGTTGAATTGCAAAGCGGTCTGCCAGGAATTTTAACCCCGCACCTGTAGCAAGCAATAGAATGACAGATGGGATTTTTACATACCGGGCAATGATATTGAAAAGATAGGATAGTATTACTAAGGTACTAAGAGTAATAAGTATTTTAGTTGTGTCTGCCATTATTACAAAGATACAAAAGCAGTATGACAGCGGAATAGAATAAAATGTTACTTTTGAATTTATGACATTGATTATTTAAATGAAAACACATACAAAAGATACGCAGAAAAGTTTAACGCCGGAGCTAGCACTTGAGATATTAAAGAAAGGGAATGAACGCTTTGTGAACAATATCAAGGCTCATAGGAATTTATTGGAACAGGTTAACGAAACATCTTCCGGACAATTTCCTTTTGCTGCTATTTTAAGCTGTATTGATTCCAGAACGTCGGCCGAGTTAATCTTTGACCAAGGCTTAGGAGATGTATTCAGCATTCGCATTGCAGGCAATATTTTAAATGATGACATATTGGGCAGTATGGAATTTGCCTGTAAATTGGCAGGCTCTAAGCTAATTTTAGTGCTTGGGCATACTAAATGCGGAGCTATTGAAGGCGCCTGCAATAATATTGAGTTAGGTCACGTTACCACTTTACTAAATAAGGTAAAACCTGCTATTAAAGTAGAAACAAAAACCCTATCGGAAAGAAATGGAAAGAATAAAACATTTGTGGATAACGTTACTATAAACAATATTACCATAACGGTTCAACAGGTAAAAGAGCAAAGCCCTTTGCTAAGTGAAATGGAAAAATCAGGAGAGATAAAAATTATTGGCGGGCTGTATGATTTAGATACAGGAATAGTGGAGTTTTATGAGTAAGGGTAATGCTAGATAAAATTTATTTACATAAATCTAAATGAAACCCCAAGAATCAGTAGGAGATTTAACAAATTTGATTAAAAATATTAGATCTCTTTCTAATTTTATTTATGATGCTTATTTATTGACTGAGGATGGGAAGTATGCTATGTTGTGCTCGGACTTTAGATTATTTCATCACATAATTAAAATGCTTTATAAAGAGTGGTTCCCAAAATCTAAAAAATGTACGGATGCGGATATAATCAATAATATTTATCAACATAATCTTCAAAAAAAGGATTGGCATATATGGGTTAAGTACTCGATGGCGTGTCTTATTAATTCAAGTGAGAGGGTTTTTAATCGCATTGAAAATATTCAAAAACTTAAAAATATTCAGGGGTTTAAGGGTGAGTTGAATTTATTATACGATATTGCATTTGAGACCCCAATATTTTTACAGGTTGCATTTAAAATTATGGAAAATAGAACTGTAGATTTTGGGCACGCCAGACGTCCTTATATTACAGCACGAGAAGCATTTAATGTATCTCAACAAATTTTAACGAAATTTACTTATCCAAACTCTACTGGCGGATTTGCCTTATCACCATCTTCTGTAATGTTACTTCGTCAATCCATAGAACTTTGGCTATGGGAAGTTTTTGGAATTGAAGCGGCTACTGATGAAAACAATAAAATTATAAAATTAAATCCTGAAAAACTATTTGAATTACTTGATAACAAGGGACTAAATGTAAAATTGCCTGTTTCTAAATCTGTTATAATGAACATTCATAAATGGACACAACCATATGTTCATGCTGGATGGATGAAATATACTTGGGAAATTGAACATGCACAAAATACGTTGTCTCCTATTTTTAATTTATGGGAAATTGATATAAAAGAGTCTTATTATAATAATGTTGAAGGATTTGTTCGTAAAATTACAGGCAACTCCAAATTGAAATTGCAGCGAGAGAAAAAGCCCTCATGTAACTTGATAAAATAAGATTTTTTTTATTTGTTATTTGTAATTGTCTTATCTTTGCATTATAGTTTCATTTGTTATGGGTACAACAGAATTAAAATCAAATCTCCATATACTGATTGATAACACTAACGATAGTAGTGTTTTGAATTTAATGTATTCTATTTTATCTAAATTTAAAAAAAGCAAAAGTGAATCTGTTACATTATCTGCCGCAGAAAAGAAAGCGATAGATGAAGGGCTTTTATCTATAAAGAACGGTAAGGTATATAGCCATAAAGAGGTAATGGCAGAAATGAAAAAGAGATTCCCTGACTTTATTAAGTAATGATAACTACTGTCCATTGGTCGGAAGAAGCTAAGACCGATTACGCTTCCAATATATTGTATTTATTGGAAAAATGGACACCCAAGGATGTTCAGGAGTTTGTAGATAAAGCAGATAATATTATTGAGATAATTACATCTATGCCTGAGGCTTTTCCGGTTTCGGGTTATATGGATACAAGAAAGGCACTTGTTTGTAAACAAATCAGCCTATATTACACAATCAATAAATCGAAAATAAACTTAGTAAGGTTTTGGAATAATATGCAAAACCCTGAAAATTTAGTAAATGAACATTTTTAAAACCTTCGCTTCACTCGCAATGACGGCGATACTACTTCTTTCCTTTTCTAATCTCTTCGCCCAAATCCCCAACGGTGGTTTTGAAAACTGGAAGGTATATCCCAATACCATATATGAAACTCCACAAAACTGGACAGATAACGATCTTATGTACCAACATTTCGACCCCGGCTATAAAGGCATTACCGTTCTTAAAACCACCCAAAGCCATAGCGGGCGATATGCCTTGCAAATGGGTATTACCGCCGACCATAACGATACGGTAAATGGAGGAATATATTCTACAGGTAGTGTAGATTCATTATTATTATGGCTCAATCATAGTTCTGCCGGATTTCCATGCGCACAGAGATATGCCACCTTTACAGGCTATTACATTTTCAATTCCATTCCTGGTGACAGTGCCGCTTTTTGTGCTGTGCTTACCAAATGGAACTGGGCAAAAAAAACCAGGGATACTATCGTTAATTCTACCCTTCTTATAGGCGATTCGCATCCCGATTATGTTCCATTTACGGTGCCCTTGAAATATAGAGTTAGAGACGAGGTGCCCGATACGGCTTTCATTTTTATAACTATCGCCACACAATCTCAATCTGCTAAGTCTGGTAAAGCAGGCACAACGCTTATTATTGACGACTTAACCTTTTCCGGCAGGGCAGGAGTAGAGAAAAAGAAATAGTCAATACATCATCCTGTTAGTGCCTGCCGTTTCCACCGCCGCCACCTCTATTGCCACCGCCCATGCCGCCTCCATTATATCCTCCACGAGATGGAGCAGGCGCACTATTACGTTGCGGAGCTTGTTGCCTTTGCTGAACAGGTGCTTGTCTTTGTTGGACAGGAGCCTGTCTTTGAGGCTCAACATACTGCACATTTCGTTGAGGCACCTGATTAATGTTTGCAGGCCTTGCAGGTGCAGGATGATCATTAGGTGTAGGTTCTGCTATAGCAGGGCGATACAGATGCAAGTGTGCCTGATCGTATCTTTGTTGAGGCAGAGCGCTTTCACGCACCGGCACAGGACGGATGGCGGTATGCAGCGTTCTTTCAACTTCTCCGCGGTCAGGTCCGGCAGAGTATGTTATTCCTCTGTCATAGTAAGTATTTGTAATAAGACTTGTATTCCTGATAAAGACAGCGTTATTGCCCCTTGGTTCATAATGTTGCCATACATAACGGTCCCCTATAAATCGTTCATTTACAAAAACCCAGCTGTTTACAGGTATCCTGTTATCCCATCCATAACCCAGGGTTATATCAATGCCGGGACAGAGTGGAGCCCATCCATAGTATCCGTCAGAGTGCCTCCAGGCAACCCATGCAGGTCCCCATTGTGTACCGGGTACCCAAAACCATCCATAATTATTATCATAAGACCAGCGGCCATAATGGAAACAAGCCCATCCCCAGGGATAATCGGAAACCCAAGTCCAGCCGTAAGTAGTATAAACCCAATGTCCTTCGGTAGAGTAGGGGGTGAAATTAGGTCCGGCAGCACTTGGAATCCATACGTAGCCATAGTCTCCGTAGTTCACCCATTGTCCGTAAGGAGCCAGTTGGTCATAAAAAACTTGTGTGGTAACAGGTGCAGCCGTTGGTGGAGCAGCCTGTTGTGCTTCCTGTTGGTCTAACTGTTGGTCGTCAGAATTCGGTGGGGTATCGGGTGGATTGGTATACGGTTGTTGCTGGTCATCCGGTGGAGGTGCCTGTGTATTATCTTGAGAATAGCCCAATTGTGGCAAAATAAGAACAAGGCTTAATAAGCCTGTCGTCATAATTTTTCTGATGTGTGTTTTCATAGGGTGTCTTATTTTAAGTAACTTTACAGTTCTAATTAGCATGGTACAAAAGTACATCGGTATAAATGAACAGAATATGAAGATTTTATACTTGTCATAGACCAAAAATATAAAAAATGTTAACACAACAGACTTTCATACTACAATCAGTCTCAAAATAAACCAAAGTGAAATCTGGTATGCCACTAAAACACAAAAACACAAAGAAATCACACATAAACTATTTTGTGGAATTTAGTGATTTAGTGTTTTTGTGGCAAAAAGCATTTTCAATAATACAAAAATACTATTTATGAGAAAATATCTTGTTATAATTTGTTTGACTGTAATGGCATTCACCTATTGCGATGCACAATCGCATCCTATAGATGTGGGCAGCAAATGTCCCCTGTTTTCTTTACAAGACCAGGACGGAAAAACCTTTAATATGAAGGATTCTATTGGGAATAACATATTTGTAATCTTTTTCTACCCCAAAGATGCAAGTCCTGTTTGTACTAAAGAAGCATGTACCTTTCGGGACAGTATGGACTTTTTTAAAGAGATGGGTGTACAGGTAATAGGTATAAATCAAGGGGACGTAAAAAGCCACAAAAAATTTCAAGAGGATAGCCACCTAACGTATGAATTGCTGAGCGACCCTGATAAGACTGTTATTAAGCAATTTGGAGTAAGAAACGGCTTACTGGACCAACGGGTAGCATTTGTTGTGGATATTACCGGACAAATAGTTTTCGAGTGCTCATCTACTCTTGATGGTGCAAAGCATGTTCGGGAAGCTCTTGCCTTTGTCAGGCAGATGAAGAAAAAACAAGCCGGAAGCCCGACTGGCAATTAATTTTATTCTGCTTTTACAATCTTATTGGTTGTAACAATACTGCCGTCTTTGTTTAATATCCTTATAAGATAAATTCCGTCGGCTTTGGTAGATATATCAAAGTGCATTGTTGTATTATCTGCAATAATATTGACGAGTATTTGTCCCATATAATTATACAATTGTATTACTTGTCCTTGTTCTATTCCGGCAACGGTAAAGCTACCGTTGTTCGGGTCAGGATAAATGTTAATGTCAGAAGAATTGCTAATATTATCAGTTGCTGTGGGAGACTTGATAGTTATGCAGGCAGTTTGTGAACAACCGGTATTTCCGGTAATAGTGCAACAATAATCTCCTGCACATTTCCCGTTTATTGTGTCTGTTGTTCCTCCTCCCGGACTCCAACTATAAGTGTAAGGTGATTTACCTCCACTCACTGTCACCCCTGCTTTACCATTGCAGCCCGTGGTGGCAGTTACTGAATCATGGACAATTGTCATCCCTGTTGGTTGAGTTATGGTTGCAGAAGCAGTACCGGTGCATCCGTGATTATCTGTTACTATTATTTTATATGTTCCTGCACTAAGGTTAGAAGCTGTAAGATTACTTCCACCGCTTGGTATCCAATTATAAGTATAAGGTGAAGTGCCTCCGGTAGCTGCGTGTGCTGTGGCACTGGCATTGTTTCCTCCGTAGCAATTTACATTGGTATGGGTTGACATGTTTATACTCGGTACAGACGAAGGTTGATTAATTATTGCCGTGTCTGTTTCCATACAACCATGAGCATCTGTTACTGTAATAACATACGTTCCTGCACTTAGCCCTAATGCTGCAAGATTAGTTCCACCACTTGGTGTCCAATTATAGGTGTAAGGTGAGGTGCCTCCTGTGGCTGCATTAGCTATGGCGCTGCCACCACCATTACATTGTACATCAGTTTGAGATGCAATTGTAATATCAAGTGAATCGGCAGGTTCGGTAATTGTTATTGATGCTGAAGCTGTACAGCCATTAGCATCTGTTACAAAAATAGTATCAGTACCTGGATCTAAATTAGTTGTAATGAGGGTTTGGTCTCCGTTAGACCATTCATAAGTATAAGGAGAGGTTCCGCCGGTAGCGGAGTTAGCTGTAGCAGTACCGTTATCATTTCCTTTGCATTGTACATTGGTGCGTGATGCAATAGAAATAGCAAGTACATCTGGTTCGGTAATGGTTACTGATGTTGTTGCTGAATTACTGCAATTGTCGGTTACTGTTACCGTATATGTTCCTGCAAGCAGTCCAGTTGCAGTAGGTGTGGTTTGTGAATTTGCATCTGACCATAAATAGGTATAAGGTGGGCTGCCACCCGCTGGGGATTCAGAAGCACTACCATCATCTTCTCCATAACAGCTTACATTTTCATTTATTAATGGGAGGCTATCAGTAAGAGGTACGATTGTATAGGTAATTGATACATAACCATCATACTCATTATTTGCCAAAACACTGCCTATAAGCGTTCCATTAAGGTATGAGCTACCACCACCACCACCACCACATATAACTCCATAGCTAATCCAAGTATAACCAGAGCCTCCTCCACCTCCATTATAACCACCGCCACCGCCGCCGCCCCAATTACCGGCACCTCCTCCTCCATACCCACCACTATATGATGGATAACCATAATAATCGATCCAAACACCGCCTATAAAGGAATTAACCTTATCACTACCACCACAGGCAGTTCCATTTGACCAAGGTTCAGGGCTAATGGTATCGCCATTGCTAAACCATCCTGCGCCCCCAGCACCTGAATTTGAATCTAAATTAGAACCTCCATTTCCCCCATTACCACCCGTGCCACCGGCACCATTACCACCTGTACCATTTGTAGTTACATTGGTTAAAATGTCAGTTCCACCATCGCCGCCATTATGGTAAACAGCGCCCCCAGCACCACCACCGCAAATAAGTAGCGTAATCGTATTGGAATCGTAAACAAAAGTACCTCCACCGCCCCCGCCATTGCCAGATTCTCCAACAACAATAGAAAGATTATTTCCCGGAACTACTGTGCATATTCCCGTCAGGGAGGCACCATATCCCCCGCTTCCTGCGCCTGCTAAGGCTATTGTTGCCTGGGTTACCCCACAAGGTACAGCCCAGTTTTGAATATTATCAGTATTGTAAAAATTAATAGTAGTTTGTGCGTTTATATTTCCTATGCCAAATACAGAAATAATGAGCAGTAGGATAGTAAGGATTTTAATTTTCATAATGTTTTAATTATATTATATAAGAATATAAAATTCTATCATACAAAAATAAGAAATAAAATGATATATAGAAATTCGTAAATTTGTCCTTCAATTATTTCAAGTGGAATCCATTATTTCAGTTAAAAAAGCAAGTAAAAAGTTTGGAGAGTTTGTTGCCGTAAATGAAATTGACTTTGAAGTTCTCAAAGGTGAGATATTCGCTTTTTTAGGTCCTAACGGTTCCGGGAAAAGCACTACTATTAAAATGCTTACTACCCTGCTTAAGCCTACTTCAGGCTCATTATTATTAGCGGGGCATGATGTAACAAAGGAGCAGGATTTGGTTCGCAAATCTTTTGGTATAGTATTTCAAGATCCAAGCCTTGATGAAGAACTTACGGCATATGAAAACATGAGCTTGCATGCTGTTCTTTATTCCATTCCTAAAAAAGAAATGCGCCCCAGAACAGAACAATTATTGAAATTAGTTGACCTTTGGGAAAGACGTGATTCTGTTGTTAAAACCTTTTCCGGAGGAATGAAACGCAGGCTTGAAATAGCACGTGGCCTGATGCATCATCCTAAAATTATGTTTTTGGATGAACCGACATTAGGATTAGATGCACAGACAAGAAACATGCTTTGGAATTATGTTAAAGAGTTGAATAAGACTGAGGGTATGACTATATTCTTTACCACACATTATTTGGGTGAGGCAGAATCTGTAGCTCAGCGCATAGCCATAATAGATCATGGAAAAATTGTAGCCATGGGAACCACCGAGGAATTAAAACAACAAACAGGTGGCAAAGACCTTGAATCGGCTTATTTAGAGCTTACCGGAAAACAAGTGCGCGATGAATTGGTTGATGCAGCAGACAGCAATAAGGAACGCTGGAGAAACGTAATGAAAAACAGACCACGATAATGGAAGTAATACGCATACTTTGGTTAAGACAAATTAAACGATTCAAGCGCTCAGGCATGAGAATTGTAATGGGTTTTATACAGCCCCTTATATACATGCTCGCACTCGGATATGGCCTTAATGCTGTGTTTCAAGGTTCAGGTAATGGAAGCTATATACAGTTTATTGTACCGGGAATAATAGTGCAAACCATTATGTTCTCTTCCATGTTTTGGGGTGCCAATGTTATATGGGACAGGCAATTCGGCTTCCTCAAAGAAACAATGGTGGCACCTGTTTCACGCGTGAAAATCCTGTTCGGAAGCGCACTAGGTGGAGCTACTATATCGCTCCTGCAGGGTTGTATTCTTTTTATTATCGCAATAATCTTTGGTTTTCGCCCTGATAGTTTGACAGAGATACCGCTCACCCTTCTTTTTATGGGTATGTTAGCTCTGGCTGTTGTTGGTGTTAGTGCAGGTATAGGTGCTATGGTTGGCGATATGCAGGCTTTCATAGCAGTAAACAACTTTCTGTTAATACCGCTTTTCTTTCTTTCCAGTGCCTTGTTTCCGCTAGACCATGTTCCGACGGTGATGAAAGTAATTGCTTCATGCAATCCTATTTCTTATGCTGTAGATGGTATAAGAGCTACGCTTATTCACCGTTCGCACTTCGGCTTAGTAACAGACTTTTTTGTTCTGTTAGCTACGCTGATTGTGTTTATGGGTTTTGGAGTCTATCGCTTTAACAAGATTCAAGCCTGAATCACTTTTCTCCTCATCCAAATCATTACGGTAAAAAATAGATTTGCGAATAGAATATAAGCAGGGAAGAGTGTTGTGGTAATAGAATAGGTTGATATAGCTACAATATTAAAGGAACTCGAAATTACACCTAGAATAAATAATGAAAGAGTCTCTGAATAAGGCTCTGCATAAGCTTTTCTAAGTGTAGGTAGAAAGCCCGCGAAATCTATTACGGTGATTAGTATTACCGATAAAAAGGCATCGTGCAGGAAAATATAAACTGCAATAGCAGCCAATGCTCCAACAAGGCAAAAGGTGTCGAAGCTGGTTATGTTTTTAGTGCCATATTTTAAGGATAGTATGAAAATATATCCGCAGAAAACGCTGCCCACAGCCAATGAAAGGGCGCCAATACCTGCACCGTTATTATACATTGCCACAACTCCCGTAAACTGTAATATGGCCCAGATGAGCCATGTGTAGCTATGTGGCTGAGTTTTCTTTTTGTAAATATCTTTTAAATAAGGAACAAAACTTATAACACTAACAAGAGTGGCAATTATTCCGCAAGTGGTTTTAATGGTTTGGGTAGTCATTGTAATTGCAATAATACGGTATTATTGCAACTATCCACATACCTAACTTTATCATTCTGAACGAAGTGAAGAATCTCTATATTACCGAGATTTTTCGCTTTGCTCAACATGACAATACTCTCTCTGTTTATGGAGAGGGGTAGGGTAAGGATATTTAATTAAACTTATCTACAAAATGATGGCAATACGGTGTAGTGCCTTCATGGTCGTAGTGGTGCTGATGATAGCCTTCGGCAGGGTAAAAGGTAGTGGCTGGTTTCAACTGGGTTGCAATCTTCATTCCTTTTTTGTTAAGCTGTGTAATTAAATTTTGAGCTGTTTGCTTTTGTGCATCACTAGCATAAAATACAACAGACATATATTGTTCACCCAAATCAGGGCCTTGTCCGTCAGTTTGGCTAGGGTCATGTATATTAAAGAATAGCCTTGCCATGGCTTCATAATTTGTAACCCTTGTATCGTAGGTTACCTTTATAGCTTCATAATGTCCTGATGTATGGCTACAAACTTGTTCGTATGTGGGGTTTGCCGTGTGTCCGCCAATATATCCTACAACAGTATTGGTTACGCCCTTTGCTTTTTCAAAATAATATTGCATACCCCAAAAGCAACCCCCTGCAAAAATGGCTGTTTCATAATTTGGGTCGTTTGATTGATTCATGGTTTCTGTTGTATTGGTTGTTTGTGTCGTGTTTTGTGAAGTGTTTCCGCATCCGCATATGCTACCTGCAAAGGTAAATAATAATGTTGCAGCGGTTAAGAACAATCGGTTAGTCATAAGATATAAGTTTTAGATGTTAACTAAGTTACGATAAACTTTACTGTGCAGATTTGATAATTTGTTAAAGGAAGTTAAGTAACTATTAGATAGTCCCCATCACATACATATCGCCTTTAGGAGTTGGGCTTCCGCCTTCTCTTTCAAGAGTAACAGCAAATGCCTGTGCATTACCAACATCTTCCATATGGTGCAATCCGGTACCCATGGCAAGCATTCCTTCGCTAACGGGTTTTCCGTCCACTATAGCCCATAATTGGTATTGCATACCTTGGGGCGGTGCAGGAAGTTTATCTATTTCTATGTATACCTTTTTATCTTGAGGAGACCAGCATACCATTGCTTTTGATTCGGGAGCTACTTTCAATCCTTTCAACTCTACTACTTTATACTTAGGGTCTTTCAGGATAGTCATGTCGTTTTGCACTTGAGCCAGGTTGGAAGAAATAGCTTTTATGCTGTCTGAAAGGGCTGTATTAGCCTTAGCCATATCATTCACAGAATTAGTAAGACTGCTGCTGCGCATAGCAAAGTAAACTGCAAATCCGGCGCTGACTAAAAACAAGATAGATGCAGCTATGGACCAATAAGAAGAATTACTTGAAATAATTTTGGTTTCTTTATCATATAATGAAATCACCTTTGCTTCTTTCTCGTTGGCAGGAGTTTGGCTTTCGTTGACAATTTTACCGAGTATTTTTTCTTTAAGGTGTGCCGGGGGAGTAATGCTATGTTGGGTAGCATAGGTATTCATGGCTTTCTCTATCTCTTCCAGTTCTAGTTTTATTTCAGGATGTTTTGAGGCATATATCTCCACTTCCTTTATTTCTTCAGGAGTTGCATTTCCCAAAACATAGGATTCTAATATTCCGGATGATATGTATTCTTGAATGTTCATTTTATTGCCTTTTCTTCTCCAATAAAAAATTCTCTTAATTGTCCTATAGCTGCCCTTGATCGTGTTTTTACGGTACCCAAAGGAAGATTCAATTCTTTAGCTGCTGCTTCCTGCGTGTAGCCTTCAAAATATATCTTATCAATTAGCAGTTTATATTCCGGTTTCATTTTTCCTATCAATGTTTTCAGTCCAATATGGTCAACTTGAGTTGCAACATTGTATTGCCTGTTAATACTACGTACGGAATTATCGATACTTTGGATTTTACTTTTAGCTTTATAATCTTTCACCCTCAGGCTGTCAATGGCAGTATTACGGGCTATATTTAGAAGCCAGGTATATAGTTTTCCCTTTGATTTATCATAGGAGGATACGTTTTTCCAGATTTTTACAAACACTTCCTGTAAAACATCTTCGGCGTTTTCCTGAGACTCTGTTATTCGCATAATTACTCCAAATAGGGCAGAGGAATAGTTATCGTAAAGAAAACTCAATCCGCTTTGGTCAACGCTCTGCAGCAATGCCACTAATTCTTCTTCTGATAATTTCTTCTTACTCAAAAATGGGTATAACAATGCTGTAAAGATATATACTTTTCATATATCATAAGAAAGCCCCACCTGTAAACACAAGTAGGGCTGTATATAGGAATTGAACATTATATTCAAGGCAGTATTTCCTTTTTTCTCTATCCTTGACAAAGTCCGATTTTCACATACAAAGTAAATACTGTTATTAACGGATACTTCTAAGTTTTCGGTGAACAAACAAAAAGGCAGGTTAAAGAACCCTTAACGAGCTATAAGCTATTAATGACATAGCTTATAGCTCATATCTGATTTTATTGTCTTCCCTGTTGAGATTTCAGTAAGCCAAGTTTGTTGAGTGTTTCAAGGCGTGTCTGAAAATAATTCATCAGTGCATCTTGTTTATACATCTGCGAATAATAAGCAAGTTGTTCAAGTATTAACTCAAATTGCTGTGTTTCCTCGCTATAGTAGCTGGCATAAGGACCTGTGAGCGTATTGTAGTAAATAAGGTCTTGTTCAGCAACGCCAAAAAGTTTTTTTGCAAGTGTATCAGCCTTAGCGTAAGCTCCGGCCTGAAAGTAGCATCTGTCAAGCATTACCATAGAGCCATCATACGGACAACTTTCTTCTGAAACAGAATCCATGCACATATTTAATACTTTAATTGCGGAATCTTTTTTATGCGCGAGTATTAAAGCATCAGCAAGGGTACTCGATTGGTATCTCAATTCTGTTGCCATGCGGCGTACGTTTTCATCCAGGTATTCACCTGTTCCCATATTGCCCCAACGGAATTTGTTCACCATATTATCATACATCTTATCCATGCCTACTCTTGGATTTTCACGGGCATTGCCGGGGGTAGTATTCTGGATAGGGGTAAGTAAAAATACCAGCCCCTGTAATTGGAAATATTTTTCAAGCCCCATAAATGCCTCCGAGCCTGAAGTTACTGCAAAGCAAAAAGGCCTTTTCCAGTTATTGTGAGCAATGGCATCAAGCACCATTAAGGTACTACGTGTTATATTGCCTCCGGGCAAATCCCAATGTATTTCAGTTGGTATGCTGTCATATTGGCTCTTATCTATGATTCCGCTTTTAACAACTTCATTCTTGTCTACCGGAATCATAAATTTTTTGGTAGGAAGATAGTTTTCCATTCTTCCGTTGCTCAATTCAATTTTATCTTCACTATTATCGCTCTTGATAAAATCTATCACCGATGCAAGGCTAACATACTGCCCGGTGTATTGACGAAATTTACTCTGCGGATTATCATAATATATAAGATAATCGCGTGTGCCATCCCTGTATTGGTCATGGGTAAGCGAAAAAGGTATGCGCTCCGAGGTATATGCTTTGTGGTTCATTTGGTCAACGTACCAGCTCATTCCTAAAAGTTCAAGATTACAAACACGTACATCGGTACGTATGCCTTCTACTTCCTGCGCATACCAGAGAGGGAAGGTATCGTTATCTCCATTTGTAAATAGTATAGCGTTCGGAGGACAGGATTCGAGATAGTCAATAGCAAAATCGCGTGTGGTGGTGCGTTTGGAACGGTCATGGTCATCCCATTCGGCATGTGCCATCACAGCAGGAACAATAAGGCATATAACCGTTGAAAGAATGGCAAACATTTTTTTGTTGGCGCCATCTTTTGCAAATTGCTTGGAGAGAACATCAAACAAGGCAAGCACTCCCAGTCCAATCCATATTGAAAAAGCAAAGAAGGAACCCACATACGAATAGTCTCTTTCCCTCGGCTCATAAGGCTTTTGGTTAAGGAAAAGTATAATAGCCATACCTGTGAAAAAGAACAATACTAATGCGATGGTAAAGCGTTTAGGGTCTTTCTTGGCATGATAAAAGAACCCGAATAAACCTAGTATCAATGGTAATGCAAACATGGCATTGTGAGCCCTATTAGTCGCAAGTTCCACAGGTTGGTTATCTTGCGGGTATCTCAGCCCGTCAATAGCCGGAATGCCTGTAATCCAGTTGCCGTGCAGGTTATCAGGTGGGTCAAGACCTTGTATATCATTCTGCCTTCCGCAAAAATCCCATAATAAATAACGGAAATACATAAATCCTAATTGATAAGTAAAAAAGTACCGGAGGTTATTTGTTACAAATTTTGGGCGGTCAATAATTTTTCTGTCTCCTTGTGCATCCGTATAAGCCACTTTATCAAAATCGGTTCCTCCCCAGTTTCTATATCCATGCGGGTGTCCTTCACTGGCATCCCATTCACGGGTAAAAAAGGTGCAGAATTCAGGCGCATATTTCGGCGATTCCATTTCATAAGAAACAATATACTTGCCTTTCTTTTCATCTTTTACATAAACAGGTCCATCGTCACTGTAATCAATAACAGGGGCAGTATAATATGGGCCATATAGTGTTGGGAAATCTCCGTATTGCTTACGGTCTAAATAATCTTTCAGAGTTAAGGTGTTGCTGGGTGAACCCTCATTTAGCGGAGGATTGGCATTGGCGCGCACTACAAGCAGTATGTAAGTGCTGTACCCTAAAAGTAGTACTGCAGCCGACATTATGGCTGTGTGGGTTCCGGCTTTACCGTGTTTTTTACTGTAATTAAGTCCCCAAAGGGCTAGTCCTGCAAAGGTTAAGCCATAGATGAGAACACCACTGTTAAAGGGTAAGCCAATGGAGTTTACAAAAAATAATTCAAACCAGGTTGCTGCTGCAATTACTCCCGGTATTACAATAGATTTTACGGAGCCTAATAAGACAATAGCCGCTGCAGATGCTGCTATTAAGCGTTGCTTGTCTTCTTTTTTTGTAACCATTTTAACCAGTCCTGAAACCCATTTTGGGGTTGTGCTGTTTTGGTAGTCTCTATAAAAATATAAAAATACAATACCCGGAATAACCAATATGCAAAGCATGTGTACGCCTATGGATAAGCCTATTAAAAAGGCAATAAATATAACCCAGCGTTCAGGCTCTTCTGACCTTGACATTTTAGTGCCGCACCAAAACATAAGCGTAGAGAAGAACAGCGATGCAGACCATACGGATGCTTCCACAGCAGAAAACCAAAATGAATCGGCGAAGATGAAACTAACAGAGCCTATGAAAGCACTGCCTAACACGGCATACATATTAGCTTCGGTAAGTTCGTTTTTTACGGTAACTAATTTTTTAGCAAAAAAACTGGTGCACCAAAACAAAAATAAAATAGTGAATGAGCTTAATACCGCGCAACTACGGTTGACAATAGGCGCTACCTTTTGCACATTGCCAAAGCTTAATAAGGAAATAATATGCTGATACAATTGCAGGAAAGGCTCTCCGGGTGGGTGACCTACTTCCAGTTTGTAATATACAGATAAGTTTTCGCTGCAATCCCAAAAGCTGGCTGTCGGCTCTACCGTGCTCCAGTAAACGAATACAGCAATTAAAAACACGCACCACCCGATAATGGTATTTAGCTTGGAATATTTTTGTTCAATCATAGTTATTTGCTAATAGCTTTAGGGCTAAGGGTTGCGAAAATAACAAATAATTTGTAAAGTAAAGGTTGTAAGTCGTAAGTCACCAGTTGTAAGTCCAAAATCCTGTGTCTTTGCTTGCAAAAGTAACTAGGTAAATAGTAGTTTCTTAAAAAGTCATTGACTAAAAAAGAACACACACAATTCCCCTTTGGGGTTAGGGGTATATTTTATTTTATCATTTACAGTAACAGTATCAGTTACAGTATCATGTTCGTTTTGGTTCAGTTTGCTTCGGTTTGCTTGCATTTGGTTCGATTTGCTTAACACCTTTGTCACAATTAAAAGGACAATGGAAAAGTATTAAAATAATAATTGTAATGAGCCATAACGTGCCGGGCAATGCTGGGCATAATTAGTCGTGGCGACTTGATTGCTTTTTGAAGATGAGAGAAGCTCCTTTATAAGTTTTGGGTATTCCCATAAATAACCTCCACTAGTTTTTTTGCATTATTGATGTTTGAATAAATAGGCTGCAATGTGGCTTTACGCCTGTCTATTTCTTCCTGAGTAAAGTCTTTAGTAAAAAGATCCTGAATCATTTGCCTCATTTCAGAGGCATCTTTAGCTACATGACAATATTGAGCAAGTCCGTTGCCTTCCACCATTTGAGGATTAACTACGCAATGCCTTCCTCCAAATAATGAGTTAATAAGTTTATGTTTTATACCCGTCGGTTGAAATGTAGGCAGCGCATTAATATGTGCATTCTGTATCAATTCCTTTAAATGTGATGCCGTTGGAGAATCTATAAATATAATATTGGGCTCATTGGTGGCTTCATCGAGAGCGCCGGCTCCTGTTCCGGCTATAAGCAGCCGTATACCTAAGCCGGGAAAAACTTCCTTAATAAGAAATTTTGCAGCTTGCAGGTTTTCTTCAACATGAAGGTTGCCATGATACAAAACATTTCTGCCCATCCCGGGTTTACAATCAATCTCATCACTATTAATAAAAGGAGGCAAATATTCTACCCTAGGAAAGTGAGCGGAAAGAGTCGCATGGTCGCGCTCTGAAACAGAAAAAAGACATTGGGCGCGGTTCAGATTTTTTTCAAATACTTTCAATCTTTTCGATTCACTCCAATAATAATATCGCTTTAGTCCATACAAGGTAGCTTTAGCCAGATATCCATAGTACTCATGCTCCACATTATGCATCCTCACATAAAATTTTTTCTGCTTATATCGCTTATCCATTAATACAGAGCAAGTATGAACCCCTTCAAGCAATACGGGGAAACCATCGGCAAACAGCCTGTCGAACAGTAACTCATTCCTCCTGCTAAATACGATATGTGGCTCTCTGGTAAAAGGAAATTGCCAAATACTTTTCCGGGGATAATAATAAACCTGTTCACAATATTTATTAAGTCTCTTAGATTCTCCACGTCCGTACTCGAAACAGTGTAGAATTATCTTCACACCAAGCTGATGAAGGCTTTTAATCCTACAATACATATCTATGGCAGCCCCATAGGTAGGAGGGTATGGAACATCCAAATCAACAATATGAATAGTTTTTTCACTCATTTATGAGGCGCAAAATAAACAACTTAATGCTTAAAGTATAGTATCTAAATCATAAAATCGAGTTTTAAATTACTTTTGGGTCTGAACAAAATGGTTAATTACAAAAAAATACTGTTAAAAAATCCTTATTCACCAACCTATTGGCTGGTTCTTGGACTTATCGTTAAGGGTATATTATTTCTTGGGGTAATACTTAATCATCCATACCGGGATATTTTAGGCATTTGGGGTGCTACTATGGGAGATGACTCTTCATATCTTGATCCGATTGACAATTTACTTCAATATGGAACATACAGCCATGATTTTCGTATGCCGGGATATGGCTTATTTTATTTGCTGTTTCGTTTAATTTTTGCACAGCCGGGAGCCTGCAATGCCCTTATTATTCTGCAACTCTTACTCGCATCTACTAGTGTTTATTATTTGGCTCTAACAGCATTAAATATTTTTAAAAACAATGCTATTTTTTACATTGCATTTTATCTCTTTATTTTTTGCTCTTTCTCTAACTTTTTCGATGCTTATATTGGCAGTGAAAGTTTATGTACTTCCCTGTTAATATTCAGTGTTTATTTTTTCACAAAGTACTTTAACGAGCAAAAAAGTAAATACCTCTTTATAGCCGGATTGCTTGCCACATGGACAATGTTCATCCGCCCTGTATTTGGAGGGCTTGTAGTAGCATGCAGCATACTTATTTTATGTCAAAATGGGAAATTAAAAATACATATTAAGCATGCTTTTCTCTTTCTGATACCCTTTCTTATATGTGAAGGCTCGTGGATTTATCGCAACTTTCAAATTCATAAAAAATTTATACCCTTTACCACCACAGGCTCATTTTACCCCAATGCTGCCACATCCTATCTCCAGCCTCTTTTTGAATTTGTACAGTCTTGGGGAGGAGTTTGTTCCTTTACTAATAAATCTACTGACCTCGATTGGTTCCAGTACCGCTATCCCGGCTTGTTGCACCCTATTATTCATTATGATTCACTATCTGATAATATTTATACTTCAGCATTCAATAAGGATAGCCTCCTCAGGCTAAAAAAACTGATTGTAGCCCTGCAAAACCCGTCCCTAGATACAACTACTGCTTCTAGCTATCAGCATGAATTACGGGCTAAACTATATATATACAAGCTTTCTGTTAAAAGAGAAAAGCCATTTGCCTATTACGTAAAAGCACCGCTGAAAATGGTGTGCGTAATGCTCTACGGCCCTGCCACTAGAAACTATCTTGACAGGGGACAAGTAATACCCTTTTTAGGAAGATTTATAGTCGCTTTTAATTATTTAATTTATTTTATTATTCTCATTTCCGGCTTAATCGGGAGTGTTTGCCTAATAATTATAGGCATAAAGCAATGTTCTTCAATTTTTATTATTGCATTTATTCCTCTCTATATTATCTTAGTTCACCCATTTATGCTCCGCTTTTTCGATAATCGCTTCCTTATGCCTGCATTCCCTTTCCTTATTATATCTTCAGCCTATATTTTGGTAAAATTAAGCAAGCAAAATATACCTTCAAACAGATAGAAAAGCCCCAAACCACCTTTTTCATTAATTTTGCAGCCTTTATATAAAAAATATGGGCTCAGAAACGGATATTTATATTCATCCTACCGCTGTTGTTGACGAAGGTTGTAAAATAGGCGAAGGCAGCAAAATATGGCATTTTTGTCATCTTATGCCTAAAGCTATTATTGGCAAAAAATGCAATTTGGGGCAAAATGTAATGGTTGCCGACGGAGTAATAATCGGAAACAATGTTAAGATACAGAATAATGTATCGCTATATGAAGGCGTAGTTTGTGGGGATGATGTTTTTTTAGGTCCATCTATGGTTTTCACTAATATCAGCAATCCCCGTAGCGCGATTGTAAGAAGGGGGCAATACTCAAAAACTAAAATTCATAAAGGAGTAACGGTAGGAGCCAATGCCACCATAGTATGCGGACACGATGTTGGTGAATATGCTTTTATTGGAGCCGGTGCGGTAGTTACCAAGCATGTAAAACCATACGCACTTATGGTTGGTAATCCAGCTAAACAAATAGGCTGGATGAGTGAATACGGTCATCGCCTTAATTTTGATGCAAACAATATAGCCGTCTGCCCCGAAGGTAAAGAAAAATATAAGTTAGAAAATGGACAAGTTCATAAATATAGCAAGCGCCTAAAATGAGCCAGAAAATAAGGTTTGCGGTAATAGGATGTGGGCATATCGGGAAGAGGCATGCGGAAATGATAAGCAGGAATGATGATACGGAACTTGCCGGACTTTGTGATATATTACCGGAAGACCAAGTAGGAGTTGAAAAATTTGATGTGCCTTATTTTACATCTGTTGATGATATGTTTAAGGATTGTGAAATAGACGTAGTATCTGTTTGCAGCCCCAACGGACTTCACGCTGAACACTCCCTTAAAGCGCTGGAAGCAAAGAAACATGTGGTTTGTGAAAAGCCCATGGCTCTTAAAAAATCAGATTGCGAAACCATTATTTTCAAAGCTTTGCAAATGCACAAACAAGTGTTTTGTGTAATGCAAAACCGTTACTCTCCTCCGGCAGAATGGCTTAAAGAATTAATAGAATCGAAGGCATTGGGCAATATATTTATGGTGCAGCTGGATTGTTACTGGAACCGTGATGAGCGCTACTACAAAAGCAATACCTGGAAAGGAAAATTAAATATGGATGGCGGAGTATTGTTTACACAATTCTCCCATTTTATTGATATGATGTATTGGCTCTTTGGTGATATTTATGATATAAAAGGACAGTTCAATAACTTTACACATACTAAAAATACAGAGTTTGATGATAGCGGCATAGTGAGCTTTAAATTCCTGAAGGAGGGAATGGGTTGCCTTAACTTTTCAACCTCTGTTTGGGATCGCAATTTTGAAAGCAGCATGACCATAATTGCCGAAAATGGCACGGTGAAGTTAGGCGGTCAGTATATGGATATTATAGAATACTGCCATGTAAAAAACATGGACAAGCCTATTCTTCCTCCTACTAATCTTGCTAATGATTATGGGACATACAAGGGTTCAGCAGCCAATCACCACTATGTAATTGAAAATGTAGTGAACACTTTAAAGAACGGCTCTACCGCATCTACCAATGCTTTAGAGGGAATGAAAGTAGTTGAGATAATTGAAAGAATTAACGCATCTAAAGGGTAAAAATTTATAAACTGTATGTACCAAAACATTATTGATAAAAAAGCAAAAGTCTCTGTGATAGGCTTAGGCTATGTGGGGCTTCCAATAGCGCTTGCTTTTGCCAGGAAGATTTCTGTGATAGGCTTTGACATCAACAAGGAGCGTATTGAAATGATGAAGAAAAGCATTGACCCCAGTGGGGAGCTAAAGCCCGAAGATTTTAAAGAATGTGATATTGAATTTACAGATTCTTTGGATGTATTGAAAAAAGCCAGCTTCCATATTGTGGCTGTACCTACACCTGTTGATCAAGCTAACCAACCCGACCTTACTCCAGTATTAAAAGCAAGCGAAAGCATTGGCAAAGTTTTAAAGAAGGGAGATTATGTGGTGTATGAATCCACTGTATATCCTGGTTGCACAGAGGATGATTGTGTTCCGGTACTTGAAAGATTATCGGGGCTTAAAATGGGAAAAGATTTTAAAGTTGGCTTTTCTCCTGAGCGTATTAACCCTGGAGATAAGGTTCACACCATTACTAAAATAGTTAAGATAGTCTCCGGTTGCGATGAAGAAGCATTGGATAATATTGCCAAAACATATTCTATTATTGTTGAACCGGGTATTCATAAAGCCTCATCCATAAAGGTTGCTGAAGCTGCCAAAATTATTGAGAATACACAAAGAGACGTGAACATTGCACTTATGAATGAGCTTTCGCTCATATTCAGCAGGCTTGGAATAAATACCTATGAAGTGTTGGAAGCAGCAGGAACCAAATGGAACTTTTTAAAGTTCTCACCGGGGCTTGTAGGAGGCCACTGTATTGGTGTTGACCCTTATTATCTTATCCATAAAGCAGAGGCTTTGGGATACCACACTCACGTAATTAATTCCGGAAGGTATGTTAATGACTCTATGGGTTTTTATGTTGCAAAGAATACTGTTAAGAAAATTATTGCTACCGGTAAAGATATCTCAAAAGCCAAGGTATTGTTGATGGGCGCTACATTCAAAGAAGATGTAAAAGACATACGTAACTCCCGCGTTGCTGATGTAGTAAAGGAATTAAAATCCTATTCGTTAACTGTAGATGTTACAGATCCGCTTGCAGATTCTCATGAAGTGAAAGAGGAATATGGTTTTGAATTAACAGATAAACTTGCTAAAGATTATGATGCTGTGATTATAACTGTGAACCACAAACAATACCTTGGATATGGAGAAGATTTTTTTGCAACCCTGCTCACTCCTCAGGGAATAATAACTGATGTAAAGGGCATCTACCGTGGAAAAATTAAGAAATTTGGCTACTGGAGCCTGTAATTAGTATTGAGAATTGGGTAGTGAGTATTGAGAAATTAAACTAAACTATTAAATATGAATCGTAATTTTAAAAACATACTTATTACAGGAGGGGCTGGATTCATAGGCTCGCATGTAGTGCGCCGCTTTGTGAATAATTATCCTGATGCTAAAATTGTAAACCTGGATAAGCTTACCTATGCAGGTAATTTGGAAAACCTTACCGATATTGAAAAAAAGCCAAACTATACTTTTGTAAAAGGAGATATTGTTGATACCGCTTTTGTAGATGAGCTTTTCAAAAAACATGGTTTTGATGGAGTAGTGCATCTTGCAGCAGAATCGCATGTAGACAGGTCCATCACACATCCTACAGAGTTTGCCATGACCAATGTAATTGGTACAATCAACTTACTTAATGCTGCTAAAAAATATTGGGCAAACAATTACGATAACTGCTTATTCTATCATGTTTCTACGGATGAAGTATATGGCTCACTTGGCGCAGAAGGTTTGTTTACAGAGGAAACTCCTTATGATCCTCGTAGTCCCTACTCTGCTTCAAAAGCCAGTTCTGACCATTTTGTAATGGCTTACTACCATACCTACCACATGCCGGTAATGATTTCAAACTGTTCCAATAACTACGGACCTAATCACTTTCCAGAAAAGCTTATTCCGCTTGCCATACACAACATAAAGGAAAGCAAGCCTGTGCCTGTCTATGGTAAGGGCGAAAATGTGCGCGACTGGTTGTATGTAGAAGACCACGCCTCTGCGATTGACTTGGCTTTTCACAAAGGGAAAGTTGGTGAAACATATAACGTAGGCGGACATAACGAATGGAAAAACATTGACGTGATACATTTGCTCTGCGAGATAATGGACAAGAAATTGAACCGCCCCGAAGGAACTTCTGCAAAGCTTATAACCTTTGTGAAAGACCGTGCAGGGCATGACCTGCGCTATGCCATTGACTCCTCTAAAATACAAAAGGAGCTTGGTTGGAAGCCCTCGCTTGTATTTGAACAAGGGCTTGAAAAAACAGTAGACTGGTACCTTGCTAATGAAAAATGGCTGCACGATGTTACTTCCGGAGAATACCAAAAATACTACAAGGGGCAGTACGTAGAGAGATAAAGGCATTTAAGAAAATGCTATCTTTGAATATAAGTACCTCCTATGAAAAAATATTTTCTGTTTGTTGGTTTTATTCTATTCTTTCAAATCGGGTACGCTCAAAGCGATTCTCAAGGATGGAAGACAAACACAGAGAATAGGAATTGTACCTGATATAAAAGTGGACTATAGTCAGCAATCTATATTCAACGGAGAGGATCCAATTATGCAACGAGCATTGGAGCTAATAAGAACGGGGAAATAAAAAATCCTGCTAATCTTACGAAAGGCAGGATTTTAATAAGATTACAAAAAATTACTCCGTAATAACAATCTTGTTAATTACGTCTCCTTGTTTTATTTCGTCAATAATATCAAGTCCTTCAACCACCTTCCCAAAGCAGGTATGTTTTCTGTCAAGGTGCTTGGTATTGGTGCGGCTATGGCAAATAAAAAATTGTGAGCCACCTGTGTTAGGTCCGGCATGAGCCATACTTAATACGCCTCTATCGTGATATTGGTTATTTCCAGTAGTTTCGCACATTATAGCATATCCGGGTCCACCTGTGCCTGTGCCTAAAGGACAACCGCCTTGTATAACAAAGTCAGGTATTACCCTGTGGAAGTTAAGCCCATCGTAAAATCCTTCTTTTGCCAATTTTACAAAGTTAGCTACTGTTCCGGGTGCGTCTTGTTCGTATAGTTCTACTTTCATGGTACCTTTTGCTGTTTGAATTTCTGCTTTTTTCATGATTTTTTTGTTTTATCTTAAATAAGAACCGCAAAAATAAGCATAAACGATGAAAGCCTTATAGTTTATATCCTATATCCATTAGTTTTTACCTTTGCAGGGCTATATATTCATCTAATTATTAAAAATTCAACATTTTATGACCGATAAACATAAGGAGTTAAGGGAAAAGATTGCCGAAGCCAAGCTTGGCGGAGGAGAAGCCCGCATAGAGTCGCAGCATAAAAAAGGCAAGCTTACAGCCCGCGAAAGGGTAGGCTTATTAATGGATGAAGGTAGTTTTGAAGAAATTGGAATGTTTGTAACATCCCGCGCCAGCGACTATGGACTGGAACGTGAAAAGTTTTTAGGCGATGGAGTGGTAACAGGCTATGGAAGAGTAAATGGCAGGTTAGTATACGTTTTTGCTCAGGATTTTACAGTGTTTGGAGGCTCACTTTCCGAAGCTCATGCCGAAAAGATTTGCCATATACTTGACCTCGCTATGCAAAATGGCGCACCCGTAATAGGCCTTAATGACTCCGGAGGGGCACGTATACAGGAAGGAGTAGTTTCTCTGGGTGGCTACGCCAATATATTTTACCGGAATACTCGGGCTTCGGGTGTAATACCACAGCTATCTGCTATCATGGGTCCATGTGCGGGTGGGGCAGTTTATTCTCCTGCCTTAACCGATTTCATACTCATGGTGGAGCATACCTCCTATATGTTTGTTACCGGGCCTAATGTGGTAAAAACGGTTACCCATGAGGAAGTAAGTTCTGAAGAACTGGGAGGCGCATCTACCCATTCGGCTAAATCGGGGGTGGCCCATTTCTCTTGTGCCAATGGAGTGGAATGCATACAAAACCTTAAAACACTTTTGAGTTACATCCCCCAAAACTGCGAAGAAAACCCACCATCTATACCCTACCAACCCACGTCTGAAACCCGACCGACGTTAAATAAGATAGTTCCTGTAAATGCCAATCAACCTTACGATATAAGGGAAGTAATTAACGAAGTAGCTGATGCTGACAGTTTTTTTGAGGTGCATAAAAACTATGCGGAAAATATAATCGTCGGCTTTGCAAGGTTGGCAGGTAAAAGCATTGGAATTATTGCAAATCAACCTGCATTTTTGGCAGGAGTGCTGGATATAAAATCTTCTGCAAAAGGAGCCCGTTTTGTGCGCTTTTGCGACTGCTTTAATATACCCCTGCTCGTGTTTGAAGATGTACCTGGTTTTTTACCCGGCACAGACCAGGAATGGAATGGTATCATCTCCAATGGAGCTAAGCTACTATACGCTTTTTGTGAAGCCACTGTACCCCGTATCACAGTTATTACCCGCAAAGCATACGGAGGCGCTTATGATGTAATGAACTCCAAGCATATTGGGGCAGATTTGAATTATGCATGGCCTACAGCTGAAATAGCTGTAATGGGCGCCAAGGGTGCTGCTGAAATAATCTTTAAAAAGGAAATTTCTGAAGCAAAAGACCCTGCCGCTAAACTAAAGGAAAAGGAAGAGGAATACATCTCTCACTTTGCCAACCCATACAAGGCTGCGGAAAGGGGTTATGTAGACGAAGTAATTATGCCTGAAGATACACGCATAAAACTAATCAAAGCCTTTGATATGCTGCAAAATAAGGTTGATACCCTTCCTAAGAAAAAGCATGGAAACATTCCACTTTAGAAATGTTGAATGTTGGATTTTAAATGTTGAATGTAAAAGAACAGCTGCAGAAAAATAGTATAAATTCAAATACGTCCTAATTATTCAAAATTCAACATCCAAAATTCAAAATTTACCTTTGTATACTATATTTGTCTTAAATCCGTTGTACATCTTAACATTTAGTCTTTGAGGAACCTTAAAATATTGAGAGTGGCAGCCATAGCCTTAGTTCTATGGGGTATTTCGTCATGCACTACCCTGAAAAACAATTGGCTTACACGCACCTTTCATAATACATGCGCTCATTACAACGGATATTTTTGGGGTAAACTTGCATATGATGAGGGTATCAAAAACCTTAATGAAACTCATAAAGACGATTACACTGATATTATTCCGGTATATGTATACCCCGACCCGACTGATGATGCTGCACTCTATCCTGATATGAGCAGGGCTATTAAGAAGGCGGATACAATGATACAAAAGCATACTATTACAGATAGATCAAAGCATGAAATACCCGATGCGGTTCATTATATAAAATACTGTTACCTTCTGCTTGCGGAAGCTCATCTTTATAAAAACGACTTATTGCAGGCAAGTGATATTTTAGATTATACCACCAAAGAGTATCGTAAAACAGATTTTAAATATGAAGCAATCGTATGGCAAGCAAGAACCGATAACCAACTTGGCTCAGTAAGTAAAGCAGAGGAGGATATTGACCTTTTGCGAAGCAGTAAAAAAGTGCCAAAAAAAACTATTCCTGAAGTATTTGCTGTGGTGGCCGACTGGAACATGCGTATAGGGCAATATCCCGAGGTGGAGGCACAACTTCGCAGAGCATTGAAGGTTGAGAAGGATAAAAAAGTAAAAGCCCGTTACTATTTTATTATTGGACAAATTGCGGAGAGAGACAATGATTATAAAAAAGCGTACGATTGTTATTCACAATGCCTTAAACTGCACCCATATCCTGAAATGGATTTTGAAGCGCAAATAAAAAGAGCGCTTTTATATTTAGGCGGTGCCAAAGAAAATGAACAAATCAAAAGAAATCTTGCTAAAATGCTAAAGCCAACAAAGTATATAGATGAGCGAGATCAAATTTATTACGCACTTGCCGAAATTGCACTGAAAGAAAACGATGAACCGCTTGCTTTGGATGACCTTCATAAATCAATACATGCCAGCACCACAAATAAAGTGCAAAAGGCTATATCATTCCTCGCACTTGGCAACATTGCCTTTGACCATGAAAATTACCGGGCTGCAAAAAAATATTATGATAGCACTATTGTAGCTCTTCCGGCTAAATACAGAGGGCGTGATACTATTGTTGCAAAAAAGAATAATCTCGATAAATTGGTAAGGTATTTGACTGTTATTGACCGGGAAGACAGCCTGCAAAAGATTGCAAAAAAGGGACAAAAAGGAGCCGAAAAATATGTTGATAGTCTTATAGCAGACGAAAAACAAAAAGAAGAAGAGAAAAAACAACAGGAAAAAGAGGCTGCCGAAGCAGCTACTCAGAATAACGCAACAGCTCCGGGATCTGCAAATGGCAAATGGTATTTCTACAATCCCAGTGCGGTGAGCCAGGGTATTACTGAGTTTGCTCAACATTGGGGTAACCGTCCCTTGGAAGATAATTGGAGGCGTAGTCATAAAATTTCAGATAACTTACAAGCTAATACCGGAAACGAAGCAGAAAATGACACTACCCAAAAAGGTACTTTAGCAAAGAAAGATTCTGCTAAAAGCAAGGACAACCATGAAACTTACCTGAAAAATATTCCATTTAGTGATGCCCAAATGAAGGCTTCTAACGATACATTAGTTGAAGCTTA
>Ga0206824_10096_pt1 | contig 31285 bp, 19 predicted proteins | sample Alteio_BWOrgCont_82_FD_152874 | JGI IMG/M metagenome (GOLD analysis project Ga0206824, IMG submission 152874) | Enriched cells from forest soil in Barre Woods Harvard Forest LTER site, Petersham, Massachusetts, United States -... | ecosystem: Environmental > Terrestrial > Soil > Temperate forest >...
TTCGGGTGGACCGACTTGTTTGTCCTTCGAGACAGCGTTGCCCTTGGCGTCGTAGTAATAGTGCGTCCACTCGTCGAGCCTCTCGGACTTCGTTTTCACCGTCTTCTTCCAGGCGTTGCCGTCCTTGATCAGGGCTACTCCATTGGGCACGAGCACGCGCTGCACCTCGTCCATTGAGATGCCACTGAGATTCTCGGCCACGAGCAGGTTCACGAAGTTGTCGATGTAGGGCAGTTCCCTGCCGTCGAACTGATTCACGCAAACCGGCCCGTAGACGCCTTTCGCGTAGATCGCCTCGCGAGCCTTGGCGACGCGGGCGGCATCGGTATCGATCGCCTGGACCGTGTAACTGCCGTTGGCGCGCAGGGCGGCGGCGAGAGCGCCGTCGTCACCCTGGAGGCCCAACTCGACAACGAGACCGCCTTTCACGCCGGAAGTTTCGAGGATGGATTTGGCGTCCGATTCGGGCGTGGCGTGGGCCATCGTCGCCACGAGCCCAACGCACGACACCAACGCAAGGGGGAGAAGCAGGTGTTTCACAGGAAGATAAACTCGGGTGGGGAGGATTTGTTTTTGCGAATCGCAGGCGAGCTGCGGAGTGTCAGTGTATTTGAACCGAGGGTGCTTGGCCAATCGTTTCCGGCACGCCCGGCGCCGGGCCGACAGAAAAATGGAATTGGAGAACCACGAAATGGCCGAAAGAGACAAAAGGCTACGACAGAAGCGCTCTACTTACTTTTCTCATCCATTCCAGGTGTGCACGGGGCGCAAAAGGGTGCTTCAGTCGGGAATTGTGACTGTTCCCGAAGCGCTAGCCCTTGCTATCCAGCACCACCGCGCCGGTCGGTTGGCGGAGGCGGAAGGGCTTTACCGGCAGATTTTGAGCGTCGAGCAGCAGCATGCGGATGCCTGGCACTTGCTGGGCGTCGTCGCGCATCAAGCCGGTCGGAGCGAAGCCGCCGTCGAAATGATTCTTCGGGCAATCGGGCTGCAGCCGACGAGTGCGGTATTTTATTTCAATCTCGGAAAGGCGTATGACGATCTCGGCCGGCGGGACGAAGCGGTCGAAGCCTATCGCCGCGCCGTGGAACTGAACCCGGCCTTTCACGACGCGCGCAATCACTTGGGAAACGCCCTCGCCGCGCGAGGCCAGCTCGATGAAGCAGTCGCGACTTATCGACAGGCGCTCCAGATGAAGCCCGATTTCGCGGAGGTCTATCATAACCTCGCCCTGGTGCTCTCGCGGCAGGGTCAGCACGATGAAGCGCTGATGGCGTTTCGCCGGGCGATTCAGTGCCAGCCCAATTATGTGGACGCGCACAATAATCTCGGAATCGCCCTCCAACAACGGGGCTTCGTCGACGAGGCCATCGCCGCACATACCCGGGCGATCGAATTGCGACCGGATGACGCGAAAGCGCACAACTATCTTGGCCGTGCGCTCGCGGCCCGAGGCAAGCTTGATGAGGCCATGGCCGCGTTTCACCGGGCGATTCAACTCGAGCCTGATAATGCAGATGCCCATAACAATCTGGGCAGCGTGTTCCTGCGTCGAAAAAAGTTTACTGACGCCTTGGTATCTTTTCGCCAAGCGGTGCAACTCGATCCGAACTTTCCCGATGCTTACAATAATCTGGGAATCGCCCTTGCGCACTTTGGAGAGCTGGAAGAAGCCATCGCAGCTTATCGCCGGGCGCTGAAACTCCGGCCGGATTTTCCGGAGGCGCACAATCATTTGAGCAGCGTGCTGGGACTTCGAGGCCAGCTCGACGAAGCCCTCGCCGCGAGCCGCCGGGCTTTGGAGCTGAAGCCCGATTCTCCAGAGATCTTGACCAACGTGGGAAACGCGCTGGGCAGCGCCGGCTCATTTGTCGAAGCCGAAGAGATGTATCGCCGGGCGCTGCGACTCGATCCAAGCCACCTGTGGGCGCAAAACAATCTGGGCAATGTCCTTACGGAACAGGGCCGTCTCGATGAAGCGAACGCCGCGTTTCAGCGAGCGTTGGAACTCAGCCCCCATGAAGCAAGCATCCATCGCAATCTCGCGAGCGTGTTCAAACACCAAGGCCTGCTCGAAGAAGCCGTCACCTCCTACCGTCGGGCGCTCGCCCTCGATCCGACCAATGCGGATGCGCACGCCAGTCTGGTTTACGTGCGGCAATTCCTCCCGGCCAACGACTCGAAGAGCATCGCTACCGAGCGGTTGGATTGGTCTCGACGCTTTGCTGGGGCAGAAATGAGGACCGCCAGCCTGCCGCACGATTGCGATCCAGACCCGGATCGCCGCTTGCGGATCGGTTATGTTTCTCCGGATTTCCGAAAGCACGTGGTGGGGCGAAATCTGCTGCCCCTCTTCGCCTGTCACGACCACAAAGCGTATGAGATCATCTGCTATTCAGACGTGATCCGACAGGACGAATTGACCGGCCGCTTTCGTGAACGCGCCGACCAGTGGCGCAGCACTACCGGCCTGACCGACGCGCAACTCGCGGAACTGGTGCGAGGGGATAAAGTGGATGTTCTCGTCGATCTAACTCAGCACTTGGCGGGGAATCGATTGCGGATGTTTGCGCGCAAGCCCGCGCCCGTGCAGGTGAGTTTCGCCGGCTACCCCGCAGGCACGGGCGTGGAGGCGATTGAATATCGGATCAGTGATCGATGGCTGGAAGGTGGAGAGGAAGGACGAATGGCGAATGCCGAATACCGAACTCCGGAGCGCTTGTTTTTTATCGATAGCTTCTGGTGTTATGATCCGTGTGGGGTGGACGTGGCGGTCAATGAGTTACCGGCAAAGAAGAATGGGGCGGTGACATTTGGGTGTCTGAATAACTTCTGCAAGGTAAACGAACCCCTGCTCGCGCTTTGGGCCAGGGTGTTGAATCGGGTGAAAGGTTCGCGACTGGTCATACTCGCGGCCGCTGGAAGCCATCGGCAGCGGACCGCGGAATTCCTGCAACGACATGGCGTCGGCCCGCAGCGCGTGGAATTCGTTCCCTTTTGCCCGCGCCCAGAATACCTGGAGTTGTATCATCGGTTGGACCTTGTTCTCGATACTTTCCCTTACAATGGACACACCACCAGCCTGGATGCTCTGTGGATGGGAGTTCCGGTCATCACCATGGCCGGCGAGTTATCGGTCTCGCGCGCCGGGTTGAGTCAGTTGAGCAATCTCGGACTGCCGGAATTCGTGGCCCGGACCGAGGATGACTACGTGCAGATCGCAGAAGAATGGGCCGCGGACCTGCAACGCCTGGCGCAGTTACGGGCAACGCTCCGGCAGAGGACGGAAAGCTCGGTGCTCATGGACGCGCCTCGATTCGCTCGGCAAATCGAGGAGGCATACCGGCAAATGTGGGGGCTGTGGTGCAGTGGCAGGATGAAGAGTTCCAGAGAATAGCCCAACGTTTTAACGCTAGGTCCTCGCAAAGGAAAATTGAACGAGTCCCGTTAGGGACGGAAGAATCGAAGTGCCGTCTTTACGGGACTTGCCCGATTTTATGCACGGTTCCCAGCACTAAAGTGCTGGGCTGTTTTCGGCTCATCATCAGAACGTGGGGCTGCTTTCAGATCAGGACAAGCGACTACGTGTTCACGGCGTAACCTGCGCATTCTGGGGCTTGGGATCCTTGCCTTTGAAATCGGGGTTGGGCCGTGGTAGCGCCGCGTCGACCGCATCGCGCCAGGCGTGCAGTTTGTCGCGGAGGGCGGCGGCTTTGTCGGGCATCTCCGCGGCGAGATTATGTTTCTCGGAGAGATCGTCGTGGAGGTTGTAGAGTTCGAGATGGTTGTCCTCGAAAAATTCCAGCAGTTTCCAATCGCGGGCGCGGATGGCGCTGACCGGTGTGGTGGTATGATAGTAATGCGGATAGTGGAAGTAGAGCGCCTCGCGGTCGAGCTTTGCGGAGGGCTCTTTGAGCACCGGAGCGAGATCCATTCCGTCCTTCACGTCGGGCGGCTGCGGCAGGCCGGCGACACCGAGCAAGGTATTGAACATATCGGTCAAGATCACCGGTTCGTCGCACGTCGCGCCGGATGGTGTCACGCCTGGATAGTGGATGATTAACGGCACGCGGATGCCGCCTTCGTAAAGCGCGCCCTTGCCAGAGCGCAGCGGCGTGTTGTTTGTGACGGGCACGTCCTTCCCGCTCCCCCGTTTGTCGATACCGACGTACCCGCCATTGTCGCTGGCGAAGATCACCACCGTGTTTTTGTCGAGACCCCTCTCTTTCAAGTGCGCGAGAATGCGGCCCACATCTTCATCGAGCGTCTTGTTCATCGCCGCGTAAATGGTGTGGCGATGGTTCATCCCTTCCTTGTATTTCTCATCGAAGTATTTGATGTCATCGGCCTTGGCTTCGATAGGCGTGTGCACGGCGTGATGGGCGAGATAGACAAAGAACGGTTTGTCGCCCGCTTGATCGATGACTTTGATCGCCTCATCGGTGAGCCGGTCCGTGAGATACTCGCCGGGCTTGCCGAATTCCAAGTGCGGGATGTAACGATACTCGTTCCCGTAATAGCCGGCCCCGCGATACGGCCACCAAAAAGTTTCCGGCGCGCCCCAATTCGTGCCGCCGATATTCACGTCGAACCCATGCGTCTCCGGGTAGTATTGCCATTCTCCTAAATGCCACTTGCCGACGAGCGCGGTGAGATAACCTGCGTCCTGGAGATGCTTGGCGATGGTCACCTCGCTATGCGGGAGGTTCCAAATCGACGGCGCCTCCAGGAGCTTGCGATTCTTCGGACCACCTTCCTGCGCGCCCTCAGCCCAGATGGTGAAATGGAGCCTCGCGGCGTGTTTGCCCGTCATCAAAGTCGCGCGCGTGGGCGAGCACACCGACATGGCGTAAGCATTCGTAAAGCGCACCGACTGTGAGGCGAAGCGGTCGATATTCGGCGTCTCGTGCAGATCGGCGCCGTAACAACCAAGGTCGGCCCAGCCCATGTCGTCGGCGAGGATGAAGAGGATATTGGGTTTGGCCGGAGAGGCCGGAGCCGGTTCGCCGAGGGCGAAGTTCGCAATGAAAATGGTACTCGAGAGAAGGGCGAAGAAACGATTCATGGGGGTGCAGAGATTGGGCGAAGAGTTCGCCACGAAGTAGACCGCAGATCAAGCCGCAGGCTTGGATGAAATTAAGGCGAGGTTTTTCCGGCGAGTTTTAATGTGCCGTCGGTGGAATTTCGAGTGAGCCAACCGGTTCACCGGCAGAGGTGAATCCCACCGCGAGGACGTTCGCCTCCGAGCGTTGGCCGCCGGCTTCCATGAAGCCGGTCGTGCCAGGTATTCGAACCATGACGATATGGCGCAGGTGCGCTGTGCGGAGTTCAACGGCATGGCAATTCCGGCCATCGATGGATTTCACCTCCGCCAGGGCCGCATCCCCACCCGCTTTGTAAGGCAGCAGCGTCGTGACGAACTGCTGCTGCGTGACTTTCATGTCCGCATCGACGGTGAGATGCCATTGGTTTTCGTAATTCTCACGCTGATGAATGTCTTTCGCCGGTGGCACCGTGAATTGGTCGGTCTGCGCAAAGTGCAAGCCAGTGGGCGCGAGGAAATCCACGCGCAGCCGGGCATCGCCACGATGGATCGTGGCGCGAGCTTTGCCGTCATCGACCTCCATTTTTTCCAAGGCATGCAACCACCACTGAAACGTGGCCGGCTTCGGACTGGCGAGTTCATCGATAATCACAATCATGGCTTCGTCGCCGTGATTCGGGCGGAGATAAACGAAATGGCGATCGAACCGATCCAGGCGGCCCATGTACGCAGCGCGCGCGTCGCAAAGCGCGTAATGGGCGTAGTCGTTGCTGGCAAATCCAGCCACGCGGCCATTCGCCGCATCTTTGTAAGGCGTTTGCCCTTCCCCATCCGCGGTGATGGAATTGGCGGCCTTGGTGAGACGTGCCCAGTTGCGCTGGTGCGGCCCATTGGAAACGTCGTAATAGCCCGACTCGATGGCCAGCGGTTCGCCGTAAGCGAAAAGGGCAAACGCATTTTGGTCGGCATAACCGTGGCTGGTCGACCCCATGGGACTGCTGCGCGCGATGAGCTGCACGTCGCGAGTTTTATCGGAAAGCGAAGAGCGCATCGCCACCAGCCCGGCATCGAAAAAAGCGCGAGCCAGGGGCAAATCGTCCGGAGCCTTGGGCTGCAGATCGCCCAGTGGGAACAAGAACGCCGTGAGTCCGCTCGACTGATAGTCGAATTGGCGCGCGTACCACAGGGCATAGGGATTGTGCAGCCAGGCGCCGAGCACGTACATCGCTTGCGGCCGATCGGCGGGCAGCGACTGGCCGTCCCCAAATGGAGACATCTTCGACCAAGGCGGGTTCGTGTAGATCTTGTAAAGCGGCGCATTGCGGGTGAGCGGGCGGTCGCCGATCGGCGCGCCGGTCGCGCGTTCCACCACAGCGCAAATCCGCGCAAATTCATTCCAATACCAGGCCCAATACATCGGTCCATCCGACCATCCGCCGTCGTCACCCCCAAAGGGCGGGTAGTATGGCGACCAAAAGAGGTGCAGACAGTAATCGAGCATTTCCTCGACCGGCCACTCGCCCGCCAGCGCGATGCAGCCCTCCGTCAAGTCCGGCACATAGTAACCCATCGCGTGACTGCGAAAAGGCTTGGCCTCGAAGGGCATCTCCCGGAGCGCGTGATAGAGCTGCGGCAAACGCGCGCCGATGTTTTCGCGGCACTTGGCTCGTTCCGCTTCGCTGAGGAGCGTGTAGACGTAATCGTAGGTGCGGGAGCATTTACGGACGAACTCGGTGCATTGTTCGTCGTGGACCTCGAGGCTGGTGCTGCCGTGCGGATCCCACGTCATGAAATGCAGAAGCCGGCGTCGCGCTTCCTGGCCGCAGTCTTCGTCGCCGGTGAGCAGATAGGCCTCCGCGCAATCCACCATCCCGTCGTAGAATGGGCGCAGGGAGGTAAAGATCTGCGTGTAAGTGGGCTCGCGTTGCGCACCTTTGGGAGTCATAGGCGGTTCCGGCATGAGCGGCTGGCCAATCTCCTTCCGCGCCCTTTTCAGGAGCGGTTCCACCTGACCGGCCATGTCGCCTTTTGCCTCGGCCCGGAGCCTCTCGAACTCACCCGGCCGCAGGGCGATGCGCGGACGCAACGCCGCGAGGCGTTGGATAACTTCCGAAACTCGGGGCAGAGGCACACGTTTGGCTTCCGGCGGTATTTCGAACGAGCGCGCCTTGCTGAAACCGGCGGGCGGCCCGGCATCGTGGAGAACGCCATACCGCCAGTACCATGTCCCGGGCGCCAGGGGGTCGTTAAACCCTTCGAGACTGATGGTGCAGTTGCGGTGAACCGTGCCACCGTCCGGAAACTTGGGCGAACGACTGACCTCCAATGCATAGCCCCGTGCGCCTTCCACCGGCAACCAGACGAACATGGGAGGATTGATCATGCTGCGACTGCCCTCGGCAGGACGATAGGAAACCTCGCCGGGGACGGGGTCACGATCCAAGTCTGCCGCCTGCGCCAGGGCGACCGAGACCAGTATGATCAAACTAAAATAGATAAACGATTTCATGGCTCTTTTGCCTGTGGCACTTTCGGCTTTTCTTCCTTTTCCGCGGCTTCCCTACTGCGTTGGATTTTGGATTTGCTTCCTTCGGCGAGGTTCACTTGCGTGGAGCGCAGCCAGGTGAGGGCGCGGTTGCGCATTTTTTCGAGCAGATCGTGATGTTCGGGGGCAGATGCGAGATCAGTCTGTTCGAGTGGGTCGGCGTCGAGGTCGAAAAGATGTTCGCTCTCGCGATTACGTCCACTGTCGGCCCACCATTTATATCGAGCATCGCGCATCATGAGACCGAGCGGCGTCGTCATGCCGATTTCGCTGACCACGACTTCGCGCGCCGTGGTCGCTTTGTCCGTAGCCACGGGTAGGAATGATCGGGCGAAGCGTCCGGGCGAGAGCGTGCCGCCGACCGCTTCGACGATGGTGGGATAGACATCGAATAACTGCACGAGCGCGGGTGTCCGTCCCGTCTGGACGTGCCCGGGCCAGCGCACGACCAGCGGCACACGCGCGGACTCTTCCCAGAAACGCGCTTTCGACAGCGCGCCGTGTGCGCCCATCATTTCGCCGTGATCGGAAGTGAAGACGAAGAGGCAGTTATCCCATGTCCCCCGGGCCTTCATGGCCTCGATCAATTCTCCGATGCAATCATCACAGAGCGCCATTTTCCCGAGGTAATTGGCCAGCATCTTCCGGACATCCGCCTGGTTGAAGATGTGGCGGTCGTAATTGAATTCCTCCGGCACATTCGCCGGCAGCGCGAGGTCCACCGGATCGAACATCGTGGCATACTTCCCCGGCGCATCGAGCGGCGGATGCGGCGAGTGCAGGCTCACCACGAGAAACATGGGTTTATCGTGCGGTTGCTTGCGAATGTAGTCATCGGCGAGATGAGTGACGAAAGTATCGTGATAATCCTCGGGATCGACTGCGGCGGGACGCGCCTCGTATTCGTTTTCACGCAGACGACGCAACTGGTCCCGGGCCACCGCGCCCAGCAAACCGTGCTTTTCGAGATATTGGGTGTAGAGATCGTGTCCGCCCTCGGAGTCCGGCGGCCCCGAAATAGAAACCACCGTGTCAAGCCCCATCGCCCGATTGTAGTCATCGAGCGTGGGAAAATCCTGATGCCAGTTGCCGCCCGTGTACCAATGAAGCTTGCCGATCTGCGCGGTCGTCAATCCGGCGTGCTGGATGTCGCGAAACATCGGCGCCATCGCCGGGGAAAGATGATAGTCATTCGCATTGCCCCATAACCCATGATTGTGCGGATACCAGCCAGTCACGAGCGATACCCGCGCCGGCATGCAGACGGGTGAATTGGTGTAGCAGTGGTCGAAGATCATCCCTTCCTTCGCAACGGTAGCCAGAATCGGCGTGTGCACTTGCGCGTCGTCCCAGCTTACACAACGCGGGTTCCATTGATCGCAGATGACCACCAAGACGTCTGGCTTGGCCGTCGGCGCGGTGGTGGGTTCCGCGGATGAACTGGTCTCGGCAGCGAGCGCCGTGCAAACACCAAGCGCGAAGCATCGAAGCGCGCGAATTAGCGTTCGGTGCGTTTCTGGTCTCTGGATTCTGGGGGGTGATTTCATACCGCGGGAGAAGCAATGCCAGGATGCTGGCTCTCGATGACGGAATGTTAAGTCACTTCATGGCGGCGACTTCGCTGTCGGCCATGCCGCTCTTGAAGGCGACGGCTTTCACCTGGATGCCGGGTTGATCGCTGATCGCCCCGCAATAGACATAGCCACGGGTGCGCGTGGGCGTGGTGCCGTCGAGTGTGTAGCGGAACCATGCGCCGGGTGTGGAGGATTTGAAGGTGATCGTCGTGCCATCATTGGCGAATTCGGGCTGGCCACAGGGCTGCTTGCCTTCCTCGTAAAGGCCGCAATCGGGATAATTCTTCACGACATCCCAAGCGAGTCGCTGAAGCGCTGCGGCCTGCACAATGGTGAGGTCTGTGCCAATGGGGAGCACCTGCCCCTCAGGAGATTGACCGTAGAAGGCCGCGAACCAAACCATATCAAGGAGATAAGAGCCGGTGGGACCGGGATGGACGCAGTCGTGAAACATGATGTCGTCGAAAGCAGCGTCGTCGAGACCGGGTATTTTGCCATGGTCCAGCCAATTCTTGATCCAGCCAACTGCCAGGACGGTGGGCAGAATGCGCGGGCGCTTTCCTTCGCGATAGGTTTCGAGGACTTTGTGCTGCACTTCCTCAACATAGAGGAGATAAGCGCCGGCGGATTCCTCCCACGTGCGCGCGGGGAATAACTTCGTCTCGCTGCTCTGGAATTCACCGGAATCCGTCGGCCAGGCGGTGTACTTTCCCGCGCCATAGCGGGGCAGGCCTTTGGAAAAGTCGATCTCTGCACCGGGCGGTTGGTAGCGTGCGCGCCGGGTCCATTCGGTATAAAACCAAGGCTGCATCTGCGGGGCTTTCGCGCGAATGAGATTGAAAAAGAGGATGTCGTATTTCGCTTCGTGCTCCACATCGAAGTCGCGCAACTGGACCGTGAAGTGATCGATGTGGGAGATGGCATCCAGAGTTTGCTTCCACTCGGGCTTGTCCGGTCCGGCAAAGTCTTCCCATAGCGAATAAGTGGGGACACCCGGTTTGGTGAAGCTGGTGTACTCGTGGGTGAAACCGGCGGTGCGGGCATACAGGCCCATACGCACGGTCGACTGCGTGAGGCTGTTGCCGATGCTGAAATTAGTGAGTCCGGGCTTGGTCGATCCTTCGATGAGATAGGACCACACAGTCGCTGGGCTGGGAGCGAGGCCCTCCTTGAACGCTACCACCGTGATGGTCGTGGTGTGGTCGATGGAGATGGGTTTCTCGTAAACGGTGCCGCCATTGGGTCCGGGCGTGGTGCCATCCAGCGTGTAGCGCAGGACTGCTCCCGTTGTCGCGCACTTCAACGTTACTTCGATGGGGCCCTTCTCCGGCGCGGGACATTTTTGATTTGCGGGCATTCCCCCCCGATGGGCGCCGGGCTCAATGATCGGATAACGCGCCGTCGCCAGATCCCAAGTATCGAGGGCAATGAATTGGACACCGGGATCATCCGATTCCCAGACAGTGTCCGTCTTCCCGTCAATAGCGCGCGGATACGACGAACCGGTTTCGCGCTGGGCGATGGAGCCGTAAGGGCTGCCGAACAATTTGCGATCGCCCGCGTAGAATTCCATTTCGGCCACGTTTCCGTACGAGCCCGCCGGGGCTTCGTAACGAACCCAGCGATAAGGCTTCGTATTCGGGAAAGACAATTCATTCCACTCTCCGGCCGTCGGGGCTGTTTTGATTTCGCCCAGGACCTCGAAGCCGCCGCTCGGAGAGACATTCGAGCCACTGAACTTGCCTCCAATCATGACCTGCTCGCGGCCTTTCGCTGGAAAGAAACGGGCGCGATTGAATACGGCCAGCGGCGGATCGGCGAATGCAGTCGTGACGATGAGGAGGAGAAGGGCGACGAATTTCCCGGCTCGGAGGAAGTGGTGCAGCATGGGGATTGAGTGCTTAGTTCTCAGTTCTTAGCGCTTAGTACGGGAGTCGCATCACTTGCTCATCTCCGCGGCTTCGCTGTCGGCCATGCCGCTTTTGTAAGCGATGGCTTTGGGCTGAATGCCGGGTTGGACGCTGATGACACCGCAATAGACATAGCCGCGTGTGCGCGCGGGCGTGGTGCCGTCGAGGGTGTAGCGAAACCACGCGCCCGGCGTGGAGGACTTGAGTGTGATGGTTTTGCCGTCGTTCACGAACTCCGGCTTGCCACAGGGTTGCGTGCCTTCCTGGTAGAGACCGCAGTCGGGATAGTTCCGGATCACGTTCCAGGCCAGAAACTGGACGGCTTTCACCTGCTCGGGAGTGAAGGTGGTTTCAATGGGCAAAACCTGGCCCTCGGATCGCTGGCGGTAAAAGGCCGAGAACCAAGTCATGTCGACAAGGAAAGCGCCATTCGCATGGCGATGGATCGGCGCATCGGCAGGATGCACCTGATCATTGAAAAGGAGCGGATAGAAGCTGCCTGGATTCGCATCGGGAAATATGCCGTGGTCGATCTGGTTTTTGATCCAGCCCATGGCGAGTGCGGACGGGATGATATGCGCGGGCTTGCCTTCGGGATAAGCAGCCGCGAGGCGATGCTGAAGCTCCTCGACATAGAGTAACATGGCGCCCATCGATTCTTCCCAAGTCAGTGCGGGGAAGGTCTTCTTCATCTCGAAACTCGGCACTTCGCCCTTGTCGCTCGGGCGCTGGCGGGCCATCTCCACCCACTCGCAATAGAGCCACGGCTGAAAGTCCGGCGATTTTTGGCGGAAGAGCTTGATGAAATTGACCTCGGCGGCGATTTCGCGATCGAGATCGAAGTCGCGCGGTTGCATGGTAAGCAAGTCCACCTTGCCGACTTTGGCCCAGTAATCGGCCCACGACGGCACGCCACGCTTGAGTGATGCGGTTTCCTTGGCGTTGGCGAGTTTGTCGGCGGCATAAGCGCCGGTGGACACGTTCCACAATTCGGTAGTCAGCGCACCGGGACGCAGAAACGCCACCGACTTGTGATCGTAGCCGGCGGTGCGCGCGAAGCGGAAAAAGCCGCCCGTGGTGCCGGTGAGACTATTGCCCACGTGCGCCGTGTTCAATCCGCGCTTGGCGGGATCTGGGAAAAGGTAAGTCGTGGTATTGAGCAGGCTCGGCGCGCGATCGGGAAGAATCGCCACGGCGCTAATCGTGGTGGTTTTGTCGACGTGGATCGGCGCGGTGTAGGTCTCGCCGTGCTCCGCGGTGGGCCAGGTGCCGTCGAGCGTATAGCGGATGGTGGTATCGCGCGTGGAGGTAATGGTGACATCGGTAGGCGCGGTGAGATCGGTTGCTGCCGGTTGAAACGCGGGGCGTTGCGCGGTGGCGGCGTCGGCGAGGTCGTATCCAATGGAGTGTTCGTCCTGTGCGTCGGGCAGGAAAAATTTGTAGGAGATCGCCTTTTCCGGGCCGGCAAGGAGCTGATCGCCCGCGTAGAATTCCACTTTGCCGATCTTGCCTTTTCCTTCCGGTGGCAGAGTGCAACGCAGGTAACGATAGACTTTTGTATTGTCGAATTTCACCTCACCCCAATCCTTGGCGGGCGGCGCTTGCTTGATTTCGGCGAGGGTGACGAAGCCCTCGAAACGCGAGACGTTGGAGCCTTCGATTTTGCCTCCGATCATGTCCTGTTCCTCACCAGGATTGGCCTGATAGCGAACGCGGGTGCAGATCGCCGGTGGCTTTTCGGCGTGGGAGGTGACCGGGGCAACGAGGAGAACAGCGGCCCACGTACAAGCGAGGAGAGGAAAGCGAGAGACGAGATTCATGAATTTGTGTGGCGAAGGTTCAACCCCTGCGAGTGCCAGTCGTTGGCCAACTATTTTGATGCGGTGGAGAGATTGAGTTCAGCGACTTCGCTGTCGGCCATCCCGCTTTTGTAAGCGATCGCCTTGGGTTGAATGCCGGGTTGGACGCTGATCGCCCCGCAATAGACGTAGCCACGCGTGCGCGTCGGGACGGTGCCGTCAAGCGTGTAGCGGAACCAGGCTCCAGGCGTCGACGATTTAAGCGTAATGGTTTTGCCATCGTTGGAGAACTCCGGTTTGCGGCACGGCTGCGTGCCCTCTTCGTAGAGGCCGCAGTCGGGATAATTCTTGATGATGTTCCAATCGAGGCGTTCTATGGCTTGGGCTTGCCCCGGAGTGAAGGTGGTTTCGATCGGAAGGACTTTGCCCTCGGATGATTCGCGATAGAATGTTGAGAACCAGGTCATGTCGACGAGGAATGCGCCGTTGGAATCACCATTCCCAGACGCAGCTTTAGGATGAACCTGGTCGGCGAAGAGGAGCGAATAGAAGTTCCCCGGCTTCACACCGGGAAACTGGCCTTGATCGACGAGGTTTTTCATCCAGCCCATGGCCAGCGCAGAGGGAATGATATGGACCGGTTTTCCTTCGAGGTGGGCGGCGGCGAGCCGGTGCTGAAGTTCCTCGACGTAGAGCAGCATCGCGCTCATGGACTCTTCCCACGTCAAAGCGGGAAATGTCTTCTTCATCTCATAACTCGGCACCTCGCCCTTGTCGCTTGGGCGCTGGCGCGCCATCTCCACCCACTCGCAATAAAGATACGGCTGAATATCGGGCGCTTTGGTGTGGAAAAGTTTGATGAAACTGATCTCCGCGGCAATTTCCTTGTCCAAATCGAAATCGCGTGGCTGAAGAGTGAGGATGTCGGGTTTGCCCACTTTTTTCCAAAAATCGGCCCACACTTCGGAACCTTTCTTCCGCGCGGTTTCTTCCTTGGCGCTGGCGACTTTATCATTGGCGAAGTCACCGGTAGCCAGCGCCAAAAGCTCACGGGTCAAGGCCCCTCCCCTCAGGAACGCACTGGACCTTTGGGTATAACCCGCCGTGCGGACAAATCGCCAGAAACCCATGGTGGTGCCGGTAAGACTATTTCCCAAGCCGACCGTTTCAAAACCGGGCTTGGTTGTCTCCGGGAAGAGATAGGTCGTAATGCTCGCGACGCTGGCCGCATGATCCGGCAAAATGGCCACGGCGCTGATGGTGGTGTTTTTGTCCACATGGATCGGCGCGGTGTAAGTTTCCCCGTGCTCGGCCGTGGGCGATGTACCATCGAGGGTATAGCGGATCGTCGCGCCGGGCGTCGAAGTGATCTTCACATCCGCCGGCGCCTTGAGATCATTGACGGGCGGATTGAAATTCGGCCGCTGAGCGGTCGCGAGATCGCCGAGATCGATTCCGAAGGTGTGAGCGTCCTGCTGGTCGGCCAGAAAATAAGTGATCGGGGTGCCCTTGCGATCGGTAAAAGTCCAAATGACCCGGTCGCCGTCGTAGAATTCGACGGTTCCAATGCGGGCTGCACCGGCGGGCACGGTGCAACGGAGATACCGGTACACCTTGGTATTGTCGAATTTGAGCTCGCTCCATTCCTTGGCCGGCGACGCCTGCTTGATCTCGGCGAGGGGCACAAAGCCTTCTGTGCGCGATGTATTTGAGCCTTCGATCTTTCCCCCCACCATCCCCGTCGGATCATTCCCCGCCGGCTGAAAACGCACACGATTGCAAACGGGAGGCGGCGCGTTTTCGGCATGCGACGTAGAAGGGCAGATCGCGAGTAACGCTGCGGCAAAAAGTGAGATGATGGGGAGGGACTGCTTACGGTTCATGGAGTGGTGGGTGGCGAACGTTCAACCCGGGTGTGAGCGAAGTCGTTGGGAGAATCCGGGTCGGTGTTTCACGCGAATGCGTAACTCCCATTCCTTTACTTCACTACTTTGCCAGCCATCCAGATTTTGAGCGGTGGATTTTGGCGGGCGGTCTTGGCGACGGCGAGGCGTGGGTCTTGAGCGAGCAGAATCAGGTCGGCTTCGTAACCCACCTCGATGCGGCCGAGGGTCTTTCCCAGGCCGATCGCTTCGGCTGGAAGAGAGGTGTAACCCGCCAACGCGGTATCTGCGTCGAGGCGTTGCTCGGGGGTGAAGGGAGTTTCATCGCCGAGCGTCCGATGGATGGCGCAATGGAGCCCGGCGATCGGATCGGGGCCGATGCGGCCGGAACTGGGAAAGTCGGAGCTGAAAACGAGCATCGCGCCGGTGTCGTGCAGGCTTTTCCACGGGTAGAGATTGCGCATCCGGTCCGGGCCCAGCCAGGAAGTGACCGTGGCGAGGTCAGTCTTGCCGGCGAAAAACATAAACGCGGGTTGCATGGAAGCGATGACGCCGAGCTTTCCGAATCGCGGCACGTCTTCCGGCGCGATGATGGAGGCGTGCTCGATCCGATTGCGCGGCGTGGCGCCGATCACGGCGGTGGCGTGTTCAAACGCATCGAGAGCCATGCGCACGGCGCGATCGCCGATGGCGTGGAGCGCCACGGGGAATCCGGCGCGATTGGCACGCAGGACGAGTTCGTCGAGACGTTCCTGCGTGATTCGCGCGAGGCCGCGGTCGTCGGGCTTGTTGGCATACGGCTCCAGCATCGCGGCGGTCTGGCTGGATAGAACACCATCGACGAAGCCTTTGAAGGCGACGACTCGCACGTGGCCATCGGGTGGCAGCGAATGGGCAAACTTCACGGTGGCGGCAAATTCGGCGGGTGTGGCCGCGAGATTGCCCCAGAGGAAAGCGCGCTGGGTGAGGAGTCCCTCGCGATCGAGATCGGCGTAGACGGTGGCTTCGCGCGCGCTGAGCGGGGTGATGTTGCCCTGGGCGGACGTGACGCCATACGCCAGCGCGATCTCCTGACCTTTCAAAATCTGCTCTCGGAAGTCCGCGATGCTGGGAGGCGGCAGGTGGGCGTAGATGCGAAACGTCGCCGCTTCGAGGAGCACTCCGGTCGGTTCGCCATCGGCATCGCGAACGATGTGGCCGCCTTGCGGATCGGGGGTGTCGCGCGTGATACCGGCCGCCTGCAATGCCGCGGTATTGACCCACAATTGATGTCCGCTCGCATCGCGCAAAGCCACCGGGCGCCTCGCTTCCACTGCGTCCAGGTCGCGCCGATTCGGCGGATGCGATGTATCGAAAGCCCCTGTCGACCACATGCCGCCCGTGATCCATTCCTTCGCCGGGTGTTCGTTCTCGAGGTAATTTCGTAACGCCGTCTGGATGGAAACGAGATCCTGCCGACCGAGCCGGACCTCGAAGAAAGCTTTCCCAGCACTGTCGAGATGCACGTGGGAATCGTGAAAGCCGGGAAGCAGATAATGCCCCTCGGCATCGATCTTCGCGCAGGAGGATGGGCAAGCGGAGAGCAACTCGTCGGACTTGCCAATGGCCACAATGCGCGAACCATGAATCGCCACCGCATCAGAATCACCCGGCCGCGACGGCACGAGGACGGCGTGATAAATGAGCGTCTCCGCCGCGAGTGGCTCCGCAGCGCACGTGGCTCTTACGCCCGTCAAGAGACTCGATGCGATGGCGGCCACTGCGACCAATCGGTTCACGGCGAGTAAAGTTTGTCCGGCGGTTCTGGAGATGGGGAAAGGCATGGCAACGGCGCGAGATAGCACGTGCCTTGCCTCAAGGCCATCGGTTAAGAATGGCAGCGATGTCCCAACCGGAACCATCCCCCCACCCCAGCCCATCTGCCATCCCGACACCCCCCCGGAGGCCACGCCCGAGGAACGCGACCGGCATTGGTTCGAGCATGTCTACCAAGGTGACCGGCAACCGCAATTGACGGTGCGCGCTGTGCTCATGGGCGGTGTGCTCGGCATGTTCATGTCGCTCTCGAATCTCTACACGACCTTGAAGCTGGGCTGGTCGTTCGGCGTCGCCATCACCGCTTGCGTCCTGTCGTTTGTCATTTGGAATGCGCTCCGCGCGCTCTCCGGCGGACGTCTTTCCCGGATGTCGCTGCTCGAGAACAATTGTATGCAATCGACCGCCTCCGCGGCGGGCTACTCCACCGGGAGCACCGTGGGCGTGGCCTTCGCGGCGCTGTTGCTGATGACCGGCGGGCACCAGCCTTGGTACGTCGTCGCGCCGTTGGTATTTTTCACGGCGACTCTCGGGGTGTTTATCGCCATTCCGATGAAACGGCAGATGATCAATGCCGAGCAACTGGCGTTTCCCAGCGGCATCGCCGCCGCGGAAACCTTGCGGAGTCTTTATGCCCACGGCGCGGAAGCGCTGCACAAAGCCTGGTCGCTCTGCGGCTCTCTTTTTCGGCGGTGTGATCGGGTTCCTGCGGTCCGCGGACACCCTGGCCGAACAGTTGCGACTCGCGGGCCGCCCGCAAGTGTGGCTGGAAAGTTTGCTCCGCGTGGCCGGCATTCCGGAAACGGTTCCTCTGCCGGCCGCGCTGAACCCGGTCGCCGGCATCAGACTTGCCGGCTTCGTTTTTGAACCCAGCGTGCTGCTCATTGGCGCCGGAATGATCGTCGGGCTGCGAGTCTCGCTCTCGATGCTGGCTTCGTCGGCCCTGCTCTATTTGGTAATCGCGCCCCACCTGGTCGCCATCGACGCCGCGCACTCGGGCATGGCGGGATATGTGCCGTCGCTCGTCGCCAAAGGCGGGGTGATCAATCCGGTGCGTTGGGCGCTGTGGGGCGGCACGTCCATCATGTTGTTTTCGAGTCTTACTTCCGTGGCCTTGCAGTGGCCAACATTGGTGCGCGCGTTTCGCCGTCGACCGCAGGCCAGTGGCAAGGTGGATGATCTGCTGGCTGCGCACGAAGTCCCCGGCTCCTGGCTCGTCGCGGGGTTGATTCCGATCACCATCGGTCTCGTGCTCGTGCAATGGCTGGCCTTTCACATCGCCCTGCCGCTCGGGCTGCTGGCCGTGCTCATGTCCTTTGTCGTTGCACTCGTCTGCTGTCGCGCGACCGGGGAAACCGATACCACGCCGATCGGCGCCATGGGCAAGCTCACGCAACTGGTCTATGCCGCGCTCCCCGGTGCCGCGGGCAATGGTATCATCAATCTCGCCTCCGCCGGCATCACCGCCGCGGCGGGCGCCAGCGCCGCAGATCTGCTCACGGATTTAAAGAGCGGCTACCTGCTCGGGGCGAATGCGCGGCGGCAATTTATCGCGCAATTTCTCGGCGTCTTTTTCGGCACGCTCGCCATTGTGCCGGCCTGGTATGCGCTGGTGCCGACCAAAGCGGCGCTCGAGGCGTTCAATCCTCCCGCGGCCAATATGTGGAAAGCGGTGGCGGACCTTCTCACGCAAGGTATCCACATGCTGCCGCAAACCGCGATCGTGGCGATCGTCGTAGGCGCGTTCATTGGCGTGCTCCTACCGCTGCTCGAGCGCGCGCTGCCCCGCTTTCGCGGCTATTTGCCTTCGGCTATGGGGCTTGGCCTCGGGCTGGTGATTCCATTCCAAAATGGGTTGTCCTTTGCCCTCGGCGCGACGCTGGCCCTGCTGTGGACGAGGATTAGCCGACGAAACGCGGAGACGTTTTGCATTCCCGTGGCTTCTGGATTGGTGGCCGGCGAATCGCTCGTCGCGGCGATTCTGGCGATCCTGTGCACGGCGATTGGCTTTCTGGCCGCGTCGTCGGGGCTGGCGCATTAGGCCCGGCATGGATACATGAACGATACCAATGGGTAACTTCGCCGCTGCAACGGCACAAAGGGAGAACGGGGTTCAACCGGCGGAGCAGACCGGGAAGAACCTGCCAAACCGCTGCCCGGGACGATAATCGCAGCCCCCCACCCACTATGCGCGTGACGCCAAATGGGAAATCCCGAGTGAATCGACCAAAGACCGCTGTTGCGGCCTTCTTACTCATGGTCTGTCTTACGCTCGTGGAGGTGCCGTCAGCTTGGGCGCAGCATGCCACCAACGGGCTTCCAGCGGAACTCGCACCGCTTGCCGGCAAGTATCAGTCCGATCTGGATGCCGCTGCCCAAACGAGGGACAAGGCCCTGGCCTCGTCACGACAGCCCTATCTCAATGCGCTGGCCGCTGCGGAGCAAAAAGCCAATAGTGAAGCCAAGCCGGACGAAGGGAAAGCGGTGCGGGACGAAAAGGAAGCCGTGACTGCCGGAAATACCCTGACCGCGGCGCCCTCGGCGCTGCTGCCCCGCGCTCTTTCCGGTCCGCGAGGCTATTACATGCGTGAAGCGGCGCGAGTGCAGCGTGAGTATGCGGCGCGTGCCCAGCAGTTGGGAGCCGAGTATTTGCGCGGCCTGGCCTTCTACGAGAACAAAGCACAAGCGGCGGGACAGACCGACTTGCTGAAACAAATCCAGGCAGAGAAGCTCAAGGTTGCAGCCCAGGGCGCGGAGGGTCCGCGACCAGCTCGAGGAGCGGGTCCGAACGTGGTGCTCAACGGGGATTTTGCGCAGAAGAAAAACGACGGCGCCCCGGGGAGCTGGATACCGGGCGGACCGGGCAAAGGAACAGGCGCCGTGGCCACGGAACAGGGCGTGAATTTTCTGCGCATGGTCGGGACCAGCAAACTGGAAAGTTGGTTCCTCGAAAGTCTCGACCGGCCGCCCAACGCGCAGGAGGTGCAGGTCAGCGTGTCTTCCGATTTTAAGGGAAAGGGTCCGTACGGGATCGTGGTCGCCCAGCGCGATGCGGCCAATCAACTCGTCGCCCGTGATCTTCCGTGTGTCTTGAGGGCACCCTGCCCGGATTGGAAGTTCATGAGCGGGACGGTCATCATCCGCCCGGAGACGAAGAAGTTGTATATCCGCTGCGGCATGGAGGATTGCTCGGCCACCGTGGATTTCACCGACGTGCACGCCGAAGTGCGGTGATGATGCGCCCCTTGGCGCGCTGTCGCGCGATCGAGGGCCAAGGTGGTTTGGAGCATCCCTCAGTGCGAATCCCGATTATTTTAGACAGTAGTGGTGCTCGCTCCCTTTCTCTCCATTGCATGGATACGGCTAAGTTTGCCCAATATCCAGTATCCGCACATAACTTACTTCGCAGTAGCGTTGCGCGCGACACCAATGTCACTCGGGAATCGGCACTTCTGTCATGTTATCTCGTCTTAGTCATCATTAGTCACGCGGGATAAGGCGCGCGGATCACCCACCACCATTGCTCCGTTCACATAAGCGTGTAGGTTCCGCTTATCATGAGTTCCATCCACGACCGAGAAGACCAAGAGTTCTCCCCGGCGGGAGGTGAAGGATTTCGGGTGATTAAAAAGATCGTGCTGGCCAGCTTTATTTTCATCATGCTGCTGTTGGGCGCCATCGGGTGGCTTTCGTTTCGTCATGAAATAAATATGGAGCGCGCCGTTTTCTGGGTCGATCACAGTGGTGATGTGGTGACGACGCTAAAAGCACTGGAGTTGGATGTCCGCGAGGCCGAAGTTGCCCTGCAGACTTATCTGTTTACTCGAGATACGCGGTGGCGCGACGAGTTTCGATTGCAGGCTTTTGATGAAATGAATTCCCATCTGGCTCGCCTGCAGGAGATGATTGGAGACAATCCGAATCAACCGGAAGGCTTTGGCCGGGTTGAGACATTAACCCGAAAGCGCGTTTCGATTTTCCAAGAGTTGCAAGCTTCGATCGATGACGATCCGGGCAACAACAATGATCGTCGATCCGAATTGATGCGATCGGGAGCCAATGAAACGGAACAAATGGTTTCAGTGATCAATACGCTCGTGGAACGTGAGAACCGCGCGATCGAAAACCGGCTTGCCCAGCGCAAGGTCGATGGCCGGCGTTTGAAGGAGATGGTCCTCGCCGTGGAGGGCTTCGCGCTCGCTTTTGTCGGCGGCGCGCTGATCCTGGTCTATCGTGCGGTGCGGACGCGGGACGAAGCCGAGAGCCAGCTCAAGCTCTCACTCAACGAGAAGGAGATGTTGCTCAAGGAAGTGCATCACCGCGTGAAAAACAACCTGCAGGTCGTCTCCAGTCTGCTGTGCGTTCAATCCGGAAAACTGAAAGACAAGGAAGCATTGGCCGTATTTGCCGAATGCCGCGACCGCATTCATTCGATGGCGCGGATGCACGAACTGGTCTGCGCGAGAGGTCAATTCGCCTCCGTGGAATTCGACCGGCATTTGCGGGACATTGCCGAGATCCTTCTGCGATCCCACATGCCGGCGGACTGCGACATTGTGCTCGTGGCCCGATGTGATCGCGTCGATCTGGACCTGGATCAGGCGATCACCCTGGGACTCATCGCCAACGAGTTGATCCTCAATGCGCTCAAGCACGGATTTGCCGGACGGAGCAAAGGAACGCTGACGGTCGAATTGCACGCGGGGCCACCCTGCGAAATGGTGGTTCGCGACGATGGCATTGGCCTGCCCTCCGGCTTCGATCCGGAAAAGGGCATCGGCCTTGGCCTGGAACTCGCCTTGGGACTGACTCGACAACTGAAGGGCGAATTGAAAACGCAGGCTGAGGCGGCTCGCGGCACCAGCATTACCGTTCGGTTTCCGACTAAATCTAAAACCACCCCCGCCACGCCCACATCATTATGAAACCCAAGCGAATCCTCATTGTCGAAGACGAAGCCATGACCGTAGCCGCCCTCAAACGCGAGGTCGCCTCATTCGGTTATGAAATCGCCGGGACGGCGAGCACTACTTTCGAAGCACTTCATGAGGTCGAGGCACTTCAGCCGGACCTGATTCTCATGGACATCACCATCGCCGGAGCGATCGATGGTGTCACCGCCGCCGTCGCCATTCGGGGGAACTTCCATGCACCGGTTGTTTTTCTGACGGCGCATGCCGACAAAAAGACGATGGAGCGCGCCGCCGGGGCCGGGGCCTTTGGATATGTGCTCAAACCATATACTGGAGCGGAGTTGAAAGCTGCCATCGAAACGGCGCTCCACAAATATGAGGCGGAGGTGACATCGCGTAGTTAGATGTAACCCACTGCCTATCCGTCGCGGAGGCCTCGGACGCGGTCTGCTCGTGCTCCTGGGGCACCTCGCGACGCTCGCCTCCTGGGCGTTCATCGCGCTCTGCTGGCTGTCGGGGCGCAGGGCATCGAAAGATTTTTTCACACATTCCAAGGATAAGGCTGCGATGACCCGTTGGTGAATCGGGGCATCAATGCCTTTCGGTCTGGCGATCGGAAATAGAAATAGGCTCCTCGACTCCCGATTTCGCCGCAAAATCTGGCTCACGTGTTCGCCGCGCTGCGCCTTCAAGGGCCGCGCAACCCCAGGCACGCTCATCAACACTCACGCGCACCCCGCCAGGTTTTGCCGTTCCTCATTTTCCGTCCTTCCCGTTAGACGATCGATTTTCAACAATCGTCCCCTCGCCTCCCAGCCCCAGCGCATCATGATCTCGCGATTCTTTGTCTTCGCCGTCGCCATCCTTGCTGGCGCCGCTTTCCACCTTTTTGCCGCCGACTCAACCCCACCTACCGACCCGGTCCATGCAGAAGTGATCGTCTACGGCGGCACACCGGCCGGTGTCATGTCCGCAGTCGCGGCCGCCCGGCAAGGGCACGCCGTGGCTCTCATTGACATCAACGCCCACGTCGGCGGCATGGTCAGCGGTGGGCTGGTCGCGACCGACATTGGCGACCGCAAGACGGTCGGCGGCCTCGCGGATGACTTCTTCCGGCGCATCGTCACGTATTACACCGAAAAGTACGGCCCGGATTCGCAGGAACTCAAAGCCTGCCGCAACGGCCTCACCTTCGAACCGCACGTTGCTGAAATTGTCTTCGAACAGATGATCAAGGAGCAGCCCCGCATCACCCTGTGGCGCCGGAACCGGTATCGCTCCGCGGCGATCGATGGCGATCGCGCCACGCCGGGCAACCGCGTCACGGCGCTCGTCACGGACGACCTAACTAGCGGGGCGACCCGCACCTTTACGGGCGATCTTTTCATCGACGCCAGCTACGAAGGCGACCTCATGGCGGGCGCCCATGTGCCCTATCGCGTTGGCCGCGAAGCCCGCTCCGAATACGGTGAAACTCTCGCCGGCGTCAGCATGGGCCCGAAGGAACAGCGTGGCTTTGGCGACCACCGCACCCAAGCCTACAACTACCGCATCTCGATCACCTCCGACACCGCCAACCGCGTGCTCTTTCCCAAGCCCGAGCACTACGATCCCTCGCCCTTCATCGAGACCGATGGCCGGCGCGTGAAGGAAGGCCGGGCCACCGGCTTTGGCAGCTTTTTCACCACCGTCGACAAAGCGCATCCCAACCGCAAATACGACGCAAACTGGGGCGATTTCCCCGGCAACAGCGAAGGGTATGCCGACGGCGAGTGGGCCACCCGCGACCGCATCGCCGCCCGCATTCGCGATAACATCCAGAGCCGCCTCTATTATTTACAAAACGATCCCGACCTTCCCGAGGCCTTTCGTCAGGAAGCCCGCACTTGGGGCCTGCCACGGGACGAGTTCACCGACAACGGGAACTTTCCTTTCCAGCTTTACGTCCGCGAAGGCCGCCGCATGGTCGGGCGATGCGTGGTCTGCGAACAGGACCTCACCCAGGACCGCTGGAAAGCCGATGGCGTCGCCACCGGTAGCTACGGTGTGGACTGCCACGAAGTCCAGGAGTTGCGCGAAGACGGGCGGCTGGTCATCGAACACACCCGCCACGTGGCGTGCAACAATTGGGATATTCCCTATCGCTGCCTCGTCCCGCCCGACGTCACCGATCTCCTCGTGCCGGTGTGCTGTTCCACCACGCACGTGGCCTATTGCTCGCTGCGGATGGAGCCCGTTTACATGATGCTCGGCCACGCCGCGGGTGACGCCGCGCATCTTGCCCTCGCGGCCAAATCGAGCGTCCAGGAGGTCGATCCGCAGAAGCTCCGCGCGTTGCTTCTCCAGGAGGGTGCCATTCTCGACGCCGGTTATCAGCCGCAGGTCAAGATCGCTTGGAATCCCCAACATCCGCGCCCGGGCGAACCGGTCGAGTTTCGCCTCGAATCCGGCGTGCTCAAAGATCCGTTGGGCAAAATCTCCTGGGACTTTGCCGGCGACGGTAAAGTCGGCGCGGAAGGCGAAAAGGCCAGCCAGACCTTCTCGCTGGAAAAGGTCTACACGGTTGGCGCGGTCGTCGAAGATCAGGTCGGACGTCGTCGCCTCGTCACCGCCAGTGTCCCCGTGGGCGCCGCCGTTTCCCGCGATGTTACTGTTGACGACTTCGACGCCGATTTGTTTGGCCGCTGGGATGGCACCTTTCCGGATTATTTGCCCGGACCCGCCCTGCGCTATTCCGACATTTTTCTCGGCCCCGGGATTCAGCGCGATGTCGTCCGCAATGGCAAAAAGGCTCCAGCGCGCGCCCGCTTTCAGCCCACTTTGCCGGCCACCGGCCGCTATGAAGTCTGCCTCGGATTCCGCCCATCGAAGCGCCAGGCCACCAACGTTCCGGTGACTATCCGCAGTGCCGACGGCGGCAAAAAAGTGTTGGCCGACGAGCGGACCGAAACGACCCCATTCAACTTCACCCCGCTCGGCGAATTCCGGTTCAAAGCCGGGGACAGCGGTTTTGTCGAAATCACCAATGGCAACACCGACGGGTTCGTCGTCGTCGACGGTGTCCGTTGGATTTGGCTCGGCGAATGACGCCGGTGATTTCTGCCGGGCTTCGCAGGAAACCTTCTTCATATTCCAAGGGGAAGCGGGCGACCGCAAGCGCTACTGCGTAGATCTCATAGCCACGAAACGTCACCGAACGCACCGTGGTTTCCGTCGAGATCGGTATTCCCTTGATCAAGGAATTCACCCTCGACGATTTCAAGCTTGAGGCAGGGATCGGCGATGCGTTCTGACGCCACCCTATTATATATCTTCCATCTGTAAGTTATGCCCGAGGGGATAGAGATTTTCACAAAAAATGTCTTCCCATTCCCCTGTGAAGCGATGGAATGAGCATTGTCGCGCATATTGTCGGGGAGCGCGTGGTAGCCAGTAGCTCTCCTACTCACCATCCTATGAACCGCACGAGGACTTCGGCCGGCGTAACCGCCGCGAGGAGTGGAGGTTGTCCGTGACGGACGTTGCCGTGCATCCCATTGGTTCGCCTTCGCCCCGCGCGTTCATCTGCTCAGATGAGTTGAGCGGTGCATCCACTTTCATCGTCCCTCCTCCGCGGCCTTAACAGAATCTGCGAAGAGCAACATACGAACTTTGACGTGGTGGGCTTAGCTCGCCGCCACTCTCCGAACCGACAAGAGAAGATTCTATGAAGAAACGACAACCCCCCCGAAGCTGACGGGCCTGAGCCGTCCGCCTTGGCTGCATAGCATGCTGCGCCTGGCGCAGCTCACGGCCCTCGCCCTCGCGACGGTGGCTGCCATCGTGTTCCCCTCGACTTCGCTCGGGGCGGACAAAAAGCCGAACATCCTGGTCATCTTTGGCGATGATGTCGGGCAGACGAACATCAGCGCTTACGCCCACGGGGTTGTGGGTTACAAAACGCCAAACATCGATCGTCTCGCCAAGCAGGGGTTGATGTTCACCGACTATTACGCGGAAAATAGCTGCACGGCAGGGCGTTCGACTTTCATCACCGGCCAGAGTTGCCTGCGCACTGGCCTCTCGAAGGTGGGAGCGCCTGGCGCTCCGGTGGGTCTGCAAAAAACAGACATCACGATCGCGCAGGCCCTCAAGCCCCTCGGCTACGCCACCGGCCAGTTCGGGAAGAATCACCTGGGAGACCGGGACGAATATCTGCCGACCAATCACGGATTCGACGAGTTCTTCGGCAACCTCTATCACCTCAATGCCGAGGAGGAGCAGGAGCGACCGTACTGGCCCAAGGACGATCCGGAGTTTCTCAAGGCTTACCATCCGCGGGGAGTGATCCACTCCATCGCCGGGTTCTTCAAGAAGCGCGGAACGGATTAGCCACTCATTTTGTTCCTCGACGTCCGATCCGTCGAGGACAGGCAACCTCACCAGAACGGGAATTGCACCTTATGAAGATGTGCACCCGCACATTCGCCGTGCTCGCGCCGCAGCGCTGCCATCACTGAATCCCGCCGGGCTCGGCGGACTTCGTGGATCCGAATTTAGAGCGTGCTTCCCGTTCCGAATCTTGAAACAATCAACGCATAGCTGGAGGTCAGTTATGAATCAGCCGGGCTGTCCATAAAAAAGGGAGTGGCGATATGAGAATCAAAATCCTCTCCATACTAACCGGTTTCACGCTGGGTGTCGGGCTGTCGTCCGCCAAGGACTTTTCCCCCGAAGAACTGGCCCACCGGACCATCGAACGCCGCGCGGTGGAAGCGGTGATCTGGAGCATGCCCGCCGTTAATTACGACGTCATGTTCCAAGCGATGGCACGCGACGCGAAAGCCGGCGCCGGAAGCAACAAAATCCTTTTTTGGTCCCGCCTGTTCGATTGGAAAAATCAAACCCTTACTCCGAATCCGGACGCGATTTACTTCATGCCGTTCTTCGACACCAAGGAAACCGGCCCGATGGTCCTCGAGGTGCCACCCTCGGGCGAAGGAGAAGGCACGATTGTCGGTTCGATCATGGATTGCTGGCAGTGCGCGCTCGAGGATGTCGGCCCAGCCGGCATCGACAAAGGCAAAGGTGGAAAATGCCTGATCCTGCCGCCAGACTACAAAGGCCCGATCCCGGAAGGCTACTTCGTGATGCCCTCCGACACTTTCGAAGGCTACGCACTAATCCGCTCCAACCCCAAGAGCGGCAGCGAGAGCGACGTCGCCAAAGCCGTCGCCTACGGCCGGCGCATCAAGCTCTACCCGCTCTCGGATGCGGCTCATCCGGAGCCCACGACCTACGTGGATGCGATCGACGTGGTCTTTGAAGCCAATATCCCCTACGACCTGCGCTACTTTCAGTCGCTCGACCGCATCGTCCAGACCCAGCCCTGGCTGACGCGCGACAAGGCGATGATCGACTCTCTCAAGTCCATCGGCATCGCCAAAGGCCAGCCTTTTAGTCCTGACACCAAAACGCGGGAAATCCTCGAGAGCGCCGTGAACGAAGCCCACGCGTGGCTGATCCATAAATATGAAACTTCCTATTTTCCACCGCCGTTCTACGAGGGCAGCCACTGGCACGTTCCGGCCTCTCCGGAGGTGGTCGCCGGCATGCCGATCTTTTTCGGCAAACCCGACAGTTATCCCACGGATAGTCGTGGCACTGCTTACACGCTCGGCTTTTTCAGCTCGAAGCGACTCGGCGCCGGTCAGTTCTATCTGATGACATTCCAGGACAAAGACGGCGAGACACTCGCAGGTCGCACCTCATATCGCCTCCACGTGCCGGCCAATGCGCCGGTTAATCAGTATTGGTCTACGACCGCTTACGACCGCTCCACCCACGGCCTTATCCGCCACATGCCTTGGGCGAGCCGGTCCTCACAGACGCCGGGCTTGCAGAAAAGCGCCGACGGCTCGGTCGACATTTATTTTGCCCCCAAAGCTCCCTCAGGACAGGTCACGAACTGGGTACCCACGAGCGCCGACGGCAAGTTCGAAGTCCTCTTCCGCTTTTATGGCCCCGAGAAGCCTCTGTTCGAAAAGACATGGATCCTGCCGGACATCGAGCAGGTGAAGTGAATGCCATGAACGCCGAACCAAACATGAACGCAAAATTCATCCTTTTCGCCCTCGGCGCGGCTCTCACTTCCAGCGCCTTCTCGCAAGAGCAGCCCACCATCGTCGAGTCCCGCATCGGCAAGCTGGAGTTCACCCATGACTTTGCCAACGGCTATCCGACGAAGGAGACCGTTGAAAAGCTCTACAACGAACGCGACTTCCAGCGCGCCTGCCAGGCGTATCTTTGGTCCATTCCCGCTGTCTCGTTCGCCGAGTGGCAGCACGGGCAAGCGGCGTTCGGGGCCGACAATGGTACCATCGCTGCAATTCTCAATTACGACGACCGCCTGGGCATCCTCACGCCTAACGCAACCACGCCCTATTACATCGTCTTCGACGACCTCAGCGCGGGCCCGCTGGTCATCTCCATGCCGCCCAACGTGCGCGGCGGGCTGAGCGACGGATGGCAGCAGGCGCTGCCCGACACGAACAAGTCGGCGAAGTATCTCATACTCGGTCCGGGTCAGGAAGCGCCCACCGACACGGCCGGATTCGAAGTCCGCCGTTGTCCAACGTTCAACATGTTCGTCGGCATCCGCATCACGGTCACCGATCCGAAGGAGGCCGCCGCGCTGCTCGCGCAATTCCGTGCCTATCCCTACGCGCAACGGGGCGACCCACCGGCGCCGAAGATCGTTTCACCCCAGGGAAAGAAATGGAGTGGCATGCCGCCGCGCGGCATGGGGTATTGGCAGCGTCTCAATGAGGTGATCCAGCGCGAGCCCATCGCGGAGCGCGACCGGTTCATCCATGAAATGCTCGAGCCATTGGGTATCGAGAAGGGCAAACCGTTCCATCCCGATGCGCGACAAATAAAGATTCTCGCCGAAGCGGCGCTAGTCGGCGAGGCGATGGCCCGGGCCAACACGTTCGAGCGCCGTTTCGCGGGGATGATGTACCGCCCGGATTCCCACTGGCACTACGCACTGCAACTCGACGCCGACGCCCCGGACAACTTCTGGAATCTGCTCGACGAGCGCGCCGCCTGGTTTTATGAAGCCGTCGGAGCCGGCCCCGACATGGCCCCCAAGCACCCCGGTCCGTCGTCGGCATACCTCGGAGCCTACACCGACAAGTTGGGCGACTGGCTCGACGGCGCACAGTCCTACCGCCTGCACATTCCACCCAATGCCCCGGCCAAGCTTTTCTGGTCCGTCACCCTCTACGACGTGGACACGCGCTCGCTGCTGGTTAACGACCAGAAGGTCGCCGACCGCTCGTCACGCATGGGCCTGAAAAAAAACACGGACGGTTCGGTGGACATCTACTGCGGCCCGAAGGCCCCCGCGGGTTTGGAGAGCAACTGGATTCCCACCGTCCCCGGCAAGAACTGGTTCGCCTACTTCCGCTTCTACGAACCGACCGCGCCTTACTTCGACAAGAGCTGGCCACTCGGTGACTTTGAAAAGTTGAAGTGAGTGAATCACCACCATGAAAGCGAAACTCACTACACTCGCACTCGCCTTCGGGCTGGGTGCACTATTCATCCCCTCAGTTCGCGCCCCCGAAAAGAGTTACCAGAAATGAACCCTACCAAACCATGAAACGAACCCCGTTCCAAATGTTACTCATCGCGCTGCTCGTGGCGCTCTCTCGATCGCCGGCGACGGCGGCGCCCAGCGGTGACCAAATCCTCCGCGAGATGTCGGCCAAACTCGCGGCCGCAAAGACCATTGCGTTCGAGGCGGAACGCCAGACCGATCCCGCGTTGCTCGAGGGCCGGGACGTCCCCGAGAAATCGCGCGTCTCCGCGGTGGTCCGGCGGCCCAGTCAATTCGCCGCCCGAGGAGCGAGTCAGGAAGGCGCCCGGCAAATCGTCGCCGATGGACACACCCTCACGATCCTGGACAAAAAGAAGAATCACTACGCGCAGGTGCCGATGCCGGCCACGCTCGATGGACTCATTGACAAACTCGACGCCGAATACGGCTTCACGCCGCCGCTGCTGGAGTTCACCTCCAGCAATATCTACCGCGATTTTCGCGAGCAAGCGCACGGCGTCACCTATGTGGGCACGGACAAACTCCCTGCCGGGTTCCTTCGCAGCGTGTCGTGCCATCACCTCGCCTTGAAAGGCCCTGCGGCCGATGCCGAATTGTGGATCGACGCGGACGATTTGCTCCCGCGCAAACTCGTCGCGACCTTCCATCGCGCCGGCCATCCCCAACTCCACGTCGAGTTTCTCTCGTAGAATCTTTCTCCCGCGGTGTCCGACGCCGATTTCACCTTCCGCCCACCCGCCGGCGCGCAGAAAATCGAGATGTGGACCACAAGCCGGATGGAAGCCGCCGCGCGGAAAACCCCTACCCAGAAACAGTAACTCACTCCGAATATGAAAACTCTCGATTCATTCCGCATCTCTTTGGTTGCTGTCGGTGTGCTGGTGGCTGTCGCCCATTCGGAAGCTCGTCCGGTTTATGGTGTCCGCCGGGCCGCGGTCGTCGGCCCTCATCGTGCCGCCGTGGTCGGACCGCGTGGCGCTGCCGTGGCGGGGCCAAACGGGGTCGCGGCGGTGCGCCGCCCGTATGTGCACCCGGTGGCGCCGGTCCTCCCGCGTGGTTATGTGCGCGTGGTGCCGACGGGCTACCGGACCGTGGCTTACCGTGGGTATTCCTGCTTTTTCGTGGGCGGCATCTATTACCGCCCGGTCTTTTATGGAGGTGAAACGGTGTATGTCGTTGTGGATTGAATTCGACCTTCGCCAGGACCTTCGCCACGGACCGACCCCGCTAAACTTGCTCGTCCTTCTCGATTCGTCCCCCGTCGTATGAAACGTTCCTCGTTCCTCTTCGTCATTCTGCTCGCCGGCGCCCGGGCGGCCGACTCTCCGCCGGCCCGGCCCAATATCGTCTACATCCTTTCCGACGACCTTGGTTACGGCGATCCCGGTTGCTACAACAAAGAGTCCAAGATCCCGACGCCGAATCTCGATCGTCTGGCCACGCAAGGCACTCGCTTTACGGATGCGCACGCGCCGACCTCGGTGTGCACGCCGACGCGCTACGCGATCCTCACCGGACGCTACTGCTGGCGCACGCGCCTCCACACCGGAGTGCTCGGTCCGTGGGACCGGCCGCTCATCGCCGCCGACCGCCTCACCGTTCCCGCGCTGCTCCGGGAGCACGGCTACAGCACTGCTTGCATCGGCAAGTGGCATCTCGGTTTCACCTGGGCGACCAAGGATGGCGCGCCGCCCGCCTCGAGCCTGGCCAATCGGCTCAGCAATGTCGATTTTACCAAGCCCGTGACCGATGGGCCGATCACGCGCGGATTCGAATACTACTTCGGCGTCGATCTGCCGAACTATCCGCCCTATTGCTTCATCGAGAACGATCGCACCGTGGGCCTTCCCGCCGTGCCGGATGCCGGCAAGGAAGAGCAATTCAATCGGCCCGGCCCGATGCTCGAAGGCTGGAAACTCGTCAACATTCTTCCCGAGATCACCTCGCGCGCCACGAAATGGATCGAGACCCAGTCGAAATCCGGCAAGCCGTTCTTTCTCTATCTCGCGCTCACCGCGCCGCACTTTCCCGTGGTGCCTGCCCCGGAATTCAAAGGAAAGAGCCAGGCGGGCGATTATGGCGACTACGTTTTCGAGACCGACGCCATGGTGGGCCGAGTGATGAACGCCTTGCAACGGGCCGGCGTGGCGGAGAACACGCTGGTCATCTTTACGAGCGACAACGGCCCGGAGGTCGTGG
>Ga0206824_10078_pt1 | contig 31051 bp, 26 predicted proteins | sample Alteio_BWOrgCont_82_FD_152874 | JGI IMG/M metagenome (GOLD analysis project Ga0206824, IMG submission 152874) | Enriched cells from forest soil in Barre Woods Harvard Forest LTER site, Petersham, Massachusetts, United States -... | ecosystem: Environmental > Terrestrial > Soil > Temperate forest >...
AACAATAAAACATTTCTTCATCTGATATATTAGTCTTATAAGTCAGGTTGGGAAAGGTTTTTGCCATTTCCTTGTATTTGTCAACAAGTAATTTATTGACTAATATAAATTTTGCATTTTTGCATTTTTCGACTACCTTAAAATAAAAATCCCAATCTCGCTGCCAGTTGCCAACTGTCAATATTTTTCCCCTATTGACAGAAGGGTATTTATCGCTCGAAAAGTAATTGTTGAATAATGTATTTGTTTTATCTAGATGGATTCCTAAAGGTATGTAATGTATTTTATTATCCGGCAAAACCTTTTTCAATATCTCTTTTTGCGAAGGATTAGTAATAATAGCAGCAGCCAAATGATTAAATCTATTTTTATTCAAAAGGTGTGTTATTCTCCCTACACGTCCCCGATAGTCGCCATATAACACTTCTCTCTCTAATAGCCGAGGAGGTTGATGAAATGTTGCTACAATAGGAATATTTTTAAACAAGCGCCAACTCCACCTGAAATAATCTTCAGCATATAAAATATGAACTAAGTCAATCTCTTTGCAGAATTTGCGAGCTTTAAATTCAAACAACCAAGGGTACTTTAAGTATAGTTTTGAATACGACGTTTCAGCATCTCTTTCATTAATTCCGATGACCTTATAAGGGTGTGTATATTTTAAAATTTGTTTATATCCTGAATCTTCGCCATGATGAATAAAATCTGTTCGTATTGCCAACACTTTTATATCCATCAATGTCTACTTTAGCAATTCCTTTATTGCGAAAAAAACTATCGTTGAAAGTATTTCCGGGTGGCTCCATATAAGGCAGGAAGTAACGATACAAAGATAATTACAAGGGTAACCTGCGTAAAGTGGGTTTTTACAAAAGCATTTGTGCCCAGCAAGTAGCCTGCCCAAAGACAGATGTTTATCCATAATAAATTACCTATTACGCTAAACAAAAGAAAGCGGGTATAGCGCATGCTTCCAATACCGGCAACAAAAGGGGCGAATGTGCGGACAAAAGGCATAAACCTTGCCATTATCAATGTTTTACCTCCATGCTTTTCATAAAAGGAATGTGTTTTTAAAAGATAATCTTTACGGATAAAGCGCAGGTTCAGATCAAAAATTTTAGGCCCTGTAACCCTGCCGATAAAATAGTTGGAATTATCGCCTGTAAATGCAGCAATAAATATTAAACCAAGAAGAGTATAAATATTTAAACTGCCTTGACTTCCTGCAACAGCTCCTGCAGCAAAAAGTAATGAGTCACCGGGTAAGAAAGGGGTTACAACAAGTCCGGTTTCACAAAAAATGATGATGAAAAATATCAGATATATCCAGTTATGATATTCTTGTATTAATGCCGGTAGTAATTTATCGGCATGAAATAAAAGGTTAAACCAGTAGTGTATTGTTTCCATTAGAGTATTTTAATAAGTTGCCAAAGGTAATTGAAAAGTTTAATTACAAATACCTTTATATTTTATGTATTTTTACACAGTTAAAACTACTATAAAATGAAAAACCTACTGATACTTACAGCTTTATTTGCAATTACAATATCCTGCAAAAGCCAAAAAGTCTCTGACCCTTGCATGAAGGTGGATACCAACCAGATAAAACAACTTATTGTTGGAACATGGGTAGATGTGAAAGACACAAACCATGTAATGGTGGTTACAGCAGATTCAGTGGAGGAGAGCATATTGATAGTGGAAGGCTCGGTTAAAAAGTGGAATAATTCTTACTGGAATTATAAATTCACTGACAATCTTTTTTCTTCCGATGATGTTACCTGTTACTCATTAGTAGAATACAAAGAAGGCTATAAGAATAAAGTCAACAATGCTATTAACGGCATTGACCAAAACTATATGTTGTTGGGAGGCTCAGGGAAGATGGTTTTTAAACGAAAAAACTAGCTAGTTGAAAATTTTATCATTTGAATAGTATGGAAAAGTATACTCCCCCATGGTGGATTTATGTTTTTTCAATAGGTATTATTATTTTGGGTATACTGTCGTTAAAAAAATGGAGGAAAGCTAAAAAATATAGAACTCCTAATGCTTCAGATTGGGAAATAATTTATAGTGAATGGAGTTATTTGGGATATGGAATGTTTTTTATTATAACTGGAATTGTATTTTTAATAATCTCTATATATCAGGCTTGCACTGGGTGGGTTGCAAAATAGTGGTTCGTTTGCCCCAAAGAAACGTCACTGCGAGGAACGAAGCAGTCTTACTATGGGCAAGATTGCTTCACTACGTTCGCAATGACGATTAGCATTTAAAGCCCCTTTAGGGGTTTGGGGCTGAAAGAAAACAAAGCCCTTCCAATTGTTTAAAAATAATGATAAATAAACGGGGGTTGGAATAGGTTCAAAGATTAAATTCGCTCGATTAATAGAATACCCTATTCAAAGGCATCATCATTTAAACTAAATATAATAAAATGGGAAAAATAATTGCAGTTGCAAACCAAAAAGGTGGAGTAGGGAAGACCACTACAGCTATTAATCTGGCTGCAGCCTTGGCTGTGCTGGAGCATAAAACCCTTTTGGTAGATGCCGATCCTCAGGCAAATGCTACTTCGGGTGTTGGGTTTGACCTGAAACAAATTAAAGCAGGGTTGTATGAGTGCATTATTGACAGCATTCAACCTAAGGATGTTATTCTGACAACAGAAACACCTAATTTGGATTTACTTCCATCGCATATTGATTTGGTAGGAGCGGAGATAGAAATGATAAATCTTCCTAACAGGGAAAAGATGATGAAAGCTGCCCTTGCCAAAATAAAAGATGATTACGAATTTATAATTGTGGATTGTTCTCCGAGTTTGGGATTAATAACCTTAAATGCACTAACAGCCGCGGATTCGATTATTATACCCATACAATGCGAATATTTTGCCTTGGAAGGATTGGGTAAACTTTTGCAAACGGTAAAGTTTGTTGAAGAGCGCCTGAACCCTGAATTGGAAATGGAAGGCATCTTGCTTACCATGTACGACGGACGTTTAAACCTATGCACACAAGTTGTGGAAGAAGTAAAAACCTATTTTCAACAGATAGTATTTGATACAATTGTACACCGGAATATTAAGCTGAGCGAAGCCCCAAGCTTTGGCAAGACAATTATTATGCATGATGCTGCCTCTCGCGGTGCGCTTAACTATTTGCACCTTGCACGGGAAGTATTGCAAAAGAATAAAATGACACGCCTGAAACAAACAGAAAAGATAATTAATATTGAAGAAAACTAAGAATGAGCCAAAACATTAAAAAGAAATCATTAGGAAGAGGATTGAGCGCTTTGCTTGATTCGGAAGAGGCTGTTGCAACAGCTACCCATTCGGCAATGCATACCGCCCAACATGGAGGTACATCGCAAATACTGATAGAATACATTGAGGTAAATCCTTTTCAACCGCGTACCCGCTTTGATGCGCAGGCATTGAAAGAGCTTACTGATTCTATTATACACCATGGGTTGATACAGCCTATAACAGTAAGAAGAGTAAGTAAAGACAAATATCAATTAATCTCCGGCGAAAGAAGGCTAAAAGCATCGCAAATAGCGGGATTGAAGGAGATACCTGCATACGTTCGGTTGGCAGATGATAAAGCCATGCTTGAAATGGCGCTTATTGAAAACACACACAGGGAAGATTTAGACGCTATTGAAATATCAATTGGCTACCAACGCCTGATTGAAGAATGCGGACTAACCCAGGAAGAGCTATCAGAAAAGATTGGAAAAGACAGAACTACAGTTACCAATTACTTGCGCCTTTTGAAGCTTCCGCCGGTAATTCAGCTTGCCATCAGGGAGAAAAGAATTACCATGGGCCATGCCAGAGCGCTTATTAATATTGATAATCCTATCAATCAACTCAGTGTATTTGATAAAATATTAGATGAATCATTAAGTGTAAGAGATACCGAAGAAAGAGCAAAAAGCGCAAAAGGCAAAACATCTTCTAAGCAAGCTACTAACGGAAGCACGGTTGAAGATAAAAGCATTGAAAACAATTTGTCAGGCTTATTGTCATCTAAGGTAAAAGTATCGCGTACAGGAGGAAAAGGTAAAATAGTAATAGCTTTTTCTTCGGACGAACAATTCCGTAAGATATTAGAGTTATTGCATGCCGGCAAATAAATCAGTGGCAAAAAAAATCATTCGTTTTCTTCTTATAGGAGTTACATTTATATTCTTATTTAATTCAACATCTTTAGCGCAAGGCGGAGATACCGCTGTTAAGCACCATCATATTATGTCGAGGCCTGCAAAAGCCATGATGTATTCTGCCTTACTTCCCGGCTTGGGACAAGCGTACAATAAAAGCTACTGGAAGATACCCATTATATATGCAGGATTAGCAACTGCCATATATTTTGTCAGTTTTAATGAGCATTACTATAAAATATACAGAGATAGTTTGAATGGTAACCATACCACTGTTTATACATCATCTCAACTTTCTGACCTTATTACATATTACAATCATAACAGAGACTTGACTTATATTATTGCTGCGGGTATATATCTGCTAAATATTGTGGATGCCAATGTAGGAGCACAAATGCACGGCTTTAATGTATCGGATGATATTTCACTTCATTTTTCTCCTAATTTTGCCCCTAATCCTCTGAACGGTACCATGTCATTTCAGCCGGGATTTAGTATTGTAAAAAGGTTGTAGAAATCAAAAACAAGTATGTTTTTAACTCCTGAAATATGTAACTGTGCGGCGCTGGGTTTTGCAGCCATAGCGGTTGTTTTGGCTTTGGTAAAAGCTGAAAAGCATAAGGTAAGAATTAGGATATGTTTAATTATTAGCATTATACTTCTTCTTATCTGTCTGTTGCTTTCCTGGAAATTAACTGTGGATGAAAACAATAGGAAGGATACCGTACACATAACAGAAAAAAGCATACTCATCTCGCAAAACAAGGCACTAAAAGATAGTGTGGTTGTATTGCATTATGCTATTAAAGCTAAGGAAAGTAAAATAGCAGATCTTCAAAATGAGATAGATGATGTGGCAGGCTACGCCTACTTTTCGACATTAAATTATTTTGCCCGTTCTCAGCCCGGCAATGAGCCTTCAACTATTAGCGGCTTAGCGGCTGAAATGTCCAGAATTTTTTATAAAACCCAACAAGGGGCAATAGAGGTTCATGCAGATGATTCAATAGCACCTGTGATTAATGGCATGATATTGCATTACCCAAAATATCCGTTTCCTTACTATGCTAAATATGTATTTTTAAAGAAGGAAGGAGATGAGCAATGGAAGACCTATGCGCAAGAAGCACTGGATTTGTTTAAAATAACTACCAATATTAAAGGGCATGATAAATCGCACGATATATATATGAAGTATATTATGGCAGATTTGAATTTGAATACAAATACTCCTGAAGATCCGGTTATAGATTTTAATTATTCCGACAACATCCCTCAATTACTGATACATAAGTTAGGAAGCTTAGACAGTATCATATTTAAAATTGAAATGTCGAACCATACTCCGTTTACTGCGGAAATAACTACGGAAGAAGTAGTATTTATCGCAGCGACAAAAAATAAATGGTCAGTTGTAAGGAAATTTATGAATACGCTTAAATCTCCTATTATTCTTACTCAAAAACGCTGGCAGGGCACTCAGTATTCCTTCCTGACATTAGACGAAGACCTGGCTGATATGAATTTTATTTATATTAAAACACAGTACACCAATGTTAACGGAGTAACCCAAAAACCTTTTCAAAAGATTTTTAAATACAACCCTAAAATTACCTTTGACAACCAAATTGGGTTGAATGAAGTGTATGCCCTAAAAGACCATAGGGTAGAGGATACCCTGAGAAAGTTGGGGTATTGGTGAGAAACCCCTAACAGTTATTATTCATTTACCGTAATTTCTGCCGTCTGGTTATTTGACCTGAATTTAATTTTTGTAAAATGTTTTTCTGCGGGCATTTCCGTGGGGTACCAGTGCCTGTTTGTAAGGACAATGATAAACAAACCATTATCATTTCCTAATGCAATAAATTTTTCACTTCTAAAGCAGTTGGTGCAAAAAGATAGATCGTTTTCCTGTTTTAATTTTTCAGATAGTTTTATGGGAGCATCAGAAACAATTCCAATTTCGCTTATTGATTGAATGGATGAAATAGTAAAGGGTTCTTCGGATGAATTACTGAGGTTAAAACGTGCTATGAATTCTAAAATGTTTCCATTGTTATCGTAGAAGTATATTGATTTTGCATTAATGTTAGTAAAGTCTGCAATTACTTCTCCGTTTTCGGTTGGAAGTAACTTTGCTTTTGGGGAAGTCCAGAGTATTGCTTCATCAAGTTTATTATTGGGAATATTAAAAGCAAAATGGTATTTAGGTTTTAAGTTGTTTGATTGCTTAAAAGTTAAAACGGATTGTCCTGTCTTGAAGGAAATAGTTTTTTTGTCAGCGTGCAATTTTTCAAACCCTAATAGCTCAGAGTAAAAGTTTGAAGTTTCCTCTATATTGTCAGTAAGCAATTCTATTTCTAGTATATCCATTATTTGTAATTTAAGTGGTATTAAGAATACAAATATAGGGCAGTAAATATTCATGGTTATATGAATAGCAGTCTATAATTTAAAATTATTCACCTCATTATCAATGGTTATTAAATTATTTTACTACTATGCATTGCATGGTACTAAAATTTATACATATCTTTGCAATGTCAAACAGAAACATCACTCTAATATTATAGAATATGGAAATAGAAAATGAAAAGGCGCAGATGCGGAAAGGGGTGCTTGAGTTTTGCATATTGTGCATACTATCAGAAAAGGATGCCTATCCCTCTGAGATAATAGATGCCATGAAATCTGCAAAGCTTATTGTAGTGGAAGGCACACTGTACCCTTTGCTTATGCGCTTAAAAAACGAAGGCCGCCTGAGTTACGAATGGAAGGAATCTACTTCCGGCCCGCCAAGGAAGTATTACAGGCTTACGCCCGCAGGCAAGGATTTTTTAAAAGAGTTGAATAATTCCTGGAGCGAAATGACCAACTCGGTAGATAAAATAGTAAAAAAGTATTCATCAAACATATTATAATTAGAACTATGAAGAACACCATCAGCAGCAGTATAGGAGGCATCGTATTCAATGTGGAAGAAGATGCACATGCAAAGCTTTCAGCTTATATAGATGCCATAAGCAATTCTCTGAAAGATTCAGAAGGGCACAATGAAATTATGGCTGACATAGAATCTCGCATTGCTGAAATATTGCAACAAAAAATCAGCGCTTATAAGCAAGTCATTACGCTTGCTGAAGTGGATGAAGTAATAAGCATTATGGGCAAGCCCGAAGATTTCGGGACAGCTAACGATTCCACAAAGCAACAAACCAATAGCTACACATCAAGCCAGTATGGCGGTACTTCAGGACGCAGGCGTGTATACCGCGATACAGATGATAAGGTAATTTTCGGGGTATGTTCAGGGCTTTCGCATCACTTCGGTATTGACCCTATTTGGTTAAGGCTGGTGTTTGGCTTGTCAATCTTAATTGGCGGATTCGGACTTATCGTTTATTTATTGCTAACTCTTATAATCCCTAAAGCCCGCACTGCTGCTGAAAAGCTGGAGATGATGGGCGAACCGGTGGATGTGAATAATATCCGCAAGATTATAGAGGATGAGATGGAGCACTTCAAAAAAAAAGTAAAAGATTTTGGTGCTGAATTGAAAAGCGCCCGAGGAACAAACCGTGGCAAAGAGTTCGGTAAAGACCTAGGTGATTTCTTTTCCTCTGCCGGACAAGGCTTAGGCGGCTTGATAACGGGGATTGTAAAAGGTATTCTTATGTTTATTGCTTTTATAATAGCCTTTGTTTTTGCAGTATTGCTCATAGGTTTCGTAATCTCAATGACGAGCGGCATTAACGTAATTAACATTGGAGCGGAACATCATCATTTAGTGCATTATTCTTTTAGCAATTTTATTGACATGCTCTCTGTTACAGGCGGCATGAGGACTATACTGATGACAGGCATTTTGCTTTTTCTTGGTATTCCGCTGTTGGCTTTGGTAGTGCGTTTTGGTAGGGCTGCTATGGGAAGGAAGCAACCCTTTCAATGGTTTACCATAACTGCATCTATTCTTTGGGCTGCCGGATGGATTTTTATGTTTATAGGTATTTCAGCTGTTTTCAGCCATTTTTCCGTGACTGATTATACACGCAATGATGTGAAGTTAAACACCCAAACGGCTAAGACATTATATGTAAAAATGAATGATGAAAGGGTAGGGGAGGACGTTCTTGAACTGGATTCACTTAATGTATATATAACAGGGCAAGGCGAATTAAGAGGAACACCTTCGCTTTGCATTGAACAAAGCCCTGATTCGGCTTACCATTTTGTACTTACCAAAATTGCCAGAGGTATAACAAAGCTGGAAGCAGATAATTTTGCCGATGCCATTGACTATAGTTTTTACAGCCAGGATTCTATTCTTTCACTGGACCCCTACTTTAGCGTTGAACAGAATAAAGGCTGGCGCAAACAAAAGTTGGAACTCACCTTGGAGGTTCCTCTAAATAGAAGCATTGCCCTGCCGGAAGGAATTGACCGTGTACTCTGCTCTGCCATTCATAAAAAAGGACAACATATTGGCGGTGAAAAATGGACTATGACCTCCACAGGGCTTGTACCAAGCCAATTATGAATTATAAGGTATATAGGCCTTGAATTTACCACTTACTTTAGATATAAGCACTGCCGGTAGTGGCTCCGGAGAAATTAAATTTTCTACATATCATACACCTGCCTTAAACTCAACCTCCAGTTATGAACCGTCCGATGTAATTGGTCTTGCCGCTTATGTATTGCCCGGCAGCCCCTCAAGAAAAGACGACTCCTATAATATAGTTGATAGGTTTTATATTATAGATGAAAATACAGGTTACACTACCAAACCTACAGAAATTTTCCGCACCACTTCTATTTATGATAATTCCGTTTCCTGACACTATTGCTGTATCAGATGAAGTGTTATTAATCGTGATATTATCTCCTGCACCCCTCGTTAAAGATATACCACTGCCCGCACTAAGAATAGTATCATAAGGGGTTGTACCATTCAGAGCATTTAAAGCGTACGGAACACTTAATAATTGCGTTGCCCCCATACTAATATAGCCACTTCCAAAATTAGCCTCAATTTGTATCCAAGGTGTTACCGTTCCCCAAGTAATAGTAGAAAAGTTGCCGGTTACAACTACTCCATTACCAATTTGGAGGTTGATTAACCCAAAATTATTGGTTTCCACCGCTTGTGTTTCTTGATAAAGAATTGTGCCATTAGCAGAATCACTATGAATAGTAGCTCTTATTGTTAAATTAGAATCCGTTATCGGATTACCGGAAGCATTACGCACGATGGCTTGGTAATTGAAGGCTTGCGGAGCTTGGGCTTTGCAAGTAAAGACAAACATAAAGGAACATATTATTCCTGCTAAATTTTTAAGAATCTTTGAGTTTTTCATATTTTTATTATTAAAAAGTTATTTTGATTTGATGACTTTGAATGAGACTTTTTGTGAGGTTTCGCTATTAATAAGGGTTAGTATATACATCCCTTCGGAATATTTATTGAAAGGGATTACTATTGGCTCTGAACTACCTGAAATGCTGGTTTCACTAATTTTTTCTCCTACCATACCATATATTTGAAGTATATAAGTGCCAGTGCTTTTAGAGAAAAAAAGATTTAGGTTGCCAATTACAGGATTAGGATAATAGGAAACAGTAAATTGAGGTGTACTAATTTTACTTACTTCGGTAGGTAAATTACTGCTGTCAGGTTGATTGAAGCCCTGAGTAAAGGAGTAATTGCCGGAGGTAAAGGTTTCTGTATCCACTTCGCCTATTGTCCATTGAATACTTCCTCCTAAAAAATTATTAGAAGTTCCGGCAGAAGCAATAACAGAAGGTTGAAAAGATTGCGCTCTTACCACTGCAAAAGCAAATGGCAAGAACAGGGAAAGTGTTTTTATTTTTTTCATTGGGTTTATTTATTTTTCCCCAATGTCCCGAACAGGAGTTATTTTATAAATTCAACGTGGGACATTTATCTTACCGTAACTGAGGTACATCGACGCACCTAATCCACAAATAAGTAAAGCCCCACGTTGTCCGTGAGCGCATAACTTATCCTTGTGAAATAGCTGGTAATTGTCGATGTTTCCAGTTACAAGAAAGCTAACGCTGATATTGTTAGTTCTTTATGATTTTATTGCATAGAGATTTTTGTTTTGTAATACAAAAGTATGAAAATTTTGATTGTTTAGTATATTCGCTTCTCAATATGAACAAATCTGATTTTTTATGCCTTAATATTAACCCCCGTGCCGACATGGTTTGGGATGAAGGGGAGTTTATTGGTTCACAAAGTTATTATGGTTATAATATTAATAACATTACATTTGCGACTCAATTTTTATGATAAGGTGAAAATGAATAAAATAAATACGATGTGTGCAAATCGTGTGCAAATAGAATATATTAATTTTCGTACATTATTCATAAATATTTTATAATCAAACAATAGGAGAGTTGTCCGAGTGGCTTAAGGAGCACGCCTGGAAAGCGTGTGTACTCGAAAGGGTCCCGAGGGTTCGAATCCCCCACTCTCCGCAACCAAGAGAACAAATAATAACAAACCCTTGCAAACATTAGTGTTTTCAGGGGTTTTATTTTTACTTGGTATTCTGTTTTACCTCAAAAACTCTAAGAAAATCGGTAACGGTGAGGTCCCAATATATAGGAAATATCATTTATTTTCCGCATCTTTGCCTTCATCCTGAAAAGCTATTATCTATGAAAATAAAAGATATAAAATTACTTGTAGCATCCCATATTGAGGAGCATTCTGATTTTCAAATCAAAAAAGCCGACGTTGAAGAAACTGGACAATATAAAGATATAATCAAAGACAAACTCCCCAAAAAAAATTATGGTGTTTATGTTTGGGTTAACTCTGAAACAGAAGAAATCCTATATATTGGAATGGCTGGTAAAATGTATACGGGAGGGAAATTCTCCAAACAAACTATTAGTGAAAGGCTATGTAATACTCGTGGAGGAAAAAGTCCAAAGGATGCAGTTCTAAATATAATGATTAAAGAGTGTATTAACTCTCTTGATTTTCACATAATGTATTTAAAAAAGGGAGAGCCACCTTCCTATATTGAAGCACTCATGTTATACAACTATTACAAAAAAACAAATAATCTTCCAAAGTACAATAATTGGTTCTAAGTAAAAATATTATAATAAAGAAATACTATGAAATATTTTATTCTTATTTTAATTAGCTGCTTTTTTTTTAGGATTTTCAAAAAATCAAGAAAAAAGCATTATTGTGAAAAATAAAGTGAATGATTTAAAAAAATGCAATATACTTGGCAAAGTCAAAATTATTTCTCGGAAAGGGTATTATCTTACTGAAGAATTTGGAGAGATTGTAAAAAAAGATAGGATTCCAGAAGATATATCTGACGTATTCCCTGCCACTCCTACATTAGAAGATACTATTATATTTAATTCTATTGGAAATATTGTTGAATTGAATCATTATTGTTCTATTTTATTTAATCCTGTATGGGAATATCCTATTTGGACAAAGTATAATAATCAATTTGACCCCGAAGCAATGAAAAATGCTGGTCAATATAATCAATTAATGTGGAAATATGATATTAAAGGAAAGCTACTTGAATGGGATGGAATAACTTACGATGAAGAAATTAATAAAGGGCAAATTTATCAATATGATACTAATGGAAATATGGTATGGTATGACGTTTTTAATGCTGGTATGAATTTGGATTTTCGTTATAAATATAAGTATAATGGAAATGTAATTGAAAGAGACCAATATTTTTTAGGTGGAATGAATAATGGTGATTTGTATCATAAAATTCTTGATGCATACGATACTAATAGCAATCTAATAAAAGTTGAAGAATATCAAGTAACTAATGAGGAAGGAATAAAAACAACCCATTACTTAGCGAAGCGCATTTATAAATATGACATTTTGGGAAATTTGATTGAATGTGATAGGTATAGGGAAGAATTAGGTGATGAACAAAACCTGGGTAAAATCATTTACAAATATGATACTAAAAATAACTTAATTGAAAATGCTGAATATGATTATGCACTTACATATATTAAAAGACAAAGTGCATATAACTATGAAAATTTTGATAAAGAAGGGAATTGGCTTAAATGTACAATAGTATTTAATGCATATGAAGAAAAGACAGGTAAAGATGGAGTAATTTTAATTGGTTCAACTGAAAAGGTTAGAACTCTGACTTATGTCATTGAACGTAAAATAGAATATTATGAGTGATGTGGGAAAAGGAGGATATGAAGGTGATAATAGAGTGAAAAATTTAAAGATCTTTGCTTAGCTTAGAGTGCAAATATAATATATTTTTTAGAATTTCCATATCTCTTATCTGTACTAATTACCACCCCAAGATACAATCAAGGGGCAATATAGGAAAGGGCTGAGGAATCGGTAATTATTTAATCCCACCCATAATAAAATCTTCAAAATTTGCGGGTGTAACTAATTGCAACTTTGCTTTAGGATATGCAGTAATAAAGGTTTTCGGGAATTTAGCTTTTTTTGTTTTGCTCCATTTAAACTCATACGCAAAAATCTCCCCGTCCCGTTCCTCTATATAGTCTATTTCTTGTTGAGCATGGGTGCGCCAAAAATAAGTATTAGCCCATTTGCTATTATACTGCAATAGCTTCATACGCTCACTAATTAAAAAATTTTCCCAAAGTTCTCCCGTATCTTGTCTTAATCCAATAGGATTGAAGTTTGCAACTAATGAGTTTCGTATGCCATTATCATAAAAGTATATTTTTCGGCTACTGGTTATTTCATTCCGTAAATTACGGCTAAAGGGTGGTAAGCGGAAAATAACGTATGCTTTTTCAAGCAACTGTATGTAATTATTTATAGTGTTTTTATCTACCTGTAACATATTGGAAAGTTCATTATATGATACTTCATTGCCTAATTGTAGGGCTAATGCACGTAATAGCTTGTCAAGCATTTCAGGTCTTCGGATACCTCCCAATGACAGCAAGTCTTTATATAAATAACTGCCTGCTAATTGCTGCAATACTTCCCGTTCCTCACCCTGCCTTGTAATTACTTCGGGATACATTCCATAAACAAGGCGTTGTTCCAGTTGGCTGTGGGCGTCTAAACGCCCTAAATAATCATATAATTCCTGCCATGAGATAGGGTACATTTTGTATTCCCATTTGCGCCCTGTCAAAGGCTCATTTACTTCACTTGCCAATTCAAGTGCGGATGAGCCGCTAACCAATAGCTGAACATTTTTAAGCTGGTCAGTAATCAGCTTTAGGGTTAAACCAATGTTTTTTATCCTTTGCGCCTCGTCAATAAACACTAATGTATACTTACCAATAATTTGTTTTAGCGTTTGCGTATTAGCCCCTTCAATTTGCTGTTGTACGGTGGGGTCGTCCCCGTTCAAAAAGAGATAATTGCCTTTCTTTTCTGCAATTTCCTTTAGCAGTGTTGTTTTACCTACCTGTCGGGGACCAAGTATAATAATGGCTTTGCCAGTTCCAAGTTTTTTACGGACGATAGATGTAAGCAGTCTTTTTATCATAATTCGGGTGTTTAATTCACCAAATTTATATAAAATTAGTGAATACGCTAACTAAATAGATAAATCCCCGTACTATTTGAATCATTTACCATATAGGCTATCTGAAAGTAATCTTGCCCAAAATGCTTAATTTTGAAAAAACTAAAGAAAGACTACCGGTAGAACTAATGCATACTATTTCTTTTCAAGACAAATACAAGACTTTTGCATTTGAAAAATACTTAAAATCAGGTTCCGGAAGAGCATTCATGAACAAGCACTTCTTTTAAGCCTTACACTCTTCGCCTCGCCGAAGCTCGGCTACGGCGGTAAATAGAACTGAGTTTTTCATTCCGTTCAAAATTACAATCGCACTGTACTTGTCATGTTGACCGCGTGTCGCTGAAGCTTTACCCGCGCTTCGCCGTAGCTTCGGCAGAGGCGAGGCGGTGGCGCAGTGAAACGAAACATCTCGGTTTATTGAGATTCTTGCCCAATCGTAAGAATGTAAGATAAGGTTCTTTTGGGTAAGATTGCTTCATCCGCCTGTGGCGAGATTCGCAATGACGAATTATCGTTCTATCTGCCATTTGGAAGCCCTCCTAACACCCCATTGTTAATAAAATTATAAAGTTTTTTGCTTAAATAGTGCTTTTGTATGATTTTTTATTACTATATTTGAAACTGATTTATAATACCCTCTTGTGTACATGAAAAAACTACTACCTATACTCCTCCTCTTAGTAGCCCCTTTTGTGGGGTTTGCTCAAGAAGAATTTGTTATAAATGGAACCACTAATATAAAAGTTGTTGAGCATGGTGGAACAGCGGCAACGCCTATTTACCTTGTAGTTGCAAATGGGTTGTATTCTGCTTTTCAAGTTACTGGTGAGGCTGGATATATTGTTTCAGAAAATGAATATGATTACGTACGCTGGGTTATAGGAACCCACCATAATACAGTAGCAAATACAGGTTATATTGTTCCTTTTGGTTATACTTCCGGTACTTTGAATTTCTATCTGCCGATTGTGCTTGGCATAAGTGCTGCAGGCACAGGTGCCAATAACTACATAGATTTCTCAACATGGCATACGCAGGGAGATAATTGGACAGGTCCAAATATTGGATTAAATGGAAAGCCCGCAGGTGTGAGTAATATGCATGCTATGTGGCCTACGGGAAGCCCAAGTAATAATGATGATTCTTATAATGTAGTTGACCGTTTTTGGGAAATAGACCCATCTTCTTATGGTGCTGTGGCAAATATACCAACCATAGGTGGAGCTGTTAGCGGTGCTAATACTCCAAATGGTACTGGTGGCACTGGTATTCAGCTTTCTTATCTTGATGCTCATGGTCTCCTTACTAATGTTGATTCTTCGGAAATAAGTCACGGTGCTGACCATAACAATGTATTTGCTGAAAATACTTTAATTCAGCAGAGATATAACACATCGGGTACTTGGGGTGATTGGACAGGACAAGGTGCTCAGCAAACTACTTATGCCACTGTTACAAATGAACTTTATAATACAGGCGCAGTATGGACTGGAACTGTAGGTGGCGCTGCTGGCGTTACTCCTGCCAATTTTTTTAAAGATTGGACATTAAGCAGTTCAACAGACCCCTTGCCTATTACATTAGCTTCTTTTACCGCCCAATGTAATAATGGCACAGCCCTTATTCAATGGACATCAGAATCGGAAATAAACAATTCATACTATACCGTAAAGAAAAGTACCGACAATGTACATTTTGATGTTATAGGAACCATGAAAACGCAAGCTCCTGATGGTACTTCCAGTTTACCGCTTTATTATACAATGACTGATAATACACCCTATCCAGGCACATCATACTATATATTGGATCAAACCGATATTGACGGCACAACAAAACAAGTGGGCACTTATGAATTTACCGGTTGCGAAACAACGCCTGTTACTACTGTAAAGGCATACAACACTACCAATTATATTGAAATTCAGATAAACACCCCTGAGGCAGGGTATTTTACTATCTCATTGACTAACATGCTTGGTCAAACTGTAATTCAAGAGAGCAGAGGTTGTGCCTTAGGTGAGAATGAAATAAGGCTTAATAATACAGTGGCTACAGGTATTTATCTCCTTTCTGTTCGGAATAACGGGGATGTAAACTACACCAAAAAATTGGTATTAGGGGTTAGGTAATTCGTCATTGCGAGGCTCCGCGAAGCAATCTTACCAAAAAGGGCTTGATATATTATAAAATACTTACGATAGGGTAAGACTGCCACGCTACGTTGCGCCTCTGCCGAAGCTACGGCGAAGTGCGGGTAAAGTTTGGGCGACCAAGGTAGGGGCAGCGGGCACTAAGGACTTTGATTTTAGTACCCCTAAAGTGGCAGTGGGCTGATAGGGTATTAAATACCCTGAAGTGGAAGGGGCGGATAATCGTAACCAATTTCTAACATTCTCGTTTATAGGGGTAAATAGTACTCTTACGTCAAAACCTGATATAGATTAGATAGTTTGCCAAATTTTAGCTATATATTTGAAGAGAACTAGATTAATGTTTGCGCCTGTGAAAAAAATAGTACTCATATTGTTTTCCCTGATAGCCTCGCTGGCATCCTTTTCGCAAGCTTCGCTTGTGATAGTTGGCACAACAAGGGTTGCTATTGTTGAGCATGGTGGAACCGCAGCTACCCCTATTTATATTGAAATTGCTAATCCAAACGCTACAAGTGCTGCCAATCCCGGTATTAAAACTCCCACAGGAACCAATGGATTTATAGTTTCGGAAAATGAGTATGACATTGTAAAATGGGATATTGGAACGGCTAATAACGGGGTATATACAGTGCCTTTTGGGTATATAACAGCAAACCCATATACTAATGCATTTTACTTGCCGCTCACCATGGGTATAAGTGCAGGAGCTGTTAGCGGAGGGGCTACCCCTCACATAAACTTTTCAACCTGGCATACACAAGGAGATAATTGGACAGGAGTAGTTTCTAAAACAGGAGCACCCTCAGGCGTAAACAATATGCATGCCATGTGGCCCGGAGGCAGCCCAAACAACAACGATAACTCCTACAATACAGTAGACCGTTTTTGGGTAATAAACCCTGTTAATTATGCTACTGCCCCTCCTGTTACAGGAAGTGTTGCTGCAGGGCAATCTCCTAACTTACAACCCGGGGTGGGTATTCAGTTTACTTATTTGGATGGTGCTGTTCTTGCTGATTCATCTGAGGTATCTTCAGCTGTAGGATATAATAATGTAGCAGGTATGGAGTCTCATTTATTAGCTCAACGATATAACACTGGTACAAATAACTGGGGAGATTGGACAGGAAGTGCAGGTACTGAACATGCGGGTGCAGTTGCTAATACAGGTGCAGTATGGACTTCTCCTGCCTTAGGTACCGGAGTTACGTCCGGCAATTTTTATAAAGATTGGACATTGGCTAGTTCACTTGACCCCTTGCCAATTACATTAGGCGCATTTACAGCTCAATGTAATAATGGCACGGCCCTTATTCAGTGGACATCGGAAGTGGAAGTAAATAATGCTTCTTATACGGTAGAAAAAACAACTGACGATATTCATTTTGATGTGGTAGGAATAATGGAAAGTGCAGCCCCCAGTGGTACTTCGAGCTTACCTCTCAATTACAGCATGACGGATTATTCTCCTTACTCAGGCGCATATTATTATATATTGGAACAAACCGATATTGACGGTACAACTAAAAGAATTGCAACCTATCAATTCGACGGTTGCGAAGCTACTCCAGTTACCAGCGTAAATGCATATAATACTACCAACTTTATTGAAGTTCAAATAAATTCCGTAGTTGCTGATAACTTTACTGTTTCATTAACTAATATGCTTGGGCAAACAATACTCACGGAAAACAAAAGTGTCGCATTAGGAGACAATGAAATACGATTAAATAATAACGTTGCCGCCGGAATATATATTCTGAATGTAAGGAATGATAAAGTAAATTATTCCAGAAAAATGGTGCTGGGGGTTAGGTAATAAGTACCTCTTTTATTTATTTGCAATACTGTTTCAATGCAATGGGTGCATTGGTATTTCCATATTGTTGTGCTAATGACCAATCCCTGCATGCACCTGTTTTATCATTTATAAAAAACTTGGCAAGAGCTCTGTTAAATAAGGCATTGGGGTCATTGGGGCTGAATTGTAAACCTGTTGTATTATCTGCTACTGCTCCTTCGTAATCTTTCAACCGATATTTTGCATTGGCACGATGAAAGTAGTAATCACCAATTTGAGGATGTAGCTTAATAGCTTTAGTAAAGTCGGCAATAGCATCAGCATACTTTTTTGCATCTGCTTCCGCAACGCCTCTGCCGTAATAAGCCATAGTATCATTAGGGCGCAGGGTTAGTGTTTGGGTGTAGTCGCTTATCGCGTTATGATATTTACCTATACGGTAATAAATAATTCCGCGATTAAAATAGGCAGGGGCAGTAGTGGAGTCTAATTCAATAGCCTTAGTGTAATCTGCTATAGCTGCGGGATAGTTACTTATTTGATTATATAAAAGTCCCCTGGCAAAATAGACGGTGGTAAGATTGGGGTCTAATTCAATGCTTTTGGTATAATCTATTATAGCGGAATCAAATTTTTGTAGTTCATTTTCAGTGGATGCACGGTTTAGGTAGGCAGCAATAAGGTTTTTGTCTAATTCAATAGCTTTTGTATAGTCGCGCATGGCGCTTTGATAATCTCCTGTTTGATTATACATAAGCCCCCTGTCAACATAACTGCGGACTAAATAAGGTTCCAGTTGTATGGCTTTGGTATAATTAACAATAGCAGCTTTAAAATCTTTCTTTTCTATATCACTGTTTCCAAGCGCATACCAGCTAAAGCCATTTTGCGGGTATTTACTAATTACATCAGTAAATAAAACTTCTCCATTTTGCCATATTTTATTGCGTTGGTAGGTGAGAAAAGAATAGAAAACTACAAGAGCCACAAGTATAATTGAAACCGGGTGTTTTATTTTCTTACTGAATGAAAATGTATTCTCTTTAATATAGGAGAAGAATTGCCCGACAATAAAAAACACCCCAATGTATGGGACATAGGAGTAGCGCTCAGAAACAATAGCCTGTCCGGCAGGGAGTATTTGCAATTCTAAAATTATAGTAGCTAAATAGAATAGCAAACCAAAAACAAGTTCCATTTTAAAACGGCCAGATTTGTATACACCAAATATCAATAACAATAAAAAAGGCAACGAAAGATAATATTCAATGGGGAGCATCCCCTCTAATTTTGCCGGATAGTAATGTAAAGCCGAGAGGCTGAAGGGCGCAAACGCTTTGGATAAATAAAACGATGTGGAGTAAGTAATTAAGAAAATCCGGTCAAGAATACTATAAACAGGGCTAATATCCTGAATGATTGGAGATGTGTGCACTGAAATAACTGCCATTATACCAAAGAATAATGATAACACAAAAAATGGAATTTTACTCCAAAGAATACTATTAAGAGAAACTTTCTTATTCTGATAATAATCCATCAGCACAAGAACTAGGGGTAGGCAAGCAGCAGCAGGCTTGGAGAGCAGAGAAAGCACAAACCAAATAAAAGTCCATGTCAGATAAGATTTTTTGTTTCTCGCCTCTGCTTCAGCTACGGCGAAGCGCGGGTCTGTTTGTAAGTATTTAGTATAAGAAATAAGTGATAAAAGAAAAAAGAATGTATATAACATATCTTTCCTTTCCGCTATCCATGCTATGGATTCAACATGCATGGGGTGTATACCAAAGAACATAGCAGTGATTGCCGCTACCCAAAATTTACCTGTGAACCTCTTTAAAAAGAGATAAACTAACAGTGTATTAAGTAAGTGAAGAATGTAATTGCTGAGATGGAATACAAAAGGATTTGCCCCGAAGAACTTATATTCTATTGCGTAAGACAATAGTGCAAGAGGGTGATAATATCCGGAATAGGAGTGAAGGAACATAAATTTCAGGCTATTCCAATTGAGATGCCTGATTAATCCATTATTAAGAACATATACGTTATCATCAAAATTTTCAATAAAGCCATTGCCAAGACTATTGGCAAACACAAGCGCGGTAAGTATAAGAATACCACTCAAAATATATTTTTGATTCTTTTCGCTCATGCAGGAAGCGAATTTACATTTTTAGAAAAACATAGTCATAATTACAACCATACAAAAAATCGGCTAAATTTGTCGCTCTTATGAATTTTACACCATGAAAAAAACAGCTATTTTACTTATTGGCATTGCTTGCTATCTGCAATGTTTAGCTCAAAACAACAAAGTTACCAGCGCCCGTATGCACTTGGATGAATTTAGCAGCCACGGTGACTCTACAGAGCTATCTGCTGCTAAGAAATCTATTGATGAGGCTTCAGTTAATGACAAAACTAAAGATGAGCCTAAAATGTATTTATACAGGGGCGAGGTTTATATTACCTTATTTGGCAGGCAATTAAACAGGATAATTTCAAAAGAGATGAAATCGGGGGAGAAAAATATAGTTAAAGCGACATCCGCCGCCTATTCAAAATTAGATACCAACAACCTTTGTATTGCCGCTAACTCTTTTATCAGAGTGGTACAGTTAGTGCCTTCGAAGGATGCATACGCTCAAGAGGCAATCGAACCAACAAATTTACCAACCTGCGCCGTGTATCTTCATAACAAAGCTTCCTGCGATTACAACAACCATAATTATGCCACATCACTTGCCTTATCTCAAAAGGTAATGATAATATTAAAATTGGCCCAAGCATCGGACAGTGATTATATAGAAACAGTTGAATTGGCTGCTAATGCCGCTGCCGATGGAGGAAATACTACAGTGGCAATAATGTATTATCAAAGAATGCTTGATATGAAATTTGGCAAGGCATGGACATATCAATCACTGGCTTCGATGTATTACAAACAAAAAGATAGTGCTAAGGCATGGGACTATATTGAAAAAGGCAGAGCCCTGTTTCCTGACGATATGCAGCTTATAATTTCTGAAACAAATTATTACATCACCAAACATAATTATGAAAAGGCGGAAGGCAATTTAATGCTTTCGATAAATAAATTGGAGCAACGGCCTGATAAGGATAAAAACAAAAATTTGCTGGCGAGCCTGTATATTAATTTAGGGGGTATATATGACCACAGGGCAAACCCCAGAGATGATAAGGGCACTGACCTGCCTAAGCCTGCCGATTACGATACCTTATTTGTAAGAGCAGAAACCAACTATAATAAAGCGCTTGATATAACTCCTGATAATTTTGATTTGCTTTATAATATGGGCGCTCTTTATTTTAACAGAGCAGTGCCCATAACCAAAGAAGCCAACGAGCTACCATTAAATGCCAAAGCCAAGTATGATAAACTGATGGGGCAGGCGAAACTTTACTTTTTAAAGGCGCAGCCTTTTTTCGAAAGAGCGTACAAAATAAATCCCAGTGATCCGTCTAATACGAATGCCCTTATCCAATTATATTCAAGTACTGACCAAAACGATAAGGCAGATGCGATAAGGAGTAAGAAATAGCTATAAGATAAATATCCTATTTTTCTTCCTACTCAACACTATTTTGCCTCCTTCATGGCTAATTGGACGGCTTTATAAGCATTCACAATTCCGCCGCTTATACATAAATCGGAGTAGGTAACTATTTTAGCCGGATGCCCGGGCATAGATACTTTAAAGGTAATTGGCGTAACCGATTCCATTAATATCTTCTTTACCTGCTTTGCCGTAAGCTTAGGGAAGTATTCACGGATAATAGCAGCCACTCCCGTAACACAAGGCGCAGCCATACTTGTACCGCTTAAATAACCATAAGCGCTATCGGGTACTGAACTGTAAATTTGTACACCCGGTGCAAAAAGGTCAACGGAACGTTTGCCGTAATTGCTAAAACTTGCGGGCTTTCCCTTCGTATCGGAGGCGCCAACTTCAATCCAGTTTTGTGCTTGTTTATGCGTACCTTCAAAGGTGCGATTTGGGAAATTGTCGGTAGAGTCATTATCATTATGGTCGTTTCCTGCAGCATGGACAAGCAATACATCATGGGCTTCCGCATATTTTACAGCTTCATCCACGGTTTGTTTGTTGCAAGAGAATGCTTTACCGAAGCTCATATTAATAACTCTTGCACCATTATCTACAGCATAGCGTATTCCATTGGCAACATCCTTATCGCGCTCATCACCGTCGGGCACAACCCTAACCGCCATAATTTTGGCATCGTCGGCAATGCCTTCCTGAGCGCCGGGTTTATTAGTGCGTACACCTGCAATTATACCGCTAACATGGGTGCCATGCTCGGCTGTAGGACCATAAGACACATTATTATTGCCATAGTAGCGCTGTGTAACATCTCCATAGTTGTCATTTACTATATAGCGGGGGTTAAAGTCAACATTATAGTTGTATTTGAGTAAATTATTGTAGTAATCTAATGCGCCACCAAGCAGTTTAACAAGGCTATCTCCCGTAGCCCCTTTTACAAAAGCCGAAAACCGGTTAAAATTACGTCTGGCTTTTCGTCTGGCTTTGCTCATAGCGCTGTCCGACGGATTGTACGCAGTAACATCATCTTGATTAAAATCTTTACCAATGGCTTTTTTTAACATTGCCATAGTGTCTGCAAAGCCCTTCAGTGTGGTATATTGAGTCATATATTCATTGTACTTGCTTTCAAATTCCTTTTTTACTTTTTGGTATTTAGCATAGTCTGCCTTATCCTCTTTTGAAATTTGTGCAGGGCTTAAATCGTCGAACTTTTCTTTCAAATCCCTATAAAGGCGGGTTACTTCAAGATTATCTTGTTTTACAGCGCTGTCTTTTCCTCCAATAAAATCCCAGCCATTTACATCGTCTACATAGCCGTTGTGGTCGTCATCAATCTTATTGCCGGGTATCTCTTTAGGGTTTACCCAAATAGTTGGTTTTAATGCCGGGTGACTGACATATACTCCTCCATCAATTACAGCAACTACAACAGGGGTAGGGGTTCTGCCTTTTAATAATTCAAGGGCTTTATCAGATTCGGTTCCATATACGGTATCATGGTCAAAGCTTTCGTTTTGCCAGTTTTTAGCCGGGTCAGGAGTGAAAAATTGCGCGGAGACACTAAAGGACAGTAATCCGAGTGCAAACAATATTAAATATTGCTTTAAGAAGTAAGTTGACTTCATGGAGTTTATTTTAAATGCAAACGTAGGTATTTGCTTTTAGTCTGAAATGTTAAGGAATATTAAAAGTTGCTACAAATAGTTTTAAATTTAACTGTGACAAATGTAAAACAATTTTCCGAATGTGGCAAATTTGCCATAACGTGTATTAGGGCTTTTGCTCAAAATAGCACGTTATGCGGAAAAAGAAGTACGTCAGAGCAGACCTCGAGATAAGGAAATTTGGGAACAACCTCAGAAAGTTGAGGAAGGAGAGGGGAATGTCCATGCAAGAGTTGGCTGACCTGAGCGATGTCGAGTACAGCCAGATCAGCCGCATCGAGCGGGGAATCATTGGCACAAGCTTGAACAGTGTCTTCGCTGTCGCTAAGGCAATGGAGATAGACGTGAAGGAACTGTTTTAGCGGGGAACGGAAAGAAATGAATTACTTCTCTGTTATAGGTCTTTCATTCGACATAGCAGGTACAGTAATGATATTCTACTTTGGTCTTCCGTCAAAAATTGTATCTACTGAAACAACTTTTATAGCTGAAAAACCTGATGCAAAAGCAGAAAAAATAGAAAAAAGGAATAAAAAAGTACAGTGTATAGCTAAAGTGGGCTTATTCTTTATTATTCTTGGGTTTATCTTTCAACTTATGGGGGTCATAGTTCCACCCAACAACAACCAAGACTATGCTCGTGAATATTACTATAAACCCTATTAACCGAACTGTTGTTTCCATTTTTCTATTATGGACAAGTGCTTAAAGTTCCGAGTAGAGCCAGACTACATAAGATTTTTTAGAAAAGGGAAGATTTTGGAAAAACACTACGTTAATACATAATCATATTTTACACTTTTTACCCCCTGCCCCCTACCGCGTGTCGCTAAAGCTATACCCGCGCTTCGCCGTAGCTTCGGCAGAGGCGAGGCGGTGGCGCAAAGGGGGGGGCAAAAAGATATATTGTATTATAGCCCCCTTTAAGGTGAGGGTATACTCAGAAATAAGGGCGAGATAAAGCCATGTTTATCCCTGTTGATTGTCAATAATATAAGAGTTGTACACGATTTTGTACATGGTATATATTAGGTATTAAAGTATTGATGGTATAGATTTGTGTTTAATTATTAATATTAACATGAAGACTAAAATATTTTCCATACAACTAATTGTAGTATTAGTAATTTTTTTTATAAAAGGTTTTGCTCAAGTAGTGCCTCATGATTGGCCTATTATTGACTCGGAGCTTACCCACAGGATGGACTCCACTCAAATGTTGGTTAATGCCAAATGGTTAGGAAAAAACTATTGTACACAATTTGCCGGAAGTTTAACGCTGGCAAGTACTAACAGGGGCTATAGTTTGTGGACACCTCATCCTCCGGGACTTCCGGGGGTGGTTGATGTAGCATGGCAAAACACATTATTGGGACAAATAGATACTGAGCTTATGATGATGGATACTTTGGGGTATAAGGCAATTGATATGGATATAGAGTATCCTACCCTCATTGACACTTTTCCCAACTCACAACTGTATATGAGTTTTGAAAAGAAAGTATTTGCCATGGCGCATAGTATGGGTTTTAAAACAATAGTAAATTGTCACACCTTTATACCGCCGGAACATTATGCCTTACGTGATTTAGACAGTTTTTACTACTTCTCCGGAGGGAAGGCAGATACTATGAATACGCAGACTTATCTTGCTTCAAAACTGCAAATGATGCAGACGGTAATAGATTCTCTTGCGCCCGATTATCTGACTTTACTAGAGGAACCTCAGGCTGAATATGCCAATTTGTATGGCTTGGTACCTTTTCCGGCAGACAGTAGTAAAAATTACGTAAACTACTGGCTAAGTCATCTCGATAAAAAGAATGCTCTTTTAGGGGCAGGAGCAGGGACTTGGGATGTACTTAAATTTTTTGAGGATTTTGCCAGTACGAATATTGATTATATGGATTATCATGTCTATCCCATCGCGGGAACTTGCCTTAAACCTATGGTTTTACAGGTAGATTCTGTGGCTGAGGCGAATTCTAAACCTCTTGTAATTGGTGAATGTTGGGCACACAAATGCACAGATTCGGACTGGGCTGCTAACCCATCAATAGGCTATTGGAAAGATACATTTTTTATAGGAGATGACTTTGATTATTTTGAACATTTAGACACTTTGTTTGTTCAAACTATGATTGATGTTTCTCAACAGGCAAATATTGGCTTGGTGGACTTTTGGAACACACAAAATGAATTTGGTTACCTGACATATGGTCCATCATATTATGGAATGAAAGCTCAGGCGATAGAAGACCTTAAAGATAGTATTAACTATTCTAATATGTATAAGGAACAACTAGGTCCTTTGGGTGTCTTTACAAAAAAGGCAGTTGGAAAAATTAATGCTTTATGTGCTTCCGGATGTACATTGGGAGTAACTGCAAATGTTATTTCCAATGTAAGCTGTATTGAGGGAAGCAATGGAAGCGCTTTAGCCATACCATCCGGAGGAACATCTCCTTACACCTATTTATGGTATGGAGGGGTTGATAATGCAACAAATACAGGGCTTTCGGCAGGAACATACACTATTACAACAACCGATTATTATGGATGTACTGCTAGTGCTTCCACTGTCATAACGCAGCCAAATATTTTAGATGTTTCAGCCAATGCAATTGCAAATGTAAGTTGTAATGGAGGCAATGATGGCGCTGCATCATCTAACGTCAGCGGAGGAACATCACCTTATACGTATGCATGGAATGATGGGGCATCACAAACTACAGTGCCGGCGACGGGATTAAGTGCGGGAACATATAAAGTAATTGTAACTGATAACTGCAATAATTCAGCAACGGCATTTGCAATTATTACCCAACCAATAGCGCTTGGAATTACAATGGCATCTTCTACTAATTCAGGTGGATGTACAGCAAATGGTAATGCCACTGCAAACGCAGCCACAGGAGGCACTTCACCATATACTTATTTGTGGTCTCCGACCGGAGGCACTAACCTTGCCATAGCAGGGCTTAGCGGAGGTACTTATACTGTTATTGTAACTGATATTAATAGTTGTACAGCAACAGCCACCGCTGTTATTACCCAGCCGGCAGGTTCTATTGCTATTACAATGGCAAACGCCACCAATGTTGATTGTTATGGAAATAGTACAGGTAGCGCTACAGCCAATACAGCCACAGGAGGCACTTCGCCTTATTCGTATGCATGGTCACCCGGTGGAGAAACAACCCTTTCGATCTCCGGCTTAAGCGCGGGTAGCTATATTATCACTGCAACAGATAGTTATAACTGTTCAGCATCCGCACCAGCTGTTATTACCCAACCAATGGTTTTACAGGCTACAACGTATGTGTTAGATTCAACCGGAGGTAATAGCATTGCAGCCGTAGCTCCAAGCGGAGGAACTTCTCCATATACCTACGCATGGTCGCCTATAACTGCAACAACAGATACAATAAAGAGTTTATTAGCGGGACTTTACACTTGTACTATTACAGATGATAATAGTTGCTCTACAAGTGCCTCTGTTACTATTGTTCCTACCGGAATAAATGAGGTAAAAGGTGATCCCGATAGCTATCGGGATGAAAAGGTGAAAGTATATCCAAATCCGAATAATGGCAAATTTGAAATACAAATTGTAAATGGTAAATTGTTAATGCTAAATGGAGAGATTCAGGTATACAATATATTGGGTCAACAGGTTTATTCACAATTGACAATTGACAATTCACAATTTATAATTGACTTATCTTCTCAACCTGCCGGAATATACCTGTATCGGGTAATTAGTGAAGATGGTGGGTTGGTAGGAGAGGGGAAGCTAGTAATTCAGAAGTAACACTCACCCTGCATACGGGTGGTATTTATAATATACTTGACATAGAAAACTTACTTCCCTGCCTTCACTTTTTAGGCATAAACTGCTTAAAGGTATCACCCCTAAGACCTAATCTTAATGTTTCAAGTGGTATAACATCGTTAGTATCTATGTTGCCCAAGTTTACATTAGCACCGAGCAAGCCTATAAACCAAGCTTGTTGAGATTTTTTAGGCGCCTCCCACAGAATTTTATCTTTAGGCACTTTATTAAGTATTTTATTAATTAATGTTGGATGTGGGTTGCCATTAGGACGGTATATTCCTACTGTTCCGCTTTCTCTGGCTTCGGCTATTACTTTCCAAGCACCACATTCTATTTCTTTGGTCATCATAGAAATCCAAAGATTAGGGTGAATAATTACGCCTGCTTCTTTAGAGCCTACTTCCGAGAGGACATTAAATTCTTTAGCTAATTCTTTTATATAGTGGCACTTATCGGTATGCTCCATTTGAACTGAACCATCCGAAACTTCCACATATTCAATTTTATATTTATTCAATAAGCGACGGTAATCGTCAAACATATCTCTTACTATAAAGGCTTCAAACAAGGTTCCTCCGAAATAGGTTTTTATTCCCGCTTCGTTATATAGCCCCAACTTTTTATTAAGGTCTTTGGTGAGCAGGGAAGTTCCAAACCCCAACTTTACAATATCAGTATACTCTCCACAGGTGCTCACAAGGTCTAATGTTTGCCTCAGGCTCAAGCCTTTATCCATTACCATGGTTATTCCGCTTTCCCTTGGTTTTATAGTTCTTTCCGGTAATCCGGGAAGTTTAAAATTCATTGTCTTTTTCTATTTATTCGGAACAAAAGTAATAAATAGGCGGGATACTGAAAAAAGTATTAAGTACTTGCTTATAAAACTGAAAAAAACGTATAGTAATTACTGTTATAAATAAAGGGTAACTTTTTTTAATAAAAACAGTAAAAAACTAGGTAATGGTGCTTTTTATATGATAAATGTTTGTATATTGTAAAAATCTCCGATAATACTTTACCAGTATGAAAAGAAAAATATCCATCATATCTTTGATTATATTATTGAGCATAGGGCTTTTTAAGTCTTCTTACTCTCAAAACGTAGGTATAAATACTACAGGAGCCACACCAAGTACCAATGCCATATTAGATTTAAATACCGGTAATTCCAATAATTTGGGATTAATAATCCCCAGTGTAACGCTGGGTGCGTCATTAGCCACATTCACACCTCCCATGGTGGGTGCTAATACAGCCAATGATGTAGGAATGCTGGTATACAATAGTTCAGCCGCTAATCAACCCAAAGGGTATTATTATTGGAATGGTTCGGACTGGACAACGGTTAGTAACGGGTGGTCATTAACGGGCAATTCAGGCACAACTCCGAGTACTTCAGCTATTGGAGTTACTGCAAATAATAATTTCCTTGGAACATTCGATTTAAACGATTTCGTAATTGCATCAGATAATTTAGAGAGGATGCGCATATCAAGTGCCGGAAATATTGGAATAAACACAATAGCTCCCGGAGCCTTATTTGATGTGGAAGGAGTAATAGCCGCAAATGCGAACTGTACCACAGGTAATTTAGTAACCATAAATGGAAGTTTAACAACAAGTGGAACAGCATTAAATATAACTACGGGAAAACTTACAATAGGAAGTGCATTGTCTGTTGCATCCACATCCACAGCAGATAATGGAAGCAAGTTGCTGAACTTGTCGAGTAACGGAGTTAATGGAGCTTCTGCTATGACCACTTATGGAGTGTATTCAAGCATTACCAATACAAATGGAACCAGTGGAACTAACGTGGCAGGATACTTTAGTGCAAGCGGAGCTAACATGACTAATAATGCGATAGTTGTACCAAGCGGAGGAGGAAATGTGGGTATAGGAACTACCAACCCTGCATCATCTGCCATTATTGATTTAACCAATACCAATGCATTCGGAGGTACCGGAGCCCCCATTCTATGGCCCACGAATCCTAACCCAAGTGCCAATATTGCTAATCCGGTATTAGGAGAAGAAGTTTTTAACACTACCACAGGCTGTTTTAATTTTTACGATGGTGCTGTCAATGGCTGGCTTCTTGCAACATGCCCATGCGGAGCAGCACCTACTACACCAGCTATTGCAGCCACTTGTTCCGAGGCATTTATAGGTTCTGTTATTACTTACACTACAGCTACTACCGGAGCAGTTTATGACTGGACTGTATCAGGACAATCATCCTATACAGCAGGTACAGCATTGACAAATAGTGTAGTGGTAACATGGCCCGGCAGTCCGGGTTCGGGTACAGTAAATTTAACAGTAACTAACCCATGCGGTTCGGCGACTGCTGCCACTCAAAACGTTACCATATATGCCGATCCCACCATAAGTGGAACTACACCTATTTATACCGGAAGTTCGGGTAATTCATTCACTTGTTCTATTGCAGGAGCAACCTACGCATGGTCTATTACGGCTAATACAGCCTCCAGTTCCATATCGGGTTCCGCAACAGGACAGTCTGTAAGTATAACGGCAGGGGGCACTGCAGGCAGCTTTACGTTAAATTGTCTTGTTTCTTTTGGATCTTGCAGTTACAATGCAACGTATGCTGTTTCGGTTAGTAATTGTACTGTTCTTACCGGTGTGAACCCCACTATGGGCAGTAGTGCGTGTGCAAGCGCTAATAATGTTTTATCTAAAACAGGTTCAGCTGTTACTTATACTGTAACTGCTGTTGCAGGCGCAACAGGTTATACATGGAATAACAGTAATAATGCTGTTTTTACAATATCAAGCAGTGGCACAAGTTGTACTGTTACTCCTGCCGGTGCGGGAACAGCTACGTTAAGTGTAACGGCAACTGATGCCTGCACAAGCAGCAATATTGCTACTGTTACTATAAAAGTAATTACAAGCGCGCAAGGATTTGCCTACTCTGCGAGTGTGCAGACTTTTAAAGTTCCTGATAATATTACGACAATGACCATAACAGCCATAGGAGCTAATGGTGGTAAAGATAATGGTGCGGTTTCCGGAGGGTACGGAGCAAAGGTCCTTTCAGGGAGTATAACAGTTACTTGTGGAGAGATTCTTGATATAGTAACCGGCGGTGCAGGTTCAAATGGCGGCGGCGGCGATGGCGGCGGCGGTGGCGGCGGCGGCACTTTTGTTTGGAATACTGCCAGTGTTGCGGTTCCATTAGTTGTTGCCGGCGGCGGTGGCGGTGGTACACATGGTGGAGGGACTGGAGGTGATGCATCAACAGCTCCGGGAGCCGGTGGCGGTGGCGCTGCAGGTGCAGATAGTTATGGCGGCGGTGGCGGCGGATATACTGGTGGATCTGCTGGAAATGGAACATCTAATTCCGGCGGAGTCGGTGGCGGATCAGGTTGGGATAACGCAGGTACTTTTTCTACGGGTGGCGGCGCTACAATAACAGACCAAGGATTTGATGCCAGCGGATCAGTTTCAATAAGCTTTTAATTGCAGATGCATATAAGTAATCGATAATTATCCCTTTATGAAAAGAAAAATATTCAATATATTTCTGATTATACTAGGGTTTGGGCTGTGGAAGCCTCTGTACTCTCAAAACGTAGGTATAAACACTACAGGAGCCACACCAAGTACCAATGCCATATTAGATTTAAATACCGGTAATTCCAATAATATGGGATTAATAGTCCCCAGTGTAACGCTGGGTGCATCGCTGGCAACCTTTAATCCTCCCATGGTGGGCGCTAATACGGCCAATGATGTAGGAATGCTGGTATACAATAGTTCAGCCGCTAATCAACCCAAAGGGTATTATTATTGGAATGGTTCGGACTGGACAACAGTTAGTAATGGCTGGTCATTAACGGGCAATTCAGGCACAACTGCCAGCACATCCGCTATAGGGGTTACTGCAAATAATAATTTTCTTGGAACATTTGATTCAAAAGATTTTGTAATTGCATCAGATAATTTAGAGAGGATGCGTATATCAAGTGCCGGAAATATTGGAATAAACACAATAGCCCCCGGAGCCTTATTTGATGTGGAAGGAGTAGTAGCGGGAAATGCAAATTGCACTACCGGAAATTTGGTTACCATAAATGGAAGTTTAACAACAAGTGGAACAGCATTAAATATAACTACGGGAAAACTTACAATAGGAAGTGCATTGTCTGTTGCATCCACATCCACAGCAGATAATGGAAGCAAGTTGCTGAACTT
>Ga0206824_10097_pt1 | contig 30358 bp, 39 predicted proteins | sample Alteio_BWOrgCont_82_FD_152874 | JGI IMG/M metagenome (GOLD analysis project Ga0206824, IMG submission 152874) | Enriched cells from forest soil in Barre Woods Harvard Forest LTER site, Petersham, Massachusetts, United States -... | ecosystem: Environmental > Terrestrial > Soil > Temperate forest >...
CTGTCGAGATTCGGCAACACTTCGCCATTGCGGGTGCGGTTGACGCTTTCCCAGGTGTATTTGTTGTCGTCGACCTTGGTGATGACGTGTTGCGCGGTGGACTGGCTGCCATCGGGACCGGTGGCTTTGACGTTCATGAGCCATTTACTGCCGTCCTGACTCCAGGTGCTCTCGGCGAAACCGCCTTCGGAATCAAAGACCCACGAGCGAAGGTGCGCCGCGACGGGATCGTAGCCGATGATCTCGGTGCCCTCGATGATATTCGAGCCCGGGCGCGTGACGGTGAACGACCGCCGCAGGAAATGATTACTCTTGGTCCAGGCGACCTTGATGTCGACGCTCAGAGCCGGGGAATCGTCCTTCCACGAACCGACCATCCAGGAGAGCTCGCCGAGGGCCTGTGCGGCGGCGTCGGTCGCCGGCGGGGCGGATTCGTCGACCTGCGCGATCTGCCATTGGTCGCCCTTTTTGACGTAGGTCAGCGCGTAGCGGGTGACGTCGCGAGCGCCCTGCGCGGACACGACCGTCGAAAAACCATTTTCGGTCAGCACGTCCGGCGTGAGCAGGCGCGCGGATTCGACGCCGACTTCCAATTTCGCGCCTTTGGATTTGGCAAAATATTTGGTCAGTCCATCGATGACTGCGGCGCGCCCGGAGATGACTGTCCCTTCGTCCGTGGTGAACTGTACGTCTTCGGTGTAGAGATCGCCGAGGGCTTTCAAGTCTGCCTGGTTAAAGGCCGCCACGAAGGCGTCTTCGCGGGCTTGGGCGATTTTGGTGGCTTCGGTTTTTGCCGGCGCTTCGGCGGGAGTTTGTGCGAGGAGCACAGGCGAGAAGAGAGCGACGGCCAGAATGATGAGGATGTGTTTCATGGGATGCCGGAGTGTGGTGGAGATGAATATCCGGCGTAGAACGTCTGTGGCAACCTTGAGACGGTCAACTCGGGGTTTCCATTCGAGCCGAAATTGAGTTGTCGCTCGCGTTTACTTGAGGGATTGTGAGGGGTTGTCGCTTTTTTGCAGCGAGCCGGAGATGTGCAGGCGGACGAGAGATTTCTGGAAGCGCGTGAATGCCTGGAACACGCCTGGGTCGTCCTTGAACTGCTCGACCAGCGCTCCCACGGTTTTGGGCAAAGTCGGGTAATCGGTGTTGAGCCGATTCAGCCGGCCGAAAGCTGCGGCAAATTCCGGGGGTGGCTGCGAGAGGCCTTGGATCTCGGGATTATCCTTGGCAAATTTCTCGGCGGCAGCCGCGAAGATTTCGTTGGCCAGCGACCAGGCATTGATCAGGTCCGCCGTGCCCGCCGCGTCCTTCACCGACGGCACTTTCTTCGCAACGCCGTCCAGTGCGGAGAAGTAATTGGTCACGGCTTGATTGAAGCCGGTGTAATCGGGCGCGGCGCAGAGTGGAGTGGCGTGCAGCGCGATCGCGGCCGCGAGCAATGGGACGAATGATTTCATGGCGCCGCTACGCTACTCAGCATCCGCCGCCCGCGCGACAAAGGGATGCAAGGCTGGAGCAGATTCCCACACGCGACCGGCGACCACCTCGGGCGTTTCATCACGGATGGGCACGCGAATGACTCCGGGCTCCTGTTGCGGGTTCGGGGGTTCGGCGGTTTCGAGTTGGGAGCTGAGCAGGGATGCGGGGAAGAAATGGGTGTGCTGTGCCTCGCGGTGTTCCAGGCGGCTCTTGAGGACGTCCGGCGCGACGTCGAGCCAGGCGATCATCACCTGGCCGCCGACGATGCGCGCTTCGTGGACGTAGGTGCGGAAGCGGTCGCGTGTCCGGCGGCGCAGGCACGAGCAGGCAATGATCACGCTTTCGCCGCGTCGACGCCAGGCGACCATGCCCCCGATGATCCGCTCGGCCCAATTCTCGCGGTATTCATCGGTGAGGGCGGTACCGCTTTTCATGCGCTCGACCGCGGCGCTGCTGTGGTAATCGTCGGCGTCAATCACCGGCAGACTGAGTTCCCGGCCGATGTGTTCGGCGACGACGCTTTTACCGGAGCCGCTCGGCCCGGCGATGATGAGTGCATACCAGCGGTCTCTGACGAGGAGTTCGGACATGGGGAGGAGTGGAAAATGAAAGATGGAAAATGGAAAATGGAAAAATTGGAGATCCAGAAGCGGAATTCGCGGATGGTAGAGAGTTTCCGGCTTGGGAAAAGCGCGGAAAGGGGTGCGATTGAGGGGCAGCAAGCGGAAAACGGCCTGAATAGCAAATCGCTACCTTCGACAATTCCCCTGACGGTTCTCCACTAGAAAGGCCAAACCGCATTGCCGCCCCCAAACGATCCTATTTTTGGCCCGCTTTTGGCCTGGACAAACCAACAAAAAACAAGAGCGTACCAAAAGGAGGCCATTTAACTATGAAGACATTGCTATTGCTTCCCGGTGTCACAGCGCTTGCCTTGCTGTGTTCACCGGCCGTGCACGGCCAGGCCGTTGTCCGGGAAACTACTGCCACCGTCTCCGCACCGACGGAAGCCACAGGCACCGTGGCCGAATGGCTTCCCGATAGTCTGATCATTCTCAATAAGGACGTGGTCGGGCCTGTCCGCTTCTCCTTAGCCAAAAAAGTTGAATATGTGGACGCCGCAGGCAAACCCGTGGGGCGCGAAGTGATCACGCCCGGGGCTGCCGTCACGATCCACTATATCCGCGAAGGCAACCGGATGCTGGCCGATCGAGTGATCGTGCAGCGCCCGCTGGCGCCGTCGGCGACGGCCGTGACGACAGCGACGGCGACAGGCAACGGGACGCCGCCCCCCAAGCCGGCCACGGGTCAGGCAGCGAAGGAGATCGAGAAACTCCGCGGGACAATTCTGCAGGAGGAGCGCCAATTGACCGAGCATCCGCGATAGAGGGTGTCATCCACTTGGCGAGAGAGCGCCATCGGCCTTCCATCACCCAGCCCTTCATCGCCGCTTCGCTGGGTTGGAAAATTTAACTCCGTTGGCGTATTCCAACTGCTACGCTCCTCGTTGTTGCCTATGCCGACCGAATTCGAAGTAGTGGAAAACCTGGCGAAAAGACTTCGGACATTGGTCGCGGATCATGTGGCTGGAGAAAAATTCAAGCTGACGTTCCGCGGAATTGGCGACAAAGCCGCGACCCGCGCGCTTGCCAGCAGGCTCTGCTTCCTCGAATGGATCGCGATCTATTCCTGCAAGAATATTAACGAGACCAATGCTGAAAATATCGCAGTGGCGTTTCATAAGGTGCTCAAGACACTGGACCTTTCCGAGGGATGCATGTTGGAGGAATTCTTTGCCGATGCGGACGAGCAGCGGTTGGTCTTTGCGAGGCTCATCGAAGAGGGCAAGAGTCTCAGAGGCACGTCGATTCGGGACTGCGTTTTGGCGGCCATGGTGATCCGATGCGGAACCTACTTTTCGATCTTGAGGAAGACCAATGACCTGATGGCGACTTTAATGGAAATTGCGCGGGCGATTCAAAGACAGGTCGCGGGAGGCAAGATGGAGACGGAGACGAAGTTGATGGAATGCGTGGGTTGTCTGCTCGAAGATTGGAATGCGGTGAAGGCTTTGGATCTCTGAGTTGCTTTCGCGTCCGCTCGACGGCTCACGGCGCCATTGCCCGGCTTTAGGAAAACGTGTCCAGAGATGGGATCCCGATCGATCTCGAATCCTTGGCTGCAGACGAGGCGGAGGCGGGAATCGAACCCGCTCATAGAGGTTTTGCAGAATTTAAAATTCCACCTTTGCACAATGCCGTGTTCGGCTCCCAACCCGCATGTTTACTTGCTTTAGAGGTTGTTAAGAGGGATTAAGTAAATTTTGCGAAAAGGGGTAAAAAATGGCATTTTGGCGGCTTCGCTTGGCAAGTTTTGGCAAGTATTTAATCCAGTTAATTGTCCCCCAAAATATTTTTAAAAATTCGTAGAGGTATGGGAAACCTCTGGCGTCAGGGGCTCAGAGAATTCCTCGGCAGGTGGCGCTTTTGGGTTTCCGGCTCAATCGGATTGCCATTTGGAGGGAGCAAAGGCTCCAGACGCTGGATTTGCGGATTGACTTTCCGCTGGGTCCCGTCGCAATCTCGCTGCCCTTAAACAATTTCACATCCGCAAAGCGGTTTGCTTGAAAACGAGGCGCTCGGGGCTGTGAGCAAATTTGGAGAAAACGAAAATGAAACGTGGATTCGCCCTAATACCGCCGGCTCTTCTCGCTGTAATTTGCGTCTCGTGCAACAAGGAAACCGCCGAGGTTCCGATTCCTGCCCCGGCTCCCCCGATTCCTACGCCCCTACGTACGACGCCCGCTCCTGCTACACCCGCCCCCATTGTTGCGGCCACTCCACTCCCACACCATTATGCACCGGTTGGGACCTTTTATGTCATTCAATATTTCTCGATTGAGACTGACAGCGGCATTACCGGCATTAAGCCGGGAACAAAAGTAAAGCAAATTTCAGACCTCGGAGAAAGCATTAAAGCTACGGATGGCCAAGCGGAATTTACAGTTAAAAAAGAATACGTGACTAACGATTTGGAAGTAGCTTCAGAAGTGGCAAGAATAGACTACGAATCGCAGGCCATGTCGAGAGGGGCTTCGTCTTCGATCTCAATTATCTCTGCGACTTACGGCATTGCTAGTAGAGGACTAGATGTAACAAACTACGTTCGTCAAGAAGTCGCCGCCGGAAGGACGGAAATACGTGTCGGTAATCAGCTTTGCGGCAATAGAGATCCCTATCCGGGACAAAGTAAATCGCTGACAGTGTCCTATTCGGTTGGGGCAAATCCTTCTCAGACCGTAACGGCAAAAGAGGGTGGAGCAGTCATGCTGGCTAGCCCATACGCAGAACAACAGATTGGGCAGCAGCCAGCTATCCAATATGTCCCGGTTCCCCAACAATCTACTAATCCGTTAGATAGAGACCCATATCACGAGAAAAAGGTCACAACGGGACGGACAATTTACATACCAAGGTAAGACGGCTCAAACGACGGAGTTTTCTGGGGAGGCACGCAGATGACCGCCCTCGCCGAAATTGCGAGCCGCTGGCGTTGCGAAGGGTGCGGCTACGTTCGCTATTTCACGAAGCCTCAGACCGTCGAAGCGTGCGACGATTGCCCGAAGTGCAAGGGCACAAGGTGGGTGCCGGGAGGGGAGGGAACGCCCCCTTTGAGTGATTGAAGCAACCGCAGAAGACGACTAAAATGGGCAATATGAGTGAGGCAATGAATTATCTAAACATTGGTCTAATCTTGGCCTTGGCGGTTGTCCCCTGTCTTTTTGGCAAGCACAAGAGGTTTAAGGAAATGGGATTCTCCATATTAGCCTTCTGCTTGGCCCTTGCTTTTACGAATCTTGATAAGTTTGCAAAATTCAAAGGGGGTGGCTTTGAGGCAGAACTTAGGACACAGGAATTAAAGAGCGCCGTAAAAGAAACCTACGCTGCGTTAGATCAACTGAAGCAATTGGCTCTTGCCCTCAGTAATCCAATAGTCGAGCAAGTGACTGTTTCAGGCAAGCTTTTAGTAGTTGCTATGCCAGCTAAAATACGCCAGGTTAAAACAATTGAGGCTACTTTAAAAAAATTGGGAGCGACTGATGCGGAAATTAAAGAATCTTGCGGTGAGTTTTACGAGATACTTGATACAGACCACTTCCGATTTGTCTTGGTCTGTTTGGGCGAAGCTAACTCGGACAAGAAAGAAATGTTTACTGATTTGTACTATTGGAAATTCGATGGATGGACGGTTGAAACGCTGCGAAAATTGATTTCAGATTCCAATTTGAAGGAAAACGATAAGAGCAAAGAGGCTATGCGAGACCTAGAGTTCTTTTTGGAACACCGGGAATTGAGAAGGCCTGAAATATGGCAATGAAATCGAATTCATTCGCTACGTTACGAAGCGGTAATCATCGCCCTTCGACGCTCAGCGTAAGTAATGCGGTAAAAGCTCCTTTTGCGTCCGCACCTTTGGCAGAGACTTGTTTGCCGTCCATAGTGTGAACGTGAAGCAACTCTTTGCCCTCGTCGGAATGGAACGTAATCCCTGTAATGGCGTCGGCATTAACCCAAGTTATTTTATCTATTTGAACTAATTTCATAATAAATCAGAGTTTCACGATCAATTATCAATTGGGGGCATCGAGTCAAGCGAAGAATGCGATTTCCCTAATGCACCGCAGAACGCTCCTGTAGCCTGTCAATCTTTTCCTCTACATTGCCAAGGCGTCTATCGTAATCGCTAAACCGCTGGGCGTTTGCCGCACTGCTTTCTAAAAGCGTATCCAGCTTGCCTTTAATCTCCCGCATGTCTTGCTTTTGGTCTTGGGCATACCGCTGCTTTTCTTCCGAAATGGTTTCCATTGCCTTATCAAAGTACTCTTTTGAAACGTAGTGAGAATCTAAGTAAGCCTTTCCAGCATAAAGAGAGATGAAAAGGAAGGGGTAGAAGACAAGCCGCCAGAGCCACACGGCCAAGCCCCCATACCTCTCGTCCCACTTCTTAAAACTAAAAAGGAATCGTTCACTCATAAACTAAACCTTCAAGTACTTCCTTAGTGCGCCCGTTCTGTTCTCCCAGCCCGTGAGGAACTTCCTTAATGCCGGCCTAGCCTCTACTAAGCGTTTATAGAAATCGTTCTGGCCGTCTAGAAATTGGCCCGCCGTCTTTGCGTTTTGGAGTATCTTGCCCGCCCGCCCGAATCCGCAATTAACGCAACAGTTGTAGAATACCTCACCAAGGGAATAAGAGTGATTCTCACAATCAAATTTATTCCAGTATTTTTCTAGGTAGGTATCACAAACGATCGTTGGGGTGATGGATTTAAAATTCAGGTCAGGGTGTGAGTGTCTATCCAAACCCGCAAATGTAGCGCCGCCGGGATCTGCGGGATCGTTCTCTACTAGAATTATTCCCCGCCTACTTGTCACAACCTCCCACTCGAAAATAAATGGTTGAATGAATTTGAAACGGCTGGGGTAGTCCGAAGTTTCCAAATACTCATTTAATTCCTTAACGGTCATTCCACTTCAAACACTGTCAAAGACTAGGGAACGTCTTCTGAATCGTAATATTTGGGCCGTTCTATCTTCTCCGTAGTCGTAACGCTCTCGTCTAACTCTTCTCTTCTGCTCTGCGATTCGTCTAGGGTCGTACTGCTTACCTTCCACGAATTCATTACGGCGGTAGCGGAAGCCCCAAGAATGAACGTCACGCCGATCGAAAGGAAAAATTGAAGAAACGGGGCGGGGTCTTTAATCCAGCCGTAGGATGTGGCGAGCATCACAAGGAGCCCTAACGCCGTGAAGATGGCTGCCCAGCGCTGTCTATTACCTTCTAAAAAGTGTTCCTTGGCTAATGGGTGCCGCCTTTGTTTGTCCATTTTGAAATCAAACCGCCAACGAATGAAATAATCGCCGAAAGAGCCGCCTGGATGGCTCGCCAAATCGCAAGGAGCACAGGGATAGCGGCCGGGAAGAAAATGCAAAGGGCGACGATGCCCGCCGCAACGAGGGCAAGCGATCCGTAGAGTTTGATTCGCCCCCAAATGGTATGGCGCTGAATCACGGCTGCCGTTTCGGTCTTGTCCACGATCCGCTCCTTTTCGGCAATCACCTGATCCGTGGCCTTCTCAGTCTGTTCTAAATCGTGCGCCTCTTGCGCTAGTTGGCTCGCCAGCGGCTTTTCTCCCGCAAGCAGTGAGTCAGTAGCGGACGAGCCTATCACCAAGGCTGGGGTGCCGTTAAATTCGGGGGGAAGGACGACGTACCGCTTGCCTTGGGCGACGAATGGGCGGATTTGCGGGGTTCGCTCCGGCGGGATTGCGAGGCGGGTTGCCTGTGCGTTGTAGCTCGCCGCAAGATCGAATCGGCCCGCCTCTATCGCCTTCTGAGTTGCATAGATGGCCGCCCCCTGTGCCGCTGATTGCTTTTGAAGAACTGAAGAGCAGGCCGTAAGAACGAACAGGGGGAGAACTATGAAAAAGCGTTGAACCGTCATGCAGACGGCTCGCCTGTCAAAGCTAGCTCGCTGTTGAAAAAACCGTTACAATGGCGTTCCCCGCTTTTGGGTCGATATTCACAGTCACATTCGTAAGCTGGGCCAGCGTAGTTCCTGTAGGCAAAGGAATTATTGTCGTTAGAAGCTGGATTAAGCTCTGTGGCGTAGCGGGAACAAAGTTTAAAGCCTCTTGAAATGTCGCACTAGGAATAGATGCTTTCATTTGGTTAAGCTTTGGGGTTGCTACTGCTGTTGGTGCTGATAGGGCGATTTGGGTTAGTGTGCTCATATTGTGATTAAGTTAAACGTTAAAGTTATCTGTTTCGCCTCCTGCGCTACCGGGAGAGCCGTTACTTCCGTTAGCGCCATTGCTGCCGCCGTAAACTCCTACGCCGCCAGTGCCACCAGTGCCACCGTTTCCTCCATTAGTATAAACTGTTGTGGTTCCTTCTCTTCGGCACCAACTCATAGTAACGAAGCCTCCTGTAGCGCCTGCGCTTCCGTCTGTTCCGTCTGTTCCGTTGCCGGGTGTTGGGTTAGTCCCGTCTGAATTCATTACTACATTACTGTCTCCGTCATTGAAGCCCGATGCTGATATTGTTACACTGCATCCAGCGCCAGTGCCAGCGTCGTTCCATGAGACGTTATTTCCACCATTATTTACGTTGGCGAAAAGTGAAGGATTGTTAGTAAGAACCGTAGCTACGTCATTTGATACATTGCTTGCGCCATCTCCAGAATTTATATCAACTTCCAAGACCGTTCCTGTATAAGAGGCGCCAAGGGTATTTCCCTGTCCATCAATATTAAACCAAATAGTTACCGTTCCTTCTGATAGAACAAAAGTTACGTAAGCTCCACTTGTCCATGAATCGCCAGCATCTCCGTTCGGACAGTTAAATTGAAATTCTGAACTTGTTCCCGGTGAGCCTGAGCCGTCTGCGCCGTTAGAGCCGGGTGCGCCAGCGCCGCCTACTACGGTAATAGTTTGGTTTCGTAAATCGCAACGATTAAGTATAAAAGTTCCGCCTACTGTTGGTCCGGGGTTGCCGTAGGGGTCAGTAGAGCCAGCATCGTAGCCAGCATCCTCCCAAGTGCCCCCACATATAGCATCATTAATAGTAATTAAATCTCCGTTAGCGCCCCCCGGACCATATAGGGCGGAGATTCGTGCGCCGTTAGCGTTAATTGTTGCGCCGCCAATCGTAACATAGAGAGCGTTTAGTGTCATTGCTGGATTTAGAATGAGCGTTGTTCCGTTTGATACATCAATAGCGTTGATTTGCCCGCCACCCAAAAGGCAATAGGTAGCGTTACCAAATTGAGGAATATTTCCTCCATAGTCACCACATAAGAAAAAGTAGTATGCGCCAACGAAACCTTGCGCTGTAGCCGCCGCACTAAGGGTTTTGTAAGGGTGCGTAGCGTCGCCAATAACTGCGGTTGAATCGTTGCCGTGTGCATCTGAAACAAAGCAGATAGGCTGCATTAATGTAGGCAAGCCCGCTGCAATTCCTGTGAGGTGCGAGCCATCGCCGAAGAAAGTGCCACTTGCGCCACTCGGAAATACTGCCCGGTTGGCGAACGTCTTAACACCTGAGAGAGTTTCGTTGCCCGATGTATGAGCTACGCCCGAAGGAGAGCCGCCCCCGCCTGCCTGCAAAACGCCGCTTAGTCCCGTCAATTGAGAATAGGTAGCGTAGACGGCTAGGGCACTAGTAGTAATATAGCCGCTTGGATTGGAAGCCAGGTAGTAGCTGGCGAGTTTTCCATTCAATACCCCACTCTCGCCCGTAAGTTGGGTAACGGTGGCGTAGGGCGCTAATGAACTAGAAGTAATAAAGCCGCTCGGATTACTATTTGGATAGTAGTTGCTAAGTTGCCCCTGTAGAAAGTCACTTGCACCCGAAAGCTGTAGGTCGGTCGCATAGGGCGCTAAAGCCGAAGAGGTAATAAAGCCGTTTGGGTTGTTAATCGGGTAGAAAGCGCCAGTAGGGGCCGAAGTGAGTACGATAGAGTTTCCATTTGAGGTTACGGAAATAGAACCACTACCGCTTAGGCTTACATTTTGGGATAAACCGTTTAGGCTCGAAACGTAGTTTAAGGCGTAGCCATTGCCGTTGGATGGGGTCACGTTAACCGGAAAAGGTGCGAAGGAATAGCTAGAGCCGTTAGCATACAAGGAGATTGCCCCGCTATAGGAAGATGACAAACCCAGAGCGGGGGAAAGAAGAGGCAGAGTGAAGAAGTAGCCGCCGCCGTTTGGGTTAATGGAATTAATGGAGACGTAATTATTGCCCGCTGGGTCATTCAAAGAGAACTGAAAGCCGCTTACATTAGGCGCTACTTGGCTAGAACCAGAGAAAAGGGAAAGGTTCGCCTGATAGGTCTGCCCTTGAACCAGAGAAATAGAGCGCAAGGCGGTAATCCCATCCTGATTAAGCGCCTTGTTCTGAGTAAGAGAAAGATTTAAAAAAAGCTGTTCCATTTACTGCCCCGCTGCTGTCAAAGGTCATTCGTGGGAATAGAAAGGGACTTCCCTGTGCCGCAAATGCCCCACGCAATCGCCCTCTTGTTCGTGGGAAAGGTAATACATGCTAAGTTCCCCGCCATCTGCGTTCTGTTTTCTAACGATGTGGTGACTAGTGGAGTGGGGGATTACGCAAAACTTCAGACCATTAGAGCCAAGTCTGAGGTAGCTAAGATACAAATCTTGCGTTCCGCTCCCCTGATAGCCGATAAAATCAACGTAGGTAATCGCTTTCTTTGAAAACAGATTGTTGCCCATTGGAAGCCAGTCCGACGGTAGAACAGCGCCCTTTCCGATTGCAGGATATGCAGATTCCAGCCAGCCCCGTTTTCTCCACCGATCGCCGTTCAATTTGAAGACATTTCCCCCGTGCCTGGGCGGGCACTTTTTAACCTCTTCGTCCAGCCGCTTCATTTCCGCTTTCCATTCGTCGGATGCGGGATTCGTGAGCACTTCCCTATGGGTTTTAACCTTCTCCCGCAGTTCTTCGGGCGTGTCTAGTTCATCCTCTACCCAATTTTGATAAATCCAGTGGTTCGCACTGCCCCGGCCTCCCATGATCCCGCCGCCTCCCGCTGAGACGTAGGGGCAAAAAGTTACGTCATAATAGCCGCCGTCGAATCGTAACATATCCCGCATACAGCGAAGGTTATTCGGCTCTGGGATAATGTCTGCCTCTAGGGTCCAAACGTAATCGACACCTAGCGCCCGTGCCTTATCGAATCCCGCCGTGTAGAGTTGGGCAATCAGGAGTTGCGTCTCCTGCTTGTAATCTTTCTTTTCGGGCTGCTTAACGTCTAAAGCTAAATGGTGAATCTGCCAGCCAGCCAGAATGCACCTGTAACGCTCTAGGATGCCCTCTACGGGGTTTTTATCCGTTACTAATATAATGTGCCCCGGATCTTTTTCCGCAAGCGCTACGTTCTGCGCAATCGCCCTCGCTTGCGCCCCTAGTGCGTATTGGAAGGAGTGCGTAGCGCAGATTATTATAGCAAGATTTCCCATTCTCCATTTCCGCCTGTCAAATTATTCTGGATTGCGGGGCATCTCGAAGAAGGAAAAGGAAGCATCTTGCGCCGAAGAGGCTAAGTAGGTATAAACGTAGTAAGCTTGCCTAGTGGTTTCCACAATTACAGTTTCGCTTAGTTCGGCGCTACTAGTGTTCGTTTCTAATGTTTTGTATGTGGTAGAGCCGCCGCCAAAGGAGTTGATAGTTCCTAAAACTGCCCTAGGTGGATAGAAGACGGTTGCGGCTTCGCTGGCAATAGCGGGAAAGCCCCCAAAGGTTATACCCCGTTGCGTCAAATAGGTAGAAGCGTCTGAATCTGTAGAGAAAGCGCCGCTGGAAATGGTTTTGGTTAGCAGGGTATGCGTTCCGCCGGAATAGCTACTTTGCTGCGTAAACTTTACTGTGTCCGAGGTCCACGAGAACAGCCAAGAAATGCCGTCTGTGCCCGTGGTGGAGGTTGCGGAGGGGAACGGGACAGCCCCATTGATTGCGGCGCTTGCAAAGCTTGGATAAGGCACTTGCGTTCCCCCAAGGCTTAGGTTGGCAGCGAACGTTAGCGGGTGCGCCGTGCTGTGCAAAGCGGTGGGAGCGATGAAAGCCCCGTATGCGCCGATGGGGGAGATTTCGCCGCCGGCCCCGCCGAAGGGGATAATGCTAACATTAACGTAGGAAATATCCGTAGCTTGAAGCGTTACACCGCCTACCTCGCCTTCGTCGCCAAAACTAGGAAGGTATGCAGGTAAAATCGAAAAACTAGTTGTCGTGCCAAGAGACGTAGTTATGCTGTTTAAAACAGTACTGGAGCTATTGGAAATTCCTACGGGATACAGAGCCGTTACTTCGTAGGTGAAGGGAATCATTGTTGTAATCGAAATCTCTGCGGTAGAAATTGCGGTTATCGTCTGGTCATTAACGCCGAACAGGCTCGAATCCGAAGAGGTAGACCAAACAGAGTAAGAAGTTGAGTAGGTATCACGGGAAAGAGATTCGCCACTTGTTAGAACGGTTTCTGCCGTTAACAACGAAGTATCTACCGGGTAAAGATATTGATAGCTGAAAGAGCTAGTATTGCCCGCAATTGAAGTTGTCGAAGAAGTAGCGCTATCATCGGGGTAGATCGCATACGCCCTTGTGAGGGAAGTAGCAACCGGCCAGTAAGTAGTTGCCTCGAATGAAGCGCAGAAGTCGCTTATGACGTGCGGCCCAAGGTCGTAATTCGTAATCTGCCATAGCCAATCGGTATCGGCGCTAACCATCGTTCCAATCTCTGCCAGAACATCCGTTGTAGTCGTTATCCCGGAAAAAATGGACGAAGTTAAATCATAAGGCAGTACAACCTCGCCGTCGGTGCTGTAGTTGCTTACGACCGTGCAAGCACTGGACGAAGTAGTTACGGAAGCCAGCGATCCGGTGCCCGTTACCGTAAAGTAAGAGGTAGTTGTTCCGACGTTCGCCGTCGTATTGTAAACAGAGCTATAGCCAGAAAGGGAAATACTATTGCTCACGCTAAATATACCCGTGCTGTAAGAGAAGGAACTTCCCGTTCCAAAAGTTCCGTGTGCGTCGGTATCGGAATCTATAACGTCAGTTGTTCCACCTATTGCATTTGTAAAACTATAGCTTATCGCATCCTGATACGTAGTGCCCGCAGCGGAACCCACTTCAATTGTCTCGGTAAAGCCGTCTGTAGCGGAAGCCTCTGAAGAAAAAGACTGAGTGGCACTGTAAGTGGTAGACGAAGTAGCGCCGTCTACGCTTACCATGCTTTCAGTACTGCCGAAACCGTCTGCATTGGCGGTTGATTCCGAAAACATTTCCAAGTAGGAAGGTAAGGCGGACAATACACGGCTAGTGGTTGCTACAATCATGGTTAGTCAATGCCTTGCTGCCACATATAGTAAGGAACGGTTGTGCTTTGGCCCGGCTCGGCGGGCGGCTCTACGTCAGTGGTAAAAGCTAAGACTGGCGTTAGGGATACGCTGCCGCATCCGATGGTTCTGTAGGCTTTGCCGTTTTGAATAACTGCTAAGGTAACGTCTACGGAAGCAGGTAGCGCCGAAGCTGTAGCCGTCTGTGGGTCGGGTGTGCTTGTGTCCACGTTATACTCTACGCTCGTGATAGTCGCCCCGTCCGTGTCCACGGTCGCCTTTACGTAGTAGGTATCCGAAGAGGTAACAGTAAAAGTATCAAAGGCATTTGTTGGAACGAACGAATTAACCGTTCCGGGTGAGATGGAACAAACTAGAGAGGTGGGGTCGTCAGGGTTTTTCTTTAGGCTAACCGTAAATGGACACGTCAAAGAACTACCAGCCTGCCCATTAGTTACTAAGGTGGTGCCTGCGGGGCTACGCTTAATATTGTAGTTTAATCCGGGGTTAAGGGTAATCCGTTGGCACGCATCGACCAATTTATTAAAATCGACCTGGGTTATTTGCCCGTCCCAAACTTTCAGCGTATTCCAGACAACATCCATTATTAAGAGTAAATATCGCTGTTCCACTCCGTAGCGGAGTAGAGGTAGGTTTTCTGCATCACCCAAGTTGCGCCCTGCTTACTGCGGTTTGCGCCGACTAGGAGCCACTGGTTACTTTCGGAGTAGTCCCCGCCGGGAGATTGAATCTTTCCAATGCTGCTACGGTCGTCCGTCGGTTTGCTCGTGTAGTAGCTCGTTACCGTTACCGTGGTGGTTCCCTTAATGTAACTAGCGATGCCTGCCTTATCGCTCGAATCTATAAACCTTTGATTGTCGGAATCCCAATCCGCCGCCCAATCTCCAAAGTTTGGGTGTTCCTGTATGGGAACCTCAATTTGGCTGCTTTGCTCATTGTAGGTAGTGCTGGGAAGGGCGGTAGCGGTAGAGGTATAGGTAGTGGTAATCTGCGCCAACTGTCCGGGCATCTGTTGGATTTCCACCGTGGTAGCCAGCATGGTTGAATCGCTGGGGTAGGCGGAATTAAGCGCCGGGGCGTAGGTAGTAATGTTCGCCCAATCGCACGTTTGAACGGTAACAATTTGCCCCGCAAGAGTGGTGTTACTCGTCCCATTCGTCGTAGTCGTAGAATAAACAATTTTGGTATTGTTTAACTGCGAGGTAAGAGTACCGTATGTCTGCATACGGCTTTTTCCCCTGTCAAAGAGCCTTAACTAAAACTTCCGTCGTAGGTCTGGATGATCTGCTCTTGGCTCTGTAATGCCTCGATAATCTGATTTAGCCTGTCCACTTGCTGCTTTGCGTAGTCTACCTGTTGGCGCTGCATATCGACTTTGGCGGCGTCTACCTGATAGTTAGCGCCGGCTACACCGCCGCCGATTTGGCGCAACGAATCGACACTAAAGCTTTTCTTGGAGGTTAATTCGTTTAGATATTCCTCCATATTCTTTAATTCCTCTTTTTTCTCTTTAAGCTCTGCCCGACTAACTTCCTGCAATCCCTTCTTTAGCTTCTCCGCTCGCTCCTTATCTTGTTTTTCTAGTTCCCGCCCAATTTCCTTGTTAACGCTTTCTAGCTCTTTACGATAGTCGAGGATTTTGCCTCTATTCTGTTCGACTTCAAGTGGGGTTGCGGCTTTCTTGCTCTTTAATGATGCAATATTTTCCTCTAGCTCCTTCTGCTTTTGTAATAGCGAGAGGCTGCGAAAATGCGCTTCCTCTTCTTTCTTTGCGTTCTGCTCACGTAACTTAATTAGTTCTTCGGCTGCCTTCTTCTCTTCCTCGCCCCGCTTCTTTGCGCCCTCTAGGGCATCTGTATCAACTGGCTTATTCTTCTTTTGTTCTTCCTGCCGTTTGCGCTCTTGCTCAATCTGCAAATCCGCCGCCGCCTGTATCACGTCATCATACGCCTTGGCCGCTGCATCCAAACCGCTCGTAAGGTTGGAGACGTAGGCGGTAATAGCGGCAAAGCCAGTTCCGAGGGCTTCGACTCGTTTTAGGACAAAATTAATGGCCTCTGCCCCGAAGGCTTTGAAATTGCCCCACAACTTTTCAAACTTCTCCGTAACATCTTTGATGGTCGCTACTGTGTCGTTACTTGCCGCCTTGGCCGCTGCCATCTCTTCGGCTAGGGCTTCTGGTCCTTTTCGCAAGATGGGGATTACTTCTAGGCCGGTTTTCCCAAGTGCCTTGTAGATCGCATCTAGAGTCTCCCCGTTCTGCCCGCTCTTCTCAAAGCCCTCAGAAAGTAGCTTTAACTGTTCTTCGGGCGAAGCATTAATAAATTCCTTCGCATCTACGCCCAATCTTTCGAATGCCTCGCTAAGCTCTTCGTTGCCCTCCACTGCCTCTACGGCATTCCTATTGCTCTTCTGCAATGTTTTGACGAGGGTTTCAGTATCCAGCCCCGCCGATTTGGCTACGACGCCAAGCCGTTGCACCGATTCGGCGCTTGTGCCGAGTTTTTCCGATAGATCCTGGATGTGAGAAAATTCCTCGAAGAGACTTTTGATTCCCTCGATTACGGCAGTGAGGGCGAATGCTTCCGCCAGCTCCTTGCCAACCTCTCCAAATTGTTCCGTTGTGTGATGCTTGAAGGAATCCAGGGCGTTTTCCACCCTCGCAAGTCCGGCTGCGAACGGAGTACTATCGGCGCTGACTTTAACGGATACTTGTTCACTCATGCCGTCCCGCCGACTGTCAAAGCCCGCAACGCATCCATTGCTGCCCGCTCACGATCGCTAATCACCGAGGTTTCCCCACTGGCGAGGTAGCCAAAAGCGATGTTAAGCCAAATGACTTGGCCGAGGGGGAGAGCCAAAACTTTCTCTAAATTCCACCCTGTAGCCTTAATAAGGCCAGTGGTGTAGAGTAGGAGCCAAGGCAGTTTCTCGTCTCTGTTCTCATCCTTGGTGAACAGTTGAGGCAAAGAGCAATAGTCATCTTGGTAGGCGAGGAATTGCTTTACGATCCTGCCCAAATCCTCCCGCCGGTTTCGTCTGTGCCAGCGCTTGCGTAAATGCCTTTGCCAGAAAGAAGAGGGGTTTAGCTTCGCAAGAATCTCCTCAGATGAAGAGGAGGAACAAATTATTACCGCAATTTCTACATCCTGAATTTCAATCCTTTTGGACGTGAGAAATAATGGGGAAGCGATATGTTGTAGCCAAAGTAAATGTAGGATGCAGAACGGCTTTAATTCCAGCCCTAGAACCTCGTGACGGACGTTTACTAAGGTTTCAAAGAAGATGTCGGCGTTATTCACAAGGGAGCCGCTGACTGTCAAAGTTTGACTGATGGCAATAACAGTGCTAGCCGGAGTACATGGCGAAAAAGCTATCCCTTCAAATTATATTCGGTTTTAGCGATAGAACAAGAGCAGCAGAAATTGAGAATACATTTCTTAGGTGGTTGGCTACGTCGGTCGCAAAATATCGCCCTGTGAACTTTCAAACTCGGGATGAGCTACTTGTTCTTGAGTACGACTTTGAAGGTGATAGGAGTGAAGCGTATGTTTTCGTTAATGAGATAAATGGGCAACTAGCAAAAGCATTCTCTGGTAAGCTTGCGGGTCGGGCGATAATAAAGTTCGTCGATGAGTGATGCCTAAACAGAAAGATTTGCGCTATTCTTGCCTTTGATTGAGCAAGCGGTAAATTCCTTGTTACCGTATTTGGCGTCCACGGAAAGGGTTTCATAGTCCACACTATTAACGGTGAAGATTTGGCCTGGCGTTGGCAGGGTTGCGCCCTTAATGATGGCGTCAAAGGTCATTTCATTCGTAACGTCATCGTAGCGGGAATGGACACGCCGGCCATTTTCGTCGAAAACCTCGGCCACTACGCCAGCCTTGGAGGAGTTGCTAAAGGTCTGGACAACGAAGCCGTTTACTGCCGGGGAGCCGAAGGTTAGGCCGGAAATACCATATTCTATGGGGTAAGACATTGGGAAAGAGGATTTGGGGTGTTACCTCCTCGCCCGCTGTCAAAAGTCGCCCTAGCTGCTAATCGCCAACGTCTGACAATGGATCTTGTAATCCAAAATAGAAACCAAGGCCCTGTCTACCCTATCTTGGTCGTAACCGTCATTGTAGTAACTAAAGAGGTTAAAGATAGCGCCGCCGTTAACCGCCGAGTAGACGGAAGCCGTATCCCGCAGTAGCTCGTAGACTGTTGCAACTGTAGTATCGTGCGTGCCCAGCGGGTCGTTTATGTCGTCAATCTGAGTGAGCACTGAAACCGCCAAGTCACCTTCGTAAACGTCTGTCCCGGGCTCAATTTCGTGGAACTTGCCCGCCTTAATCATAATCATGGGCAGTTGATAGTCCTGCGTAGTGAATGATTTAACGACGTTGTAAGCGCCGGAGTAAGCGCCCGAAATGTAGGTAGCGAAAGCGTCTTCCGTGAGTGTTGGGAGTGCGTAGAAAGCCATACAGCCGTGCCGAATGTCAAAGGAAGGGCACTACAGCCCCGCCGATCGCTTCGCTCGTTCTACGGCCTTTTGCGCCCCTTTAATCATATCCCTTGCACGTCCTTCCAAAGCACGGGCAACAATATTCTGTTTCGAGTCTAGGCCAGCAAAGTAGGCAACTCGGTTTGTAAGCACCACGTAGGGATGTTCCGCCGCCTGGGATTCATCCTCGACACTGCCCCCGTCGTGAGAGAGCCATGCGGGAGAACTGCCGCCAAGCGCCCGATAACAGGCAGCCCAACCACTTTTAGCAATACCTACGTTTTTCTTTCGGCGGTCAATGTAAGCTCTGATTTGCTCTTGCTGGGAAACGGGGTAAGAATATGGATATTTGTAATTTACCCGCCCCGCTGTGTTTCGGGCGGCCTTGTGTTTGGCTGGATCAAAGCCTTCTAGGTGAAGCCTGTTTAGTTTTTGGGAGTGCAAAAAGATTTGCCTTAGTGTGTCGTCGGCGCCCTTCCGCATTTCGTCCTTGATCCTGTCGCCTAGCCTTTGATTTGTGAATGAGAAGATGTTTTCAAACCATTCGTTGCGTAAGTAAACCCGCCCAATATCAATGTCTACCCGCTTCGTCCCCTGTGCCTTGTTCTTCGGGGGTGTTAAGTCGATAAGACGATTAGCCAGTAGTTTTGCCTGTTCTTTAACAACGGTACCCAACTCTTTTCCCGTGTATGCTTGGTAGCGCAAAAGCGCCTCGCTTACCGCTTGCGTTTGAACTTCTACGCTAATCATGCCGTTACCTTTCGGCAGTGCGGCAATGAATCTCGAAACTCACTTCATCCGATTTGACTCGTTCAACCCTGACTTTCTTTAGGCCGATATAGATGGTTTCGCCCGCCTTTGGCTCTATGACCATAACGGATTTAGAAACGATGATTACCGTTGCGAGAGATTCAAGCAAACCGCCTTCCTTTAGATCGTTGCTCAACTCAATATCATTAATTATTGCCGGGTATTCTACGCCATTGTAGTTAAAAGAAGGGGTGGGCGAAGAATCGGTGAAGACTTGCGTTGCTTCGTCTAAAGCGTATTGAAACTCTGAAAGGAAAGTGGCCATGCCGTTTCGCCGTCTGTCAAAGCCTGAAAGCAAAAGGGCGACTCCGAAGAGCCGCCCGAATGCTATTAGTTGTTTTGGGGGTTAACGTGTTATTCGCACAAGGTTCGCCGATGAGCCCACGGCACAGCCATACATCCAGACATAAGTTACCTGGAGCTTGCCCTTGCCAATGTCGTAAAATTCTCGCACTTGGATCGTAAAGCCGGTTCTGGGGTCTACAACGTTAGTGATTTTGCCCGGTACGGGGACATCTAGAGCCTCGCTTGGAAGTTCTGGGGCACGGGCGGCCACTACTACGGCGGCCCGCTGGGCTGCCACGGCAATTAGGTTGCCGGGGGTGTAGAAGGTGCCAAGGCTGCTGTAGGTGCCGAAATCGAAGCCGTGAACCTCTGGCAATCCGTCATCGCCCACGCCAGCCGCTCCCCATGTCAGCTTAACAAGGCTTTCGTCTTGCAATAGCTCATATTCGGTCTGTGGGCTATTGATAAATACACGGTCATTGCCGGGGACTTTGGCGGTGTCTAAAGTCTTTTTAGCGCCTAAGATACCGTTTGCACGGGTGATAAGGGAGCCGGTTGGAATGGAAACGCTATTCGAGTAGTTCCCGGTAGTGAACAGCGATACAATGCCGCTCATCATGTCGTTACCTACTTGGAACGCCAAACTCGAAGCGAATTGCTGGACTAGGTTAAGGTTTGTGGAACTTAATTCTTGGTCGTTAAACGCAACCGATGCGTGACGGTGGTTATTGATCGTAACCGGAACGTCAGTTAAGGTTCCCGTTGCGGGCACATAGCCGTTGTTCAAGTCGTAACTCGCTACGGGCTGCAATTGCGGAAGGCGGGTGTAGATCGTCTGATTGAAAAGGGCGTTTTGGCTGGAAAAGTCTGTGCAAAAGGAGCCGATGAATGGAAAGTTGTCTGTTAGAATTGGTAACGCTTCCTGCGCTACTAGAATCGGGGTAATTGTTCCTAAATTGTTAGCCATAAGTTCTGGGGGTTAAAGGGGGTGCTGTTTTCCGTGGGGAGAGTTGTCAAAAGCCGCCGGGTTACTTGCCGAAGAGCACTTTCCTATTTGCGAAGTAGAAGTTAGCCCGCTCCACTGGGTCTTTAATGCTATGCAAACCGTGGATTACTTTTGCCTTGTCCATAGCTGCCGCTTCGGCGCTATAGTCAGCCTTCATCGGCTTAATGCCCACGTTGGCTACGATCTCTACTGCTTTCTCCTCTGCGCTCTTCTGCGCCGCCTTCATCGCCCTTAGCTCTGCCTGGAGGATGCCTAATTCCTTATCCTTAGCGCTAATTGAACCCTTCAAATCCGCAAGCTCGGCCGCTTGCTCTTTTATTGATTCTTTGGAAGTAGAAAGAGAAGCGGTTAATGATTCGCCCGCCTGCTTGGCTTCCTCTAGGAGTGTCTGGGCCGCTGAGTAGTCGGCTTTAAGCGCCTGTAATTCTGAAAGTATATCCATACCTCGCCCGCCCCTTGTCAAAAGCCGCCCGCCTGCCTTACTTGTTCAAGTAATCAATTAGAGCGTTTACGTCGTTAATTACACCATCTATCAGCCCTGCCTTTAGGGCCTCGTCACTATCAAACATTTGTCCCTGCATGGAATCGGATGTAACAGCGGGGCGCTTTGCATTCACGTAGGCGGTAAAGTTGGTATAAACCTTGTCTACGCTCGCTTGCATTAATGCTCTCTCCTCATCGGAGAGCGGGACACCCGGAATGCCCATTGCCTTAAACTTGCCCGCCTTAAATAATTCTAATTTAATCCCCTCGTTCTCCATTGCCCCGGTAACGTCCAGTAAGGCAAGGTAAACGCCAATACTGCCAACTTCTGCGCTCTTGCTAATAAATATTCCGTTTGCTTGGGAGGCTAACCAGTAAGCCGCCGAAGCGATACAATCATATGTGTAGGCGTAAACGTTTTTAGAATTGGCAAGCTCAGAGATTAAATCCGCCGCCTCTGGGACCCCCGTAACCGTGCCGCCGCCGCTGGAAATGTTTAGGAGGATGTTCTTAACGTCTGGCCGTGCCGCCACGTCCTTTATGTCTTGCTTGAATTCCTCTAGGGAGAAAGCGCCGCACAATGCCTCTAGCCCACTGCATTTATTTAAGATCGTTCCCTCAATTGGGATAACCGCAGTATTGCCTAGAATTTGGTAATTAGAATTGTCCGTGCAATCATCTTCGTTTAGGAAGTCTGGGCGTAGAAAGTCCGCCCGCTCTAGGTGCGCCTCTAGAATCGTTTGGATTGCCCTGTGTTTGGTGGGAAGGATTGCCCAAGGCTTTGTGTAAACTACCTCTAAAATTCGCTCTAGTCGCATGGGCTAGGGCGGAGTGTCAAAAAGCTTGCCGTCGCTTCGACGAAATGTTAACCGGCTTCCATGTCGGATGCGTCTATACTAGTCCCGGTTATCTCCGCCGTAATCACGGTATCATTAGGGGGCGTCTTGGCTTCGTTCGTTGCTCACTATACCGCTCTTGCGAGGGCGGATAGAGAATACAAACTAAGAAAGTTAGAAGAAGTGTTCCTTTTAGTGGAAAGTATTTTCGACGCTAGACATTCGGAGTTTCTTACGTTTGCTGTAGGTGAAGTGGAGGAAAATAAGGTGGAAACAAGGTCGGCTAAACTAGGGGAAGAGAAGGAGGTAGAACTGCAAAGTAAAGTGTGTATGTTGGTCGCTATTTACTTTAGCTGTTTGCGCCCTGCTATCGCCGAAATGCTTAAAGCTTGTGCAAATTTAAATATAGAACTAGCAAAGGCGGGCTTGAGAAGGGCGGGGAAGCAAGACGATCAACGAGAGCTAATCGCTAAGAAATTCGAAGAGCTTTGCGCCTGCCACAATGTGGTAAAGGACAAAATAGTTATAGAAGCGGAGCAGCATAAGAAAACAATTTTTGGAAAATTGCTTAGTGCCGTAGTGGACCTTTAATTAAGCCGCCTTCTGCCCTGGTGTGTCTTCCTGTGCTGCTTCGTCTATTTCTACTGCCTGCCCGCTTGCGGGGTTGTTGGCGACTAGCGCACGTAGGCGGAAGATGCTAACGCCCGTTTCCTTGCTCAATTGGTCTAGAAAAGCTTCCTCTTGTGCGTGCTGGCGTAACTCGGCCTTCCAGTCCTTGCCCCGAGCGGAGTAGAAAGCCTCATAGGTAAGTAAACTATTCTGCAATAGGGCAATCTCGGCATTAGTAACCCGCTGTTGATCTACCGTGATGCTGATTGGCTTTGTGAAACTTACCGGCCAAGGCAAATCATTTGCTGGGGCTTTGATCTTGCCGTCATTAATAAAGGAAGCCGTCACCCATGCGTAAATCCGATTAAGTGCCCCGTCTATGAGGATGTTCTGTAAATTACTAAAGTAGAATGCCGCATCACTAAGGGCGAAGCGTATTCCCGTCCCCGTAAGCTTCTCAGCGTTAACAAGGAATTCATAGGGAATGGAGATGTTAAGGCAAACCTCCCTAATCAATGTCTCTAGGTGGGCCATGAAGCCATCGGTGGAGCGGTCGCTGGAAAGTAACTCAACATCTTCGCCTGGCTCCATGTAGGACACGGCTCCGGGGAATGCACGTTCGAGGGCGAAGTTTGAAAGGGACTGGGCCGGGGTCTGCGGCGTGTTTGCGGGCAGGGTGCCGGGGATCACGGCCAAATCTCCGAAGGTTCCATTTACCCGAGCCTCGCCGCCGTTCTTCTTCACGACCGCCGCAAGGGTGGAGTGAACCTTAACGGCTTTCTTTTCCAGCATGAGTAAGTCCTTAACGTCACGCATGGAGTTTAGGCTGGCTGCGAAAGCGCCTACGCCCCGCAACTGTCCAATTTGCTTGTGGCGCATTAGGTGAATGACGTTGGAAGCGTCCACCTTCTGCATTACTTTACCGCTAAAGACGTTGTAAGCTGTAATCTTGCCGTAGTCGTCCACATAGAGCCCGTCAATGGAAGTATCATCCGCTTGCCCGCTTTGCCTTACGTCTTCCGATGCGACTAGCATTAGCTGTGGGTAGCCGCTTGGGGATTTAATTAAGACAATGAAAACCTCTCCCGCAATGATTAGCTCCCTTACGATTAGCTTCTGCATTTCGTAAAAGTTGTATTGGTTATTCGCAGAGCAAAACGCATTATCCGCCCAGCGTTCAAACATGGGGGCGTATGCTTCGTTAAACTCTTGGTCATGCGTTCCGGGGTTGGCTACTAAGCCCGCCCCGATTCCGTAGATTTCCGAAACGCTTAGAATTCTTTCGGCTAGGGCGTAGTTGTTTACAAGGTAGCGGGTAAGATGGGCAATCTCGTGCCGTGGGTAGCTGTTTGGATTTGTCTGGTCTTCCCTCGGGTAAGGGTAGATGTAGGAGCGATCACGGGTGATTGCCGCCGCCTCATAGCCGCCGATGTTGAAAACCGCCTGGGGTTGGTTCTTCTTACCTAGAAATGATTTCAGGAAATCAAACATGCCGCCCCTTTTAGATGTGCGAGAAATCCAATTGCGTAACGACTACCCGCCCCTTGTTGAAAAGCCGGATCGCTAGGGACGCATCGGCAAAGAGTTTGTCGGCTGGCTGGCTTACATTGAAATTAACACTCTTGCCGTTAATGCTGCTGGAAACGATGCTCTTAACCTCGCCCTTTTGGATCTTTTGGAATGCAAGGTTGCGGATAGATTCAATAGAGGCTGTGTCGCCCTCTTCTAGGCAAATGTCGTAGAGAGCGGAAGCAAAGGGGGTCATAGCCTAGTCTGCCCCTGTCAAAAAGAGCTTGAAACCAAATGAGCCTATTCCTACGATTTGAGGATGAGAAACAAACTAATGGTATTAGCGTTTATATTTTTATGCGGTTCTGTGTTTGGAGAAGACTGGGCTTTTAAAGACAGTATGGCTCTAAAAAATTTGGCAACTCTCATTGAGAAGGGGGAAGCTCACCCAAAGGACATGAGTGAGAAGGAGTTAGTCACTGCGGCCAACGGCATGGGGTACTTGCGGGGGCTCTTGGATGGAATGGGAATTTCCGAGGCATTTGGTCGCCAGCTTCCTTATCGAATTCCGGAAGAAGTAACGACCGAACAATTATTATTAATAGTAGGGAAGTTTCTTTCCGTTAATCCGACGAGGCTTAATCAAAAACCAGTTGTAACTGTTTCACTTGCTTTAACAGAAGCGTTCCCAAATCCTGCCGTGAAACCTCCTAAACCCTAGTTCCAATCGTTTGCGCTATACCGCCTTACTTCTGTAGCTAGAGCATATTGGCGCTTAGGTGCCTCCTCTACGACGTTCGTTTCGCTTGCCGCCGCCCGTTGCTGACTGCGAGTTTTAAGCTCTGGGTCAATGCGGTATTTGAAAGCCTCAAGATACTTGAGCACATCCCCCAAGTGGTTCCTTCGGTTCGTACAAATCCATTCCGCCGAGATGACGCCCCGGCTGTTCTTCTTCTCCGCCAGCCGTTCGCTTGTCAGTTGGATTTTGAATTCATCGTCACAGTCTGCGGGGAGTAGTAGCTTGCCGCTTCGCTCCTTAATGCAAGACAAGTAGAGTGTATCCTTAAATAGTTTGTCGTTAATTAGTAAGGCGGGGAGGTTGTAGTTTTTGTATGCAACGGTTGTTTCCCTGACGGGCGCATAAAGTCCTTGCCGCTCTTGTCTGCCTGCCACGGGGATAAATCGGAATGCCGATCGAATGCAGAAATCATAGACTTGGGTTGTCCTATTGCCGCCAAGGTCAATCAGGCTCTTGTAAACGCCGTAGTATTCCTCGCTCCCTCTCACCTTGTATTGCCGCCTGCTGATCGTGTCCAAGTCTTCAAAGGTTGCCGCCTCGCCCCAGTCCACGAGAGAGCTAGAGCCGTCATCGTAGATCGCTTCCACGCCATACCAGAAGCAATTGCCTTGGGTGTCCGCCGCCATAATCAGAACGTCAGGCTTGCGAAGTAATTCGCCTTTGAGGAAGTAGGGCGAATCTTTGATTAATCCGTCTATGTCATCCTTGCGGATCGTAGCCGCCCGTTGCTCAAAACATTCGCCAAGGTAGGAGTTGTAGAAGTTCCGCAACTTGCCTACGTCGTCTTTCGAAAGAATGAAGAGCTTAGCCAGCCCGCCCCAAGTGATGTTGAAAGAGTAGAGGGCAGAAATCTGATACGATCGAAACTCAGACGGGAAAGGTTTGGGATTTGTGTCTCGCCATTCGCCGCCCCTTACCATTTCGATTTTATCCCGTTCGGTTGCCTGTGCCAGGCACTGCGGATTTTCGCACTGGTAAAAAGCTTCCCGCTCTATCCTGTCCAAGTCGTAGTTGCCGTTTTCCAGCTTGCAATTCGGCCATTTTATATTTTCAAAGTGGAGTGTTTGCCAATGGGCGCACTTCGGGCATTTGCAAAAGTATTTGGATTGGCTGCCTAGTAGGTATTGGCTCTGGATTACCGAAGTGGTTTCACTAGTTGGGGTGGAGAGAACTATTATTTTCTTATCGGTCGGAAAGCTGATCGTTCTGTCTTCCGCTAGTTCCAATGCGGGAGCCTCGCCCTGGCTCGCAAAGTCTTCCATCTTGTCCGCTTCATCTATGATGCAAAGGCAGCATGGATTAGACGCTAGTTTAGAAGGACTGCCCGCCCCGATAATGCGGACGATGCAACTGGAAAATAAATATTCAGTCTTCTTTAGGTCGTCTTCGTTGCCCGTAAGGAATTGTTTAACCGCTTTGCAATTGCGGATCGTGGGCGTTAGTGACCGTTCGCAGAATTGTTGGGCCGCCTCCTTACTCGGCATTATCATTAGCGCCGGGAAGGTGAAGTTGCAGACGTAGTAAAGGACTACATTATTAGCGAATTGCGTTAAGCCTAGTTGCGCCCCCTTCTTAACAATGATTTTCCTAATGCGGGGGTTGGCTACATCGTCGTAGATTTGGCGAAGGTAGGGAGTATGCCTAAGCGAGTAACGGCCCGCCTTGTTGCTTGTCTTGGCGTCCAGCCTTATTTCCCGCTCTACCCATGTAGAGGGCGAAACGCTTTCCTTCGGTCGGAATGTAGAACGTAGGAGGCTAGTTAAAACTTCTCTTGCCCTATTCAACCTCGCCGCCACCTTCCAAGTATTTGCAATAGTAGAGAGCCGAAACGATTTCCTCTAGCTCTCGCTTTAAAACTTCTCTAATTCCGATTTCATCCCGCCCGACTAGTTCAAGGGCGATTCGCTGGGGAACGGTTTCCAAATCCTGCCGCAAACGAACGAACAAGCCGCCAAGCTCTGCCTGCAATTCGTCCAACCGTAGCGTCTTCCGATTCGCTTGCTCAACCTCTGGCGTGGATTGTTCCACCTTGCGCAGTTGCTCACTCAGGGCGAGCCAAGCCTTTGCCCTCCCTGCCGCCTGTGCCACATCTCCGCCGGCCCTGGCAGATTCGTACGCAGCGTGGGCCGCCGCCTCGGCTGCCTGTAGCCGTCGGATCGCTGCCCCAAGCCCCAGTTCGCCGACTTCTGCCGCCCGAAGCGTTCTAGGGGTATTTGCGAGCGATGGCGGTATGGATTTGGAGCCGCCGCCGTTCTTCTGTGCCGAAACTAGCGCCTTTGTCGCTTCTTCGTCGTCAAGCGGGTAGCCCTTTTGTGCCCAACGTAGAATTGTGCGGTAGGAAACGCCATAGACGGCGGGGTAGTGGGCTAGGGGGCGTTGGAAGTGACAGGGTGACATTGCCCCTTGTCACCTTGTCAATTTACCGCTTAGGCTTTTCTCTATGTTACTTCGGTATTCGCCAGACTACGCCATTACCCATTTAGAAGAGGAGCGGCTTTCCGTTTCTAAAGTGAGCACGTTTAACGACCCTTTCGAGTTGCACTTTAGCAAAGGAAAAACCCCGAGTCGCAATGACATTAAAAGGCAGCTAAGGTCACCAAACTACATAGCGCAAGTGCGCCGCCGCTACCCCAACCTAAGTGATAGGCAAATTAAGAAACTAACGAAAGAAAATCGGTCGGAAATAGTCGCTAACTTATTAGCAGAGCAGGAAACAATATATGAAGAACAGCAAAAGCGTCTTGCCGAGTTTATGGACACACGGGGTAGGGTAATGTGTTTTGTAGAACCGGATGTAGGTAGCCCTTTTGAGTTGCCAATGTGGGCTTACTATTCTTATAAGCATACCGGAATGCGCATAGGTCTTTCCGATACCTTTATACAAAGAAAAGGATTCTTACTTTTAAAGGTTTCATATTCTGATACCCCGCCGCCATACAACTTTGCCAGTCACGGAAATAGGCCGGTAGTGAAAAGCGAATTATTTAACATCATTAGCACGAAAAGTACGGGCTGGCGGCACGAACAAGAGCACAGGCTTATTATTCCAGCGACCGATTGCTACGACGAACCCGATAGTAAAGGCGAGTTGCGTTCTTATGTTCGCTTAAAGCCTTCCGATTTAATGCGCATAGACTTGGGGGCACGCTTCGACGAAAAGAAGGTTAGGCAGGTTCTAAAACTTAAAAGCAAATATCCCGATTTGGAGATATTCAAGGCGATACAAGAGCCTAACGCCTATGGCTTACAGTATGAGCAAATAACCTAGTGACAGTGTGACAGAATAGTTTTAAAACTCGCATGTTTAAGCTGTTCGAGGTGGCGTCGTGAACCTCGACGAAAAAAGATTTAGAAAAGATTCCTTGTGACGAAACTACTGACGATTAGGCTACCTACCCTATGTATTATTTAGCGACCTACAAAGTAGAAACAGAGAAGGGGTCCAATTTTCCGCCCTTTATTCAAATATCCATCTGCATTTCATTTACGGATATATCGGTTTCTTGGATCAAGAGAGAACAACAGGAACTTTTCGAGGAAGTAGAAGACGAAGATTTGAACGACGAAATCGCCCGGTATATCTTTACCGATTTCCTTCTTAATAAGTTTAACGACGCTTATGGCACAAAGACACAGATCGATTTTTCAGAACAAGATGAGCAACCCGCAGTCGCTAAGGCAACGCCTGCTTCCACATGGCAGAATGCGGAAGTTAAGATTTGGCTTCTCGACGAAAAGCCCGTGCCGGAATAGTGTGTGTAGTATTAGTGTTAGCTGCATACCTGCCTTGCCCATTCCGCAAGCGTTTCCAGTTCTGCCCGCACAAACGCTTTCCTCATGCTAAAGGTGGTGCTTGTGGTGTTCTCTAAAAAACGGCGGATCGTGTAGAATGCGTCCTGTAGTTGCAGGGTTTCGAGGTCTATCACGTTAACCGTGTTCGTCTCAGGAGATGGCACGGAGTCAGCAAGGGCAAGGCGGATGCTCCGGCGCATTTCCTTAACGTTCTGTTTGGCTGCCTCTGCTTTGCGGAGGAAATCGACGGCCACGGCCACGTTACCTTTTGCTTCAATTAGCGCTTCCCTGTGATGCGTGTAGGAAAGTCCACAACGCAATTGCCGGGGCAATTTCTTGCACACCGATTTAGCGACCCATAAAGTCCCCGGCGTGTAATCTGTGGCAGCATAGGCTCTGGCGTATGCTTCGCCCTTCTTTGCCTCCACAGCGTTTAGCAGGTCGCCCGCCCAAAAGAGGGTAGAGCCTTGCATGATGGAAACCGCCCGAAATGTTTCCTTCAGTTCTTTGTCGGTTATGTCGGGATTAACGGTGAGGTAGTTTGTCCCAAGTTCTACTTTGGAAGATGATAGGGTTTGTAATGTGTCCTTAGTATCCATTATGTTTTATCGTGCGATAAGGTTTAATTCAGTTTGCCATTTCGGCGGTTTGTCTGTTTGTAGGTTTCGCAAGCCTCTAGGCTCTTGCTGTGCGGAGGCGGGGACATTCCCAGGCGTTCCATTAATGCCTTTTTCCTTGCGCTAAACGTCTGGCGCATTAAGCCGTATCTGGCACTAATTGCGGCATCCGGCTCGTCTCGAATCTTCAAACCCGCCGCTGAGATTAGAACCTCAATGTCGAGTTGCACGTTGTCTGATTCGGACAGAATGCAGAGAAGGCGAATTAACAGTTCACCCAGCATGTCCCGCTTGGCCCGAACTACCAAAGAGCTTGCGAGGTCTTTAATGTTTACATCTCTTCCCGCCGCCAGGTTCTCCCTCAATTCATCTTCGATCGTGTCGATTAAATCTGCGAAGTTGGGTGCATCTTGGACGGCTTCAATGTGAAATCCCTTGCCGTTGTTATCGTAAACACGAGCGCTCTTTACTGTCTCTGTGGGGGTGACTGTGTAATCTATCATTAATTCAACGTGGTTAGTGTTCTGCCTTGGGGAACGGGGTGTAGGTCGTATGTAGGGATCACATAGCAAAGAGCGGGGCTTCCATCCCTGTTGAGCCGGCCGCCGGGATTTTGCAGGGTGTATTTCCCAACCTCACTATTCGCCAAGTATCCCAAGAAATAGAAGGTTTCGCTGTCGGGTGAATGAGCGAAGATGAAGTTGTGCCCACGCTGGCAGTGTTCTTGGGGCACGTAAACGAGATGGACGCCTTGGGCGCATTTAACATCGAAAGACGTGCCAGCGTTCGTTATTAGGTCCGCCTCGTGCGGCTTGTTGATTGAGTAAGAGAACGGAAGTTTTAGGTAAACGTGTGCGGCGACTTCGGCCAAAGATCCCAGCAAGGAATACTGTGATTGGTTGGAGGTTAACCCCCGGCTGTCTTGCCAGCCAAAGCGGCGGGAATCGGCATCACGTTGGGCCGCCTGGAATCTGCCTGACTCGATTTGTGGCGGGGTTAAGGTAATCGAAGGGTATTGGTTTAATGGGAATGTATCTCCTAGCATGTAATTAAGTCTTTCTATGTTAAGGTTTCACATCTATTTACACTTTTTCTCGTTTCGATTTGTCGATTTTGGGAAAATAGTTGAAAAAAGTTTGGTCTATTAAGTCACTTAGCCCTGAAAGCAGAAATAGGAGCCGCTGGCGGAATTGATAGCCCGTTGCTGTGCTACCTCGGCGGAGTGGTTAAGGTAGTTGGTCAGGCGATCCTCGGGGAATTCCGCCCGCTTGAATGTGGCATCCGTATCGGTGTGCGGGACACGTAAAATGCAAACGTCCGCTGGTTGATCCCGTTGGGGCGGCATCGTAAATCCCACAAGGTTTCCCGCCCGACCTACGCCAAGAATATATTTGGATTCCCCGTGGATGATTTGGAGGTAATTGCAAAACGGCCCGCCGAAATCAACATTCCAGCCACAATCCGCCGGGAGGTTAACGGTGGGGTAGAATTCAGGGCGGGGGAAGAAACGGGAATTCCGGGCGGTGTCGTAAAGCGGCGGCTCCATCGCTTAACGGGTGGTGTCAAAGAAGAGGAGATGTACCGTACTGAATTAATTGCTTCGCAATTAAAATAACAAACAAGAAATAAGTATAGGAGAAGAGGAGGAAGAGAGAACAACCCTAATGCGAGAGTTTTATTGGTAACACTTAATGTAGTATTTGAACGATTCT
>Ga0206824_10087_pt1 | contig 30262 bp, 33 predicted proteins | sample Alteio_BWOrgCont_82_FD_152874 | JGI IMG/M metagenome (GOLD analysis project Ga0206824, IMG submission 152874) | Enriched cells from forest soil in Barre Woods Harvard Forest LTER site, Petersham, Massachusetts, United States -... | ecosystem: Environmental > Terrestrial > Soil > Temperate forest >...
GGTTGCAGATTGTTGAGAGGATTCACGGTGTCGGTGATCGTGGTAAATCCTTCGACGATAAAATGCGCCTGGTGCAGATGGAAGTCATGCCATTCCGAAGTCGTATTCTGAATGATCCAATGCTGCGGGGTGGGGGGCCATAACTGCGCGATGGGTGGCTCGTAGTTATCGTAGGCATCTGCTGCGCCCTTTACATACTTGCCGTGCGCATCGGCCAGGCGAAAGAGCGAGAACTGCGCCGGCTCCGGCGGCAGGACTCCGTTTGCCGGGCTCGGCGGCTCCGCGAAGACATAAGTGGCATCAACCGGGTGCCGCGTGGGAAAGGGCTGCGAACGCGCGGCCGTGTCGGCCAGATAGCCGTCGATCGTGGGCGCCAATTGCGCCCAGGGCGTGACCCCGGCTGGCGCCTGACCTCCGCCCGGGGTCATCGTGATCAAGTTCCACGGGCCCGGCCGCTGATTCACGTCGCTGCCCGGCTGGAAATAGAAATCGCCGAGCGTGTTCACCGGTTGTGCGGTCACATTCACCGTGCCGCCGTTCAGCGCCGCTGTCGGAACGATGACCGTGGCGCGGCTGGCCGGGGGAATCATGAAAGCATTGTCGAGCGGTACAGAGCTTAAGCCCGTGGCGGTCGGAACGCCATCCTTCGCCAGAGGGTAAAAGCCTACCGCGCCGAGGTGTGTCCCGGTGAACGACAGGATATAATACATGTTCGCGCTCTGGTTGGTGATTTCCCAAATCTGGTCGGTCCCTCCGTACTGAATTACATAGGGCGAACCCGCGCCGGTCTCAGAGTTATAAGTGACCTTGCCGTTGACCGATTGCTCGAGCGGGCCATTGATCGGTCCCAGTCCCGGCGTCCAAAAGTCCTTCAGCACGAGCAGATGATGGGGCAGTTGTGGCAAGGTCGACTGGACTTCCGCGAGCGTCTGATTCACCGCGGCGCGTGCGTTCGGACTGCCGGTGGTCAACAACGGTGTAAGTCGCTGCTTCAACGACGCGAGATAACTCGATACCGAACCTTCCACATAGAGAGCACCCGAAAGCCCGCAGGCGACTTGCATCTCGGCGACGCCGTGAGCGTGGGCATGATACCAAAAGGGTCCGGGCAATTCATTTTGCGGAATGGTAAAGTCGTACGTCCGCGCATTGCCGGGAGCCGTCGAGAGCACATAGGGCAGGCCGACAAAGTCCCCGAAAGTGCCTCCGCTTTCCGCGTGCGGGGACACATCCAGGCCGTGAAAGTGCAGGTTTGTGCGCTGCGTCATCAGGGAGTTGGTAAATTGGATGTGGATGCGATCACCTGGCCGCGCGCGCAAGAGTGGCCCCGCGAAGCTGACCACCTGGTGGGTGTTGTCCTGGCAGGAGAAGGCGAGGCGCGGGTAGATGAACTGCTGGCTCGGATCGCCGAGGGCGGCATTGGCCGGCATGTTCGCGCCGTTGACGTCATTTGTCGCATAGACCGCTGCCATCTGAATATTCAGCACCCCATTCGAACTGCGAAATTCCGTGAGGCCCTGATGTGACCCGTTCGGATCGGCATCCTGCGTGATGAGCGTCTCGAATTGGGGGGGCGCCGCCAGAATCGCCCCGCCCACGAGCATTAGAATTCCGGAGAGAAACATCTCGGAAAGCCTGGCCGACGGGAAAACACCGCCGCACGGGCGAAGGAATGAGCATTTCATATTCCGCCCATTCCATTCGAAAATGTCTCCTCACGCTTGCTCTGGATTGCCGTTGGTTTGCTCGGAATTGCGGTGCCAGTCGGCCCAGCGTGGCGTCTTGCAGTACGAGTAACGGCGAAAGGCAAAATACGGCTCGCGCACAGAATCCGCGTTGGCTAAACTCCACTTCGCGACCGTTGGTCGATCAGCCCTCAACCCTCCTATCGTGGTCTATGATTCCGCCCTCCTCTGTCCAAAAGGCTATCAACAAACAGATTAAGAACGAACTGCAGGCGCATTACAATTACCTGGGAATGTCCGCGCATTTTGAAAAGACGGCCTATCTGGGTTTCGCGACTTGGATGCGTACGCAATCCAGCGATGAGTACACGCACGCGATGAAACTCTTCGATTATCTTCGTGAGCGTAACGCCACCATCGAGCTCGCCGCGATCGACGCGCCGAAAACCGATTACGATCCGCAACCCATCGAGGTCTTCAAAATCTCTCTTGCCCAGGAGCAGGGTGTGACTCAGCAGATCAACGATATTTATGAGTTAGCCTTGAAGGAAAAGGACTACGCGACCCTTCAATTTCTGACGTGGTTTTTGCAGGAGCAGGTAGAGGAAGAGAATACCGTTCAGGACATCGTCGACCGCCTAAACCTGGCCGGCGATAATGCCGCAGCGTTGTTGCGGCTGGACAGCGAGGCGGCACGCAATGCGCTCGCTCCAAAGCCGCAATCGGTAAAGTGGTCCCACTTTGGACGATAACTCCGCACTATTTACCCCTACGCTCGGCAGGGAAGCATCAGGTAACTCTCGAGCGTATTCAATAAACCTGTAGCCGTTCCGACGATGGTGATCGGGAGGGGAAAATACCGTAAGGGTGCAGCGCGGCGAAGCCGCAACCAAAACGCAGGCGGGACGCCTGCTGGCCCCACAGGCAAGATGCTTGTGCCACGGAGACCGACATCGCGTCATCTGCGACGATAAAATCTACGCAGCTCGCGAAAATTTTTCAGGTTGGCACTGCAAAGGGTTTGATGAGGTCCGCAGAGGAATGGATTTTGGTTTAGTGCCTCTGCGAATCTCTGTGCCTTTGCGCCTTTGGCGAGCACTTTGCAAGCTCGGGGCAAGGGCCGCCGCTTCTGCATCCGATCCTCGTTCGATTCGCCAAGGTACCGGTCCCAATTCCTCCGTTTCGCGCAGATTTCCTGCAAGAAATCGAAATCCTGACATCTGAACCTGTAGGCATATGAATGAGCACATCGGTCACTTCTTCAATTTGTGCGAATCCGGAGCCCAGGGAACTGGCCTCGGTCAGGTAGAGTCACGCCATATCGCGATGATCGAGCGATTCATCGCCGGCGAATGCAACGACGCCGAACACCGCGAACTGGCGACATTCCTGTCGAGCAATCCGCGATTGATCTGGTGGGTGGCCCACCAAATCAACGAGAATTTCGAGGCCGCGCGCCGGCTCGACGGGAAGCCTCACTGGCTCCCGAGTGCGGCGTAAATACTAGTCGCGGGTAGCGGCTATAGCGGGATTCAGAAAACCCGTGTTTAACGATCGCCCCGCGCCCTGGATCTACTCCACCACCCACGCCATCGCTTCCTTCACGCTCCCAAAAGTGCGCAGGCTATTGATGCGCACCATCTTTTCGGCCATTTGGCCGACGCGGAAAGAAGAGGCGTTAGCGGCGACCATCGCCCAGCGTAGCATCGGAAACCGCTCGATCTTCGAATCTATGTAGCGCACCGCTTCTCCCACACACTCGATGGCCGGTGGGTTCGGAACCCTCGTCGCATCGAGCACGATGGCAAAATTTGATCGGAAACGCGGATCGGCAAACAGCAAATCCATGGTCGCCTTCCACTCAGAGAATTCGGGCCGGGCATGGTAGGTGACCAGCGCGCATTGATGCGTGATGTCGATTTGATATTCCAGGGACGAGTCCATAACTCGCTACAAACAGCGTAGTTTATTTCGCCTCGCTGGCAACACATCCAAAATGACAAAAACGTCATTATCGATGTGGGCAGAAGCGACTCGCCCCTCAGGCGATGCCCTCTAGATCAGTCCCCCAAAGGTCCGCTCGATCAGGTATTGAAAACAGTTTTCCTGCAGGTCGCCGGAGATGCTCTGGCCGCAACTGAAGAACAAAGGCGTTAATCCGCCGCTGAGGACCAGTTCCCACAGCTTGCCGGCGTGATGAATCTCATCGAGGTGCGTGAAGACCACGTGAGTGGCGCCCGCTTCCCGGCCCGCGGCATAAGCGCGCTTGAGCACATCGATTTCGTAGGCGGCGTTGAGCACGAGCACGCGGGTTTCGATGTAAAACTCGCCAAAGAGCCGGCCGAGGTCGCGCCAGGCGCTGTGATCGTGGAGGGCCGCTCCAATCGCGTCGAAATAGAACCGATATTCGTTCGGAAAACTCTCCAGTTCGGCTGCCGAACGCACCAGCGGGACGCCGAGCGCCTCGCAAAACATCGCCAGGCCTTCGGTGGGATTGGGTTGATCGCCGTCGAGCTTCATCACGGCAGCGGCTTCCTGGCGGAGAAAAACGTCGGCACTGAGGGCCTTGCAAAGCGCCGTGGTCGAGCCGCTACCCGGAGGCCCGAAAAAGGCGGCACGCGCTCCGAGATCCTGTGCCGTCGGCTCGGGCCACAGCGCGCGCAGCATCTCCACGACTTCCTTGAGCGAATCGGGGAGCGGGCCGGTGCGGAGCTGTTCCCAGCGCGGCGAACGCCGCCAACGGGTGAGAATTTGATCGCTGATTCCGACGCGCGAGAGCAGACGCTCGAAAGGCTCGGTGAATCGGGGGGCCGGTGCGGGCGTAGGCTCGGACAGTTCGGGAAGAATCTCGTTTTCCAGTTCGTCGAATTCCTCGACCGGCGATGGTGCCACCGGCAACTCGGCCGCTGGTTCCGGCGTTTCCGCGGGCACGATGCCGGCGATGACTTCCAGTTGCGGCGACCGGATCAAGCCGGCCAGACCGCGGCCGCCCACTTGTTTCACGGAAATGACCCGGGCCTCAGCGCCCAGTTTTTCGTGAATGATGCGCACGGCTTCCTCGGCCGATTTTACCACAAAACGATACGTGGCACCGGGAACCGGGGCAGGGGAGTTTTTGCTCATGACGATCAACGAGCGGCAGCGGTGGTGTAGGCGTGGGCGACCATGCGGGCGCGCGGTTTGGCGGAGACGCGGAAGGCCTCGGCTTGGACAGAGTACTTGAGCAGGAGCTTCTCGTTCTCGCGGTCGAGGAGGAGGAGAGAGAGCATCTTTTTCTGGAGCCGATCGATCGCCGCCTTTTGCAGGCTCAATTCGGTAGCGCCATTCATCCGGCTGATGCTGAGCGCCAGGCGCGCCGCATCGAGTCGCGGCAACAGTTGGCTTTTGCGCGTGAGGAAATTTTGATCCGGCGGCTTGCAGGTGGTCTGCAGGATGCGGTTTTCCTCGAGCAGAAGCAGATGGATTTCTTCACAAAGGAGGAGGTGTTGTTGCAGAGTCTCAGCCAGATTCATACGGGCGCCTGCTTAGCAGCGAGTGTGCCACCGTAATTTCCCTGAAGGAGTGCTCTGGAGTCGGCGGCGAACCAGGGCAAAAAACGGCAACCTTTGCCGTCGGGCTGCCGATTTTTGCCGAGGGGAGGGGAGGGAGGATGGCGGGACGATGGGACAATGGGAAGAATGGGACTCCTCGGTGCGTGAGGCCACATAAACCGCACTAAAAAAGCCGTGATCGGCGATCAAAATGAAAAGTGAATATGGCAGAAGTAAATGAGCCAAAATTGAATCCGTTAATTATTACGCGTAAAAAAAAGAAAAGGAGCTCTTCTTGCGAAGAGCTCCTTTCTTGTTGCTCGTCCCCTAGGACGAGGTGCCCATGATTATTGCAGAAGCTTCAGGACCGCCTGAGTGCTGCTGTTGGCCTGCGCCAGCATCGAGGTGCCGGCCTGGACCATGATGTTGTCCTTGGCCAGCGCCGTGGAGGCCTGCGCCACGTCGACATCGGTGATCTGGCTGTTCGCCGCCGTGAGGTTGTTCGTGTTGGTCGTGAGCAAGCTCGAGGCGAAGTTCAGGCTGCTGGTTTCAGCGCCGTTGGTGGCCCGCATGTTGGCGACCGAGCTGATGGCGTCGTTGAGGTTCTGCGTGGTGACCCCTGAGAGGTCCGTAGCCCCCGTCACGGTGCTCACGTTGGAGTCGGCGGCGAGGTTGGACTGGTTGATGGTCACGTCGCCCGAGGAACCGCCGTCTTCGGTCGTGGAAACCGTCAGCGAGGTGCCGCCGAAGAGGTTGACGCCGTTGAATTGGGCGCTGCTGATCGAGGTGATCGAGGTCTGGAGCTGGTTAAACTCGGTATTGTAGTCGGCGATGTCCGCGGAGTTCTTCGTCACGTCGAGCGACATTGTCTTCAGTTCCGACATACGGTTGAGGATGTTGGCGACGGTGCTGAGCGCGCCATCCTGGGTCTGGAGAAACGAGTTCGCGTTTTGAACGTTGGTGTTGGTGGCGTTGCTGCGACCGATCGAAGCGGTCAACTGCATCGAGACCGCCAGGCCACCCGCGTCGTCTGCAGGGCTGGTGATTTTCGAACCGCTCGACAACTGCGTGAGCGCGGTCTGGAGTTGAGCGTTGGCGTTGCCGAGGTTGGTGGCAGCGATGGTTGCCGCCATGTTGGTGTTGATGATGACTGACATTGTAGTATTCCTTGTCTTAGATACGGCGTCCGTGCCGCAGCGGGCCACTTTGAGAATCGGTGTTTGACCTCACCGGTCCGGCAACATTGCCTGACGACTGGAGTTATCGAACCACGGGCTTAGGACTTTAGTGGATTTTCGTATTTTCTAGAAAAATGTCGCGGTGTGAGGCGGCTTTTGAGGGGGGAGATTGCACAGCCTCGCTGCACTGCGGAATTGGATCTCGGAGCCGCGCGAGCAGTATATAGGAATAAGGACCACGGATTTCACGGATCGCACGGATTGCTGGAAATCGCGCCGAATCTTCAGTTCGCGTCGTCTGTAAAATTCGCGGTTAAATTGCCCTAGAAGGTGAATTGCTCACGTGATCGTTCACGCCAACGGGTGGATGTGGGGTGTCCGGTCCTGGGAGCGGCGACTTCCAAGTCGCCGGGGAAGTCGTGGGCGATCATTGGCGCCGCTCGCGCGGCCACAGGGCGATTTGGAAATCGCCCCTCCCAGTCGTCGCCGCACTGCAGAAATGCATCCCGGAGCCGCGCGAGCAGCATATAGGAATAAGGACCACGGATTTCACGGATCGCACGGATTGCAGGGAATCGCGTCGAATCTTCAATCCGTGTCATCCGCGCAATCCGCGGTTAAAAATCATCCCTCGACGCTAGCGTGCCGTCTGCGGCTCCATTGGATGTTGGATGTTGGATGTTGGATGTTGCGGCGCAGCCGACCCGCCGCTCCGCCCCCGTCGCGACAGACAGTCGCAGATTTCGCTTAAGTCCTTGGAGTCTGTGCCGATGGATAGGGCAGACAGGATTGTGTCCTGCCTACGACTTTCCAAGAAAACCATTCACCGATCATGGCTACCACTCCTATTGCCGGCCTTGCCTCAGGGTTCGATTGGCAATCTTTCATCACCTCGGTCATCCAGGCGGACAGCACGCCGATCACCAATTTGCAGACCCAGCAGACCACGCTGGCCACGCAAAACGCCGACCTTACGCAGGTCGAGGGTGACATGACCACGCTGCAGAACGATCTGACGACCCTCGGCGATCCGTCGCTCTTCCAGCAAACCTCGTCCTCGGTGAGCAGCTCGTTGTGGTCGGCGAGCACGGATAGCACGGCCGTTCCCGGATCGCACATTATCGCCGTGCAGCAGTTGGCCAGCTCGAGCGTCGTGCAGGGCGCCGGCCAGATCGCCCAGGCGGTCGATCCGAGCGGCGACCCAAGCCAGATCCTCATCTCGGCGATGAATCTCGCCCAGCCCATCACGGCCGGCGAATTTACGGTCAACGGTCAGCGCGTTGCGATCTCCACCACCGACACGCTTCAGGACGTGTTCAATAATATCAGCGCCGCTACGGGTGGCACCGTCACCGGCTCCTACAATGCGTCGACCGATAGCGTGACGCTCACGGGCGTGGATCCGACCTCGGGGCAAGCGGTGCCCGTGGTGCTCAACAGCGCCAACGATACCAGCAATTTTCTCTCCGCGATGAAACTCTCGAACAACGGCACGAATACCGTGACCAGTTCGGCCCGTTTGGGCGCGATTAGTTCCAGTGCCACCCTGGCGCAGGCCGGTTTCGCCACCGCGCTCACCGGCCAGAATTCCGACGGCTCCGGCTCGTTCACCATCAACGGCGCCACGATTTCCTACAACGCCACCACGGACACGCTGCAGTCGGTATTGAACAAAATCAATAGCTCGGCCGCCGGGGTCACGGCGTCTTACAACACGGTCCAGGATCGCATCGTCCTCACCAATAATGTCACCGGCAACCTCGGAGCGAGTGTGCAGGATAATACCGGCAACCTCGCGGCCGCGCTGGGCATCACTACGGCCTCCGGGGCCACGCTCGTTCAAGGCCAGGACGCCCAGTTCACGGTCGACAATGGCCCGACGATCACGAGTTCGTCCAACACCATCACCGGAGCGGTGAGCGGAATTACGGGCGCTACGATCACCCTCGGCAGTGCCGACACCCAGCGGGTCAACATTTCGGCCAATACCTCCTCGGCCAGTACTGCCATCCAGCAGTTCGTCACCGATTACAACACTCTTCAGTCCTACCTCGACCAGCAAACCGCGATCAGCACGAGCGGGACGACGGTGACCACGGGCGATCTGTCGCAGGACCTCGACATTAAATCCTTGGGCGAGTCCTTGCGCAACCAGGTCTTTCAAACGTTTTCCGGCGGCAGTGGAGCGATCTCCCGGCTCGACTCGATGGGCATCGGGTTCACCGGCACGTCGTCGCAATTGTCGATCACCGACCCGACCGCCCTGGCCAATGCGCTGCAAAACAACAGCGCCGCCGTGAGCGCCTTCTTCACTGCCCCGACCGATGGGTTTGTGGCCGGCCTCAATAACCTCGTCAACGCCCAGATCGGGATCACTGGCGCCATCCCCAACGAAATTGCGGCCAACAACACGAACAGCGCCGACATGACGACTCAGATCAATACGTTGCAGACCAATCTGAACAACGAAAAGACGTCGATGACCAACGAGTTCGTCCAGATGGAAAACTCGGAAGCCCTTTTACAATCCCAGCTCAATACCCTGAACAACGCTCTCGGCCAGACGAGCTCCTCGTCCTCGACCTCGAACACGCAATCGGGGGCAAAAGTCGCCTGAAACTCACTTTTCGCTAAAGTTTTTACAGAAGATACCGAAAAAGAAAAACAAGATTGGTTATGCAAGTCTCAACCGCTTCCAACATCGTCACACCAGCACCCATCGGGCAAAAAGCGCCCGTGCCCGCTACGCCGGCGCCGGCGCCGGCCACGCCGGCGGAAGATGTCGTTTCCCTCAACCGGGAAGCGTCATTGCTAGCTCAGTTGGAGAGCAAACCCGACATCCGGCCCGAGGTGGTTTCCCGCGGTCTCGCCCTCGCGGCGGATCGCAGCTATCCGCCGCCCGCCGTGATCGACGCTCTCTCCCAACTGGTCGCCGGCGGCAGCTAAACCCGCTCTCGCTCAACCCCCGCTAGACAAACCCGCTCTAGCGAAACCTCGGCCAGCTAAACCAGCGGTTTAGCACCAGCCTTCCGATTTCTCTTATGAAGCTCACTACGTACGCCCAAGCCTATCGTCAGAACTCGGTCCAAACTGCCAGCCCCGGCAATTTGATCCTCATGCTCTTCGATGGCGCGCTGCGCTTTCTCAATCGGGCCCTCGACGGGTTCGAAGAACCGGCGGTGATCCCGCGCACCGAGATCGTTCATGTCAACCTCATGAAGACTCAGGCGATCATCAATGAGCTTCAAGGTAGCTTGAATTTAGACGCGGGTGGCGATGTCGCCCGCAACCTCTCCGGCCTTTACGATTATATGCGCACGCAACTTCGCCAAGCCAATGTGCGCAAGGAATCGGACCCCGTGCGGATCGTTCGGGAACTCATCTCCGAGCTGCGGGATGCCTGGTCGGCGATGCTGCAAAACCTCGAGCACCAGGACTCCACGCCGATGGCGTGGGTGGCCACCGCCGCCTAAGGTTTTCACCTCCGGGCCTCTTGGACCGGAGATTTCTGCGAGGCAGCCTCGCAGGGTAAGATTGGCCTCGCCCGCGTTTTCGACGCGGCTGCGTTTTCCCTCGGCAACCGAAGCGGTTGCCCGGCAATTTCGTCTCACCGCGTTCGTCGCGCCATCCCGCGTCGCACCAGAGTTGCGATTGTAGGGCGGCGATCTTCGCCGCCTGCCCCCGCCACGGCGGCCAAGATGGCCGCCCTACAATTCCGCCACCTTCCGGCGCACCGCCTCGGCTACGACGCGCGGTCCCGCGCTGCACGAGGTCGGCCATCGTCGACACCCCCACGGCAAACCGGCTCCGGTTGCCATTTTACTTCTCCCCATTTTCCATCGCCTTCCTCGGTTGGCACAGGCGGTGCTAAGCAGCGGCGCAAACCGGAATCCACCGGTTGCTCAGCCAAAAACGCCTACCTGCTATGCTTCCGCTCCTCGCCATACCCGCTCTTTCCGCCGTCAGCAGCGTCACCGGCGCGATCGCCGACAAAATTTCCGGTCATCCGGCAACAACTGCCCAGTCGTCCACTCCGGCGGTCCCGTTTTCCACCCTCATGAATCAGGTCGCCGCGACCACGCAGGCCACGGCGGCCGCGAAGGCCCAGTGCGCGCAGGACCTGACCACCAAATTGAGCCAGAGCCCGGAGGTTAGCGCCGCGATCAACGCCGCCGGGGTCGCTGGTCCCTTCAATCTCCAGATCGACGCCCAGGGTAACGCCACCCTGCGCCTGCCCAACGGCGGAGCGAAGCCCGTCCAGTTCTCCAACGAAATGCGCGGGCTGGCCCAGCAACTCTACCAGTTGCGCCAGGTCAACGCTCCCGCCAGCACTGCGAGCACTGTCACGCGCCCGAGCGTTCAGCCCCCGGTCACCATCACCGTCGGCCAATAAGCCTTCCCGGAGCATGGACCGTTTCCCCGCCACGTGGGCAAAAAGTGCCGCTTTGGTCGTTTTACCGACCATGACGGTCCGGTCGTTCGGTCGGGCCGAAGCGGAACTTTCTGCCGCCTCGCCCGTGCGAGGGACACGTTTGCGAAACCACGAATCGCCCGCAAACCCTGTAAATAACAGCATTCCCAGCCTATGGCCTTCTGGCTGGCACACCCGCTGCTAAGCGTCGCCGCTGAATGATCGAGAAGCTGTTCAGCAACCCCAATTACGCCATGTCGAAGACCATGCTCGACGTGGCCGCCGCGCGGCACACCGCGCTGGCCTCGAACATTGCGAACGTGGAAACCCCCGGCTACCACCGGGTCGACGTTTCCAAGAGCTTTCTCCAGCAGTTGCAGCAGCAGTTCAAGACGGGCGAACCGACCACGGCGACCGACGCGAGCAAGCCGATGATCGAGACCGACAGCACCGCCACCGGCGCGCGTGCCGACGGCAACAACGTGCAACTCGACAACGAACTGCTGCAAATGGGCTCGAACGGTTTGCAGTACGAGACCCTCACGAACTTCGTGAGCAACTCCCTCATCCAACTCAAGACGGCGATCACGGGCAACATCACCTAAGCGCGCGAATCTCGATGAACGTCATTTCTGGCATCAATGTTACGGCAAGTGCGCTCGACGCGGAAAAAACGCGGATGGACATTGTTGCGCAGAACATTGCGAACGCCGAGACGACCCACGGGCCCGACGGCAAGCCTTACCAGCGCAAGCTCGTCTCCTTCGAGACGGTCATGAAAACCGCCGGCGCCACGGCCAGCGACCCGGAAGCCGGCGCGGTGAAGATCGCCGAGGTGAAGAACGATCCCACGCCCGGACCGCTCGTTTACAATCCGCAGCATCCCGACGCCGACGCCAACGGCATGGTGCACATGCCCAACGTCAACTTGGCGTTCGAAATGGTCGACCTCATCAGTTCCACGCGCGCCTACGAGGCCAACCTGGCGGTCGTCAAAAACGCCAAACAAATGGCGCATCAAGCCCTGAGCATCGGTCACTAACTTTTTTCCACCGCCATGTCTCTCATCGGTTCAGTCTCCAGTATCTTCCAGCGGCCAACCAACGAGATGGGGTTGCCCGGCCTCGGCAAGGTCGCACCGGCGGTCGGCACGCCCGAGACCGGCGCCACCGCGGCGCCAGCCGCCCCGCAGCCGGCGTCCTTCGGCTCGATCCTCGATAACGTCGTCGGCGACGTGAACTCGAAGATGCAGGCCGGAGCCGCCGAGCAGGCCAAGGTTCTCTCCGGCGAAAGCACCAATCTGCATCAGGCGATGATCTCCATGCAGGAGGGCAGCATGGCCTTCTCCCTCATGGTCGAGGTGCGCAACAAGATGGTCGATTCGTATCAGGAACTCATGCGGATGCAGATCTGAGTTTAGCGCCCGCTTCACCTCTCCTTCCCTTTTTTCATGAAATCATTGCTCGATCAATTTCGCCGGCTCTGGGGCCAATTTAGTGTCGCTCAGCGGCTCACTCTCGGCCTGGGCACCGTGTTGGTTTTCTCTGCCATGGCCGCGCTCGTCATGTGGGCGCAACACCCGGAAATGAAGCTCCTCTATGGTCGCCTCGGCGACAAGGAAGCCTCGGAAGTCATTGCCTCGCTCGAAGCGCAGGGCATTAAATACCAGATCGGACCCGGCGCCGGCTCGATCTATGTGCCCGCCGACCGCGTCCATCGCGTTCGCATGGACCTCGCCACCAAAGGTATCCCTGGCGGCGAAGGCGTCGGCTTCGAAATTTTCGACCGCTCGAACTTCGGCATCAGCGATTTCGTCCAGCGCACCAATTTTGCCCGCGCCCTCCAGGGTGAACTCGCCCGCACCATCAGCCAGCTCAACGGCGTCAAGTCGGCGCGCGTGATGGTGGTCATGCCGGAGAATCGGCTCCTGCTCAAGAGCGCCGATTCGCGGCCCACCGCTTCGGTCTTCGTCGATATGGGCGGCGGCACTCTCGCCACCGAAGCGGTCAATTCCATCCGCTCGCTGGTGGCGAACGCCGTCGAAGGTTTGCACGCCGACGATGTCGCGGTCGTCGACAACCGTGGCAATGTGCTCTCCGATGAATTGAAGAGCGATCCGCTGCTCGGCACCGCTTCCAGCCAGATCAAGTTTCGCAAGAGCGTGGAGGATTACTTGTCGACCAAGGTAGAGACCATGCTCGCCCGCGTGCTCGGCCCCGGCAACGCCGTGGTTCGCGTCTCCGCCGAAATCGACAACGCGGCGGTCAGCACCGTGGACGAAAAATTCGATCCGGAAAGCCAGGTCGCCAAGAACGAAACCACGACCGACGACACGAATATCACCACGGAGCACAAGGAGGGCGGCGGCGCTGTCGGCGTGAGCGCCAACACCCCGGGTCAGCAAGACCTCACCACTTCTTCTTCCAGTCCGCTGCGCAGCAGCGAGGATAGCCGCAAGAGCAAGACCCAGAGTTACGAGATCAACAAGACCGTCACGAACACGCAGAAAAATCCCGGCGCAATCAAGCAGCTCACCGCGGCCGTCTTCGTCTCCCAACGTCCCAAGAAAACCGGCGAAACCGCGGCGACCCCGCGTTCGGCGGCGGAACTCGACTCGCTGCGCCAGATGGTCGTCAACGCCCTGGGCGCGCAGGCCTCCACTCCCGTGGATCTCGCCCGCCTCGTATCCATCCAGGAAGTCGCTTTCGAAGCGCCCGCGCTGGATTCCTCGATGACTCCGGATCGCATCATGGGCTATGTCGAAACCCTGCGGCCGCTCCTCGCGGTGCTGCTCGCCGGCGGCATCTTCGCTTTCTTCATCAAAATGCTCAAGCAGACCAAGGCCGAGGAAGGCCGCTTTGAGCTCATCGACATGAAGGATGATCGCTTGCTCACCGCCAAGTCTGGCGGCGGCGCTGTGGGCGCCAATGGTCGCGAGGTCATCTCCCCGGAAATGCTCAACGAACTCATCCGGCAGAAGCCCGACAACGTCGCTGCGGCTCTGCGTGGGTGGCTGACACAAAAGGATTCCAACGCTGCCTGATATGTCCCGTCTCGATTACGCCAGCCTCAGCAAACCGCAAAAGACCGCCGCCTTCATGGTCTTCATCGGCGCCGAAGCCGCGGCCGAATTGCTCCGCTGTTTCAACGACGACGAAACCGAAGCCATCGTCCGCGAAATGGCCAATCTTCCCATCGTCGACCAGGAAGCGCAGGAAGCGCTCGCCGAGGAATTCTTCGCGCTCATCGGCAGCGGTTTGTCGTCGGCCTTGGGCGGCTTGAGTTTCGTCAAAAAGACCCTCGATCTCTCGCGCGGCCCGCAACTCGCGGCGATCATTTTGCAGCGCGCCATCCCGCCCAGCAGCTCGATGGAAGTGGTGCGGGAACTCTCCCTCATGGAGCCCCGCCAGGTCTTCAACCTCCTCAAGAACGAGCAGGCCCAGACCATCGCCTTCATCCTGTCGCATCTCGAAACCGCGCTCGCCGCGGAGATTATCCTGCTCTTGCCCGAGACGCAGCGCGATGAGGTTGTCCAGCGCCTCGCCGACATGGAACCGACCTCACTCGACCTGGTCGGCAAGGTCATGAAGAAACTCAACACCAGCATCGACGTCGGCCAGCAGCAACCGCTCAGCCGTCGCGGCGGCGCCGGCGTTGCCGCCCAGTTGCTCAACCGTCTCGAAGTCAAAATGGGCAAGGCGATCCTCACCAAAATCGACGAGCGCAATGCCCCGCTCGGCGCGGCGATCCGCCGCAAGATGTTCACCTTCGACGACTTTTCCCGGGTCGCTTCGCCCGATCTTCAGCGCATCCTGCGCGAGGTCGACACGCGCGATCTCGCCATCTCACTCAAGTCCGCGCGCGAATCGCTCAAGAAGATCTTTTTCGACAGTATGTCGCGCCGCGCGGCCGATGGTCTGAAGGAGGAAATGGATATGCTCGGTGCGGTTCGGATGAAGGATGTCGAGGCCGCTCAGGATCGAATTATCGCTCAAGCCCGTGTCCTGGAGGAAAATGGGGAAGTCACGCTTGCCGAGGAGGAGGCCAATGCCGCCGTCGGTTAATCGCGTCAAATTTGCGGCGCCATTGCGGCGGGCGGGTTTTCAAGTCGAGAAAACCGAGCCGGCTGTCGAAGCCGCGTACCAGAAAGGTTTCGCGGACGCCTCGGAGTTTCTGAACAAGCAGGTCGCGGAGCAGCGCGCCGAAGTCGTGCAATTGATGGAGCAGACTTTCAAATCGCTGGAGGAACAGCAGGGCCACCTGCTGCGCCAGGTCGGCGAAGCCCTGCCGGAACTCGCGCTGGAAATTGCCCGCCGCGTGCTCTGCGGCCTCGAGCCCGATCGCGAACGCATCAAGCGCACCGTCGAAGAAGTGCTCGGCGAACTTTCGCCGAACACGCGCGACGTCGAGATCACCATGCACCGGGCCGACCTCGAACTGCTCGCCAGTTATGAGGAACGTTTCCGCGATCTTTATCCCGGCGTGCGCTTCGCCGCCGACGACAGCCTCACGATTGGCGACTGCAAGCTGCGCAGCAGCTTCGGTCTCGTGGACGCCACCATCGCCACGAAGCTCGAAAAAATTTCCCGTTCGCTCCGATGAACACGATCGACAATTTCGCCGACCGCCTGCGGGATCGCATCAAACTCATTCCGACCGTGAACAAGGTCGGCCACGTGGTGCAGGCCGCGGGGCTCATCATCGAGTCCGACGGTCCCGCGCTTTCGCTTGGCGAAGTCTGCGAGATTCGCTCTCCGCGGCACGGCACCACGCTCAGCGCCGAGGTCGTGGGCTTTCACAATTCGCGTTTGCTGCTCATGCCCTTCGGCGAGCCGCACAATGTCTATCCCGGCAGCGAAGTGGTGGCCAGCGACCAGGTCTCGCGGGTCCCCGTCGGCGATGCCCTCATTGGCCGCGTGCTCGACGGCCTTGGCCGTCCGATCGATGAACGCGGGCCGCTGCACACTTCCGAAATGCGCAATCTGCGCAGCGAACCGCCGAATCCTCTGCGGCGTCAACGCATTACCCAGCCGTTCCAAACCGGCATCAAGGCGATCGATACTTTTACGCCTATGGGTCGCGGCCAGCGCATGGGTATCTTCGCGGGCAGCGGCGTGGGTAAATCGACTTTGCTCGGCATGATGGCGCGCGGCGCGGAATCCGAGGTGAACGTCATCGCGCTCATCGGTGAACGCGGTCGTGAATTACGCGAATTCCTCGAAAAAGATCTCGGCCCCGAAGGCATGAAGCGCTCAGTGGTCGTCGTGGCGACTTCGGATCAACCCGCGCTCATCCGCTTGCGCGCCGCTCTGCTGGCGACGGCCATTGCCGAATATTTCCGCGACGACGGCCGCAAGGTGCTCTTTATGATGGACTCGGTCACGCGCTTCGCCATGGCTCAGCGCGAAGTCGGTCTCGCCGTCGGCGAGCCGCCCACCAGCCGTGGCTATACGCCTTCTGTTTTTTCCCTGCTGCCGCGCCTGCTCGAGCGCACGGGCATGGGGGAATCGGGCTCCATCACCGCGCTCTACACCGTGCTCGTCGACGGCGACGATTTCAACGAACCGATCGCCGACGCCGTGCGCGGTATTCTCGACGGCCACATCGTGCTCTCCCGCGCGCTCGCCACGGCCAACCATTTCCCCGCCATCGACGTTCTCGAAAGCATCAGCCGTCTTTCGCGGGAAGTGATGTCGGAACAGGATTTGAACCGCGTGGGTGTCGCCCGCGATTTGCTCGCGCTTTACCGCAAGAACGAAGACCTGGTGAGCATTGGCGCCTACGCCAAGGGCTCGAACCCCAAGCTCGACCGCGCCGTCGAGCGTCATCCTGTGCTTACCCAATTCTGCCGGCAAGGCATCGGCGAAATCTGGCCCCGCGAACGCAGCATCGCCGATTTGCAAAAACTCGTATGAAGCCATTCCGTTTTCCACTGGAAACCGTTCTGGAAACCCGCCGCGCGCAGGAGGAAGAGGCGCGCCGCCAGCTTGCCGCCGCGCTCGACCGGCAGCGCCAGGCCATGGCGCGCAGCGCGGATGCGCTCCGGGCCTTGAATGTTCTTTTCGAGTCCATTGCTTCGCAGAGCACCGGCCGGTTTACCGTTGCCGATCGCGAGCGTTCGTGGACCCTGCGTCGCGCCCAGGAGCAAATCTGCGAACAACTCCGCGCCGCGGCGCAAGAGTGCGGCCGCCAGAGCGAAGAGAAGCGCGGCATCCTCGTCCAGATGCGGCGCAATCGCGAGCTCATCGAGCGCCTCAAGGAGACGCGCTTCGAAGCGTGGCGCAAGGAAGCGGAACGGCTCGAGCAGCTTCAATTCGATGAATTCGCCATGACCCGCCGTCACCAAGCTTCTCAACAAGATAAGGTCTTATGTTAAAATCGCCCTGGGTCCTCGCCTTTCTCGGCATCTTTCTCGGCATCGGCACCACCGTCGGCGTCGTCCTCATGAGTTTGAACTCGATCATGGGCGAACCCGTCAAAAAAGAGCCCGGTCTCCCCGGCCCGGCCAACGCGCCGCGCGAATGGGCGTATTGGTCGGATGAAATCAACCATCTCGCGGACGATCTCAAATCCGAGCGCCAGGCGCTCGACGACCGCGCCAAGGAGTTGGATCAGTTCGAAAAGCGCCTCGTTTCCGAGCGCGAGGAACTCCGCAAGGTCCGCGTCGAACTCGAAGGGATGAAGCGGGAAGTGACCGACAACATTCCGAAAATCGAAGCGAGCGAACGGCAGAACATCAAGACCCTCGCCAAGACGTATTCGGCGATGAAACCGACGGACGCGGTCGCGGTGCTGCGGGAGATGGACGATCCGAGCATCGTCAAGATTCTCGCGTCAATGAAGCCCGACATCGTCGGGACGATCTTCCAGGAGATGGCCAAGGCCAAGGACACCGACGGCACGCTTTCGGCGCGCGCCGCTCGCATATCCGAGCAGCTTCGCCTGGTGCAAAGCGATACCAAAACCGCACAACAATGACCATTCCCAGCGCTTCGGCGGCACCATCGGCTTCAGGGACGCCGACGGCAACCGCTCCTGCGGAGTCCTCGGCCGCCATCGCGACCGATCCATTCGAGAGTCTGCTTCCGCAGAACGGCCCGGCCGATCCCAAGTCGCAGCTCGAGCAACCCGGGGAGCAACCCACCGATGCGCAACCGGAGGACGACTCGACGCCGGATGCGGCTTCTGGCGCCGACGCCGCGAGCTTGACCAGTCTTCCTCCGCTGACGACCGCCGCACCTTCCACGGCGGTGGCCCCCATCACTAACGCCGCCACTGCGAATGGGGATTCGACGGCGGCGTTTCTCGTGAATCTGGCGACTTTGTTCGACGTCCGTCGCGCCATGACTGCCACGCCGACAGTCGTGGGAAGCGACACGACCGCAGATTCGCGGCCGAAGCAGACTTCGCCCTCGCCGCCGACCGCTTCGCTCGAAGTTCTTCCCGCAGTTCCCACGGCGCCGCCAAAGACCAGCAATTTGCCGGTAAATACGACGACGAATTCGCCGCTATCGGCAAACCTCCCCATGCCGCTGACGAGCAACAATGCTTTGCCCGTCGAACCCACAGCGGGTGCAACGTCCCCGGCGAATCCGGTAAACCTGCCTCCGCAGTCGAACGAAAACAGCGGGCCGACAGCGGGCGCCACGCCAAACGCTGCCACGCCGGCGACCCGCGCGATTCCTGTGGATGTGCATTGGGCACCCACCGCAAATGCTGCCACGCCCGCAACCCCAGCAACGCCGGCGGTCCCGGCGACTCCGGTGGATATTCGACCGACTCCCACGTCTCCACCGACACTGGCCCCATTGCCCGACACCGCCGCTCCGGTAGGAGGGGTCGCGCAACCTTCGAGCCTCGCGGCTATGCTTTATGCTCGTCGGGCCATGGCCATCACGGCGTCGCCCGTGCCGATGGCGGACGCGAACGCATCGGATTCCACCGGCGAAACTACCCCGACATCGCCGTCAACTCTGGCCGCGCTCCCCGCTCTTCGACCGGCCAAATCTTCCGCCCCGGCCCCAGCGATCAAGGCCAACAACATCGCTTCGGATACGAACGCCGCGCCCGGCGTGGCGCTGCAGGCGAGCCTTGCCGCGCTGCTCAACGCCATTCCCGCGATGCCGGCCACGCCGTCGGCAGCGCCCGCACCTAGCGTCAGTAACCCCACAACGAATGTGGCCCCGCCCGTCGCTGCACCTGTCGCCCTGAACAATCCTCTCAGCATTCGTCCGGAAATTTTCAACGGCCCGGCGACTCCGACTCAGCCAATCGTTAACGGAGCGACTAGCGAACTGCATGTGCACCAGGATCCCATTCCCATTCCCGCTCCCGTGCCGGCCGGGCCCGTGACTGACGTTCCGCCGCCTGTCGGTGTGCCTTCGACCGGGCCGCTGGCTCCGCTCGTGACTCCGTCGACCTCGCCCCAGGCCGCAGCGATCCCGGGGGGAACGCCCACCGCTCCGGTGACGGCTGCCGCACCCGTCATCGCGCCCGCTCAGCCGGCCCCGCTCGCCGACGCGAGCGAACCAGCATCATCCGACGACCTGACGCCATCCACGGCGGCCGCAGCCAGCGTGGCGCTGCCGGACGATCTAACTGTCTCGGTAAAGCCAGCTTCCACCGAGGCGGTAAATTTTGCCGGTTCCACAAAAACCGGCGCGAAAACGCCGCCGCCGCCCTCGGCAACTTCTGCCCATGCCATAGGCGGAGATTCGCTTCCGGTGGCCGTGGTCGCGAATTCTCAATCGCCCGAAGATACTGATATTTCCTTGGTTCCCGGGCCATCGACTCAAGTCCAGGCAGTGCGTGGCACAGGCGGTGCTAAGGCCGTCCGCGAGATGAACGAAGTCCCAAATACGACCGCTAATTCCGCGCCGACCAAGCCCGGCGCCGGGCTGTCCGCGCCTGCATCGAAGACGCCGGTGTTGGGTGGGTCGGATGATCGCGCAGCGGCGAACGACCACAATTCGGGCCAGGGTTCGGCTTCGAACGGCGACAGCAATCGCGGCAACGCCGAGACCTTTTCCTTTATCACGGCCGGCAGCACGATCTCGCTCAAGGAACCGACCGCTGCTCCCAGCGTGGGCGGCGCGGAGTTGAATGTGTCCCAACCGATGTCCGCCGCGGCGATCGTCCATGAAGTGGGTCTCGGCGTCGAACGCCTGCAACAGCATGGCAGCGATCGCGTGGACCTGAACCTTTCGCTCGAGGGCGGGGGACAGGTCAGCATCCAGTTGCAGATGCGCGACGGCACCGTGCACGCCTCGTTTTCCACCGGTTCGCCGGAATTGCGCGACGCGCTGCAGCAGGGCTGGTCGCAAATGGCGAGCCGGAGCGAAAACCTCGGCGTCTCCCTCGCCACTCCCGTTTTCAAAGCGCCGCCAGCCGCTACACCCAACGCCGGCCAACAGGAATACCGCGGCCACCGCGAGGCTCCGCAGCAGGACCAGGCGCCGGCGCAACCCCGTTTCGCTCCTTCCCAACAACCAAAACGCCCCAACGGCTCGACCCTCTCCACGCGCACGGCGTCGAACGGACTCTCCGCCTGGGCCTGATCACCATGCAACTCAATCCCATTAGTTCCACCTCCGGTTCCACTGCGGCCGCGACCAACTCGACGAACACGGCCACGCTCCCGCAACAGACGCTCAACCAGAGCGATTTTCTCACCCTGCTCGCCGATCAGATGCAGGCGCAGGACCCGCTCAACCCCATGCCGGACACCGAATTCGTTTCGCAGATGGCGACCTTCACTTCGCTCCAGACGATGGGCACGCTGAGCACGAATTTCAGTACGTTCAGCAGCGAGTCGGTACCGGCCGATGTCACGAACTACCTCGGCAAGACCGTGACGGTGCCCGATTCCACCCAGGCCAGCGGTTCGGCGACCGGGGTCGTCTCCGGCCTGACCTTCAATAATGGCACGCCACAGATCATCGTGAACGGCCAGAGCTACGACCCGACCACGATCACGGCCATCTCGACGACCACGGGCTCGACGCCCAGTACCCCCGCCGCCACGACCAACTAACTCCTAACTCCTAACCTGTAACTCCTAACTCCAAAAAACTAATATGCCACTCATCGGATCACTCACCAGCGGCGTCAGTGCCCTCGAAGCCTTCACCCAAGGCATGGATGTCATCGGCGACAATATCTCCAACGTCAACACCACCGGTTTCAAAGGTTCCACTGTCAACTACGCGGACGCCTTCGCCGACGTCCTTCAAAATTCCGCTCCGTCGCCCAGCAGTGGGAATGGATCGGATACCCCGACCATGCAGGTCGGTGAAGGTGTGAGTGTGCAAAGCGTCCTCCAGAATTTCAACCAGGGCACTCTCAGCTCCACGGGCCAACCGACCGATTTCGCGATCAACGGCAATGGCTTCTTCACCGTGCGCGACTCGTCGGGTGGACAAACCTACGCGACCCGCGCCGGTAACTTCCGGATCGATGATCAAGGCTACCTGGTGACCGCTCAAGGTTATCGTGTGCAGGGCCTCAACGATGGCTCGGCGACGATGACGGCCTCGGTGGTCAATGGACAGTTGACTTACAGCGTTACGTCGACGACTCCACCGGCAACGGTCGGAGATCTGCAGGTCAACACCGGCCTCAGTACCGCCTCTGGGACGCTCGTCAACAACACCGGTGGCGCCTTTACGGACGCCCAGGTGGATGCCGATGCACCGAGTATCTCCGGCTTCAGCCTCGATTCGTCCGGAAACATTGTGCTGAATCTGAGCAATGGAGATAACATGACCCGCGGCACGGTTCTTTTGCAAAACTACCAGGATCCGAATGCGCTGGTCCGCGACCCGGGGAATGTCTATTCCAACTTGCAAACCGCCAATCCGATCGGCGGCCTCGCCCTGAGCCAGCAAAACAACACGCCGAACAGCAACGGCCTCGGGCAGGTCGAGCAAGGTTCGCTGGAACTCTCCAACGTCGATCTCACCTCCGAGTTTTCGAACCTCATCAACACCGAACGCAGCTTCCAGGCCGGTTCGCGTGTCATCACCACTTCCGATCAGATTCTTCAGGAAGTCGTCAACCTCATCCACTAATCTCCGCGGAGGTAGCCTACCATGTCAGCTTCGACTTCTGAAGCGCCGGCTGCAGAGCAGGCGCCAGCGAAACAAAAAGGCGGCGGTGGGATGATGCCCGTCCTGGCCGTCATCGTTCTCGTGCCCGCCCTTTGTTTTGGGACCACGCAATACTTGCTCATTCCGAAGTTGAAAGCGGCCCTGGGTGGCGGCGCAGCGGCCGAAGGCGCACATGCCGAAGGCGGCGCGGAAGCGAAGGGCGCTGAAGGGAAGAAAGAAGGCGGTGCGGCCAAGGAAAAAGGGAAAGAGAAAGGCAAAGAAGGCGGCGGCAGTTATGCCCACACCCAGGAATTCGGCGATGTGATCGTCAATCTCTCGGGCGCCAAGGGGACGCGCTATCTGCGGGCCCGGATGAGTCTCGGCAGCGGCGATGCCAACCTCGAGACCCTCATCAAGGCCAACGAGAACCAGCTCCGCGACATCGCCATCGGCGTGCTGTCGACGCAGACGCTCGACAGCCTCGAAGTGCCCGGGGCGCGCAACGCCATCCGCAACGAATTGATCACCCAGTTCAACCAGGCCCTGCACGGCGAAGTCGTCGAGCAGATTTACTTCACCGAGTTCGTCGTCCAGTAATCGCATGTCCACCGCTCCTGCTCCCACCCATGAGGAAGCGCCTGCGGAAAACAAGCCTCCGACGGTCGTCCTGCGCTGCGATGGCACGCGCGCGGCCAAGGGGGAAGTGGTCGCCATCGCCCCGTTGGACTTTCGCAACCCGAGCTTCCTCGCGGAAAGTGAACTCCGCCGCCTGCGTTCCGTTCACGAGGATTATTTGCGCGGATTGACCTCGCGGCTGTCCGCTCTGCTCCGGTCGGAAGTCGCCATCAATCTCACGAAATTTGGGACGCAATCCTACGAGGAGTTTATCGGCGGCTTGAAGTCGCCCGGGCAGATTTCCATGTTTCGTGTCGCACCGCTGAACGGCGTCGGGTACATCGAGATGCCGCCGGACTTCGCGATTGCTTTGACCAACCGCATCCTGGGTGGCCGCGAGCCGGTGGCCAACCCGGAGGCATATCTCACCGATATCGAGACGGCCCTGCTCGAAGACGTGGTCGCTATTTTCTATTCCGAGTGGTGCGAATTGTGGCGCGAGCAGGCCGCGTTGACCGCCCAATTGCTCGGCCACGAGACCAACCCGCGGTTCATGCAGTCGACCGAGAAAAATGCCGCGATGCTCGTCGCCGCCATCGACGTCGCCTTCGGCCGCGCCCAGGGCATCGTCCAGGTGGCTGTGCCCCTGTCCATGATCGAGCCGATGATGAAGCAGATGGATGCGGGCCGCGCCCGTGAAACCGGCGCTCACCGCGGCGGTTCGGGCGTCGCGTGGAAAGCCCATTACGACAATATCGCCATTCCTCTCTGCGCCGAGTTGGTCGCGCCCCGCACCACGGTGGCCGACTTGCTGAAGCTCAAGCCCGGCGACGTCATCGAACTTCCCGCCACGGCGCTCGACTCCACCCGCCTCAACGTCGCCGGGGCCATTCGTTTCACCGCCCGCGCCGGCCAGCAAAATGGATACATGGCCGTACAAATCACCGAAAAACTTTCCGACCTTAAAAAATGAGCGCCGCACTCGAATCACAAAATCTGCAAATGATCATGGACCTCAAGGTGGACCTCACGGTTCACATCGGTTCCACCCGCTTGACCATGCGGGAGGTGATGGAACTCGCGCCCGGCACGGTGCTGCAACTGCGCGAGGAAGCCAGCGAACCGGTCGGCCTTTTTGCCAACGACAAACTCGTCGCCCGCGGCGAGGTCGTGGTCGTCGAAGAACACTTCGGCATCAAGGTGACGCAACTGGTGGGGGAGGAATCCTGATGAACTGGAAACGCTTTGCCCTGGTCGGCATGACCGTGTGCGCACTTGCCGGGTCGCTCCGCGCCGAGACTGCCCCGCACGATGCCACCGCGAGTACGCTCGCCCCGGACACCACTTTGACGCCGCGTTCGCCCGCCGCGCTCTTCACCACGCCGCCGGGAAAAGATAACTCGCAATTGGTCATCTACTTCGTCGCCCTCGTCGTGCTGGTCGGTGGCGGTTTCTTCTTCCTCAAGCGGGGCCTGCCGTTGCGCGGGGCGCGCGGCGGAGAGAATCAACTGAACCTCCTCGAGACGAAGATGCTCGGCAATCGCCAGTTCCTCGTCGTCGTGAAGTATGAAGACAGCAAGATGCTCCTCGGCGTCGGGCCCGGTCAGATCCAGTATCTCTGCCCGCTCGACAGTGCCGATCAGGACATGGAAATCCTTCTTCGCAAGACCGAGGGAACCCCGGAAATGGAGGCGCTGTGAATTCGCTCACCTCGACTCGTAACTTTGATGGGTGGAAGCGCCTGGCCCTGTTGATTCTGGCTACGGTCCTCCTCGCAGGAATTGTCCGCGCCCAGGATTCCTCTTCTCCCGCGGTCGCTGCCATCACCACGCCGTCCACCGGCCTGGATACTGCCCTCACCGGGATCACCACGCCGGCCATGGCCATTTCCCCATCGGGCGCGGGCATCACCACGCCGCTCTTTAAAGTGAGCGTGACCCCGCGCGATGGGCAGGAACGCGGCAGCGTGAATAGCGCCATCCAGATTCTCTGCGTGATGACGATGCTCACGCTGGCGCCGTCGCTCATCTTCCTGATGACGAGCTTTACCCGCATCGTCATCGTGCTCGGCTTCGTCCGCAATGCACTCGGCGTCCAAGCCGCGCCGTCGAACCAAATTCTCATCGGGCTCTCGCTGTTCCTCACCATGTTCATCATGGCGCCGGTCTGGGGCGAAATCCAAAAGAACGCCTACGAGCCGTACATGAATGAAAGCCTGGCGCCCAAGGAAGCGCTGGCTCGCGCTGCCGAGCCGATGAAGAAATTCATGCTGCGCCAGACGCGCACCAGCGAAGTGGAATTTTTCCTCGGCCTGTGTGGTTCCGGTCCGACCACCGTGGCCAATCTGCCGCTGAGCGTGATTGTTCCCGCCTTCATCGTCAGCGAACTGCGCACGGCTTTCCAGATGGGCCTCATGATCTTCGTGCCCTTCCTCGTCGTCGATGTCCTCGTGGCGGCCACCTTGATGTCCATGGGCATGATGATGATGCCGCCGGTGGTCGTCTCGCTGCCATTCAAGTTGCTCCTCTTCGTCCTCGTCAACGGCTGGCACCTGGTGATCGGGTCGCTCGTCCAGAGCTTTGCCACATGAACGTCGAAACTGCGATCGATCTGTTGCGGTCCCTGGTCACGATGTCGCTCACGCTCATCGGGCCGATTGTCCTCGTGGCTGTGGTCATTGGCGTTTTGGTCAGCCTTTTCCAGGCGGTCACGAGCATTCAGGAGCAGACGCTGACGTTCGTGCCGAAATTGGTCGGGGTGTCTCTGCTCGTCGTCTTCGCGGCGCCGTGGATGACGCGGCAGCTCATGGAATTCACCATGGCCTGTTTCGCGCGGATTCCCGAGATGGTGAAGTAGCGGCGCGCCCTGCCGACTCGTGTTGTGGACGCGCTCTTCAATCCCGCGGCGATTTATGGGCTGATGCTCGTGTTCTTCCGGGCTGGCGGTTTGCTGGCCCTGGCGCCGGCCTTCTCCGCCCAAGCGGTTCCGGTGATCATCCGCGTGGCGCTGGCGTTCCTGCTGTCGATGTTGATCAACAGCCTCGTCCCGCTGCCGCACGAGACGCCCGGACATTTTCTCCTTTTCGTCCTGGCGATCGGCCACGAGCTCGTCATCGGCCTGCTCATGGGCCTGGCCGTGCGCTTCGTCTTCTACGCGCTGGAAATGGCCGCGCAGATCATGGCCACGGAGATTGGCCTCATCGTCACCACCACGCTCGATCCCATCAGCCACGCCGAGTCCTCGCCACTTGCCGTGGCGATCTCCAATCTCGGCATCATCATCTTTTTCGCCTCCGGCGCGCATCACCTCATGATCATGGCCTTCGTGCGCAGTTTCGAACTCGTCCCCGCGGCCGCCGGCAATTTTGACCCGCACGTGGTCGAACTGGTGGTCAAGGAGAGCGGCAGAATTTTCCTCCTCGCGGTCCAAATGGCCGCCCCGCTCATCGCCATCAACTTTCTCGTGCATCTGACGCTCGCGATTTTAAGCCGCGCCGCGCCGGTGGTTAATGCCTTTGTCCTGAGTATTCCCATCCAGATTTTCGCCGGTCTTTCGGTATTCGGCATGGTTGCCGGGCTGACGGCATATTACGTGCTAGGTGCGCTCGGTGGAGTTCCGGAACTGATGCTTCGGTTCATCCACTAGCCCATGGCCGAACAAGATAACAAAACAGAAAATGCAACAGACAAGCGGGTCGCCGAGGCCCGTTTGCAGGGCCAGATCGCGCGAGCGCCCGAGTTGCAGGTCGTCGCCGGATTGCTCGCGACGTTTGCCACCATCCTCTTTGCCGGAAAGACCACCGCCATCCGCGTGGCCGAGCTGTGGACGGGAATTTTCGGCCATCTCCACGAGATCCAGATCAGCAGCGAACGCGTCGGCGATTGGTCCCGGATCAGTGTCCTCACCATTTTCACCCTGGCCCTGCCGGTCATGAGCACGTCGATGTTCGCCGGCATTCTCACGGGCCTGCTGCAGACCCGCTTTGCGCTCAGTCCCAAGGCGCTCGAAGTGAAGTTCGAGAAGCTCGATCCGATGGCGGGGTTCCAGCGCGTGTTCTCGGGCCAGAGCATCGTTCGCGTGCTCCTGGACGCCGTGAAGCTCGCGATCGTCGGCGCGCTGCTCTACAGCGCGGTGAAGCAGGTCAGCAACGAGCCGATCTTTTCCTCGGTGGTGGAGGCGCACCAACTCGGTAGTTTCATTTACGACACCACGTTGCTGCTGCTCTTCCGGTTCAGCCTCGCGCTGGGCGGTGTGGCCGCGGTCAGTTATCTCTATCAGCACTTTCGCGTGAGCAAGGAGTTGATGATGTCCAAGCAGGAAGTCAAAGAAGAGATGCGCTCCGCGGAAGGCGATCCCATCATCCGCGCCATGCGCCGGCAGATGGCGCGTCGCTTTTTGCAAAAGCAAATGCTCGCGGCGATTCCCACGGCCGACGTGATCGTCACCAACCCGACGCACTTTGCCGTCGCCTTGAAATACGAGCGTGGAGTCGACAAAGCGCCGGTCGTCCTCGCCAAGGGCGAGAATGCCTTCGCCTTGCGCATCAAGGAAATCGCCGCCGTTCACGGGGTGCCGACCATCGAGAACAAGCCTGTCGCGCGGATGCTCTTCAAGTTTGGCAAGGTCGGCGAAGCCATCCCGGCGCAGCTCTACCAGGTCGTCGCGGAGATTCTCGGGTTTGTCTATCGCACGCACCGCCTCTACTTCCACGAACTCAAACGCCGCCGCCTCGTCGCCTAATCTATGTCTGCTACCCCTGCTCCCGGCGGTTTTGCATTGAAGAAGCTGCTCAAGAATCGCGACCTGCTGTTCACCTTCGGGCTTTTCGCCACCATCGCTTTGCTCGTCATGCCGGTGCCGCCGGCCCTGCTCGATATTTTGCTCGCGGCCAGTATCGGCATCTCGCTGCTCATGCTGCTCGTGATCATTTACGTGCAGGAGGTATCGGAGTTCTCCGGCTTTCCCACATTGTTGTTGTCGATCACGCTCTTTCGCCTCGCGCTGAACGTCGCTTCCACACGGCTCATTTTGATTGAAGGCCACGCGGGCCGCTTGATCGAGTCGTTTGGTTCGGTCGTCGTGCGCGGAAATTATCTCGTCGGTGCGGTCGTCTTTTTCATCCTCATCGTCATCAACTTCATCGTCATCACCAAGGGCGCGGGCCGTATCGCCGAAGTGGCGGCGCGCTTCACCCTGGACGCCATGCCCGGCAAACAGATGGCCATCGACGCAGAACTCAACGCGGGCGGCATCGACGAACCGACCGCCCGCGCGCGCCGCCGCAAGGTGCAAATGGAAGCCGATTTTCACGGCGCCATGGACGGCGCCAGCAAGTTCGTCCGCGGCGACGCCATGGCCGCGATCTTGATCACCCTCATCAACGTCGTCGGCGGCATCGCCATCGGCATCGCCCAAAAAGGGATGCCCGTGGCCGAAGCGCTGCAAAAGTACACCTTGCTCTCGATCGGTGACGGTTTGGTCTCGCAGATTCCGGCGCTCATCGTGTCCGTCGCGGCCGGTTTGCTTGTCACGCGTGCTTCGTCCGGCACGGATCTTGGTTCGCAGGTCGCGGGGCAATTGGGCACGCATCCGCGCGCTTTGGGCATAGCCTCCGCGATGATGGGCCTTTTCGCCGTCGTTCCCGGTCTGCCCGCTTTCCCGTTCCTGGTCCTCGGCGGCATCGCGGGAACCGCGGCCTACTATCTCAAGAAGCATCGTCTGGCGACGCCCGATGCGGCAGGTGCGGGGACGAAAGGTGCGCCGGCAGCTTTGCCGCCCGGCGGCAAGGCGGCTCCCGCGGCGCCCAAGACCGGCTCCAACGAAGACCTCCAGAAGCTCATCGATACCGAGGCGTTTACCATCGAGCTGGGGCTCGGCCTGGTGCGTCTCGCCGACAAAGCGCAGGGTGGCGATCTGCTCGATCGCATCACCGGGGTGCGCCGCAATTTCGCCCGCGACATGGGCATGATCGTTCCGCCGATCGCGATCCGCGACAGCTACGATCTCGAGTCCAACGATTATCGCTTCCTGCTCCGCACCAAGCCGGTGGGCCGCGGCCAGCTCATGATCAATCGTTGGCTGGCGATGAATGTCGCCGGCAGCCCGGTGAAATTGAAAGGCGTGCCCACGGTCGAACCGGTCTTCAACATCGACGCCGTGTGGATCGAGAGCGGCGAAAAGAACACGGCCGAGATGAACGGCTATTCGGTCGTCGATGCTCCGTCGGTCGTCGTCACGCACCTCGCCGAGATGCTCAAGCAGGTCGCCCACTTGATGCTCGGACGACAGGAAGTGCAGGCACTCATCGATCACCTCAAGCCCACGCATCCCACGCTCATCGCCGAGTTGCTGCCTGACCTCGTCAACATCGGTACCATCCAGCGCGTGCTGCGCAACCTCCTCAAGGAAGGCATCTCTATCAAGAATCTCCCGGTCATCCTCGAATCCATCGCCGACTTCGCCGGCGCGATGAAAAATCCGGACGATCTCTCCGAACAGGTGCGGCGCCGCTTGGGGACGTATTTCGTTTCCCAGTTTGAAGCGCAACCGGGGCTCATCAAGGCCATCACGCTCGATCCGCGGCTCGAGCAGTTGCTCGCCTCGCGCATTCAGCGCACGCAGTTTGACGTGGGCCTGAGCCTCGATCCGAATCTGGCGCACCATTTGCTCGGTGAACTCACGCGCAAAATGAATGAGATGATCGAATCGGGCCTCATGCCGATCATTATGATCAGCGCCGACGCGCGGCTGGCCTTCAAACGTTTCTTCGAGACGTCGCTGCCGAAGCTCGTCGTCCTTTCTTACCACGAACTGCCCGCGCAGACCGAAATCCAAAACTTCGCCATCATCCAGTCGCCGCAGACTATTGTCCCGCCGACTCCGGCTCCGGCCATGGCCGCCTGATCATGTCCCAGCACAAGGCCACGGTCCTGAATATTTCGGAAGCGACGCTGCCTACGGCCGCGGAACGGCGGGCCAACGCGCAAAGCCGGGTCGATGAAGACGAGTGCATCCCAGCGGCGCCGCCGGTGGCCGTGCAGATCCATAATCTAACCCGGCAGTTTTACTATTCGAATGAAGCCTTCTTGCGCTTGATCGAAATCGAGCCCGAGCTCACCGCGCAACTCCTTCGCCTGGTCAACAGCGTCGCGATTGGCGGCAGCGCGATCGGTTCGCTCGATACCGCCATTATACGACTTGGCGCGAACGAAATTGCCCGCATCGCGATGTCGTTGACCCTCGGTCGGCTCATGGCTATTCGGCCAACCAGCTATGTCCGGCGCCCGGAAATGCTCTGGCGCCATTGCGTGCGGACCGCTTTGGCCTGCCGTTTTCTTCACCCGATCTGCCGCCGCCTTTATGCCGATGCGGATCTCGCATTTACGGCCGGACTTTTGCACGACATCGGCAAAATCGTCCTCAATCAGGCGCCACCCGATGCGTTGGAAGTGATCGGAGAGGTGATGCTGGAAGAGCGGATCAATGCCACCGACGCGGAGGTCGCCATCTTTGGTTCGGATCACGCGGAGATCGGCGGCTTGATTCTCGAACGCTGGAAACTGCCTTCCGCGCTGACCAATGCGGTGCGTCTGCACCACGCCCCGGAGTTCGATGATTCCGGCCTCGCCACTCTCGTGCACGTCGGCAATTGCTGCGCGAAAGTTCATGCTGGGTCCAACGGTTGGATCGACTTCCGCAAATCGCTGCTACCCCTGCTCCCGGCGGTTTTGCATTGAAGAAGCTGCTCAAGAATCGC
>Ga0206824_10098_pt1 | contig 30109 bp, 30 predicted proteins | sample Alteio_BWOrgCont_82_FD_152874 | JGI IMG/M metagenome (GOLD analysis project Ga0206824, IMG submission 152874) | Enriched cells from forest soil in Barre Woods Harvard Forest LTER site, Petersham, Massachusetts, United States -... | ecosystem: Environmental > Terrestrial > Soil > Temperate forest >...
ATTGGGCCGTCCTTATCCAACTGCTCTGTGGTTTGCGCCCCGGCGAGATCTCGCAGCTTCGCTGTGCCGATATCGCCGTCCTGTATCAACAACAGCATTTCCGCTTCGCCAAACGTTCTTTGGCCGATGGCAACGATGAAGAGAACGAGGCCGAGACAGATGCTGCTGATAACGGGCCGGGCGGCAACGATGCAAAAACGAAAAACGCGTTTCGCTGGGTTCCGATCCATCCGCTACTTGATCAACTGGGCATCATCGCTCGCCGCGACGCAATCGTTTCAGATTACATCGCGCGCAAATTTGCAGAGGCCGGCGGCAAAGATCGGCTGTCGAACGCGCAACGCGACGCCATCCAGGAAGAAGCTCAGCAGCAATGGCTGTTTCCGGACTGGAAAATCTACATTCTTCCGACGGGACAGATCCGATGGTCACAGGCTGTCTCGAAATCTTGGCAGTATGTGAAAGTAAAATTCAAAATGCAGCGAAAAGGACTGGCATTGTACAGCGCACGCCATACATTTAAAGGATTCATCGATGACTTGAAAAACCTGTCGGAACGTTCTCGCCGAATCGTGATGGGTCATTCAACCAAAATCAACACGTCAGGTGGTTACGGTCCCAAGACGATCACCGAAGAACAGGCCGATGTAATCTTGGGTCTATCGAACAGCACAATTAAGCGAATGGCCGATCTGCTTCTCGGAGCCCATGAAAAAGCTCAGCGAGGTCAACTGAAGATCGTCGATGCTTGGCGGAACGATGAACGTTCGAGCGACGAAAAATTGCAGACTACACTCGCAAAGCGAGCGGAAGAGTATCGTTAAATTGATAGAGTCTTGCTCAGGCTTGTCCAGGGCGAGCGATTCTCAATTTTCAGACGCCCACAACAATTTAGCAAATGCGTTGCGTGCCGAGCATTGTACAGGATCGGCAAGACCAGCGTATCGCGCTTCGCGAACATCTTTTTCTCTATGATCGCATCGGCGAGTTCGATAGCTGCTTCAATGTACCCGTCGAGATAATTTTCTTCATGACCTTGCCTGCCGATGCAGGCGTTCCAGTCCGCATCATGAATTTTCTTGAAAAACGGGTCGTGCTCGTACGGATCGGTTTCGGCCATGGCTCTATCTCGCATACTTTCTCTTCTCAGCGCCCCCGACGATAAGGCCTTTCTTACCATCGCTGCGTTCTCATCCTTCAGTGAATGTAGGGCATCGCACACCAAGGAGCGAATCCAATGGCGCGTTGCCGACCTTTTTATCGACAGCCCACACTTTCAGCCACTCATCCGGACATGCCGGCAGTCTTGATCGAGTGGCTGGCAAAATGATGATCAGGTGGATGCGTCTAGAGGAAGACGCAAAAGAAGAAGCTATACAGACAGTGCAAATGGCGGGTACGCTGAGTTTAAGTGCTCTGCGGCAAAACGTCTGTTCTGAGCGAATTTTCGGATGCCAGAGCCGTTGATAGGCTGTTTGCTGACGGTAGCGGTCCCTTCAATTGGATTGACGCTGTCATCTTCATTTCTGCATGCAGTGGCCACTGCTCGCGCCGAGACGGTCGATGACCGGCATGCTCGTTACACCGGTCGGCTCAGCATCAGCTTCTTCTTCACGTACGGCCAAGCATTGCTGAGCGGCTTGGACCAGCGGATCGTTCCGTCCCTTTTTCGGGCACGCCCGTATTTGGCAGCGGAAACGACGTACGGGCGCTACTCTCTTGCAACCCTGCAGCCATTCGGGATGCTCGGCGCGGCCGAAGTTTTTGTGAGATTACCCCAAGGACATGCTGCACCAGTGAAAAGCACTTCTGCACGCCAGTGAGCTCCACTTCTGAAAACGGCAGCACCCGAGGGACCGCCGACATAGCGCTCATTTTAAAGTGGTCCGAGAAGCGGAAACGCGGCTATAGGTAGGTAATCGCATAGGTGCAGGAATGACGAAGCGCGACGAGCATACTTTTGATTTTCTGACAGGTGACGAGGGCGATTTCATGCAATCGGTCATGAGCGACCTCGCGGATACGCCTTGGGCCAGGCCGCTTGTCGATGACATCAATGCTACGGGTGGTCTAACCGGTGATAATAAAGCGAAGCTCTTCGAGCTGCGCTTCGGTTACGGTCTGCATGGAGTGGGCATCCAGCCCCGCTATGAAGTTGCGGGTGAGGGTCGGTCTACATTGGACTTCGGCTTCGCGTCAGGTGACCACGATTTTCTGGTCGAGATGATGCGCCTTGAAGAAACCGATGCGGTTCGAGCCGCCACCAAAGTCGAAGAATTTTCAGACGGAGCGAAGATGCTCAAGAGGCAGCTCAGCACGACGGCCGAAGACCCGCGCCAATCCCAAGAAGGCGAAACCCTTAAGGCCGTCCAGCGCATCTGTCAGAAATTCGAAAATGACGGCAAACCCCATAAGTTTCCACCTATCGGGGCGGCTATCCATATGCTGCTTGTAGATTGCCGAACATTGTTTAACGGCGGCGATGTTTGGGACCGGATGCATGTGGGGCTCGGTGGTTCTTACGTGCCAAGCCAGTTCCGCCATTATTGGGAGGGTAAGCCGATCAGCGGTGTGTTCAGTCCTGAGACGAAAGTGAAGGGGGCGCCCGAAGCCCGCGAGCGCTTGCACTTCATTGGCTTTGTGAATGAAAAATTGTACGCGGCGGGCACGATCGGACCCGCCATCCAGTTTGTTGCCAATCCGCAGCTGTTCAAAACGGCCGACGAAGCGCGCGCGGCGTTAGCAGGCTGGCCGTTGGGTGAGGCTGACATACTGAACGCTCGCGTTTCGGAGCCGCCTGCTCACCTGCTGGAGCTTGCAGATGCGATGTCAAACCTCACGGTGAGCGAAGCGGCGGAATTGAAAAAGCTGCTTCACGCCAGGTGGAATGACCCTATCCCGAACGTGGACCGGAACTGACAGGCTCCGGCCAGCGTCCCAAAAGGCACTTGCCATATAGGTCCATTGGCCCTATCCTAATCTAGGTCCAATGGCCCTAGGAGGGAATCCTGCCGCCCACATTTGTCAGAACCCCGGAAGCTCTGAAAAACGCCAGAGCAGCGCTCGGCCTGAGCGCTGACGCGCTGGCCAGGATCGTGCGGGTCGAGGATGGGCGCACGGTGCGTAGATGGGAAGCCGCAGAGCGTGAAATACCAGGTCCGGTCATCGTTATCCTGGAAACCGCGATGGGATATTTAGACGACATTAAGCTGATCGATACCCAGCTGGAGATGATGCGCGCCGGTAAGATGCGTTCGGGTTCGACGACAACTGCGGGCAGGGTGGACACCACCGCCGCCGACATCGCTCGCCTCACAGCCTCAAGGCAAAACCTTATCGAGGCGCTGGAAATCCTTACCCGGCAACCCGCTAGTGACGGCTCTAGTCGTGTTCACTGGTACACGTTGAAGAGATCGACCCCGTTGTTCGATCCTCCGCAAAAGGACGAATGGACGATTCCTGGCGAGCTGAGTCCAGAGGCAGCGTTGGCCTATTTCGCCAAGTACGAAGGGTTTGCCGACGGCTTGGAAATCTCCGATGAGGATGGGCTGCTTACGGAGTTTGTTCTTGAAAAGCGCGAAGTTCTTCGCCGCCAAGTCGGTGCGTCACAGCGGCTTAGCGCAGGGAAGCTTGTTGACACTTATCTGGTTAGGCTGACGTCGATGCCGACCTCGCCAAAGCCGAGGCGTCGAAATTAATCGATCAGATGCGCGCGAAAGCACCCGCAAGGGCAAAGCGGCCCCCTGCACCTAGGGATGATATAGGTTATATTGCGCTCGTAATTTGCTTGGGCGATGGCCGCCACTAGGGAAGCGACAGCTGCCTGATCGGCAGTGACAGAAGAAAATACATCGAGGGGGCGGCGGCATATGGCACGACACCACGGGACGTATCCCATCCATATGGATGGCCGTTGGACGCTCGAAGATCTCTATAAGTTTCCGCGAACATATGAGCAGGCCTATTTCGCGCTTGATGCGCTCATTCCCTCCGAAAGCCAGGTTGACTTTGAGCGCGTTGACCGCGCCTTCAGGACATTCCCGTGGCAAGGTTGTCATTCGGCCTGCAATATTGACCCCCTAAGCCGGGGGATCGGCGTCCAAAATTGACCCCCTGTAGATTGGTCTGTTGCGCTGCCTGCTTTGTAATGAAGCAGGTGGTCGGGGATGCTGATCGTGGAGACGATTGCCCGGATACGGCGTGAACACTTCATCAAGGGCAAGACGATCAAGGAGATCGCCCGTGACCTGAAGGTGTCGCGGAACACGGTCCGGAAGGTGCTGAGGTCGGGAGAGACCTCATTCGAGTACGAGCGTGTTGTCCAGCCGCGGCCGAAGCTGGGACGATGGGCGGCAGAACTCGACGGATTGCTGGCAGGGAACGCGGCCAAGGCTGCTCGCGAGCAGCTGACGTTGATCCGGATCTTCGAGGAGTTGCGTGGGCGCGGCTATGACGGCGGCTACGACGCCGTGCGCCGTTACGCCCGGCGATGGAGCAAGGAGCGCGGACAATCGACGGCTGCGGCCTACGTCCCGCTGAGCTTTGCGCCGGGAGAAGCCTACCAGTTCGACTGGAGCCACGAGGTGGTTCTGTTGAATGGCGTAACGGTGATGGTGAAGGCCGCCCATGTCCGGCTCGACGAGTTGAACGCGTGGCTGCTGGACAAGTGCATCGCCTACGCCAAAGCGCACCGGCATCCGGAGCTGACCGAGCAAACGGTTTGGGAGGTGTTCGAAGCCGAGCGGCCGACGCTCGTTCCTTATGCCGGCCGGTTTGACGGATTCCACGCGGTCCCGGCATCGGTCTCGAAGACCTGTCTGGTGCGCTTCGACAACAACAAATACTCGGTCACGGCCAGCGCCGTCGGGCGGCCTGTCGAGGTTCACGCCTACGTCGATCGCATTGTGATCCGCCAGGACGGACGTATTGTTGCCGAGCATCCGCGCTCATTCGGCCGCGGCGAGACCACCTACGATCCCTGGCATTACGTGCCGGTGCTGGCTCGCAAACCCGGCGCCTTGCGCAACGGGGCTCCCTTCAAGGACTGGGTACTGCCCGCGGCGATCGAACGTGTACGGCGCAAGCTCGCCGGTGCCGACGATGGCAACCGGCAGATGGTCGACATCCTCAACGCAGTTCTGACCGACGGTCTGCCCGCAGTCGAAGCAGCCTGCGCGGAGGCGATCGCTCACGGCGTTCATTCCGCCGATGTCGTTCTCAATATCCTGGCCCGCCAACGGGATCCGGCGCCGCCAGCCAACATCCTCACCCCAGCTGCGCTGACATTGCGCCATGCCCCGATCGCCGACTGTGCCCGTTACGACAACCTCAGGAGGACCATCTGATGGAACGTACTCAACTGTTCGACCTCATGGGCGAGCTCAAGCTCTACGGCATGAAGGCCGCCTTCGACGAGATCATGGCGACCGCTATCAAGCGCCAGCACGAACCTCAACGCATTGTCGGCGATCTGCTCAATGCCGAGATCAACGAGAAGCAGGCCCGCTCGATCAAGTACCAACTCACCATCGCCAAACTGCCGCTTGCCAAGGATCTTGAGGACTTCCAGTTCGAGGGCACGCCCATCAACCAGACACTGGTCAATGATCTCGCCGGCGGTGGCTTTATCGCCCAGCATCGTAACGCCGTCCTGGTCGGCGGTACCGGCACCGGCAAAACGCATATGGCTATCGCCATCGCCAGAAGCTGCATCCGATCCGGTGCCCGTGGTCGCTTCTACAACGTGGTCGACCTCGTCAATCGGCTCGAGATCGAGACCCGCAACGGCCGGCAAGGTCGTATCGCTGAGCATCTGACCCGGATAGACTTCATCGTTCTCGACGAACTCGGCTACCTCCCGTTTGCTCAATCCGGCGGCCAGTTGCTGTTCCACCTCGTTAGCCGGCTCTATGAGCGCACGTCCATCGTCGTCACCACCAACCTCGCGTTCGGCGAATGGCCCAGCGTGTTCGGCGACGCCAAGATGACCACCGCGCTGCTCGACCGCCTGACTCACCATTGCGACATCGTCGAGACCGGTAACGACAGTTGGCGCTTCAAAAGCCGAGACGACGATCACGCAACCCGCGCTCGCCACGTCTCCGCAATCCCGGCCAGCTCCGACGCGGCGAGCGCTACCGCCAAAACACGCCGCTCAAAGGGGTCAAAATTGGACGCCGAAACGGGGTCAAATTTGAACGCCGATTGACAAACTGCTTATTCAGTTCAGGCGCGGACCTCGGCTGCGGCTGTGCTTTACATCGCAAGGCGGACCGATGCGCGAGAAGTCTACGTCGGACTCACGCGACACAGAATCGATGCTTGTGTTATCGTAGAACTGGATCGGCTTGCTGCGGTTGTTGAGCGACGCCAGCTAGACGCGCGGGCAACCGCGCTGCCTGTTGCAATCAGAGAACGGCTCTTCACGGAAGCGGGATCGTACGCGGAAAAAGCGAACGTCGCGGACTACATCACTGACCGGATTGAATTCATGCGCACTGGGAAAGTTCATTTACGGCCAGATGTGACGTCGCTCAATCTTGGTGGAATCGCGCGGGCTGCCCAGCGGATCTTTGAGGCTGCGCAAGAAATCGCAAGCGACCGGTCACGAAACTTTCCAATCTGGCGTTTGGCCGAAAGCATTCGCCACACGCAGCGGAAGGTTCCGCAGCGCGTGGCAGAGGTTGTTTACGCAATCAGGGCCCGCATTGAACTTAGAACCAAAGAGCGTGTGGTGACCCGAGATTGGGACATCAGCCGATAAGATGTCAATCGATCTGAATGATTATCTCCCGCTCAACGGCGCGGAGATCCACACCTATGTGTTTGTCGGCCTTCTCGATCCTGAAATACTCCTCAAACAACGCGGTGGCGTGTGCCGAAAGTGGCCAGATTGCCGGCCGGATCGGAACATCTAGCTTGCGCACCATCTCCGGTCATGCTGAGTTCTGGGCGGCACGTGCTGATCGCGCGATGAACAATTGCGTCGGGCTTGGTTCACGTTCGAGGTGGAAAGAACTGTTTTAAACGACGATTTAGTGCGGCAGCCCGTGAAAAATGTCAAAGACAGGCAGACGCGTTATTTGAGCGTCAAGCCGTGATGGCTAAAAAGGACACCCGTTGGGCGCTTTCGGTAGACTTCTTTTCAGTGCTTCTTGGATGGTTGCTCGTGTGGGGCATGATTCGTGTTGTACGTGGTATGCTTGGGATCGGTAGATGGGTCAAACAAAGGTTCACGTGAGCAATCGAACGCTCCGTCAAACGATCGGAGTGATCGCTACTGAAATTAGGCTAAACCTTCGCAAGAGCGTGAATCCGTACAAGATTGTCGCGGGGTATCGGACAAAAAGGGCTATCTAAATGAAGCGTCATGTGATGAGGACTACTTCTCGAACTAGTCCTTCACGCCACGAGCAGCGTAGGTGTTCCTGTTGAGTTGCGGTATGAGTGGGAGAACGAAACGTGGCTTTTTTCTCTCTTACTTTCTCTGGCAGAGAAAGCGATATGGAGGAGAGCGAACCAGCTGACGGAAGTGGGGACGTCATTGCCCGCGATGCGCAGCGAATAGCAAGGTGGATTTGCATAAATCAGCAGGTTCGTTAGATGGTATTAAGGCGAATTGTTTCGGATGAACAATCGGATGGCCGGTTCGCGGAGCTTGAGTTCGACGATTCTCTCACGGATCAGTCAATTGAAATCTCGATTTTCAACACCTTTCGTGTCCAGTTTCTGGGTCCATCGACTCCGGTCAAGACGGTTTGGCTGCAGCAACCGCACTATTTCATAGCTCGGCGTGAGCAAGGTGAATGTGCCATCAGGCCAAGCTTTCGAATTGGGCCCGAGATTTGCGATTATCTGCTCCCCGATACCATCATCGAAGTGTCGTCTCGGAATGACAGCTTCCCGGCGAAGCGGCTCGTCTGGCAGCGAAGCGGCGTATCGGTTGAGATTTATTCTTCGTCTGTGTTTCAGGGGCTCGAAGGCCAGGAGGAAATACCTCAGCCTCCCATCGAGTTGGATGGGCCTAATCGGCAGATAAACTCAGTGCAGCCAATAGAAGGGCAACGCCCGGCCGTGGCCTTAAGTCCTCCGGTGGCGAGGCAAAATGAACCCGAGGCTCGGCCTTCTCCAGATACTCCGACCGCGCCGCAGATACGGTCAAAAGCCGTGCTCGTTCCGGATTGGGCGGTCGACTCTCACGAAGGACATTCCGAGAAGAGATCCGTTTCTAGTGATGTCGAAGATACTGTCGCCAGCTCGATCGAAAAAAGTACAGAGAATTTCACCCGTCGTACAATTATTTCTGAATCGACGGACCCATCCCCATCTCCAAGCCTTGTAAGCGAATCCTCCGCGGAGGCTATCAACGATGTGGTTTTGGGCCGAAAGAAGGTCAGCGCTTCTAGGTTTGGAATGCTGTTCACCGCGGTTGTAGGAGTAGTGGTTCTATTGGTAAGTGTTCTATATCGGAATCCGGTAGTGCTCCGCAACGAGACGTCTGACGACGTTGTTTTCACCAACCCCTCGATTTTTCAGATCCACGTCCCAGCCGGGGACTTTCAACTCGTCAACAAGAATTCGTTTCCGAAGCCCGAACGGGACGATTCGAATCTGGTCAAGATTCAGCGCCGAGTCTGTCAACAGACCACGAACAAGCAATGCCTATCGTTCGCCGACTCGAAAGGCGGGACCGGCTTTGTTTTTGTTCGGGAAAACATGATTTTGACAAGCCTTCATACGTTTGCGGATTATTTGGCTCAATACTGGAGCCTCGATAACAAAAATGCTGATATCCCCGTGCCCTTGGTATTGATCAAAAATGGAGGAGCCGTGATGTTCGGGGACCGCGCATCCGATCAAGCCTATATCACGAAAGTTTCGGAGACTGCGAGACGAAGACTGGACGATGGAACTCAAAGCGCCAATGAGGAAGAAGACTTCGTCCTGGTAAGACTCTCGCGCAACATGGGGCCCATCCTAACGCCGGCAAAGACCGAGGTAAGCGTTGGGCAGGCGGTCCATGTCGATGGGTTCGTTAATCATCGCGATGTCAATGAATGGGTATCGAGAGGAATGATCGTCGGCAAGACGGTCATGGGAATCAATAGGACTTGGTGGAACTGCCAACTCTCAGACGTCAGTTGGAATGTGCTGCAATTTGCGAGTTACGGCAACGACCGGGGCCTTAGTGGGGCGCCGGTTTTAAATGACGCGGGAGAAGTGGTCGGCGTTCATACCGGCTCTTGTAACAGCAACGACTTGAGCTTCTTCATTTCTATTTTTCAATTTCTGCGAACTCAATAGCCCACCCCCGACGATGAGAATCTACGTTTAGGAGTTATGTTTCGGGATGTTAGAGCTTTGAAATGTACTGAACAACATCCCGCACGCTCCAGCACCGTGGGCACGATAGGGTAACAGACCAGGAAAGAGGAGGAAGTGACCCGCTCTTGGCTTCAGCCCTAAAAACTAACGATACCCTGTGCTGTGGTTAGACGCCTACTGCCGAGAGCCGGGAAATGCGACAAATCATGGATTTAGCAGCCGGTCAATTTTCGGAGTCCAAATCAGGAGCGCACTGCCCGGGAGGCGATCCCTGCGCCCGTGAAGATGGCGCCGAAAGCAGAAGCCAGGAACCAAAGATTGATGTTGCAAGGACTGCGAGTGGGACTGCCGAGATCAGCGATCAGTCTCGTGTCCCGCCTCCATCTGTCTTGCATTTAATCTGCGTCCCTTCTCTACGGCAATTGGGATTGAGATCTTGCGGTAGAGGGGATGGATTGGTTGGGGTTGGTTGAGTTGTGGGAGGTCGTGTCACGGTCGGCGGATCAATCTGGGGATCTAGCTCGTCGGCAGATACGTTGCCTGCAACACAGGCGCTCACCAACATCCCAATAACGATCGCTCTAAATAGCATCACGGCAACCTCCGAAAACGTTCAAATCTGAAGTCTAATACGGAAAATGTTCGTCGTCGTCTGCATTTGTGAAGGGGACCGTGGAGCTAGCTCCAAGCCTGCGGAATTTTAACTGCTCGTTTGTCGCGGATAGCTCATATGCCTGTCCGTCGTCACGTTTATTTCGAATTCCTGGCGGGTGCAGGTTCTGGAGACATCGGTAAACTCGACTTGAATTCAATTTCCAGTTTACTTCGATCCTCTTGGATCACTTTGGCCAAGTCTCGGACGATCTCTGACTCACCGTCGTCTGGTTAGTAGGCCCCGGCTAGCAGTATCACTGCCGAATAAGGAAGAGCTTTCGATTGCTTTCTGCCGCATCTCCCTGCCGAACAGTGCACTGACTTCTTCAATGCAAAGTCCGGTCAGGTCGTTCTTACAGCCGCGCTCCTTGCGAGATCGAGTATCCTTTGCGTCAATGCTGATGGGCCTCTGAACCCCTGACATAGCCTTAACCACGCTTCGCGAGCGTCCGCGCCCGTTGACCAAAAGTGAAGGCAAAGCATGAACGTGAAAACGAGAGTCGATCGGCCTACCATCCTGGTAGCCCTCTTTGCGGCTTAAGCCGATTGCAGGACCAAAGCTCGACTCGGGCTTATGCGCGTGGTCACGGAAATCCGCAAAAGCGCGTCAGCATCCATACATGCAATCGTTGAATTGTTTCTTACAGCGGCTTATCTGTTGGTCGTTACCCGAATTGCCGTAACAGATAGTATAAGCGTTTCGGCAGGTGTTGGAGCAGCTATATTCCGCCTGCATCCAACGACTCTTTAGCCGCTGCGATACGGGCGCGTTTGGCACGGGTGAAAAATTAATAGTTTGTCGAGTTTCCGTATGTTCGAGCGCATAGCCCGGCAGCGATGAAAGAACAAGCACGGCGGCAATCGATAGCGTCTTGAAGATTGAAGAGGTAATCATCGTTCGATCCTCTTATCGGTTTGAGTTGCAATAAAAAAAATATCTAATTAAAGGGTTGCACCCGATGCGGCGCGTGTCAACTGCTACCTTTTCGGGGATCACGGTTAGGAACTCAGGTTAACGGGCCGAAATCCCTTGGCGCTTTGATTCGGCAGGAGCATCGAGATGGACACAATAATCGCGAAGGAGAGCCCGCGGGCTCGTTTGGCGCTTCTTTTTCCGAACTGGAGGATTATCGGGAGGCGCGGCGAATTTTAGATCCGATCGAGGAGATTTTGCTGCTGGTGACCTGCGCAAACACCACTCGACTTGCTGCGGGAGTTCTCCGATTTCCATCATGGCCTTCCGTGCGCACGCTGGCCGCGCGAACTTGGTCAGGCGCGTCGATCCCGCTCCGTTCAGACTCTGCTTCGAGATGGATATCTGGCCGGCACGAGTCTATCGCTATCGATGGAAGAACGTCGCGCCGCACCCGCGATCATCGCAAGGGCTCAAGGTCGTGCTCGCCCCCAGCGCCCACGCCAAGCTGACCTTGGCGCAGCTTTCGGTTCCCGATAAGACTAACGAAATCACCGCCATTCCTAAACTTATCGAGCAACTCGCCGAGCGTGGTCAGTTCGAAGGTGCGCCGGTCACTATCGAGGTCATCGAAAAGCGTTCCAAAGCGCAGGTCAAAATCGCGAGATGGACGCGTAATTTCACCGGCGGCCTTCAGACGGATAAATTAACCCGATCGCGCTCCATTTTGATGTTGGATGAGTCTGCCGAACCGATTCTGTAGCGCACCCGACCCGCGCGATAGCATTGTGGTTAGAAGGTCGAATATAGGGCTGCACCGGCCAATTCTGAAAAACGTGAAGAAAAGCTCTTGCTACCTACCTCGGAGTCGTCTGCACATCCGCGGAGCTTCATGCAAGCTAAGGCTTTCGAACATACGAGCCGCGTCTCCAAGGGGAAAGAACTGTTCGAGATCCACGATAGCTTCGAGGAAGCAGGTCCTATGAACGTATGATCATTAAAAACGACTCGGACATAAAGACTGCGAATGAATCATTTCACAATGAGGCGTACCCTTCTTTCGATAACGTCATCTCCGTTTCTTCTAAAATATACCGTCGCTTCATACATCCCAGGAGATCTTGTCTTTCCCCCACCACTAATTCTTATCTGGATTTGCACCGAGTTATCTGCACGGATTCGTCCTTCCACCGGTGAAACAGTGAGCCAAGCCGGGCTGGTATTAAGGGTGGTCCATTGCACGGCGCCACCACGCGCGATTAGCTGGACTGACGACACATTGGGTTCAAAAGGACCTCCTGCGGGGCCTTGGAAATTAATGACGTCGGAGCTGTTTGAGAAAAGCTGCCCAACGGGCTGTTCCGGAAATTTGCCGACCAACGGGTTCGTGAGCTGAGATGCCATCCCCTGTATAGACATTATTATTTGCTCGCCATAAGAGGAGCAGAATATGAGTAATCCGATTCCAACGAAAATTATTGCAAAGAAACGATACTTGCGCTTGTTTCCGGCTGAGACTGGCGATGCTGGTTTTGGCGGATTGACGAATATCTGAATCTGGCTTTCGTTCTTTTCGGCATTTCGGGAGGCCGCCGAACCCGGAGGCATGCCAGTGAGCTCCAAGGAGTTCAATTCAGTCGGAGGATGCTCTGAAGAAGGCTGAGCCTCGGATTCATTTTGGCTCGGCGGGGAAAGACTTAATTCCGGGGCGACAGCTGAGCGTGAGGGCGGCACTTCTATTGACTGCCCTAAAGGCATTTGCCGAATAGGCTGATCCAATTCGATCGGAGGCTGAGTCTTTTCATCCTGATGTTCATGCCCCTGAAATACAGACGAAGGGTAAACATCCACCGATACGCCGTTTCGTTCCCAGACGAGCCGTTTCGGCGGGAATCTGTCGGTCCGAGATGATACTTCGATGATGGTATCGGGGAGCAGATAATCGCAGATTTCTGGCCCGATTCGAAAGCGTGGCCTGGTGGCACCTTCACCTTCCGTGCGCCGAGCAATGAAATAGTGCGGTTGCTGGAGCCAAATCGTCCTGGTAGGCGTCGATGGACCCAGAAACTGGATGCGATAGGTGTTGAAGACGGAGATTTCGATCGACTGATCCGTAAAAGTCTCGTCGAACTCGAGCAGCGCGAACCCGCCCTCGGATTGTTCATCCGAAACAATTCGTCTTAATGCCATCTAACGACCTGCCAATTGCACAAATCCACTTTACAATGCTTCGGGTCGCGGTCACAAATGTCCCACCTTCCGTGAGCCAATTCGCTCCCTTCGCGTCGCTTTCTCTCAGAGAACGTAAAAATACAGCTTTGGCTCTCCGTCGCAGCGCGATCATCTGCGCTGCTGATCGGTGTCGAATCGACTAGTTCGACGATGTTGGTCCGCATCAGAGGATGGTGGTCCTCATCGTATGATGCATCATACTTTGAAGCAAATGAAGAGCCATCTTGTACGAATTCAACCTGCTTGGGAAGGGTTTAGCCCAGTTAGATTCATCTTCCCGGTTGCGGAAAGAGCAAGTTTCTGAGACCTTCTTCGCGTTCCTTCGGCAGGTTTTAGCTTTAGTCGCATAATCGATGCGCTTGGGCTTCTCGGCAAAGTCATCTCGTTGGCTTCTTTGTTCGGAATTCGGGTGCGATCATTTCCGGCGGCGCGTTCGCCGGTTTGCTGAGACCTGAAAAGGTTCTTGTCATGATGCCTTTTCGTCTTCTGGGCCTAATTTTCCTGATCTTGGTGGGTAGCGGGGTCGCCTCCAACGCGCTGGTCGGCACCGTGGACGACGCCGACAAGTTTCCCTACGTTGTCCGACTGGACCTCACCTTCAAAGACGGCAGCGGAGCCCTATGCTCGGGCGTCGTTCACGGACATGTCCTCAGTACCGCGGCCCATTGCCTTTACAAATGGGATGACGGTCCCAGCCACGGCTTCGTGTCGAGCATCAAGGTGTCCTATACCGACGTCACTGGCGCACATAGAACGGCGTATTCGAGGCGAGTGTACGTGCCGAAAGCCTATATCCAGGCGGACGAGGAGCAGCAGAGGAGCTATGCCGGCGCGCAATATGACATCGGTTATGCGGTACTCGACCGGGAGATACTGATCCGCGGTTACCTCCATTGGGGCCTTGAGCTGCTCCGCGGCATCCCGGACGGAAAGTCGGAATGCGCTGAGCCGGAATGCATGGACTGGAACCTGATTGGTGAACGCAAGGACGGCTTTCTTGCCAATGTCGCAAGGGAGATTGGCGACCTCAGCAAGGCGAAGTTGCTGCTTGTCGGATACGGCAACTTTACCTGCGCCGACTTCAGCAAGAGGGAAGAGAACTGCCAGCTCGACGGACGCCGCCGGTACGCCGTGTTGCCCCTGATACCAAATGCGGCCTCGCTCGAAGCGCCGTGGCTATGGTGTACCGGAAAGGACGCCGGCAACCTCAACCCCGTGCAGCACGGCGACAGCGGCGGCCCGGTATTCGTTCAGGCGCTCGACGGCCGGTGGCTGTATGTCGGCTATACATCGCGCGGAAACAGCAACGACGCCTGCGCGTCTTCGATGTTTAACGACATCAATTTATGGACCAAGGCGATATCTGCCATCGACACCGGGGCGGTGGCGCAATTACCTGAACCGGATCCCGACGAACTAAAAAGCTGGAACCAAAGCACATCGAGGCAGTTCCTCGACGAATGGATCGCTAACGAAAGCGCCCCGGCGGCTATCGCGTTGGGCGACATCCCGCTTCTGAATTCGCGCGAGCACAAGAGCTTCGATGACATCGCCAGAGAAAAGAAGGCATATTTTGACAAATGGCCGCAACGGTCAGTTTCCCTGTCCGATCCCTCGGACGTCTCCATCGACTGCGAAGGGGATTCGGTCACTATTTGCACAGTTAGGACGAAGCTAGACTGGACCGTCAGCAGCCCCGAACGGAACGCCCGGTCGACCGGGCAGTCGGAAGTCACCCTTAAACTTACGATGCCATACTTCTTTTCGAAATCACTCATTCTCTTGGACTTCACACCTGTCTTGGCGTCGGAAAACAGCAAGGTGCTGTCCAGGGAGGTAAAAGCTGTTCCGGGGCAAACTAGCGAGCAGCGCCAGACCGGTCGCATCAAGCAGAACGTTTCGGAAGGCTACGTCAACCTGCGTGCCGGTCCCGGACAGGACAGACAAGTGCTGGGCCGGATACCAGCCGGCTCGACGATCTTCACAACGTCGGGGAGATGCGTGCAGCCGGCCGACGGCGCTAGTCATTTTCTCTTTTGCCCGGCCGAGTGGAACGGCCAAAGTGGGTGGGTGTCGTCAAACGCCATCGAATAAGCGAGATAATTTCCGAAGTTGACGCCACGCGGTCGCCCACTACGTCTGGTCTGCGGAAGCATTGATGCAGAAAGTCCACTCGGCTCAGTCAAATCATCCGGATAACGCCTTGTCTATGCGGACGTTTGACGGGGCGCGGGTATGACTGACCTAGTCCGGTTTTCGGATCGTTCACTCGCGCTTGCGCAATCCCTCGTGCGCCTTTCTGAGCCGTTCCTCGAAACCGTTCATCCCTTGAGGTGACCTCGAAGATAGCGTGTCCGGCAACAGGTAATCGCATCTCCGGCTCCGCCCGGGAGGCGTACAGCATCTGCCGTCCAACTCAGTCATTCTCCGAAGTCCGGGATGAATTTTACTTTACTACGTGAAACACAGGTATTCTTGTATACTTTTTCAATTCTTCCAATAAGGTGACGACCGCTGGCTCACTTTTTGGTGGATACTGGCCATATGCGGTATGAGTGAAAACAGGGAATTACTTCGGACGACAAGTCTGAAGGGACTTGTGTCCGTACGCGTGGACCCGATAGGCGCGAATGGCGACTATGAGACCATAATCACTGAAATAAAAAAGCGTTGTGGTGCCGATGTTGCAACATTGTTCGCCGAACCGGCGATGCCGGCGAATCCGGACTCTGAAAATCCGGAAATAACTTGGTACACACCTCTGGATGGCCCTATGGCCGAGCTCGAATCGGTCGATGACGTCGCGCGGCGCCCGATCGAGACGTTGCTCAAGACCCGATTGCTCAAACTCCGGTCCATCCTTGATGATCCTGAACTGGGCCCGACGCTCACGTCATGGCTAAGCATTCCTTCAAGCCGCGATTTATTGGCGGTCGGTGGCAATCCGGTTTTGATAAATTGGGGATACCTGCCTCAAGATGCCGCCGAAAGCTCAGCTAAACTTGAGGCCCACGTCAAAGATACGATTGGGCGGTATCTTCCCGGTTTAATTCCGTCGTTCGCATCCGGCGATCCCAATAAAGATTCTGGGCAAACGCGCGAGCCGGAGCGACCAGATACATCGCTGGTCAACCAAAAAACTCACGAAGAAAGGTGGCCGTCCTTCAAGACTCCTCTAATTGCATCGCTTTTAGCGCTCGCCTTGCTCCTTGTTCTTATTTGGTCGGGCGTACTTAGTCGTCCGAACGAATTGAGTTTTGATTTCGATCGTGATCAGGAATTGAAATCGCTTCAGGATGGCAACCAAACCCTCGAAGAGAAGCTCAAGGAATTAGCAGAAGCTGAAAGAGTGGGCCAATGTCGCGTCCCCGAAGGTGCCCCTCCTCTGAACTCGCCACCCGGCGGACCGCAAGCGCCTGGTTCACCCAGAGGCGACTTAGTGCCTCCGCCTTCTGATCGCATCCAAATAGCTCCCCCAGCAGGAAATTCAACCGATAACCTTACGTTGAATGCACTGCTCGATAGTGCTGTTGTTATGGTGTTTAGCCAAGACGGCAGCGGCGTATCCTTTGGATCTGGATTTTTTATAAGCCAAACACAGATCGTCACCAATCGACACGTCATTGAACATATGAATCCAACCGAGATATGGCTAACCAATCGACCGCTCCACAATGCGCTTTCGGCGCACGTGATTGCACGAACCGACGGTCCGCCAATTTTCAATAGAATTGGAGTTTCCCAAGATTTCGCGGTGCTAGCAGTAGACCACCCTCCCGCACATCAGATTTTGAAATTGACGAACAGCCCGCAAAAAGGAATCGATGTCGAATCCGTTGGCTACCCTGGATTTATTATAGAATCCGATCCTGCGTATCAGCAATTAATGTCCGGCGATCATACGGTCGCCCCTGACAGTAACGTAGAAAGAGGCTTCATTACCAGCAAGCCTGACGATATGGCCGTAAAGACACTTGTCCACTCCGCACGGATTGCGCCCGGCAACAGTGGAGGACCTCTTGTCGATCTGTGTGGACGTGTCGTGGGGATAAATACGCTTGTAAATTCGCCTCACGACCCGTCCATTCCGACTCTAAGCAACTATTCGCAAGACGTCTCGGAATTGCAAACGTTTCTGACGCGAAATTCGATCCTGGCGACAATTGATAGCATTGATCAACGGTGCCCTCCGGCCATTAAGCCGTCGGCAGGGCAGGTGACATTGCCGCCATCCGCGCCGCGATTCCTCTCGCCCCTCAATTCGCATCACCCCGAGGTGATAAAGTGATTGCACCTACGCATCGTCAGTCTCGAGCGGGGGTTTGATCATGGGCTTTATTGTTACGACCGAGAATAGGGATTTTGAACCGCTTGGCGGTAGAATTCTTTATCCTTGGGAGATTTTGCGCGAGCGACTCTCTCGCGAGCTCGGTCCGGACTTCCGAATGCTTCTCGCGGAGCCTGTTACCGAACCTGGCTGGGGAAAGGTCGATTGGTACACAGAGGCAACTGATTTAGCACAGTGCGCCTCAGACATCGACATGGAAGCGCGCTTCCTGATGTTTGATCGATTGATCGACATGCGAATAAGCGTCAACGCTCTAGCGGACAGAATAGAGACGTCACAGCGCGGCGCTGATCCGGGATTTGCCCAAGCTCTTAGACGCGCCATGGCCGTCCCGGACGATGAGAAATTTGTTTGGTCGACGAATGGTCAACCAGTTTTGGTTTGCTGGGGGCAGTTGCACGTTGGAGAAGAACGAGACGAATCGACAATACTTCGCGATTGCCTTCTATCAAAGCGACCCTCTAGGCAGGAAAACTCATCGGCGCTCTCGGCTGCTCCTTCGACACGCGCTGCTGCCGCAACGCCATCTGTTTCAGGCATGCCGATTCAAAAGACCGAAACTTCTAACGGGCCGCAGAAAAGATGGACGTTCGCGGGGCAGCGCCTTCCCCTGACGGCAATCTTGTGGGCCGTCTGCGCCACAATAAGCGGCGCAATTTTTTGGCTTTTGCTTCAGGGTTGTTTGGTTAGTGGTCCATCGGGAGAGAACTGGCTTTCTAGGTATCTTCCTAATTCATGCCTGGCGTTTGCTGATCCATTGATCAGCGAACGAAAGAAAAAAGAAAGTTTGATCCGAAAAATTCAGAGCGCGAGGCAAAATATCGCCCAGAGTTTAGAGAACTGCTCCGCGCCTACAAAACCGCCCGATGCTTCTCCAACAGATCCTTCTATCCAGGACCGCTTAAAACGTGAACATGTCGAGCAGGAAGGCAAAGCTGAGGTTTCCCTGTCGTGGAATGGACCGGAAGACTTGGATCTTCATATTAAGTGCCTCGACCAAAATGCTGAAATCTATCATGGAGCTCTGAAAGCCTGCGGGGGTGAGTTGGATAAGGATATGAACTTCACGGGAGAACACAGCCTAACGCCCGTAGAACATATTTTTTGGAGAGATACTCCCCCTCCGGGACGTTATGAGATTCTCGTTTCAGCGAGGGGAACCAACGGAGCTTCGCCCCGCGACATTCCATTTACCGTTCGAGTTAGGCGCGATCAAAGTCTTCAAAACTACACGCTCATAATGCCTCAGAGCAAAGTCGATCAAAAGGTTGCAACCTTCACACAATGAAAACTGGGCACGATCAAGTCAGTTCCTTGGATGGTAAGGAACGAGTTTCTTAACTTTCCTCGAAAGGTGGACATGCAGTTAGATTCGAAGCTTGGCGAGCAATTGAAGCTCGCTCCACATAGCGGAATCCAATTCCTAAATTATGGATTTAATTTAGTTGCTACGCCGCGATTCAAGACCCGCGAGTTTTTTGGACGGAAGCTAGTGGAAAGGGCAAATGCGGCCGGCAAGTTTCCCATGAAGCTGCTTCCGGCATGGAACGAAGACGAGCCGGACGTTGATCCACCATTTCGGGCGGAAGCGGAGGATCACGAATACTCCATTTCAAGAGAAAAATCGTTGGAAACGTTTCTCAATCGGTGGATGCCCATTCCATATCTTTCTGTGCGATCTGGTTTAGATGAAATGAATCGAGAGATTTTTGATAAGGGCCCCATTAATTGGGCACGTATGCGAGTTAGTGTCGCGGAACCCAGTGAGGAAGTCACTCATCATGTCGTTTTGGCGTTTGATACCGAGATCCGAGACCATGAAGTCAACCGTTATACGGCTCCTACCCCAGAAAACGTGCGGAACGAGCAAGAGTTCTTCCTAGCGTCGAGGTTTGCAGATGTAGACAAATTTGTGTCGACGCTGGGCCCTGGAGCGGATCTGGCAAAGGGAGGAACATCCTGGGTCGATCGCTGGTTATTCGAAATTTTTGTTGCGTCGCGCGAAAAGCAGCTCAATCGGCGCGTGTCCGATGACGAAAAGGCGACTGTTGAACATATTGCTCGTTATATAACTCTTCTTCAGTTTTTGTCGGAGACGATTGCATTTCCGCGTATCCGATTGATCGACACGTATTCTGACGTTCGTCGTATCCGGCCAGTCACGGTTGACCTTGTGCTCGACGTTGGAAACTCACGAACATGTGGTGTGCTACTCGAATCTTACCCGAACGAGGCCCAGGCGCAATTTGCCAACACTTTGGTACTTGGCTTGCGAGATTTGGGCGCCCCTCATCGAATTTACCAAGAGCCATTTGAAAGCCATGTTGAGCTTTCGCAGGCAAATTTCGGATCGATCCGCCTGTCGCGCGAGGTCAGCCCTTACGGTGCGTTCTTTTGGCCCAGCCCCGTCCGCGTCGGGCCGGAAGCGGCACGATTTCGAACCCAGGCGGACGGCGGTGAGGCAACGAGTGGCATGTCTAGCCCAAAGCGATATTTGTGCGACACCGCCGCTGTCAACCAGCCTTGGCGTTTTCAATCAGAAGACTATGATGGCCAGCAAAATCCGCCCCCTATCGACGCCAGAATTCGGTTGAACGTCAATCGCCGAGGCGACGTCAATCGGCAAGCGGCCGTGGAGCCGAAGCTTTATAGCTCGCTGAATGCCTCATCCGGTGGTGCCGATGGAACGACGATTGGTATAGGGCTGAATTATTCGAAGTCTTCAATGTTTACGTTTATGTTGACGGAAATCATTGCCCAGACCATGTCAATGATCAACAATCCACAGGTGCGTAAAAGCCGGAGAGACAGTGACGCTCCTAGGGAGCTGAGACACATTTTCCTTTCATTGCCGACAGCCATGCCGATCCAGGAGCAGCGTATCATGCGCAGTCGTGCGGCGGCTGCAGTCAAGCTTTTTTGGGATTTGATGAAGTGGACCGATTATCCCCCCAAAAATCTGCTTGTGCCAGAGGTGCGTGTCGCATGGGACGAGGCAACATGCACGCAAATGGTTTATCTTTATAGCGAGATCGTTGACAAGTTCGGTGGCAAAGCCAAGGCCCTATTTGATCTATTAGGTCGTCTACGACCGTTTTCTGATCCGGAAAATCCGCTGAGATCCGCACCGGCAACGGATAGCGGACGCTCGTTACGCATTGCCAGCGTCGACGTGGGCGGGGGCACTACTGATCTTATGGTAACAACCTATCATCTAGAAGGTGATCATGCGCTGCTGCCTATACAGAATTTTCGAGAAGGCTTTCGAATAGCCGGGGACGACGTCCTCCGAGAGGTGATCCAGCTCTTGGTTTTACCACCGATTGAAAAACAGCTTCGCTTATCAGGAATTGCGTCGCCCCGTGAATTTCTCAATGCGCGGTTCGGTGTGAACCTGGCCAACATGAAAATTCAAGAGCAGCATTTAAGGCGCGAATTTGTTCTTACGGTCCTGCAACCAGCAGCGCTTGCGATTTTAGGGGCAGTGGAGCGCCAAACAAGATTTGATGAGACCAGGGAGGTTCATACCTTACGTGAACTGCTGGGTGGGACCCTTACCGGGGCAAACATCATACCCGACCGTGTGAGAAACTACGTAGAAGAAGAAGCTCGCAAATGGGGGGCGAAAGACTTTTCTCTTGAATCTTGCCCCATCCCAATAGATGCCTCGAGAGTTCGTAACGCTGTGAGCTCTGTGCTTGGGGGAGTCTTTGACAACATTTCGGAGGCGATCAATAATCTCGATTGTGATGTCGTGCTGTTATCGGGCAGGCCAACGAGGTTGCAGGCGACAATTGATCTATTCATTAACAAGCTTGCCGTTACTCCGGATCGCGTTGTTCCCTTGTCGCGCTATCAAGTTGGCCGGTGGTACCCGTTTGCCAGCGGAGCAAGTCTTCGCATTGAAGATCCAAAAACAGCCACGGTGGTTGGCTGTTTGCTGTGCGTAATGGTCGGTAGACAAATTGAGAACTTTACCATTAACGTTGAGCGTTTTTCGATGAGATCGACGGCCAAATATATCGGTGTCCTCGACCTGGGCGGAAAGCTGGATAATTCCAACGTCTTATTTTCCTGGGATGACGATCCGAAAGCATCTGCGGAACAAGAAGCTAAGTTGCAATACCGTACGACATTGCGACTCGGCTACCGCCAGTTGCCGATCGAGCGATGGACCGCGACGCCGCTTTACCGACTTAAGTTTTCTGCTTCAAGTGAGCGCGTGGCGTTGCCGTTAACAGTCACCATGAAACGGGTGCTGCCGACCGATGCCGTAGAATTAGCTAGTAAAACTCTTTCAATTGCGGAGCTGGTACAGAGACAAGCGCAAATTGAGGCAGGCAAAGAAGAATTGACTATTACCGAAGTTTCCGATCGAGACGGGGGAGGCGGCGGCATGAAACGTATGCTGAGTTTGACTCTCGACACACTGCCGTCCAATGACGGTTATTGGCTTGATACTGGTATTCTAACCGTCGGGTAATATCTTAAAATGCTTACAACAGATCTGTCTGTTCCTAATAATGCCCTGGTCAGCGACCAAATCGCTAACGATTGCGAGCATTTCATCGGTGCCGCAAAAGAGGCACTCGATTGGATTAACGATCCAAGGAATGGCGAGCGTATACACCCGGATAAACAGGTATTGGAGCAGGATCTTCGCCGCGCTGCTTTTCAGGCACGGAAGCTAGAGAAAACCGTTCGACGGCCAATGTGTGTTGGCGTCTTTGGACCAAGCCAAGCGGGTAAGTCGTATTTAGTCTCAGTTTTGGCTCGAAAGGACTCTAACTCTGTCTTGACCGCCGTATTTGATGATCCTGCCGGTCCCGTAGACTTTATTTCTAAAATTAATCCAAGCGGTGACAAAGAGGCGACCGGCCTTGTCACGCGCTTTACAATGCGTTCGATAAAAACGCCGCCGGGCTTTCCTGTTGTCTTGAGATTGCTGAATCAAACTGACATGGTGAAGATCCTAGTTAACTCATATGCTAACGACGGAGATATCGATGCTGAGACGGCGCCTAACCCCGAGGAAATAATAGCGCACATCAAGACGTTCGAATCAGCCGCCCGCAAGGACGGCTATAACGATGTTTTGCGCGAGGAAGACATTTGGGATCTGCAAGATTATATTCAACAGAAGTACAAGCGTATAAATTCGTATTTCGCTCCGTTTTGGGATCAGTTTGCCTTTCTCGCTCCGCGTCTAACTTTGTCGAAACGCGCGGAGCTGTTCTCGGCGTTGTGGGGCATGCACGAGCCCTTGACGTCGCTCTACGCGAAAACCGTCGAGGGGATCTCGCGGTTAGGTTTTGCGGACGATGCGTTTTGTCAGGTTGAAGCTTTGATCCCCTCTGCAAATAGTATCTTGAACGTCGACACGTTGAATTCAATTGGGGCAGACGACACGTCGTTGCTCCAACTTATGTCGTCAAACGGCGTGACGGCTCAATTACCAAGGTCAGTCGTTGCTGCAATCACTGCGGAATTGTGCATCGTCGTCGCGGAAAAGCCAAAGGACTTTTTCGATCACACCGACATTCTCGATTTTCCCGGATATCGCAGTCGCAAGAAGGATCACCTTTCAAAAGCCTTCGCCTTAGCCCGCGAATACCAACAGAAAGAAATGCTGCTACGCGGTAAGGTGGATTATTTGTTTCAGCGTTACACTGCCGATCAAGAGCTTACAAGCATCCTATTGTGTGTGCCAGATTCTACCCTTGAAGTTAAAACCCTGCCGGCCGTGATCGAGGAGTGGGTCGGCCTGACACATGGAGCTTCACCTGAAAGCCGCATCAGGCGCCCAAATTTGCTCTTCTTTTGCCTAACGAAGTTCGACCGCCACTTCGCGGAAACCGCAGGAGATACCGCTGATTTAGGTGGCCGGTTTTCGCGGCGCATGGAATCATCTTTATTGAAGGATTTTGGCGGTGGGGGGAATACCTGGCCTATGGTATGGACCCCTGGTCATCCCTTCAACAACTGTTTTTGGATCAGAAATCCAAACTTTAAGTCCGAGGGCATCATTGAATACGAGAATTGGAACGAGTTACGCATACTACCAATCAAGATTGATTATATCGCCCGTTTAAAGCAGGGACATAACAGCCAGATCGAAATAAAGGAGCATTTTTCCGATCCTGCTCGCGCCTGGGACGAGGTGATGAAACTTAACGACGGTGGCGTCGGCTATCTTATCGAAAGCCTTGCTGCGGTTTGTCTTCCGGGGATTAAGGAGGCACAAGTAGTCGCTCGTCTAGAAGAAGTGCGCAAGAAGATAGCAGATAAATTGGCGCGTTATTATATATCAACAGATATGGCGCAAAGGCTACGTGAGCGACAAGCGGTGTGTGCTGAGATTTTGAAAGATATCGAGTTGTGCTTCGATCAAGATTGTTTTGGCTCTTTGATTTCCGAGCTGTGCATTGATCGAGTAGATTTGAGCGACGAACTTTATGTCGCCCGAACTACAGCTTTTGATGGCAAGCTTGAGCCTTCGACTTCCTCATATCCGCTGAAGATAATGAAAAAGGGCTCGATCACGGGAGCCATTTCTGGCGATGACGGCGGCGGCGCACCATCGCCAGCGAAATCAGAAAACTCTCGCCTCGCTGCGACAGCGATACAAGCCTGGGCCACCAACATGACGAAGCGAGCGGAAAGCGCCTCCTTCGCACGCTCGGTCGGCGTACAAGCCGCAACATTGCGCGAGATCGCGGTCGAAATTTCGGCGGCCGCGCGACGCAAGAAACTTGGGGATGTCATCACTCAACGACTCGATCTACTGACGCACATCGAAAAGACCGACACTGTTATAGCAAAGGCGACCGTTGTTGCAGAGACGATCCTAAATAGATTTGTTGCGACAATGGGATATGATGACATTCCGATCGACAAGCGACCATTAATTGGCAAGGGTGAGACACGTCGACCGATATTTGCTCCGCGCGTTGTCGTTCACGATGCTAAAAATATCGGCCAAGAGCCTGAGGCGTTTGGTTTCAGTTTTGCCGTGGATTGGTGCGCAGCCCTTAATACCACTGTCGTTGAAAATGCGTCGACACAGGACGGCCTGATGCAGGATCCGATACAAAACGAGCGGCTAGGCCTCATCATAAACTCACTCCAGGCTCGTCAATGACGAATAGCGGAAAAACTAAAAGATGTAGAAATTGACGGCCCACGAGGCGTTTTCGACCTAGTTCTTCATCTCAACGAACTACAGACCGTCAATGAGTGCGCACCATGAAATTAATTTTAGCATTCCTTCTGTTGCTGACAGCTTGTTTTAAGCTCTTCTCTGAACCAATGGCCTTCGCAGTGAGCTGCACCCGGTTCGGTTGACAGCCGCTTAAGCTAATCTGGCCTGCCGCTCGAACTCCACAGGGCTCAAATAACCGATGGTCGAGTGCCGGCGTTTCGGATTGTAGAAGCGCTCAATATAATCGAAGACGTCGGCCTTGGCATCGTTCCTCGTTCGATACATTTTGCGCGCAGTCCGCTCGGTCTTCAATGACGAGAAGAAGCTCTCCATCGCCGCGTTGTCCCAGACGTTGCCTGACCGGCTCATCGAGCAGACCACGCCGTGATCGGCCATCAACCGCTGGAACTGCTCGCTGGTGTACTGGCTGCCACGGTCGGAGTGATGCAGCAGCGCATCCGGTTTGCCGCGTCGCCAGATCGCCATCACCAGGGCATCGGTGACGAGCTGTGCCGTCATCGCTGCGTTCATCGACCAGCCAACCACACGACGGGAGAACAGATCGACGACGGCGGCCACATAGAGCCAGCCCTCCGCTGTCCACACATAGGTGAAATCAGCGATCCATTTGCGGTTGGGAGCGGGCGCTTCGAAGCTGCGATCGAGCACGTTGGGAGCGACGGCGGCGACCTGCCGCTCCCCCAGATCGGGCGGCAGTCGACGCCGTCGCGGGCGCGCTTTAAGGGCCTGCAGCCGCATCAATCGTTCGATCCGGTGCAGCCCGCACGATACCCCTTCGGCGAGCAGGTCGTGCCACACCCGCCTGGCGCCATAGGTCCGGTCGCTCGCCAGGAAACTTGCACGAACCTTCGCGCCAAGCTCTTCTTCGCTCCGGCTGCGCCGACTGCGCGGTCGTGTCAGCCAGGCATAGAACCCACCCCGCGAGACACCGAGCGCCTCGCACAACCATTCCGCCGGCCAGATCCCCCGGTGCTTCGCCACAAAACCGAACTTCACGTCGATTCCTTCGCGAAGTAGGCCGCGGCTTTTTTTAGGATGTCCCGTTCGGCCTTCAGCCTGAGCACCTCGCGCTTGAGCTGCGCAATCTCCAACTGCTCCGGCTTCATCTGACCCTGGCCGGGAAACGCGTGCTCCGGATCATCCGAAAGCTGCTTCACCCAATTGCGCAATTGCGTCGGATGAACACCAAGGTCTTTCGACGCCTGTGCATACGACACGCCCCGCTGCTTGATCAGCCGAACAGCCTCAAGCTTGAACTCTCGCGTAAACTGCCTTCTCTCCATGACGCACCTCCTGTTCCATAAAACACCAAACTCGGTGTCTTCGGAACCGGGTGCAGCTCACAGCAACCGACCACGATTATCACAACTGCGTTAATACGAGTCTGAGTGAAATAAGCGCGGAAGCGAGAGCGGCTGCCTGTAGTAAGGCCATTGCTGATCCCCAGACGAATGATCGAACTTTGTCCGAAGCCTACTCTAACCGTGCATCAATGCGGCTCGACGGCGGCGTCCACGCAAGTATCGACGAAATCATTGCTGATTTAGACCATGCTCTCCGACTGAACCCAACTCTTATGCAAGCCCGCTACAACCGGGGCAAAGCTTATTACAGGAAAGGCGATTATAATCGTGCGTTGGCCGACCTCAACGTTGCCGTCGGCCTCGACCCGGGGTTCGCGGAAACTCACAAAATGCTTAGTATTGTTCATCGAGATCTCGGTAAGATTGACACCGCAATGGACGACATCACAGTCTCGATGCGCCTTAATCCAAACGATGCAGAAACACTAGCTATACGAGGCCATCTCTACAGCAGATTCAAGCAACAACAAGACCTCGCAATCGCGGATCTCACTGCGGCGATCCGTATTGCTCCCAATTATGAGATTGCTCATCTTACCTTAGCTAACGCGTATTTTTTGAAATCGGATTATGTGCACGCGATCAGCGAATACGACGCAACCATCAGACTAAATCCGAATGAATTGAACGCGCTTGAATACCGCGATGCCTGCTACTCCATGGACCTGAACCCTCGCGATCCGCATACGCTCAACCAGCGAGGGCTCATTTATTTAGAACTAAACGATCTGGATCGTGCTCTTGCGGATCTGAACGAGGCGATTAGGCTTAAGTCCGACTACGCTATGGCTTACAAAAACCGCTCCAAAGTATATGCAGCGAGGGGCGACAGGGCGCGAGCGGATGCCGATCTTGCCGAAGCGATCAGGCTAGATCCTGAGATAAGCCGTCTTTAGATCCGAACGTGATTGCCGTTTCGCAGGGGCTGCGCGCGGCGCAGCTTGGCTTGGAAGGTTTGCGCAGCACGGACGATTCTGCGTAAGCACCCGCCCAAGGCCGCGGATCCGGCGTGTTGACCGCAAACGGTGCTTTGTGTGGACGACGTGTTTTCCAAGATTGACGCCCGGCTTGCGGGATGGCCTCGTTGCGTTTTAGGAGCGAGGGGGCATGCGGATCGAAGACCAGCTTCGCGATCGGCTGAAGAAGGTGGAGGCGTTGTATTTCGGCGCGGCTACCGCGGGAGAGCGCGACGCTGCCGAAGCCGCAGCAGAGCGGCTGAAGGCCAAGCTTGAGGAGGTCAGTCGTCGCGATCCGCCCATCGAGATGAAGTTCAGCTTACCGGACGAATGGTCGGTCCGGCTGTTCATCGCCTTGTGCCGACGTTATGGTATTCGTCCATTCCGATATCCGCGGCAGCGCGCGACGACGATCATGGTCAGAGCGCCGCGACGCTTTTTCGATACCGTGGTGTGGCGGCAATTTTCTGACGTGCACACGGACCTCTGGCTATATTTCGAGCAGACTACAGAACGGCTGATCCGGGAGGCCATCCATGCCGATACTGCTGACGCCGAGACGACGGTCGAACCAGCCAGCCTTCGGTGACGCCCTCGCTCACCAGCTCTACAATTTCATGGCAAAAACTAACGCAGCCCGTCGGATGACTGTTCTATCCCGGCGTCATGTTGATCAGGCCGCTTGAGCTGTAACGGGCGCCGCGCACTTCCATTGCCAAGGCAGCAGCTCGTGAAGCTGGCTTTTCGGAATGCCCGCGATGCGGGCGAGCACATCGGCGAGCCAGGCTTGTGGATCGATATCATTGAGCTTGGCCGTCATGATCAGCGTTGCCATGGCCGCGGCCCGGTCGGCCCCGCGTTCCGAACCGGCGAAGAGCCAAGATTTGCGGCCCAGGGCAAAGCCGCGTAGCGCGCGCTCGGCCGCATTGTTGGTGAGGCAGATCCTGCCGTCGTCGATGAACCGCGCAAACCGGTGCCAACGTTTGAGCATGTAGTCGATCGGTTCGGCGACCGAGGCCGCCCTCGACAAGCGGGCCCGCTCCTCACGCAACCAGGCTTCCAGAGCCGTCAAATGAGGAGCGCTTTGTTCATGCCGCACCCGCAACCGCTCTTCGACGCTTAGACCATTGATGCCACGCTCGATATCGAACAGCACGTCGATGCGCCTGACCGCCTCCAGCGCGATAGGCGATATCGCCGCCGCGTTCTTGCCGCGCCGGGCATTGGCGGCAATATCCGCCAGCTCAAAGAACTGCCGCCTTGCGTGCGCCCAACACAGCGCCGACGTAATCGGCCCGGGCAAACGGGAGGACTGATAAAGCTCGTTGTAGCCGCCGTAGGCGTCCGCCTGCAGAATGCCGGCGAAGTCCCGCAGATGCCGGACCGGATGTTCGTGCCGTCGGTCCCGCGAGGCGTAATACAGCGCCGCCGGTGGTGCCCGTCCCTCAAACGGCCGGTCGTCTCGGACATAGGCCCAGATGTGCCCTTTGATGGTCTTGCCCTTCGCCAGGATTGGCACCGTGGTGTCGTCGCCATGCAACCGTCCGGCCGCCAGAACGTGTGCCTCGATCAGCGCATGCAGCGGCTGCAGCGCCGCCGTGCAGGCACCCACCTGGTCGGCCAGCGTCGATACGCTGAGGTCAATGCCTTCGCGGCGGTATCGCTCGCTCTGCCGGTTCAGCGGCTGGTGCTGGCCGAACTTCTCGAACAGGATCATCGCCAGCAGATTCGGTCCGGCGAAGCCACGCGGCGTCACATGGAACGGCGCCGGCGGCTGCGCGATCGTTTCACACCGTCGGCACGAGAACTTCTCGCGTACCGTCTGGATCACCTTCCAGGATCTGGGAATGACCTCCAGCGTTTCGGTAACATCCTCGCCAAGCTTCGACAGCCGATCAGATCCGCAGCACGGACAGCTCTCGGGCGCGGCAATCACCACGCGCTCACGCGGTAGATGATCGGGGAACGGTTTGCGCGAAGGCCGCTTGCGCTGGAACGATTTGACTGTCTGTGTCTGGGACGCTGCATTCTCGGCCGCCAGTTCGTCCTCGGTCGCTGCCGCCTCCAGATCTTCGAGCTGAAGCTCCATCTGATCCAACAGCCGCGCCGTGCGCTCCGAGCGCGTCCCGTAGAGCTCACGCCGCAGTTTCTCGATCGCCAGCTTGAGATGGGCGATCAGAGCTTCCGTGTTCGAGTTGACAGCCTGGGCGCGGGCCGCAACCGCCTCGGCTTCCAGACGCCCAGCGCGCTCCTCAAGGATCATCGCGTGAGCGGCGGCGAGATCGGATGGAAGCGATTCAGCAGCGTCTTTCATCAGACGATGGAATCACATCCGCCGTGATCCGCAAGACAAAAGTCAGCCCACCGATGTCGGACGCCAGGTTTCCTGAGGATTGCGCCAGTCAATTCCAGACAGCAGATAGCCAAGCTGTGCCGGTGAGATCGTGATCGCCCCGTCGGCTGGGCTCGCCCACAAAAATCGTCCGCGCTCCAGCCGCTTGGTGAACAAGCAAGCCCCCTGACCGTCGTGCCAGATCACTTTCAATAGATTGCCGCTGCGGCCGCGGAAGCAGAACAGGTGCCCGCTCAGAGGATCGCGCCGCAATACCTCCTGCACCTGCAGCGACAGGCTCGCAAAGCCCTTCCTCATGTCCGTGTGCCCTGTCGCCAGCCATACCCGAACATTGCTCGGCACCGGAATCATGGCCGCTCCAGTAACGCCAGAACCCGTCCCAGCACGGCTGCATCGACGCCACTATCTACGATCACCCGATGTCCGCGCATGAGCACGATCTCGATCCGCCCCGACACCGCCGGCTGTTCCGGCGGTAACGGCAAACTACCGCGGGAACTGTCGTCGCCAAGCAGTACCGGTGCAAATGTCGTCTCGCTGTCCGCTTCCTCAAGGCGACCATCTCGGGCCAGCCGGCGCCACGTAAATAGCTGGCTCGCAGACAGTCCGTTCCGCCGTGCTGTCGCCGACACCTGCCGCGGCGCGGCGTAACTCTCCGCCACGATCCGTTGCTTCTCATCCAGCGTCCAACGGCGCCGCGCACCCGACGAAATCACGTCGAGCCGAGCTACCTTCGACATAGG
>Ga0206824_10099_pt1 | contig 29947 bp, 27 predicted proteins | sample Alteio_BWOrgCont_82_FD_152874 | JGI IMG/M metagenome (GOLD analysis project Ga0206824, IMG submission 152874) | Enriched cells from forest soil in Barre Woods Harvard Forest LTER site, Petersham, Massachusetts, United States -... | ecosystem: Environmental > Terrestrial > Soil > Temperate forest >...
CGACTCGTACTCAGTTGGAAACCAGCAAGCTCGATTTGATTGTGGCCGGAAACCGTGACTCGGTTCTGATGATCGAAGGGTTCGGTCATCAACTGCCCGAAGATCAGATGGCCGACGCAATCATGTTTGCACATCGCGGCGTGGCTGAACTGTGTCAGATGCAGGAAGACTTTATCAAGCAAGTCGGTCGCGAACGTTTCGCCGCACCCGTACCAGCCGTCAATCCGTTCGACGCGATTCTGCGGGAAAAAGCCTACGGTCGCATGGAAGAAGCGAAGGTTGCCGGAGTCAAGGCAGATCGCCGCGATGCTCGAAGCGAACTGAAGGCCGCGCTGGTCGCGGAGTTGTTCCCGGCTGATGCTGTGACGACTGCGGAAGGCTGGACGCGCGACCAGTTCTCTGCTGCTTTCTCCGCTTTGGAATCACGAGTCGTCCGCGACCTGATCCTGAACAAGAAGATGCGGTTGGATGGTCGCAAGCCGGAAGACCTGCGGGCCGTTTCCTGCGAAGTCGGGGTCCTGCCCCGAGTTCACGGATCCGCCCTGTTCACGCGTGGCGAAACGCAATCGCTTGCCACGATCACCTTGGGAACCGCTCGCGATACTCAACGGGTCGATGGCCTGTTCGACGAGTACCAGAAGCGGTTCATGCTCGATTACAACTTTCCACCTTACTCGGTCGGTGAATGCCGCCCGATTCGTGGTCCAGGACGTCGCGAGATCGGTCACGGGGCGCTGGCGGAGCGATCCGTTCAGTCGGTCATCCCGGCAGAAGAAAAGTTCCCATACACGATCCGTGTCATTTCAGACATCATGGAATCGAATGGCAGCAGTTCGATGGCCAGCGTTTGCAGTGCCACTCTGTCACTGATGGACGCGGGCGTCCCGATCACCCAGCCCGTGGCGGGAATTTCGATTGGGCTGGTCAAAGAGCAGGATCGGTTCGAACTGCTGACCGACATCATGGGGGACGAAGATCATTTCGGCGACATGGACTTCAAGGTCGCGGGAACGCAAAAGGGTGTGACCGGCATTCAACTCGATCTGAAGATTGCCGGAATCAACGAAGAGATCATCCGGAAGACCCTGGAACAGGCTCGTAAGGCCCGCATCGAACTTCTGAAGACAATGCTGACCGGGATTCGTCGGCCACGCACCGAGATTTCCGTCAATGCGCCGCGTCTGCTCCGCACCAAGATCGACCCTGCCAAGATTGGTCTGTTGATCGGCCCCGGCGGCAAGACAATTCGTGCGATTCAGGAAGAAACCGGAGCCACGATCGATATCGCCGATGACGGCACCGTCATGATTTCGTGCGACAAGAGCGAAGGAGCCGAAGACGCCCTGGCTCGCGTCGAAGCGATGACCGAAGAAATCAAGGTCGGTCGGGTGTACAACGGCACCGTCAGTTCGATCAAGGACTTCGGAGCGTTCATCGAAATCGCTCCCGGTAAGGACGGCCTGTGTCACGTCAGCGAACTGGATACTGGATTCGTCAAGAACGTTTCCGATATTTGCAAGGTCGGCGACAAGATCCAGGTCAAGGTGATCGCGATCGATGAACAGAATCGCGTGAAACTGTCCCGCAAGGCAGTGCTTGGTCAACAGGATGCCCCTGCCGACGAACCGATCGACGAGTAGTCGTCACCAGGCGTCGGCGTCCACAGCCAATGCCTGCGGTTAATCGTCTGCTCGAAAAGTCAGCCCGGCATCCATGATGTCGGGCTGTTTTTGCAATGATCGCCAGTGGATGCCAGGAAGATCATGGTGAACGACACGACAACCGAAGTCAGCAATCTGACCCGTGATCATCAGCGGCTGCGCACTCAGTACGCGGAAATCGCAACTCTGGCGGGGGGACTGGCTCATGAGATTCGTAATCCACTCTCCACAATCGGCCTGAACCTCGATCTACTGATGGAAGACGTGTCGCACTCTGAATCGCCGCGAGATCGCCGCATACTGCAGAAGCTGAACGTTGTGAAACGACAGTGCGTGCAGCTCGATCGAATCCTGGATGATTTTCTTCACTTTGCCCGCGTGGGCGCACTGGCTCTGCAGCAGACGGATCTGAATCGAACCGTCGAGGAATTCATTGAATTCTATGGTCCCAAGGCTGCGGAGCAGGGGATCGATATCAGCCCGCATCTAACGGCAAATCTGCCCCCCGTGAAACTCGATGTCAATCTGTGGCGCCAGGTGCTGATGAATCTTTCCAAGAACGCGCAACAGGCAATGCCCAACGGCGGCATCCTGGAACTGCAGACCTATCAACAGAATGACCACGTCCTGCTCGACATCATCGACAACGGCCAGGGGATGAGTCCCGAGACGCAGTCCCGAATGTTCGATACGTTCTATTCCACAAAGCGAGACGGCAGCGGCCTGGGCCTGCCCACGGTCCGCAAGATCGTGGAATCGCACGGCGGGACGATTTCGTGCCAAAGCGAAGTCGGACGCGGAACCCGGTTCAGCATCGCCTTGCCGGTCTCGATCACCGAACCGAATCCAGCCGATGTCCCTCGCGAACAGTTCAGCGCGACGGTTTCTTGACCACCTGGGGACGATTGGTTTTCCAATCCGTGTGAAGTCCCCTGTCGATGGTCACGCACCCGGACCAGTGCATTGTCACATCCAGAAGCGCGGGTTGAGTGGCTGGGGCTGGACGAGCGTAGCAAAGGAAGCCCCGGGGTTTCGGCAAAGCCTCCAATCCGGGCCAACGCGAGTCAGTTTTTAAATCCGGGAGGGCGAAGCTCCCGCTGAGCCGCGATGAATATTGCGAATTCCTCTCTATTTGCGGCTCGGCTGGAGCCTCGCCCTCCCTTCAATCTTCCTCCCGTTTAATAAACGGACCCGCCCTGCCCGGGCTACCCCGCTTGTAGCCGTGACAAAGTACCGGCCAATTATCATCGGTCTATTCGTTCACCCTCTCCGGCTGCGGATTCTTTCATTTTCTTCTTGACTCATTTTTGCATTGCGGTAAGCTTAGTCCGCTAAGCGTACCTTTCTAAGCAGCAATTCTGTGTAAGGTCTTCTGAATGTCGAAAGACGTCACACCGACTCAGCGTGAGTTTGAAATCCTGAAGGTTCTGTGGGAGCGGGGTGAGGCGCCTGTGCGCGATGTCTACGAAGAATTGCGCCAGCATTTGCCCATCGTGCAAAACACAGTGCAGGCTTTCCTGCGGACCATGGAAGAAAAGGGGCTGGTCCGGCATCGCCTGGAAGGGCGCACATTTATCTATCAACCTGTCCAGGCCAGGCAGCAGACGATTCAGCAATTGGCCGGGCAATTGCTTCAGCGGGCGTTTGATGGATCGATCAATCAACTGGTTCAAAACGTCCTGGAACTACGAACACCGACCCGCGAAGAACTGGACAGCCTGGAGGCGTTGATTGCTCAGGCGAAAGCGAAACGAGGCAACACGAAAGATCCCCGGAGTAAAAAGCCATGAACGATCTTCCGAAGTATGTCGCAGACTACGGACCATTGCTGGTCATCGGAACAACGGTCCTTCTGGGACTCGGTTGCGCAGCGATCCGGTGCTCGTCGTCGCCCATCCACAGACAACGTCTGGGTGAGCTGACTCTTGGAGCCGTCCTGGTCTGGATGCTGCTGGCGACTCTTCCGCTTCCCCGGCTGATGCCATACTCAGCCTGGCGGTTCAATCACAGCACGCTGACGAACGACGAATCAGTGATGGCGACAACCCGCGGATTTGCTTCTACGGAAGAGACCTTCGAATTACTCCATGATCGCGATGGTTCCGTGATCGATCCGGCGACGACGCAGCCGTCTGTTGTCATTTCCAGAACAGAGAACAGCGGCGAATCCATCATCGAACCAGTCGAACCTTCTGACGATGTCCCGTCTTCTGCGATGAGTGTTCCTGCCGCTGAGACGGTAAAACACGATTGCATGACACCATTTATTCTATTTCAGTGGAATTCGGCGACGTTCGTCGCGGTGCTGTACGGAGTGGGCACGTTCGTTTGCGCGACGTGGCTGGCGATCGGTCATCTACTTCTGTTGTGGGTTCGCTGTCGCGGCCAGGTGGCCGAGCCCTGGTTGCACGAATTGTTTCAATCTCTGTCGAACGATGCGGGCGTATCGCGCGTTCGATTGCTTGTCAGTTCCCGCTGCAGTCGTGCCATTTCGTGGGGAGCGATCTGGCCCGTCATTGTGTTGCCGGCCGCGATGTGCCAGCAGAAGAACGAAGCCCAGTTACGGATGATCCTGCTGCACGAACTGGGGCATACGGCCCAGGGGGATGCCTGGGGAAATCTGTTACTGACGCTGGCGTTTCCACTGCTGTACGTACAGCCGCTCTATTGGTGGCTGCGGTCACAAGTCCGATTGGCGGCCGAACTAGTCGCGGACGACTACGCCGCACGACAACTCGGCAAGGAGATGTACGCTTTGGAGCTGATCGCATTGGCCCGACAGGCCAGTCGCGTCGGGGCGCTCTGGGGTGTAACGGGTGTCGTTTCTTCCCCCTCACAGTTTTACAGGAGAATGCAGATGTTGCTCGTTCGAGAAACCCCTCTGGCGCTCCGGCCGTCCCGTACATGGCGGTGGATGTCCCTGTGCGGCACAGGTCTGGCGATCGCCCTTGCCACTGCCTTGTTTGGCACACAACCTGTTGATGGTCAACAGTCCGCCGCAGAGATTCCGACCGAAGTCATTGACAGCGCCGCACCGCAAGCAGCCAAGATCGGTTTCAGCGATGATCCGAAGGTGACGCCCGATAAACCTGCCACAGAAGATTTGATCAGGACGGCTGTCCCGGAAGAAGCTTCATCAATCCCGCCAGCGATCACCATTGCAGAGGAACCAACGAATCCGCCGCCACCAGCCGATCCATTCCTGGCGCAGTTGGACGAGGCAATCGAAATCACTAGCCATCGGTATCTCCAGGCGAACAGGCACTCCCCCTGGCAGATCTTCCAGGGATTGATGGCACTCAAACGCGACATGGACTTGAAATTGGGTCAAAACACGGTCAATGCCATTGATTGGATTGCCACCAGTGACCCGCAATTCGAAGGCCAGCCGTTGTTGATCAAAACGCCGCACGGCGGAAAATTCCATCCGTTCACCAGACCATACGCCTTCGAAGGACATCCCGGTCTATTCCTGGCGCTGCTATCTCAATCAGATCTCCCGCTCGATTTCCAGTTCAAGGCGGGAACCGAAGTCATCACGATCGGGGACATCGTCAACAATCTGATGAAGGAAGTGAATACGAAGGGTGAGGTGACCTGGGTCTTGTGGGGTCTTCAGCACTACCTTCCGACCAACGTTCAATGGGTGAACCTGGCGAACGAGCCATGGAGCATCGAACGACTGGTCCACATCGAAACGACTTCCACTATCATCGGTGCTCCTTCGGGTGGAAACCCTCGTTTGTATGCCCTGACTCTGACTCGCGATAAACACTTGAAGAGTGGCGGAGCGCTGCAAGGAATCTGGCAGCAGGCCGACGAACGGATTCGACGCCACATTGAATTGGCCCATTCGCTCCAGAATCAAGACGGAACATTCTCTTCGAAGTTCTACCAGGCAACGGGACACAGCAATGACCGGAACGAGCGGTTCAGCACGACTGGCGGGACGATGGCGTTTCTGTCGATCGCGCTTCCAGACGAGCGTCTGAACGAACCCTGGGTTCGAAAGGCGGTCAACGTTCTGTCTGCTGAACTGATTGCGAATCGACAAAGTGAGATTAGTTGCGGTCCGCTTTATGACACACTGAACGCCTTGATCACGTATCGGGATCGCTATCGCACAAAAGTGCTGAACTCTGCGGATGACGATCCAAAATCGCAAGTGCGACAAATGACGCGTAGCGACAGTACCTACCAGAAGCGCCTCTTGAAAAATCCCAACGGGTCCTATTGGATGGATACGTATGAACTCGCAAAAGGGGCTACAAGTTTCAAACGGATCGATCGAGTGCTGGTGCCGAAGCTTCCGCAGGAAGCAGAAGCTGTTCCCCTCGGCCAAACGAAAGTACCCGCCGCTGCGCAAACGCCGATTGCGGGAATTCAGTTTCAAACGTCGACTGCGGGAATTCAGTTTCATTCGACAGCGACTACATCATTGGACGCACCAGCGGACATAAAAGGAGTGAGAATCCCGCAAAAGCCAGAATTGAATAATGCAGATGCTCAACAGGCAGCCCCTGCAGCGGGCTCGTCCGGCATCACGAAGCAAATCGATTTGGTCGCCCTCGCCACGTCTTACGCCGATGCAATCTCCGCCGCCGAAGTCGTGGCAGATGATCCTGTCGCGTTCGAGAGAGCCCAACGAAAAATCAATCTACTGCGCCAGATTGCCATGATCGAACTGGAAGTTGTCGGCGAAACCTGCAAACGCATGGAGCAGTTGCATGCCTCGGGTGTCGTCACAGCTCGCGAATTGATCGAGTTGAAGTCCCGACGGGCCATGCTGGTCGAGATCCTGCGAACTCAACTTCGGATGCCAACTCCGAAAGCAGCCGATCCCAAGCCAAAGAATCGCAACGGCGATCTACCGGACTCTAACCCGACTTGATGCACCATGAACTCACAAGGCTGACTGCGATATCAGCCAACTTGAGCGGGAACCGATCTCCCCGACGGTTCCCGTTTTCATTTCCGTCCCCCGTTTTATCCCTTGATCGGAAGCCAGATCTCCATGCCACTGCGGCCTGTTTGCGGATCGAATTCTTCCGTGTAGCGTTCGAAGCTGACACTGGGAGCGGCTTCATAGCCGGATTTTGGCAGCCATTGGCCCCAGATCCTCCGGATCGTTTCTCCGATCAAAGAGACGTGTTCGCGATGCGTGAAGACGGCATAGCGAGCGGCAGGGATCCGGACACTGGTGAAGCCTTCGGGGAGGCTTGAGCCATTGGCGACTTCCACACCTGCCAGGTAATCAAAGCTGCAGTCCGGTCCCCCTTGCACGCAAACACCATACACTGTGTTTCCAAGCTGGCCGGGAAGCTTGCCAAGAGATGGTACGAACCGCTCCCACAGTGCCGGGATGGCGGTCGTCGTTTGCTGCGTGAAATGATCCTGCAATCCAGCGATCAGCATCTCGCCGAGCTTCTCGAATCGTGGAGCGTTCTGCTGGAGTTTTTCCACTTCGTCGCGAAGCTTTTCTTCGGCGGCGCGAAGTTCACCGGATGGATCACAGGGTGCGAAGTCTTCTGGAGCAAACACGCGGCGAATTTCGATCTCCGAGTCTACCAGCATCGGATTCGGACAGCGCTTGACCCACTCAATCGCCTCTTCCATTGACGTCACCTGCCATAACCAGAAACCGGCGACCAGTTCGTTGGTCTCGGCAAACGGACCTTCGACGACCGTGCGATTCTGTCCACTGAATCTGACGCGGAACCCCTTCGAACTGGGATGAAGTCCCTCGGCGGAAAGCAGGATTCCTGCTCGCACTAACTCTTCGTTGAATTTCCCCATGTCTCTCAAAAGCTGCTCTGTCGGCATGACCCCCGCTTCAGAATCTTTGGAGGCTTTGACCATGACCAACACCTTCATAACAATTCTCCTTTGAACTTGTCGAATTTGATGAAATCAAGATTGAATCACCGACCCGTGCTGATCACTCCCCGGCGGTCGGTATCCCCGACAGTTCCATGACGGGTCGAACTTCGACCGTTCCCTTCCTGGCTGCGGGGATTCGTCCCGCGATCTCGATTGCTTCATCCAGATCTTTGGCATCGACCAGGAAATAGCCGCCCAGTTGCTCATGCGTTTCCGCGAAAGGGCCATCCGTTACCAGGCGCTTGCCACTGCGAACACGAACACTGGTTGCCAAGGTCACCGACTGCAGCGGCGCAGCAGCGATGAAATTCCCCTTGGCATTCAGTTCGTGGCACAATTGAGTCGACTCCTGAAAGCACTGCTCGCGGTCCTCGTCGATCCACGAGTTTTCGTCGGAATAAATCAGCAGCATGTACTTCATGATTTCTGTCCCCGCCTGAGAAGGATTCCGAACAATGAAAGGTTCAATTTACAAAGTAGTCGCTCCAGCGAAACCGAAATCGACAACAAGTTCTCAGGATTTTCGTGGAACCGACGGATGGAATCATTGAGTCCGCTACGGAATTGGCGGAACACTGGAAAATCTCGCTTCTCACGCGTCGCCGTCCATCTCCCTCAAACGCTTTTCAAGGAATCTGCGTTCCGGTTCCTGGCGAGCGAGCTGGAGCGCCCGGACATACGATTCACGCGCTTCGGCCATTCGTCCGAGTCGTCGGCAGAGATCGGCACGAGTGGCGTGGGCCAGGTGATATTCGTTCAGATCGCCTCGCGCCAGCAGGGCGTCTACCAATGGCAGAGCCGCGGCAGGACCGTCTCGCATCGCCACGGCCACGGCCCGATTCAGATCCACGACAGGCGACGGCTCGGCTCGGGCCAGCACGTCGTACAGGGCGACAATTTGAGCCCAATCCGTGGCGTGAATGTCCGGGGCATCGGCATGCACGGCGGCGATGGCCGCCTGCAGCGTATAGACGCCAAACCGTCGAGACGCCAACGATCGCTCGACCAACAGCTCTCCCTCCGCAATCTGATGGCGGTTCCACAGCGAACGGTCCTGATCTTCCAGCAGAACGATGTCTCCCGTATCCGAAGTTCGGGCCACGCGACGCGATTCCTGTAGCAGCATCAAGGCGACCAGCCCCATCGCTTCAGGATCGGGCAGCAGATCCGTCAGCAGCCGACCCAAACGAATCGCTTCTTCCGAAAGATGAGGCCGAGTCAACTCTTCGCCCGCCGATGCCGAATATCCTTCGTTGAACACCAGATAAATGACCGACAGGACCGAATCCAGCCGTTCCGGTAGATCTGCAATGGATGGCACCAGGTACGGGATTTTGGCATCTCGAATCTTCGCCTTCCCACGCACAATCCGCTGTGCGATCGTGGAAGGAGCAGTCAGAAACGCACTGGCAATCTGTTCCGTCGACAATTCGCAGACTTCACGCAGAGTCAACGCAACCTGAGTCGCCGGCGCCAACGCGGGATGACAACAGGTGAAAATCAACCGCAACCGGTCATCCTGAACATCCTCGTCGCTGAACGCATGGCTGCGCTGAGTGGTCTCGTCCAATCGGTCCGCAAGTTCCGCGAGTGATTTGTCGAACCGAGTCCGTCGCCGAATGGCATCAATCGCCTTGAAACGCCCCGCCGAAACCAGCCACGCCCGCGGATTGTCTGGAACGCCCGTCTTTGGCCATTGTTCAACGGCCGAAGCAAACGCGTCGTGAAGTGCCTCCTCCGCCAGATCAAAGTCGCCCAGCAGCCGCACCAAAGTCGCAAACACCCGCCGCGACTCCTTCCGATACAACTCATCAATGGTCTGTGGCACGTGCTTGGCAACCTCGATCGTCGATATTCGAAGCACGGAGTCGCATCACTTATCGACTCCGCGGAAGCTTTCCAGGGGAAGCTAAATGACCGTGCGCGATTTCGATCGAGATTGGGTGTGCCACTGCTTCGTAGTCGTCGGAGAAGCAGTGCCATTCGCAGGCAAACATCACTTGGTCCTTCGAGCAGAATCGCGCACGGTCATTTAGTGTACCTTGCGATACTCATGGCTTCGACCCAATCAACCTGTCGTCAATTTGTCAGTGGAGGGATGGCATTGCTTGCCGTGACGAGATTGCAAGCCCAATAAGAAGCGAATCGGCATTCTTTCTAACCGTTCGAACAACCAAAGATGTGCCGCTGCTCGGCTTTGGGAGCAGTGCCAAAGGACGGCAATCGATTCACGGAGATTTTTGGCTGAATGATCCAACACATTCAGCACTGCTCCCAAAGCCGAGCAGATGGCACACCCTCGTGACTTCGAAGGGGAAAGCAATGCCACCCAGCCCTGATCGCACCCTGCCTACATCCCATATTGCAACTTGATCTTAGGCACAGATCTACGAATTGCTGCCATGCCTACCGTCGAGATCCCGGTAGCGCGCAGATCGAGTGACCACAGGCTGGTCAGTCCCCGCAATTCATTGACACTTGAATCGTTGATCCCGCAACCCGCAAGTCCGAGGTGTCTGAGTCTAAATCCTCCATGTCCGGATTCGTGACGGCAGTCCCCGTCAATTTGAGAGTTGTCATCGCCCTCAGCGATTCCAACAGAGGCACGTGCGGATCTCCAAAGAAGTTTGTACTTCGGAACGAAACGGAGCGAACCGTGCGCTCCGGAACGTCGTCCGCAAACTCGATGACAGCCCCGAGTACCTGCAGGCTCCTGATGACATCCGTCTCATCCAGCAGATCGCTCGCACGTGCCTGTGTCCATGACATGCAGGTCGCCATAATTAAACACAGGCATATCGCATATCGTGAAGGCATGGCGTCCGTAATTGATGGTTCCCCAATGGGCCAGTGGATACACAGTACGCCCATCGACGAAGCTAACAAGAATTCTCCATTTCAGCAAAACAAATGCATGCAAATGCGCTACTGGCCCGCATGCACCGCGTCCGGTGCCTCTTTCGTCTTGATCAGTGTCGCTGAACGTCGCTCCCCCATCGGCACAGGCAGCTCAAGGCAGCCGCCCGTGGCACCACAATCAGCCCGTTTGACATGCAAAGGTTGGTGTTTCTCGGTCAAAATATCAGTCCCACCCCGCCGCGTCGGTTGGGCGGACCGAAGCGTCCTCGTGACATCGAGATCGTGTCCGGGTAAGCTGGCCGCCGTTGTTCACGCGCAAGGCTTCCGTGACAATCGGGACGGAAACGCCGAACGCATCGGCAACTACGAAGATGCTCGCAAGGCTATCGGCCTCGCGCAACCTTGGAATAGGCCCCGGAACCATGAGTGCATCGGTGGTTCGGATCGCGAGTTCGCCAAATGACTGAATCAGAGCCAAAAATCGTCAACGAAACTGACTGTCCGCCCGACATCTTGCGACTCTCCCGGCGCGACCGCTGGGCGTCGACGCTCGCCGTAGCACTGATCGTCATTCACGCTCTGGCGATCTTGAGTTCGCTTCGGTGGTACTATTGCACTGCGCAACAATGGAAACTCGAAATTGAGGGTATCGGCATTGAGGTCTCTCAAGTCGTTCAACTGTTGATCGGGCAAAGCGACATGATCGTCAATTACTGGTACTTGCTGGTCCCGGTCGCGCCGCCATTTTTCGTCGTTGACTTCATGCTGATGCGGTGGATCGCAAGACAGGTGGGCTTGAGGCGCGCCGCAATTTGCGGGATCTGCATCGCGTCGATCTTTGTCATCAACATGGCTTTCGGGCAGTTTATCCTTTCTGAGGAATGGTCTCGATTACAGGGATTACGAGTACCACCGGCCGGGACGGCAACCACTCCCATTCCCAAGCTCCCGAGCGTGCCATGAAGTGCCGAACGAGTCAACTTGACCCGCAGTTGCTGTTGGCTCCTGGCTCCCTCCCGACTCATTTTCGGAGCTTCGGTTGGATCGTCACCGACGCGTCGAAATGAGGGTTTGGATGCGTCGGTTGGGCGGACCGACGTATCGAATCTTGGGAACGATGGACGAAGGCGGCAGGATGGGGTCGACAGATCGCTGCGGCCGGATTGGCGACTGATTTGTTTTGCGAAGAGGCCCAGCGCTCAGGGCCAAATCCGGTAGAGTTCGTACCGTTTGCGGTTCAATTGCGTCGGGAGTGCCTCGTAAGAATTGCTCGGTCAATTCGCGAGGACGTATTTTCATCGCCCTCTGTCGTGGTAGAAACAAGTTCGGCGACCGTGGCATTGAGATTCGTCGCGGCGTTCGAAACGTCGTTTGTGATTCCACCACTCTAAGATCGAAAGGTTCGTTCATGCGGTCATACCATCTATTGCTTGCGTTGGCTCTCATTCAAACACAAGGTGCATCATCGCAAGTAACCCCAGCGAATGATCTTCAGACGTCGCTCACGAAAATGATCACCAGACTGGAAGCGGAAAAGAAGACCGCGAAACGCGAGGACAAGTACGCATTCGACGCGGCGATTGATAGCCTCGTTCGGCTTCGCGACCGCCATACGTGGCCGATCATCAATTCTCCAGTCGCCAACGGCACGCTCCAGAACACGACGTGGGAAATCGCGCCCGATGCCGGTGGACCTCGGCAGGAACTTCATTTTGCCCCCATGGGCGGAACCTGGTTGCTCCGTAAAGACAAGATTCCGATGGGAATCTCTTGGACGTTGGAGTCCAATCGGATTCGGATAAGCACCCTCGATTCGTTCAAGGAGCCTTTCAATTATCAAACCGTAGATCGAACCTACATCTACGAGATCAAAGGGGATACGCTGACTCTGAAGCGAGGCGATGACGTACAGACATGGAAACGAGTCGAAGCGGCGGAACGCTGAGGACAACGTGTCAGGAACTCCTTCCCCATCGGGATTTCGTGACTTGCCGTAGTGAACCCACGTCACTGCCGAACCGGTCAACTTGACCCGCAGTCGCTGGTGGTTCAAAGTGTCGGCTGCTCATCGCCAGCTCGTTGTCCATCGCGGACAGGTTATGTTGGAAGTTACGACCCATTGCAGTGAGGCAGACGAGAAGGAAAGCGAGGCTGTCAAATGCCCATGTGGAAAGACGGAATGACTACCGAACAGGTTGCACGGAACGTGCTCCGGAGTTATCTGGTCCGCTGCCATCGACTGATTCGCGAAGACTATCCAGAAATTGCGACTATGTCGGCTGAGGGAAGCGCGGACTTCCTTCTTCACCTGAAGGACACCGGACGCATTGATATTAAATTGTACAACAAGGACGGTGATCGAATCGGTTGCAAGATTACTGAACTGCGGCAGCAAGATGAAAAACCATTGACCTGAGCGCGGCAAATGATCCACGGAAACTCTGTGGCAAGCTCTTGGACAAAGCGCCCGTACGAACGCCTGTACGCGATTCCAGGATTCCCTCTGTGCCGACGATTTCGTTGCCACGGTCCACCCAATTTCTGCAGACCGGTTTGATCGCCCGACGGTTCGAGGCAGCGGTCGGGCGGACCGAAACGTCGAACCGCGGGGAGATGGACGACGGCGGCAAAATGCTGGTCGCGAGCGCGGGGGGCGAAGTAGTGCCGTAAACTGTCGCGGTTTATGCTTCCTGGGGAATCTGCTCGATCGCCCACCAGAACAAGTCCGTGATCGGTTGTTCGATCCCAAACCGTTTGAGCTTGGAGGCGTTCTGACCGCGATGGTAGCTGGAGTGATTGACAATGTGACGCAGTATCGCCCACAGAGGCAGGGTGAACGTGCGGCCGACCGCGTGCAGCGACAGCACGGTGTTGAGCCGCTCCGCCGTGAGCATGGGACGCAACTCCTCGAAGCGGCGGTAGGCACGTTCGAGCAATTGGGCTACATCGTCCACCGTAACCAGATCGGCTTCGGTCGGGGTGCGGTCTTCCAGATCGCTAAACAGCGTACGCAGGTTGAACTCTGTCGCCAGGGCGATGTGGGAGATGGTCGAGCGCACCGACGACCAGCCAGGAACAGGCTCCGCGACATACTGTTCGGCGGTCAGCTTGCGGCAGGCGTCGAGGACCTTGGTATTGGCCCAGCGATCGTACGCGAATAACGCCACGACATCGTCTTGCATGAGGATCTCTCCCAGGCTGGGACAGGGGCAGTCTACGCAGCCAAATTGCCGAGTGCCACCAATATGAAAAAGTTCAAATCCCGTTGCCAGTGGCATCCGCATCCAGCTTCAACTCGCTAGGCGTTCGCTGCTCCGGTCTGATCGACCGAAGCGTCGAAAAATCGGCTTGGCGGCGGTGGTCGAGCGGACGTTTGATCGACCGATACTCGTGAAATTCGAAGGCCCTCGTTTTCCGACGGTCGATGAACCCCAAGGCTCGGCCTCAAGATTCTTGGGGGCAAAATTGACGATTCAATCCCAATTCGAGTAGCATGGCCTCCGCACGGCACACACGTCGTAACGTACGATGCGATCGGCAGTTGCCACGCAAATACGGGACAAACCAATCCCTTTCGCGATGCTTGAAATGCAGGTTCAGGACCTAGTGCCCGAAAGGGCGTGCAGGTTCGATTCCTGTCCTGGGCACCTTGAAACGAAAGGACTTACGGCGATTTGTCGTGAGTCCTTTTTCTTTTCCCAATACCAAATAGGGACAAAAAAGGGACGGCAGTGGCTTTGTGTTGGGTTTGCACCGCTGGTCGACAGTTCGACCAGGAATAGCATTGCAGACCCCCGGCTCTCGGGAGCGGAGACCAACACAATGGCATCACTGGAACAACAGGCACGCGGCGGCAATTACCGGATCATCTTCTGGTTCGACGGCAAGAAATTCAGCCGGACCCTGAAAACGAGCGACGACCAGGAGGCGAACGCCGCCGTCCTACGGATCGAAGAAAACATCCGACTCGTCGAACGGGGACGATTGGAGATTCCCGCTGACGCGGACGTCGCGACATTTCTACTGTCGGATGGAAAACTCGACAAGAAGCCCGTTCTGTCGACGACGCTGAAACTCGACGATCTGGTGGCGAACTATCGCCAGCAGCTTCCCCAAGATTCGCTGGAAGCCAACACGCTCTGCACGATGGAAATCCACCTGAAACATCTGCTGCGGATTCTGTCGCCGAAGCTGATCGTGAATTCGATCACGCAGACGCACCTCCAGCAATACGTGGAGAAGCGATCAGGCGAAAAGGGACGGAGGAACAACCGCGTCAGCGCGGTGACGATCAGGAAGGAACTGGCCACGCTCCGGGCCATCTGGAACTGGGGACGCCGCAACGGCGACGTACTGACGCTCTTTCCGATGCACGGCCTCAAATATCCCAAGACGACCGAGAAACCCGCCTTCCAGACGTTTGCCGAGATCGAATCGCAGATTGCTCGCGGCGGGCTGTCGGAATCAGAGCAGGCCGAGCTTTGGGACAGCCTGTTTCTCACCGTGCCAGAACAAAAGGAGGCCCTGAAGTTCGTGCTTGGCCACTCGGAGCATGCGTATCTTCACCCAATGCTGGTTTTCGCGTCGCAGACCGGTGCCCGCCGAAGTGAGATGTTGCGAGCCCGTGTGACCGACATCGACCTGCGGTCCAATACCGCCGTCCTGCGAGAAAAGAAGCGGGTGCGGGGAATGCGGACGACGCGCCGCGTACCGCTCAGCGAAGAGAACCGGCGGGTGCTCCAGAAGTGGCTGAAAGCACATCCGGGCGGGCAGTCGCTCTTCTGCCGGTTACACGTCGAAGCCGGATTGGCGGGACAAGCGTTGACGGTCGATGAAGTCCATCGCGACCTGAAGGCCGTGCTCAGCGGCTCGAAATGGTCGAAGATTCGTGGATTCCACGTCTTCCGCCATTCATTCGCGTCGAACTGTGCCGCCAAGGCGGTCGATCAACGCATGATCGACGGATGGATGGGGCACCAGACGGAGGAAATGCGAAAGCGTTACCGGCATCTGCTGCCCACACAGCAACGCGAGGCCATCAACACGGTATTCAACTGAGGTGCCCCGAATCCACGATTGACAGGTGTACTCCGGTACACCTGTTTTCGTTTATGGCAGATTCGGCAGCGAGGACTGACGCCTAAACGGTGCCCGCGTTCACATCGGACGGCGTCCAGGCGGTAATACCGGAGAAGCGTGCGAAGTCTCCCGCATTAAACGTCAGGATGTGCGTCAGGCCATGCCGCTGCATCGCCGCCGCAATGCGGGCGTCGTGCGCGTTCTTTCCTTTGACGCTGAATCGATTGACGATATCACGCCAGAAGCGGAACACTCTTCGCTCGTCGCGCAGCAGCGTGAATACGAGCAGCCATTCGGAGATGTTCTGATCGACGCGCGGAGTATCGAGTCCCAGCCCGTTGACATCGGCCGGTCGCGTCGCCACGACCCAGTATTCATAAATCACCTGCGGCACCAGCACGATCTGGTGGCCGCTGGCATCAAGCTCGTCCACTGCCGCTACGGCTTCAGAATGGTGGGAATGGGCAGTATCGTCGAGACGCAGGAGGACGTTCGTATCCAGCAGGATTCTCATTCACCTCGCCCTGCATAGATGGATTCACGGCTGTCGTCGAAATGCCCGTTGCTGATGCCATGCTGCTCAATGGTCCGATTCAGTTTTGCCATGAATTCTGCGTGCGATTCGGTGCGCCCCGAGGTATCGCCCGTCTCGGCTACTTCCTCGATGACGATTTGCCGCACAAATGACTCGATGTCCGTACCTTCTGCCGCGGCGCGTTTACGCAATGCGGACTCGATGTCGGACGGAATGGTGATCGTCAGGCTCATTGTGAAAATCCCTTTCTGCTGGTGTTCAAAGTTTAACACGCCATCCATCGGAAGTCATAGGCTTTCTGCGATAGCACGGGCGGTAACGATCTAAGCCCCTGTTTTTGCATATCCGGCTCCCGGCAAACACCGAATGGCGGGGGTCAGAACCGGGGCTGGAATTTCGTCTGCGGCAACAGTCCTTCGTTCCGCACGCGGGTGAGTTCCGCGTGCGGAACCATCCATTCCTGGCTGCGTCCCCGTCCGGTGGCCCGCTTGGTGGCATGAATGCGACCCAGGCGGCACCATTCACGGACGGTGAACTCAGCCTTCCCGAGTTGCTCCGCCACCTCCTGCGTCGAATAGAAGTCCTTCTGGCGTTTCTCGTCCCGGAGTTCCTGCAAATGTTCTTCGATCCGGGTCAGGCGGTGAATCAACAATTGCAACAGTTCTTCGCTCATCGCACACCAGCTCCCAGGACAATGGACTGCGGTTCCAATAATCCTTCTTGCTGATATCGCCGCAATTCAGCGTGAGAAACGATCCAGGCTGCATGGGGACCCCGGCCAGTGTTTTTCTTTGCCGCCAGAACTCGGCCATGCCGACACCACTCGCGGCAAGTGAACACGGAACGACCGACGATTCTGGCGAACTCGTCAATCTCGTAAAATTCCTTGGCCATTTGCCGCTCGACGAGAACGGCCAACATCGATTGAATTACTTTCAGCCGTTCGTCTATCGTCACGATGCACATCCTCCCCACCGTTTGGCCCGTCGATGGATATGCTGTACTTCGGTCAGCGTTCCATGTCCGGCGAATCTTGCATCATCTGTCGGCTGGCGTGCCGTTCGAGCATGTCGTTGTATTCGCGGCCCGCTCCCATTTCTTCAGTCACAATTTGGGGAGTGGGGTTGCCGAAAAGCCCATTTTCTTCGACCGGGCGTATGGTGCTATCGGGGAAGGCGACCAGCGCCTGCCCAAGTTCCTTGAATCCAGAACGTACCATCGCGGCGGCATGTCCTTCTCCGATCTTGGCCGTAATGATTTCGTTTTCGTCCGACATGACGTCATCCCTTCAAAGGTTGCCTGAAACGATGCGAGTAGTATTCCTGTTCAATGCGGGCATCCTGCATGGCCTGAAGACGCTTACGCATCACCTCGGCCTCAATGGCGTTCCTGATGCCGAACGACATGAAGCCCCCCATGACCATTGCGCCGAGCGTCTCCGACAGCGGGATCAGCAGCAGCCCGGTAATGAGGCAAAGCATCGGCTCGACAATTCTCGTGGCGGTGGATTCCTTCCGCACGAATGGAATCCTCATGGCGACCCACGGGTAGCCTGCCGACCGGCTATGCAGCAGGACACCCTGGCAGAGCATTCTGTGGCTTTGAATTCGCCGGTAGCCAAGGGCACATACCCATGCACAGAAATACATGTGTGTCACATGCGTCGGATCGTTGCACGCGACGAGCAGGATGAATGCCATCGAGAACAACCCGACGAAGCCGGGATGTTCCGCGCCGAACGCGGATCGAATGAACGGCGAGATGCACGTTGCATGCACGTTCGCCAGAAAGTACATGAGATGGAAGGCTTCGCTTCGGCTGATTCCATCCTTCTGTTGTTGTTGCTTGTCTTGCATGGCCATTGCCTTTCTATCAGGCGTACACTCGCCCGTTCATTCGTTCCTGGTTGCTCGAATCGTTTTCGCCACTGCACGCGCAATGGCATTGCGTGCGACTAATTATTCCGCTGGGGGTTCATGGCCATCCTGGCAGCGGTGACGCCGGTCACCAGTGCCCCGATGTCTTCGATGTAGCCCAGTGGTCCGAACATCGCTTCCGGGAATATGTCGACTGGCGATATGCAGTAAACGCCGCAAAAGATCGCGACTAACCAGCCGACGATCGGAAGCAGGAATTCCCGCAGTTTGCTCTGAGGCATCGCCAGCAAGGCGACGAAGCTCACTCCCAGGACGGTTCCGCACACGATTGTTATCTGGATGATCTGCAACAGGCTTTCCATTTCGTTTCCTTCCTGCGTCCGCATGGGACTCGTTTGGTTGAATGCAAAAATCACGTGTGTCAGCGTTCGCGTGAACGCTCATCCGACAACGTCCGGCCGTGACGACACACGGCCAGACATCGGCCAACTCGTTCACATGACGAATGGCCATCCCTTCAGCAGCGCCCATAACACGAGCAGGGACAGTGACAACGGCTCCATGACTGGTCCTTTCCAAAGGCGACTCAACTCTGACCACGCCTGCACAGTGCAGGCGTGACATCAACTTCGAATGCGATGGCAGTCGTTGTCGTCAGGTCTTATGCATGGTTCACCGTTCCTTTCTGCGGACGCCTGCGTCGGCGCGCACCGCGATCCCGGAGCAAACGCACTTGGGACAATCCACCGACCGTTGAATGCCCGGCGAGAGGCAACGACGTCTCTGCGGACGCCTAATCTTTTTGTGAAAACTCGACTTTCAGCCAGTTGTCCCCGTTGGCAAACGGCTCTCCCGACTTGATGACAATGGCGTCGCAGATCAGGCCGTTCACCTGCCCACCAGTACGCAACCCATTCATGAATACGCTGGCGGGTTGCAGCACGGGTTCGTAGTGCTCAGAGGTCGACATGGTGACCTTGCCACGCCCGTTGATCTCTTCCCACAAGTCCTCAGCAGGAGCCATCGAGACCCCGAAGAAAGTTTCCAGTTTCTTGCCGATCAGACCCGATGCCCATTCCGCCGACTTCAGGTCACCCAGGGCATGGAAAATCTTGGTCGAGAAATTTGGTAGCAACGCGTCGGCCAGGTTCCTTCCGGATTCGCCCTTCAGGGCCGAATAGTACGAGGACAACGACTGACTGAGGACGACCATGCAGCCCAGGTGTGAGCGACATTGAGCGAGGTAGTACGAATCGAAGGAATTTACAAATTGATGATATTCGTCGGCCCAGATGACGTTGATGAAGCCATCGGGTTGTGCCTGCCTCCGCAACATTCTGCGTTGCGTCAGATATTTCCATCCAGCGGCAATCAACGCCCCCATGTCGCCCCACTCGGCAGGGGCCATGTTCACGAATATCCATTTGCCCGCGAGCATCTCGTCGGGACTGATATTGGTCGTGGTCGAGACCAGTTCCCTCACGACGCCCACATTGAAGACGTGAAGGATGCCCATCACTCCCGTCATGATCGAGGAGCGAGTCTTCTCAGACATCGTCGGAAATTCCGAGAGCCAGTAATCCGTCGCAAGCTGGAAGTCGTGCGCCCCGACCGTCGTCTTATTCGCCTTGAAAGCTTTGGCGATGCACTGGTTGCAGTAGCCCGCCTGCCAGGATTCAGTGGCGATTTCGGCAGGACATTGCGGTGCCGTGGTGATGAATCGTTGGATGCACGGTGCGGATACCGTGCCAGTCGCCATTTTGACGATATCCACGGCGTTATAGATCATCCGTTCTTGTTCGCGTTGCCAGAAGTCTGCGTTCTCACCGCCCGAGGTTTCGCTGGAACGCAGCGTTTCCCCGATCACGGTGAGACATCGCGTCACATCCCGCGTGTGCCCACCGGACGCCAGCACGTAACTGAGGAAGTTAAACCGCAGGGAAGAATCGGGAGCAAAAACCAGCAGGTCCTCGCCGCGACCGGCAGCGTCGAACATGGCCTGCCACATGGCGAGATCATCCTGCTTGGCCGCGAGGATGAGTCCCCCAGTTCGCGGATGGGCAATGACCGCGTTGGCGATTATTCTTCCACTTGAACTCGTTTTGCCAGACCCTGACCGGCCGGTGATACACACACCGCCGCTGAGCAGGTCTCGCAGCGACAACCGGTCCACCGGATTCCATCGGAGGAGGGTCGCATCGAGTGGGTCGATCTTCTTCGGCACTCGCCTCAGGCTCCCCATCCCCGGCAGGAGCCTCGCCATCACAGATTTGAGTATTGTCTTCATGGTGTTCACGCCTGACTCGAAGTTTCAGCCTCAAATAGACCAGCCACGCACCGTTGATGATCGCGGCGACGGTGACTAACGTCCCGAACGTCATCCCGCCTTCGCCTTATCACGGAGAATCGCCTGAAATGTACGGGCATCCAGCCCCTGGTCTCGGGCCTTTCGTGCTTCCTTGCCCGCTTCAGCCAGTGCTTCAATCAAATCGTCGAGAGACAACGCATCTCCGCTGGCAACGATGCTGACTCCGCCAGTAAGCAGGCACTTGATCCGGCTCGCACGCACCACCGATGCATGGCCATTGCGGGACTTCCGGCCAGCGGATTCGATGGCGTCACGGCTGGCCCCCGACAACTTCAACGCCAGGAGTCCCGGTTGTTCGGCCAGCGGCAACTTCGATGCGGCATAGCAATCCGAAATCCCGACTTCCCCGTTCTTGAGTGCATCCTGCCATTCGCCGGAGCACTTCGACGGCGACAGTAACCTCACGATCATGCTTTCCGACACGTGCAATTGTTCCGCCAAATCCCGCTGGCTCCAGCCAGGATTCATGCACATGAGTTCCGCGCATCCCATCCACTTTTCGTAGCCGCTCAAATCTTCCCGCTGCATGTTTTCGGTAAGCTGCCATATCCGAATCTCGGATTCAGAAAGCTGTTCGTCGGCAATCTTGGCTTCCAGATGTATCATGCCGACCAGCATCGCCGCGCGATAACGTCTTTCCCCGGCGATGATGGTTCCATCTGGCTGGCAGAGCACTGGCTGAAGCTGCTTCACCTTGAGGGACGCGCCGAGCCGTCGCAGTTCCTCCTCGTCAAACTGTTTCCTGACCTGCGGGTTCGTCTGGAACCAGCTCAAACTCTTCATGGCAAGCTGCGGCATGATGACCTCGTTGTTGAAATACGGAAAAAGGACAGAACACAGGCAGACGTGGGAGGGATGGTCATTCCTCCCACGCCCACCATGCTCAATCCGATGCGAACGCTGCCGTTGGCAATCGGATTGCACCCACGAAGCAGGGTCTCGCCCCCGCAGTTCACTGTGAGAACAGCGCGGCCACCAGGCCCGCCAGTACGAATGCGATGACCTCGATGATTCCTCCACACATTTCGCACGCTCCTTTTGTTAGGAACAGATCAGGGAAATCCCGGTGACAACGCTACGATTGCGTTCCTCCCGGATGTGACGGCGGCGACAACGTGACGCCGCCGGTAAAACACTCGCCGTTTTGAATTAACCTGGTTGTCCGGTGAGAAGAACCCAAACGATCGTTGCAGCCAGTTGGAATAGGGCGTATCCGATCATCTCCATTTCAAACTCCCTCGCATGTGAAGATGTGAAAGTCGCTTGCCCCTGCAATTACAGGGGAGCGTTCAAGTCGCCCACGCATGCCGGGCGTGGCCGCCGGTTGTTCGATTCAAGTAGGCATGTTGGATGCACCCCCAATCACCGTGTACGGCACTGAAATGAGAACGGGAGCGGACTTAGGTGCGCACCGCGACTACGGAAAGAAACGAATGGGAAACATCACCCAACGACACCCTTCACGACGTGATGCAACAGCATGTCGAAAACCCATCCGTTGACGGAACATTCCAGGCTTCCGGGCATCTCAAAAGCGGTCGTGATCTACGCCATTTACATGGCAATCGCACATGAAAGCGTTCCACAAAATCCGCCGAATCTTGTGATCTTGCTCGAAGACTCCTGAATCCTGTCCGTGGAGAGTGCATACCGGTACGATCCGTTCGTTCGATGTCATTGCGATTCGGAAACATCTGCGACTTCAGTCGATGCCGTAACCGGCCTGATGGACGAGGAAGATGCGCGAGTCATCCGTGCCGGCCGATTTCCATCAGTACCTGTTACGGTCTGACGATCTCATCATCAACAGTGCTACGCGCTGGTTTTTTCAGATGTCCTACATCGAAATGCCGTGTACGCGGTTTCCCTATGATCCGCGCCAAATTCCCATCGCAGCAGCAGAAAATGGTGCGAAACAACTACAAATACAATCCCAACTCGGATGGGTCGATGGATTCGACTGCCGCTGAAAGTGACGCGTGTAATTCCATGAAGGCGAAGTATGACTGTGCATGTCGGAATTGTGGGTGACGTCGCGAGTTTGATCGCAGCGTCTGACGGCGTCAGTCTGGATCTTTCAGAGTTTCCGCTCGGAGACTCTGAAACCATTCAGCGAACTCTGCGAATGATCGCCCTTCAAATGCCTCAGCTGACCTCGCTGCGTGTGGCAATCGAAGAACCATTTGTAGATGTCAATCTCGAGATTTTCCTGATGTGTGCTCAGGATTTAACGCTCGAGACTGGGCGGTTGCTCTCGCAACTCGAATGGCTGCGACTGGGACACACAGGCCTACGGGACGACGGTCTGAGTTGCGTCGCAGCAGCAGTACAAGCAGGGAACCTCCCGCAACTTCAGTGGCTCGACTTGTCGTTCACACATGTAGGGGACGAGAGCTTGAAGCTCATGGCAGCGGCGGCGCAAGTAGGGCATCTTTCTCGGCTCGAGCGGCTAGATCTTCCGTTTACGCGTGTAGGGAATGAGGGAGTGAAGCTCCTGGCGGCAGCGGCACAGTCAGGCCACCTCGCTCAGCTCCATCGGCTCAACCTATGCTCCACGCAGGTGGGTGACGACAGCGTGAGGGCTCTGGCAGTAGCAGTGCAAACTGGGCACCTCTCTCAACTTGAATGGCTTGACGTGTCGGGTACAGATGTGGCGGACGAGAGCCTGAAGATTCTGGCGTCGGCGGCGGATGCGGGTCAGCTTGGGCAGTTGCGGTGTCTCGATCTGTCGCGGACGGCGGTTGGAGATAAGACTGCGAAGGTCTTGGCGGATGTGGCAAACTCTGGTCACCTCGCACAACTCCAGTTTCTGAATCTGTCGTCGAGCAAGGTAGGTGACGAGAGCATGAAGCTCCTGGCCGAAGCGGCTCTGGCAGGTAACTTGCCGAAACTTATTGAGTTGAATCTGATGTTTACGCAGGTTGGGGACGATAGTGCAAAGATGTTGGCTGCAGCGGCACAGTCGGGTCACCTCGCACAACTCCAGTCTCTGAATCTGTCGTGGACCAACGTTGGGGACGAGGGTGTGAAGTCCCTGGCAGCAGCAGCGCAGTCAGGTCACCTAACTGAACTTCAGAGGCTAGGTCTGTCAAGAGCCAAAGTCGGCGATGAGACTGGAATTGCCTTGGCAAAAGCGGCGTTGGCAGGTCACCTGCCAAAAGTCATAGAACTGAATCTGATGTCGACGCAGGTTGGGGACGGTAGCGCCAAATTGTTAGCAGCAGCGGCGCAGGCTGGTCACCTCAGTCAACTCAAGAAGCTCGACCTGTCGCAGACGCAGGTTGGGGACGGTAGTGCCAAGTTGTTAGCAGCAGCGGCACAGGCTGGTCACTTCGCTCAACTCCAGGAGCTCGGTCTGTCATTCACGAAGGTGGGGGACGAGAGCATGAAGTTGCTGGCAGCAGCAGCCCAAGCTGGTCACCTCACTCAGCTCGAATCTCTGGAGTTGATACATACGGCGGTTAGCGATGAGACTTTGATGGTTTTGGCGGACGCAGCGCTTGCAGGTCATGTCACGAAACTCAAATACCTGATGTTGCAAGGCGCGAGGATTAAATGCGTCGATGAGGCGATACTCAATCCAGGCGAGGCATGGCCGATCCTTGATACTGTACTGCGAGGGATCGTACTGCCGGAAGTTAGGGTAATCCTGCTCGGATCAGAGGCTGTCGGTAAATCATGGCTCCGCCGTAGGTTATTTCTGGACGAAATTGTTTGTCGAAAGGAATCGCGGAGCGAAACGCACGACATTGATCTTGTTCATCCACGGCAGAGCGTTTGGAAGCCGCAAGTCATCGTAGATGGACAGCCTCAGACCATTGAACCACGCGTTTGGGATTTTGCCGGGCAATTGATCACACATGGAATTCATGAGGCGTTTTTGGCGAACGATGGACGTAGCATCTGCATTCTGGTTCTGGACGCGAAACGGGTTCCGAATAGCCTTAGGGAGCACGGCCAAGAACTGGGCAACCGGTTGCAGTACTGGCTTCGCACCATCTCACATTTCGCGGGCAACGAGGTACCAGTTGTGATCGCGGTTACACAATGCGATGACGTTGAATTGCACGACAGGCCGATCGACAGGCCCATCTCGCAACTAGGCATTCCGATCTCTCAAGCTGTTCCGGACGACCTTACAACCGCATTTGGTGCTTGGGTTGTCGGTTTGGTGGATAATTGCTCAGCTTGTGATTCGAGGAGTCCAATCGAACCTTTGCGGCAGGCGATCGAGGCAGCAATCAACCAATTGAACGTGCTGAAAGGTTCCAAAGTTCCTTCGAAACTAATACTGCTACGCAGGAAGGTCGAAGCAGAATTGCGAAGACTTCCCTTTGCCTCACATGCACTCTTTGCACAATGGTGTGTGAGCGATGGAGTTGAGATCGCGGATGCTAACGAAAGCGATTGGTATCTTCGCATCTTGCATCACATGGGGAGTCTGTTTTACTTCGGATTGACCGATTACGAGCGACGTGAACGAGATCGAGTGGGAAGTGATTGGCTTCAGCGTTTCCCTCCGGGTCGCCAGCGGATAATTAAAAAAGAGCTTGGATTGCTGCTCACAGGTTACGTCATCAATCCTGATTGGTTGAAGTCTTCAGTTTATCGATTGATTCGACTGTCACGGGAGAGGGCGTGGATCTCCCGAGACATGATTACTGATCAAGTTGCCGAATCAGATCGGCAGATGCGCGAAGTTGACAAGGATTTCGTGTGGGATGAACTCGGGACGGCGATTGTCGAAGAGTTTTTGAAGCTTGCTGACCTGTCATTTTACGACGAAGATAATGGCGAGTACCTCTTTCCACGTGGTCTCGCCGCAGGCCCGCCACCGGGGACAGACAAGTGGGAAAAGGGCCAACTGCACTGGGAATATTTCCCTGAAGCGGCTCTGCACCGGTTCATTGTGCGGATGCACGCCCGTGGCGAAGTCGTCTGCGAAGAAGGGAGTGATGGGCACTGGCGAGATGCGGTGTTGATCGAACATCCCAAGGGAATCCGTGCTGCTATCGTCGGCAAACCCGATGAAGGAATCTTAGAAATCCGCTTTGATCCCATGTGTTCGGTTGGTCGTCGTGAAGAAACTTGGACTTACGTCAAGGATCTCTTTGCCAACGAATTCATCGGACTGGAGCCACAACGGGAGTCTGGTGCACCGATTTCTAAATCAGTCACCAAGACGCGGAGTGCAAATTCATCGGCCAATGTCTATCTCTCGACTCTGGAATCTGAAGAGCGGGACGCGTGGCGAATCCAACGCGTTCAGAAATTCGCTGAGGAGATTCTCGGTCCTTTGAGCGACGAGGATCGTGCGTTTGTGCGATCGCTGTTTTCTCTGACGCGCGGCAAAGAGTTTCGCGAAACAGGAAGGATTGGATTTCGCGCGGGATGTTTCTTCCATCGCTATCTGAATGAAGCGATGGCCATCCTCAAGATAAGGGAAAAATGGACATGGGATGAGATATTCAACTTCTTGAATAAAAAATGCCATGAAAGCCATGTATTACGCTGGGATTGGTTTGGAGATTCTGATTTCAAGCCCACGGATTCCAAAAACATGGAGCGAAATTATACACGCAGCCCGAAGCCTTTGCGCAGGACATTGGATGACTTGATCCCTCATCTCAGACGCGGCAGAGGACCGAGCAGTCCAGGCGATTGTTGACAGTAGAGAATCGGACATCCGAGGAACGGAAAAAAGACATTCTTTTTCGTGGGGACACAAAAAACGCCTGTTTTACAGGTCGTTTCAAGCGGACACGTGAGCGTGTCTGTGTCTCAAACAGCCTTAGAGCGACCGTGGCGTTCCCCTGTGACTGGAACTTGCCACACCGACACAACTCTAAGGACCGAATCCATGTTGGGAAAGCTGAAAACGCAGAAAACTTCGAGTGTTGAATTCAATCGAGTGTACGACGATGTCGTGGCGAGTCAATGGGACGATATCAGGGAGCGCGTCCGACGCCTGTGCAGAGATAAAGTGACGTCCACTGAATCAGATGACATGGTCCAGGAAGTCTTCCTCCGTTTCTGGCTTGCACTTACCGGTTTGCGATTCGGGAACCTTCGGCCCGAATTGGATGACTTGGAGCAGGCACGCCAAGTTTTGCGGAAATGGTTATTCGTGACCGCGAGATTTGTCGTGCTCGAATTTCTTCATGGCTCACGTCGTCGACGATTGCTACGACAAAGAGTTTCTCGGGTGGAAGAAGGACGTTCCGTCGAGCCAGCGATGATTGAAGTCCGAGACGCAATCTGCCAGTGCCCTGAATGCGAACAGGATGTGCTTGTGTTGCTGTTGCAAGGCTGGAGAATTGAGGAAATGGCGGCGCATCTGCATATCGGCAGAAGCACCGTCATTCGGCGGATTGTCACTGCGAAGGCACGAATGCGCCGGTTACTCGGGTAGTTTCAGGTCGGTATTGGATTTCTCCAGGGATTGAAAACAATCCCTGGATTTACTAGCGGGTTCCCTGATAACCTCGCTTGGACTGTACGCATGTGTAGTCAAGCGCTTCGCGGCGATGTTCGGGCGTCACATTCTGATGTGACGCTCCGGCTAGCATGGTTTTGGTGAGAATCTTGATCTGGGATATCACGTCGTCCATCGGAACGACTTCCAACGACTTGCTCGGTTGTTGTATCCATTCAACTTGGTCTAACAGCTTCACCGCCTCAAATGCGAGCGCTTCGTTAGACAATGTGCCTTCAATCCACTTGGTGCCAAGTTCGTCGAGTTGCTTCTTATATGGCTCGCGACAAACAGCCCAGTCATGCCGCTTGCTCCACTGCTTTCCCCCTGATGCGTCCATGCAGATCCCATAAGTGTCAGCAGTAACACTGCCAGACTGAACGGCAACGCCGTGAACGATTTTTCTTCGAGAAAACTGGGGTTTCCATGAACGCTTGAATATGAAAAAAGCCAGATTCCTCCCAAAGCCTAACTGAAAACACTTCAGTCAGAAAGGAATCTGGCTCATGTCAGGATCGAAGCGTGCCAAGCGGAATCGGACGGCAGGACTTAAACCGCTAACCAAGGATTCACGTCGTTCGTCCCACAAGAAGAGTCTGGCAGCCTTGATGGATTGGTTTCTTCCCAGCGATCAAATCTTCGCCAAAATGAAGTTTCATGGCAACACCTCTTGGTCCCCACGAAGGCTGGTGCTGCTGGCGCTGTGTTGGGCCTTGTCTGAGTCGCGTAATTTGACCGATGGTTTTTCAGAAGCGGCTGCCAGCTGTCAAACCATTTCCGGATCCTCGCCGGTGGGGACGTACCAAGGCTTCATGAAAGCGCTGGTCAGATGGACATCGTCGTTTATGAAGCTGATGTGGCCGCTGCTGCACGAACGCATGGAAGAAATTGGCGGTCGATTTTGGAGGATCGGCAAGTGGGTTCCCATCGCCTTTGACGGGTCGCGCAGCACGGCCCCCAGAACGCAGGCGAACGAACAGGCTTTCTGCGCCGCCAACTATGGAAAAGGAACGAGGGCTCGCTACGGAAAGAAGAAATCGAAAGGTCTCCGGCGTCAGCGGAACAAGCAACACAAAACACAGCCCCAGGAGCCACAGGCTTGGATCACGCTCCTGTGGCACATGGGTCTTCGCCTGCCGTGGATGTGGCGATTGGGACCGTCCAATTCCAGCGAGCGGGCACACGTTGTCGAGATGCTGAATGCGGGAGTATTCCCCAAGAAAACGTTGTTTTGCGGCGATGCGGGCTTCGTCGGTTATCCGCTCTGGTCCACCATTTTGCAGGGGGGCCACCACTTTCTGATCCGTGTCGGAGCGAATGTCAAACTGCTGAAAGAGAGTGCCGATTTCAGTCTGCAGAAGAACAGCATCGTCTTGTGCTGGCCAAATGCCGTCAGGCGTGGGAACCAGCCACCGCTCCGATTGCGGCTCATCAAGGTTCGCATCGGGAAGGCGACTGTCTGGATGCTCACCAGTGTCCTCGAACCAGCGCAACTCACGATCAAGCACGCCATCAAGCTGTACAAATTTCGGTGGGGAATCGAGGTCGAATTCCGAGGCTTAAAACAAACACTGGGTTGCGCCAAGCTCCGCAGCCGTAATGACCGGCGACTTCTCGCCGAACTCGACTGGTCGATCATGGCGATGACCGTTGCCGAACTGTTCGCCCTGAAAGAGCAATTGGCGAAGAAACGCCTGGCAACGGACAAGACTTCACCCCCTCCAGACCCAGCCAAACGCAGTCTTGCAAACACGGTCCGAGCACTTCGGTATTGCCTGCAACATCTCAGGGAAGTTCCCGGACCCAACGAGGATCTAAAGACCAGGCTTCAAAATGCCGTAATCGACAGTTACTGCCGACAAAAACCCAAGCAAGCACGATATCGTCCGCCAAATCCCGACAAGAAACCACTGGGGAATCCGAAGCTCCGAAAGATGACCCCCGAGGAACGGAAAAAACTCAATGAAATCGCTGTCTAAAATCGTTCACGGCGTTGACTGAACGGGCTTGGTCAATTACTTCTTCCAGAGTTGTCACCCACTGATCCCATCGCGGGCGCTACAATGCAAACGACGGTGCGTTCCTCTGCAACCACTCCTTAATTGCATCCTGCGATTCAAATTCCGCGACTTTGATGCTGTCGATCGTCGGCCCCGTCTCGCCGACCTGCCGGATTTCTTCCTCACTCATTTCACGCATCCAGACGATGCGATGACGCTGGAGTCCTGACGACGTCAGATTCGTGTTTGTCTCAGCAAGTGGCCGGTCCAGATTGCTGCCACGAACCAGCACGAGATACACAACATCCCCTGAAAACTTCAGCAGCAGTCCTTCGGAGGGATTGAACTGCCAGTTGCCGAGCCAGTTGTACGGAAACCACGTGCTGTTCCCGGTCAGGAAGCGGAGTTCGATGGCCTCGCTTCGTTCGCGTATGCCGCGCAGATAGCCAAAGGCGGCACATGCACCTTCGCCGCCATCGTCGTCGGACTCTTTCGTTCCCCGCACATGCGGCAGGCGTCCCGCGAGATGGCCATTATCTCGTCCCCCTTGTTGATAACTTCTATGGTTATCGATCATTATCCAACTCCCGATGAGGTGCATGTTTCACAGCACTAGGCACCGATCGATCATTCTTTCCGGCAAACAGGCCACGGACACGTGCCAGTGTCGACCGATTCGGCCAGTTGCCACGCGACTTCGAATTCTTGGGCAGCGTGTCGGCAAGCTCACTTGCCGAGAACGGGCTGTCCGGGCGACTAATCGCACGCAGCAACTCAGCCCTGTCGTCAGTGAATATCTGGGCTTGCTCCCTGCCGCGTGTTACCGCCACGTAGGCCGTTCGCTGGTTCGTCGCGGGTATCGATTCGCTGGAGAGCGCGACGAATACCTTATCCACCGTCACACCCTGGCTGGCGTGGCTGGTGACGACATACCCATGCGTGACGTGCCCGAAATCCCGGTCCACGACCCAGCCGTGATCGACAATCAGGTCACCGTGCCGGGTGAAGCCTTGAACGGTCACGAGCGAACCGTTTGACAACCGATGCTTGCCATCCTTCGTTTTGCCGCCCGCTGTCATGCGGATGCGGTCGCCGACGCCGATGGCAAGCGCCATTGGTCGATACACCTCGAAACGATTGGCGAGCTCGGTCGGCGGAGTGTCCGAATCGCCGAGCACCAGACGGCAACCTTTCTTGAAACCCTTCGCGTTCT
>Ga0206824_10100_pt1 | contig 29760 bp, 34 predicted proteins | sample Alteio_BWOrgCont_82_FD_152874 | JGI IMG/M metagenome (GOLD analysis project Ga0206824, IMG submission 152874) | Enriched cells from forest soil in Barre Woods Harvard Forest LTER site, Petersham, Massachusetts, United States -... | ecosystem: Environmental > Terrestrial > Soil > Temperate forest >...
AACAATGTGCTAACAAAGAAGACAAATAAAGTGCTCATTATCGCTCCTACGCGGGAACTCGCTGACCAGATAAAACAAGAGCTCAATGCCTTTAAGGTTCGCACCGGTTTACACGCAGCATTATGCATTGGTGGTGCAAGTATCCATTATCAGATACGAGAGTTAAATAAAGATCCACATTTTGTTATCGGCACACCAGGTAGATTAATAGATTTAGCAGATCAGGGAATTATCAATTTTAGCAAGTACACCTCAATTGTCTTAGATGAAGTTGATACCATGCTTGATATGGGCTTTTTACGCGACATCAAAGCGATTATTAATAAATTGCCTAAAAAGCGTCATTCACTCTTTTTTTCTGCTACTATTCCAGCAACACTTGCTGATGTTATGAAAAGCTTTTTAACCAACCCTGTTTCTGTCAGTGTAAAAACGCGCCAGTCTGCAGAGAATGTAAACCAAGACATCGTCAAGGTTACCAGCGAAAACAAGATTGATACGCTCCATGAATTGCTCAATAAACCGGCATTCAAAAAAGTTATTATTTTTGTACGCACCAAGCGCGCTGCTGACAAACTTGGCAGATCACTTGGCGAGCGTGGCTTTAGAGCAGTTATTATGCATGGCGATAAAACGCAAGCACAGCGTATGAAATCGTTGGCAGCTTTTAAAGATGATGCAGTAAAAATTCTTATTGCTACCGATGTTGTAGCGCGTGGTATTGATATTGATGATGTATCGCATGTTATCAATTACGATCTACCACAAACGCATGAAGACTATATCCATAGAATTGGTAGAACCGGCCGCGCAAATAAGATTGGCCAGGCAATTACCTTTATTGAGTAATCATTTTTTTAATGCAATAACTTTTGAAGAACAGAGCTCGCGCAACCCCTGTTTTCCATGCTCGCGCCCTAACCCTGAATTTTTATAACCGCCAAAGGGATCTTGCGGTATAATATAATTTGTTGCATTAACACTGATATTACCTGCTTGAATAAGCATGCCAACGCGTAATGCACGTTCTTTGTTCTTTGTATACACGTATGCACCAAGACCATATGCAGTATCATTCGCTAAGGCGATTGCTTCATCCTCATGCTCAAACGTAACAATGGGTAACACGGGGCCAAAAACTTCTTCTTTCCATACGCGCATGTCAAACGTAATGTCGGTCAGTATGGTTGGTTCGTAATAAGCACCTAATAAACCATCAGACCGCTTTGCCCCCGTAACAACGGAAGCACCTTTGCTGCGCGCATCGGCAACCTGCTCTTCAATGAACAATAATTGACGCTCAGCAACTAAAGGACCAATATCCGTTGCAGGATCTTCAGGATTGCCAATTTTTTTTGTAGCAAGCAGCTCTTTTAATTGCTTAATGACAGTCTCAACATGATTGCGATGCACAATAAGACGTTTAAGACCGTCGCATGTTTGGCCACTATTAACAAAACGATTAAAATAGATTGATTCAACAGCAGTTGCTAGATCAGCATCATCAAAAACAATGCCAGGCGCCGAGCCTCCAAGCTCTAACATTGCTGGAATAAATTTCTTTGCCGCCACTTGATACAAATGTTTTCCAACGTTGGTGCTACCGGTAAAATAAATGCCATCAATAGCATTATTCATAAGATACTCACCAGCACCAGAACCGTCACCGTATATTTCGTTAAAAACGCCATTAGGTAACGCTACGCAGGCAACAATATCTTCAAGCAGTTTGCCCGTCAGTGGACATTCTTCTGAATGTTTAAAAACAACAACATTACCTACAACCAAGTTTTGTATAACGCCCCATACAAAATTACAAAACGGAAAGTTCCACGGAATGCTAATGCCCATAACACCGCGCGGCTCAAAATAAAGGTAATGAATTTCTGTATCATTTTCAAAAAGTATTTCTGGCGCAAGCCATTGCTCTGCATAATCAAGATAGCCACGCATGTACTGCAACCCAGCTTCAATATCTATTGCTTTGCTGACTGATATTGGCATCCCCATCTCTTGCGCCGCAAGCGAAGCAATGTCATGTTTTCTTTGAACAAATGCATTATACAAATTTTCAAGCAGTTCAATGCGTTTTTTAATGGCAAGCGTTGCCCAAGTCGGCTGAGCCTTGCGAGCCATTGCAACTTTTGCATTAATTTCATCATTTGATGAAACAGTAATTTCACCTACAATTTCATAATTGTTGCCGGGATTAAGTGAGACAATTTTTTGCAACTTCATCATCAGCCCTTTTTTACCCATAGTAGAAAAATTTAAGCATTATGCAAAATATCCTGTATCTTGTACCCCACAGGCAACTGTTGACACAGAAGGCACAGTTTTAGCTAACTTATGCAGATAGTGCGACAAAAAAATTTTGGGGAGCTGCCACCATGCATAAAAAACTTGTTATCAGTTTCTTAAGCATATTCTGCGTATTCATGCTCAATGCAGAAGTATATGTTGCTCATGAGTGGGATCCACTTCAAGAGGTTATTCTTGGTGGCGTACCGCCCTACAATCAAATACCGCGTAGCCTTATAGCGCGATGCAAACGCGCTATAAGCCTTTGGTGGCGGAGGGCAGTATATGCCAACGTCATAAAAGAAACGGATCATGTTGCAGCCCTCTTAAGAGAACGGGGTATTAAGGTACATCGATTTAATGAATTTGAAGGCGCTACTAACATGTTTGGTTGTTTAGCACTGTTTCCACGCGATCCTGTGCTTGTTCTAGGAAATTCTCTTGTTGCATGCGCTATGAAAGCAGCACGTCGACGCAATGAGATAGATGTTATAAAAAACAGACTACTCTCATTAGGAAAAATCGATGAAGCTAACATTATTAAAATGCCACCCTATAAATATCCTGCAGAATATTATCCTGATGATGTTCTTTTAGAAGGTGGCAATGTTCTTATTAATGGCAATGAACTATATGTAGGCAGTATGCACATGGTCAATATACCGTTGCCCTGGCCAGCCAACCTAATACACTCTTATAGTTTAGCTTTTTTTAGAGCATGGCAACGTATATTAAAAAATGGGGAACCTCTCCTTAACTATCAAAATGAAATGGCTAAAATACGCTCTCGTACGTATTCAAGTAAACCCGCAATCGCATGGCTGCAACAACAGTTTGGCAACCAATACACCATACATGAAATTATTATTAAAGCATCGTTCTATATAGATCTTGATGGATGTCTTGCCTTCGTACGTCCAGGTCTTGGTATTATCTGCCGTGAAGTGATTGCAAATAAGCTACCGGAATCTATACAAGACTGGGACTTTATTGAAATCTCTCTTGATGAATTACAAACTCATGCGGCTAATATTTTGAGCCTCGATCCAACCACGGTGATGATTGATGACCGCAATACACGTGTTGCACAAGAATTGCGCAAGCGCAATATAGACGTTATTGAAGTTCCGTTTAGTCATGTTGGCCAGTATCAGGGCAGCTTACGATGTTTTCATCAAGCACTGCTGCGCAGTAATAACAAGGATTAACTATGAAATTGTATAGTCTCATTATTATCTCTTTAACGTTGCTGATCACTGCAAATGACAGAGAAGATGCAATTAATGATTATCAAAAACAATATCCTGCAACTGCTTATAAACAACGAGTTTATACAGGCCAAACAATGTATGATAATGACCTACACCCATTTGCCGCATTTAATATAAAGCAGATGCAAGGTCCTCTTGGAGAGAATCGTATTCAAGTCATTATACATGCAAGGCGTAGAACTACAGCTGCTGTTGAAAAGAAATATTGACGTAATACATTGATTTTTTAAGATATTCATAATACCTTCATGGCAACAATCGTCCACAAACAACTATGTAGGAATTTTTATGAAATATTTTGTCGCCTATTGTATAACAGCATTATCAATCTGCTCTATTGTCGCTGCACCAATTGTGCAATTAACACCTCCTCCTCTACACACAAGCAATCTCATAAAGGGTTTCTGTGACCGTCCAAAGCGGCATAAGGGCATTTTTATTGCAGCTGAAACAGGTGAACAAAAAAAGATTTTCCATTGCTATGGGCATGGCGGTTCCGGCTTTACCACCCTCTTTGGCTCTATTAATAAAGCGCTACAATTAATAGTAAACAGTAACATTGCAACCGATGAGCCTATCCATATTATTGGCGCTGGCTGCATGGGTCTTTTATTGGCAGTGGAATTGTATAGACATGGTTTTCACAACATCTGCATTTCCGCCAAGGAGTTATACAACCTACCATCCTGGCGTGCTGGTGGTTTTTTTGACCCGGGTTCTGGCCATGAACAGGCACCAGAGGATTTATTGGTGGTGGAATTAGGACTTGCTACGTACAAAGTTTTACAGACTATCGAGCAAGGCGGTCACGCATACTTAACAAGCACCATTGTACATCGAGTGCCACTGTATTGCCCAAAAAATGTTATTTGTGAAGCAGAAATACTAGCAGAAAAAGGGCTCATGCCACAACCGCGTGAAGTTACAATCGATTTTGGTAACAGCGTTTTGCACGAAAATTTTTTAGAATATTACACTTATTTTATCGATGTACCTGAACTTATGAAACAGTTATGGCAACAGATTACTCTCTTTAATATTCCTGTGATACAAGAAGAGATAACATCATTTGCTCAATGCAAAGAATCTGTTATCTGCAATTGTACCGGTCTTGGTAGCGGTACATTAAATAATGACCCTCATGTGTACAGTGCACGCGGACATTTTTTTATGCTCAGTGACACCTCAATGAAACCACTGGATTACATGTTCTTTACAAAAGCAGAATATGGTAATAAAAAAGAATATATCTATTTTTTCCCAAAAAATCTTTTTGTTACCGCTGATCAGCAACAAGGCATTTCTTGCTGTGGCATGTTAGGTGGCACCTGTATTAATGATGTAGACAAATTACCTGCAGAAGAACAAGCAGCATTGAATGAACAAGAATGGGAGCGTTTATTGGTACGCGCACAAGAACTATTTAACGGTGTAGGTACTACGCAAAAGAAACTACCCTAAAATCAGCGTTGCCTAAACTTACAGGTTTACCCGATGCAATCCGTAGCAACTCTCTTGCTGGTCCGCTGTGCGTTACAACAATGGTGGTACCATCATGTAATGAGGGCTCAATATTGTTGTAAAATTTCTGCATACGCTTATGAACATCCTCATCAGTTTCGCCACCATAGGTATGCGCATTTTTGTGATGACTAATAAATTCATCATACAAATTATGACGTTGCCCTTCGCGAATTCCGGCACTTCTTTCTATGAGTTGGTTATCAACAACAAATTTATCAGCAGAAGCAACATCATTATGTATCAAGGCCTGCGCGGTCTGCATAGTTCTTGGTAATGGAGAAACATATACTTTTGCAACATTGTTTTTATTAATACCATAGCGTTGAAGTTTTTGAGCAGCTTTTTCTGCCTGCTTTCTGCCTTTTTTGGTCAAGGGCGCCGGTCTATACTTGGGATGAGCAGGATTAGAATTATATCTACTTTCTACATTATTTAATGCTTGCGCATGCCGCATAACAATGAGCTTTGAAGTAGCATGTAATTGAAAAAAAATAGTAGTGAATAAAAATAATTTCATAGACTTCATATCAATCTCCATTCCTGTATTTTTTATCATTATAACACAAATATACATATAATTCATAGAGTTTGTGATTCCTCTTTAAACCATTGCAATACAGGTATACGGGCTTTTATACTACTGCAATATCTGTACAATACAATAAGCGTGAATGTGATGAAAAAAATAGTATGGTGCGCGCTAGCACTTCTCATGCCAGCTAACATGTATGCCCTTGAAAGCTATGTGAGTGTTGGTGCAGGGCCTACATGGATCGATTTGCAATTTATTGAAGTTGATAGCGTTATTGATGATCCTACGTTAAACCGTACATCTATCTACAAAATTAACACGGCATCAGGATATACCGTTGATATAAATGCTAAATATCATTGCAACCCCTACATCAATCCATATCTTGATGTTTGTTATTCTCATCTTACTAAAGGTAATGGTTTTATTGATGTTTTTTTAGAACATGAAAATCAACGAAAAACGACGCTTGACACTGAATGCTTTAAGCCGATTATTAAAAGTGTCTCATTTATTATAGCAAATATAACACGCCTCATTGAAAGTACATTCTGTAAAAAACCATACAATGCTGATCTTCTTGTAGGGTACAGTTACTCTAAATTTTTATTGATTTCACAAACTGTTGATTCAGGAATTTCCAATTCTATCTATCAAGGTTTTGTAGCAGGTTTACAATTAACCTATTTTTATACCAGCACAATAACGCTCATAGTGGAAGATTATGTATACCCAGAACGGATTGATACAACATCAACGCGCCAAAGTCTCCTGGGCAAAGATGCTGGATTTTCCTCGTACATACTGATGGGCAATCTGCTTATTGGACTTATTACATATGCACCAACGGAATCTTGGAGCTTTTCCTTATGTGGTAGCTGGGCCTATTATAAAAATGTTGGCAAGGCTACCATTCTCCTTTCTAAGGAAGAATCAACCGCATTCAAAGAGCCAATGCTTTGCGTATCAAGCGGTAATCAATACACGCTCTTATTGTACATAAATTATAATTTTTAAGACTCTAGAACATGTGGCGACAAAGAATCATGGATTATATGCCCCATACAGAGTGCCGTACCACCAAATACCACTGCTGTGAGTATTTGATACAACCGTTTTTCTTGAGGGGATGTAGATTCTTCAAATTCTTTACGTGCTTTTTCTTCCTCTGTCATTGGTTGCTTTTCTTTTGTTGCAAATAAACGTACTACCGCTGGACGTTTATGCTGCTGAATTATCGTGCGCACAAGCGATGAAACACGTTGAAGCCCAGAAGCTGAAAGCATAGGTGCCAACGATAGCGATATAAAAAAGAGTAACGATAGACGAATCATGTCAGTATTGCTTTCTAAATAGTTGATGAAATTTTTATAAAGAGCGCTTATTTGCTGAAAACTATAGCAGATCTCTATTCAAAAAAAAATTGTTTTTAAGTACTGTTTACACCTGATGCAAGAGATTATTAAAATCTTCTAATGGCATGTGGATCTCTCTTAAAATAGCTCGCAGAAGTGGTTTTGATATATCTCTGCCAGCATGATGTGGAATGGTGGTCGTTCGTCCATCAGGATTTCTATAAAAGGCATGACTTCCATGTTGGCGAACTTTTTGGAACCCTTCATGCAGCAAGAGCTTTTCTAATCGATGCGCACTCACCATATGAACACCACTCAAAGAGATACCTCCACTTCTTGTACGGCAATAAATTCAGGTAATGCTTGCCGTTCCTGCTCAGTTAACTCCTGCAAACACAATTCTATAACTTCCACAAGATTTTTCTGCACCTCTTCTATAGTCGCTGCTTGTGTATATGCACCCGGCACACTAGGCGCAATGCCAATAAACAATCCAGTTTCGGTATCTTTTTCTATATAACTTATAATTTTCACAATACCCTCATACTATGCTCAATAAGTGAACCTATTAAACTATAGCACAAGAGAAATCATAGAATGAACATTTTGTGCAATAACAATGATGTCTATGCAGGCACAATGAAGAATCTTTAAAAAAAGAAATTTTTAAAAGGTGATATTGGTCTCCAACATGTAAAACCAGTACATCCAACACAACAGACTACCCTTGTTGCTGGATAAACTCACGCAACGCATATAAAGCACTTAACTGCCGTTGACGAGGATCTGTTAACCAATCGTTAATTGTAAGAAATGATGTTCTATCGGGTGCAGATACCACCTCGTGCATCTCATGCAATGACATTAAGGGTATCTCTTTTTCTTTGGCTATCTCAAATGCCTTTGATAAACGCAATTTGGCTACTACCATTAAAAATAACGCATGCATATCTCTTAACTGTCTGCTTTGCTCTGGCCGCGGCTCCTCGCCAAGATAATGTTGCAACAACGCAATACGTCTGTCTTCAGCAAATTTGCATCCGAATTTAGCGATATCAAAATAAGGGTGGCCAGTATTGGCGGAATCAAAATCTATTATCCATGGTCGCAACGTTTGGTCTTCGGCTCTACTCAGTAAAACATTTCCTGTATGAAAGTCACCGTGACAGATTGTTGCCATCTCCGCAAATGACGGTTGTAATGCTTGCGCATATTGACCAACTTTACATAACGCCTGTGAGTACTGATCAGGCAATGGATAGTGCGGTGGCTGCGGGTTAAAAATAAAACTAAATGGAATTGTATCTGCCAAGTCTGGAACGCATATACAACTACTCCTCATTACATTATGAAATTTTGATAACTGTAACATTGTACTTATGTATGGCTGGGCATTGTCTTCATAGGTAGGCCACAGCACTGGCTCTATATACTCCATAAGCATTGCTTGTTTGTTTATACTTGTTCCATACATAGGCACCGACACGCCTCTATTACTGGCTTGGGATGTTATATCGCAGGTGGTAGCAAAACACCGACGATCAAGACGTTCTTTTGGCGATCGATAAATATAACGTTTTCCTGAATCACTCGAACATAAAACTATATTGTTTGTACAACCACCAGGCAATTTTTGTAATGACGCAATAGATTCTCCTTCGGGCAATAAACGTTGAATAGTATCAATATCAATACGCTCACTACTCTTGAGTGATGTAAATCCCAATATCAATAACACAACACATCCACGCATACTATCCCCTTAATGCATCCATCGTTATTGAACAAACGCCACTTATTATAATATTCTAAAACAGTTATTTAAAAAAAGTATTTTTTTGTAAGTAAACAAATATACATCAGTAAAACGTACTGTGCGACTTACATGCACTAGCCTCGCTTGTTAATATTACCGAAGCAAATCTTTCTATATTAAAATATGGCAAGACAGTAATTATGAAATTACTGTCTTGCCATATTTTTAATCTAAGAGTGGTTACTAAATTGATTAACTATATTTCCTGACCGGCACTGGCGGCAATGGTTTTGTCATACGTGCTTCTAACATCCATGTATCTTTATTGAAAGAAACCACATATGTTTTACCTGCCTCAAAAGGCAAACTCCTACTTACGTGTGCATGGCCAGCTCCCCCTTTAGTAGTGACATGAAATACAATTTTTGCGGGTTTTTTGTTAGTGTACCGAACCATACATCTTCGCTCATCCCCAGTAGACTTGTTAAACCCTAACGTAAAATCTACTACCTGTAAACCTCGCTCCATTTGCAAATTCTCGCTAAAAAACACTCTTGAGCCCCGATCAGTATTACGTGGTACAGTGCTCAGCATAATTCGTAAATCTTCTTGAGTTAATCTTTCACATGGTAAAGGAGCAATAAACGTAACAACATCAGTATCATTATCCGCCACCAACGATACCCCAAACCCGAGAGGTTGCGCTACCGACATACTCAATGGGCCATTTAATAATGTACTATCCACGCTCACATTAAATGAATAATGCGGCAGATCACTATCATTTGCAGTTGTTGCTGCACTCTCTGTCGCTTGTGTCTGATTAAAAAAACCGATAACCATGACTACAACTGCAGCCTTAACAATATTCATTTTCATAAAATATATCCTAATTTGTTTTAAATTACTTAAAAACAATTATACATGATTAAATATTAATTTAAAAATTTGGTCTATTGTCATGCGGCCTGTTATCATATGGTCTGTTTGCATTTGGCTGATATTTATTATCAACGCAATGCCTATCTACTTTACATGCCAACCATAATAACACAACGGTTATAATGGCATGTATTACGGCTGCACCAAGCACCATGTGTGGTGTCCAGACTATACCGAACAATGGTAATGGCAATAAGCCAGAAAAATATAAACCAAGTTTAGCAATGGTATGGAATGCCTCAGCACCAGCTAAAAATATTAAAATATTCTTTTTCGTACACATAAGAAAACCTCCTTTTTTAGTATTCTTCTATTTATTTAACCCAATTCTAGCCTATTTTGAGGTCAAAAATCTAGAAAAAGTGGCTATTTAAGCCATTTTTTATGCTTTTTCAGAGAAAATTCGATCGTAAAAAGAGTAAAAAGAGTAGGCATAAGGACTACAAAGTAGTGCAAACAACCCCGCACAAATAGACTAATAGGCATTTTAATGTTATTCTACTTATGTATTAAATTCTTTAGGTTATAGGGGCCCAACTATGAAGAAGCTTTTATTATTAACGTGTATGATTGCAACAAGCCTACAGGCAATGGACCAATCTACTACAAAGAAGCCTAGTGGCTTAGCATTAGCATTATCATTGTCTCAGTCATCAAATCTAATGAGCATGAGTGTTAGTAGACATCAATTACCTCCACAAGAAGTAACCGATTCTACTTATCTGTTACAACCACATCAATCACAAGATAATGATTCCACTGTGTATGCTATCCCGGTAAACCCGCAACAGTCAGGGCAGCCATTAGCGATGACAACATCTGCAGTATCTGCACCAATTGATATTCAACAAAAAAAATCCGAAGATGCAGAATCTTCTACGCATTCTGGTAGCACAGGTGGTATCATGAGAATTGTATATTATGATGAAGACCCTGTACCTTCAGCAACACCTACAAATAGTAGTAATATGATGCAAAGCACAACATCAACAGGCGAAGTACTCATTCCAGCTGGTGTAACAGATTCATACCGAGCTGATCAACGCCATCGTATGGCTGAAAGTGTTACCTCAACTAGTGATTCTATCGTATTTATCACAACAAAGACAAAAGATATTCCTTCTGTTGCAAATATTCCGCCAGTACATGAAGATAGCGCGGTGATGCAAATTATCAAACAAGCAAAATCAGCCGTATCATTCCATATAAGCCGCAAATACAACCAATACATGTATGGTGATATGTTTAATTTTCAACAACTTGCTGGCGACCAATGCTCTAGCGCTGCATCTGCAAATGGCGTTGTTGTTGATATAGATACAGACGGCACCATTACAGCATTACATGATGGTAAAACAATGCCTCTTTTATTGGGTAGCATTCCTGGCAAACAAGCAGATGTTGATCAATTAAGACAAAAATTTGGCGGGGATCCAATTTTTTTCACGTTGAATTTAGGGTTTGAGCGCAAATGGGCAGGTTACACACAGCTTCTTCAAGATAATCCAACAGTACATGCTTACTTATACCCAACCATCGATTATAGTGCTCCAAAAACTGTGGACTTAATGAGGGCTGTTAACGATTTAAGACAACGTGATGAAAAATTATTGGGCAATGCTGCATATGTACACTGCAAAGCGGGACGTGGCAGAAGCGCTGTAACCGTAGCTGCGTATTTAGCAACACAACTTTTTGAAGCTGGGTATACAAACATTACGCCAGATCAATTAGAAAAATATATGCAACGCCATCGCAAGCAGGTAAAACTCAATACCGCTCACGTAAAAGCGTTGCGTAGTTATCAAGCCCAACTGCAAGATGCACAGTCATTTCAAGCGTTGCTCGCAGCAAATAACGAGGCTATTGTAAAACGAGAACAAGAAGTTGGTCAACCTTATTAATTAATGCAGCAAGTCTGCGATTTTTAAAAAACAGGGCGATGTGTAGACAATCGCCCTGTTTTTTTATATAAACTAATCATTCCCCTGCGCAATATCCTCTAGTGTACCAACCAGCCATGCATAATATGGATGCACGGTTGTTACATCAATATGCTCTGATGGGCTATGTGGATCTATAATGGTAGGGCCACTAGAAATTGCATCAAGCCCCGGTACATTAAACGCCCCACATTCAAGACCGGCATGGATTGCTTTTACATTCACCTCTGTACCACGCAAACGTTTATACCGTTCACGTGCATAACGCAAAACGCGGGAATCTGGATTCGGTTGCCATGTTGGTGAACCCTTTTTTATAGTGGTTTGAGCGCCAAAAGTTGCAAATACCTGCTGCACATCATCCCGTATCTGCTCAAGGCCATCAACAACTAAACTGCGTTGCATAGTCTCAATTATAACGCTATCACCTTCAGTTTTAATGTTTGCCAAGTTTGTAGAGGTTTCCACTAATGGGTAATCTACCGCTTCACTCCATGTGCGTACACCATGCGGTATTGTTTGCAACAGCTGCAGAATTCTTTCTTGATCCTGCGCAGACAATGCACCTTGTGTGGACTCAACTGGTTGCAACGTAATAGTTAACCCTGGCTCAACTGCTGTGTACGTTGCTTTTAATTGTTCTATGGCACTCTCAAGGGTGCTGATATCTGCTGCCAGCACAACCTCCATAAAACGCGGGATCGCATTGCGCGCTTTACCACCACGTAATGATACAATATTAAAACTACCACTTGGCAAACTTGCTAATAATTCTGCTGTAATTTTAAGCGCATTCAGGCGATCCGTTTCATGAATGCCGACCCCGGAATGACCACCTTTGAGCCCGTCAATCGTAAGCTTATAGCACGTTGTTGTTGGAATAACTTGGCGTGTTACTTGTAATGTACCTACAACGTCATAGCTGCCTGCAGAACCGATATAAACATCATCTACTACTTCTGCATCCACATTAATGAGCATGCGCCCGTTAAAGCTTTGTTCGTTAATAGCATTTGCACCAGCAAATGTTGTTTCTTCTTGTACGGTAAACAAGAATTCTAACGGTCCATGCACAAGATCCTTGGCTGCTATAATCGCCAAACAGATAGCCACGCCTACACCATTATCAGCACCCAAGGTTGTACCATCTGCATACAACATGTTTTCTTTGCGGACAAATCGTATTGGGTCTGTAGCAAAGTTATGGCTAACGCCATCATTTTTTTCTGTCACCATATCAATATGGCATTGTATAACCACACCGGGCCTATCTGCATAGACAGCTGATGAAGCAGGCTTACTTACCACAACATTACCAACACTATCCTGCACAGCTTCTAACCCATGCTGGGCAGCTATGCCCATAACATAGTTGGCAATTTCTTGCTCTTGGCCAGAGATGCGCGGTATTTGTGCAATGGTATTAAAATAATTCCAAACAATTTCTGGCTTTAGATCAGCAATCTGTACAGCATTTTGACCATAAACTGTACTGAAATCTGGCGCTTGCGCACCCTTAATAATAATTGGCATACTATGCACCAAAGAATAAAGAAGTAAATAACTGAAATGCTTTTTCATGACTGTTCCCTTTTAGATACAACCTAAATCGGGCATAGTATAGCACTAAAAAGGGAAACAGTAATAATTTATCATATTTTTTATGATCTATTGATAATACCAACTATAATTGGTATTATATTTTTTAAAAAAAAAGGAGAAAAGGGCGTGCCGATTAGTGGAAAAAACATGTGTGCACTATTCCTAAAAGCGGGTTATGAGATAGTTCCTGGTGGAGGAAAAGGAAGTCACATAAAACTTAAAAAGAAAAATTGTCCAACCATAATTATCCCTAATCATAAAGAACTATCAAAAGGACTTGAGTTGGCATTAAGAAAAGCATTAAAAGCTATTAAATAAAAAAGGTGTATTATGTTCTATCATTTTAAAGTACATAAAGAAAAAGACCGCTACTGGGCCCAAGGTATCGAATTATCTGGATGTTATACTCAAGGTAGAACGCTTGAAGAATTGCAAAAAAATGCTCAAGATGCCTTAAATTTATATATGGAGGAACCAAGCGATTCTAACGACCTAGCTCCTTTACCCAGTAAAACTATAAAAAAAGCAAAGAATATTATTCAAATTCCCCTTGACCCCCTTATAGCTTTTGCATTTTTAGTACGTTATTTTCGTATCAAGCATGGGTTTACTCAGCAAGAGGTTGCAAAAAAAATGGGATTTGAAACACTTTATAGCTATCAAAGATTGGAGACAAAAAAATGCAACCCCAGCTTGAAGATGATTGCCAGGATAAAACAACTATACCCAGAATTTTCTGTTGATTTAGCTATAATGACCCGTAGAAATTAGACAAACAATTGTAGAAATTCTTAGCATAAAAGAGTAATAATTTTTACAAAAGGTTTTTCAGATATTTTTTGCCTTTTAATTTCTCTGGCAATAAACATTCTTTGGTATACAATGTATATCCTTTATGGTAGCCAAGATCTTTCATCAGTTGTGTTGGCGCATTCCTGATAGACATAGGAATCGGCAGATTGCCGCTCCTTTTAACATCATCAACCGCCTCAAAATACGCGTTGTAGGAGGCTCTACTTTTTGGTGCTTGCGCTAAATAGGCAGCACCGTGCGATAAATTAATAGCACATTCAGGATAGCCAATCGTCTCTACTGCCCTAAAGACATTATTGGCAATCGTTAATGCTTGTGGGTCTGCAAGACCAACATCTTCGGAAGCAAAAATAACCATGCGGCGTGCAATAAATTTTGGATCTTCTCCACTTTCTACCATGCGTGCCAAATAATAAAGCGCAGCGTCAGGTTGGCTTGCACGCATCGATTTTATGAAGGCAGAGATAGTATTGTAATGTTCTTCTGCTTTTTTATCATAACGCAAATGATTATTTTGCAGCGTATTTTTTAAACTTTCTACCGTAATTTCTTTATACAATTTTATCGTATTCTCTAGCATAGAAAGGACCTGACGCGCATCCCCATTTGCCATACGGACTAACCAATCTTGCGCATCTTCATCAACAGCAAAACCGGTACGGGCAATAATTTCTTTAATATGAGCTGCAGCAAGTACATGCAGTACAAAGACACGACAACGGGAGAGGAGCGCAGAAATAACTTCAAAGCTCGGATTTTCTGTCGTAGCACCAATCAACGTAAGTTTGCCAGATTCTACATACGGCAATAAAAAATCTTGTTGCGCTTTATTGAAGCGATGAATCTCATCTAAAAAAAGAACCTTAGATCTACCCATGGTAAAAAGATCTTCTTTTTTCTCAATAATCTTGCGAATATCATCCTTGCTTGCCGATACTGCAGACAGTTCATAATAATCAGCACCAATAGCATTGGCATAAATCCGAGCAAGTGTCGTTTTACCTACACCCGGTGGTCCCCACAAAATAAAACTAAAAATATGTTTATTTTCTAAAGCGACACGCAGTGGTTTGCCAACTGCAACTAAATGTTGTTGACCAACAAATTCATCAATAGTTTTTGGTCGCAGTTTATGTGCTAATGGTTCCATGAATAACCCCCTCATAAGCAGTAAAAATTATATATTTCTATTATATCATAAAAATATCTATTTTACATTTTATTTACATTAACCCTGAAGCTCTCTACAATAGGCAGAACATTCTATATAAAAAAGGGGTTTCAATGGCACTATATAGATTTTTTATTTTGATTGGATTACTAGCAAGCACATTCTACTCACTACAAGCATCTGATATTAATGACCCCCTGAACGGTGAATTTGATATTCTTAATGTAGCAGAATTGTCAGACCTTCAAGAACAACAGTTATGCTCAAACTTTAACATTATTACTCCACTTACTTACCGTTTATTATGCAAAAATAATAATCAAGTCGATGATATGCTCAAGCGAAACTCTAATGTGCATAGAATAATTCAAGATAAGCAGGGCAAACGATATAGCGCATTGGATATAGCCCGACTTACAGGCAATAAAACTGCAGAAGCCAAATTATTGGAAAGAGGTGCGCAGCCTGCAAAATAGCGCAAAACAAATTGAGGCTTTTTGGATACTCAAAAGTATATAAAAACCAAACCGCCTCAATTTATATAAACAAAAATCTGTTACTTTTTTTTACGTAACATTGGTAAACCAGTACGTTTATTTTCCATAACTTCGTAGCCAGCTGGTATTGCATCGATAGCTTCTTTGCCAGCAACGCCTGCAAAGTAATAAATACGTTGTTTGCGATCACCGGTCAACTTTACTTCTTTGGTGTGCAAGTAATAAAGCTTACCGCTTTTTTTAGATTTAACACTGTATGCCATATAAAAACTCCCTTTTTTAGAACGACATTTCACCTCTGCAGGTATAACCGTAGTACATTACAGAAGTAAAAAGCTAGATCTTGCGATATATGAACCTGAAAAGGTGCGCTAAAAGCCCTCTGACGGTATGTTTATAACAGAAACTTTTTTATAAAGTTTATAGGAATTTATGCATTTATCGTACAATGCTTTACGATCCAGTGATTTTCCAGTTCGCTGCCTATGTGTTTTAATATTGTGGTGCATTTCTCCATCAATATACTCACGTACTGTCTCTGCTCTATTTACATAATATTTGGTAAAAATATCGTAGTATATATCTGGCATGCTTGTAGGAACAACATTGGGTATTTTTCTACTCAAAAGGTAAACCAAGCCAGCCAGATGCTTTATGGCCTGCTCCTCTATTGAAACTAAGTTAACAGCGACGTTATCATCATCATCTTGCCTTACCTGCATATCGCATTGCACTGTAGCATTATCGGGATTGATGGTTAACGTAACAGAAACAGGGTCGAGCGCTTGAACCTCGAACCGCATTATATCCATTGGGTATAAGTCAGCAATGAAATATATTAAATTTGTAAAACCTCTAGAAGTACCCAAACCAGCATTAAGTGGTTTTAAATCATATAAAAATTCTCTCAAGAAAGCTGTTTGTATAGCGTTCAGCTCATCTTTATCTTCATCGGCATTAATAGAAAATTCATCAACTTCCATCTCTGATGCCTCAATACGCTCAGCTGCATATATTGCCATTTTATACAAAACTTTTAACAATGCATGCTGTATATACGGGTCTTTGTGGCCAACTGTTTGGCGCAGAAGATTGTAATCGATAATTGTCTCTTGCGTACTGCCAATAGCTCGCAATTGTTCAAGAAGATACTGCTGCTGCGTATCTTGTTCTGCCGCATGTAGTACGTTAAGCCAAGCGATACCTACAAAAAACAAGCAATATCTCATACTATCATCCCACTTTTATTTTTTTTGCCCTTATTGTATACAGTATGATATCGATCATTTTTTAAGTAAAAGGATTTATAATGAATATCCCAGAGAATAAAGTGATGGGCATTGTCTGCATAGCGCTTGGCGCGCTGTTGTTCTTTTTAGCACTGGGCAACCTATTGCTTCGTTTTATCGTTGCACTTATTGCCCTGATGCTTATTAATTACGGTTTACGTTTACAAAATATGACATTTAAAAGTCTGCTTACGCAATTGCTGGTACGATTCAAACAACGGTAAGTTAATCATTCTTTGTAGACTGAGCACCACAATACTGTTCACAAAGCGTTTTCAACTTTAACCGACGCTGCAACCGCTTAGTTTTTTGGTGTAAATTCACAGCAAAACGGCCTGTTGTATAACTAGAAAAGACAGATGCTGCAAATAATGGCAGCGTAATTCCTAGGCGTAATCCCAAAGACATACCCCATTTCTCTGCTGACCCATTTACTGTCTGCGCTCCTGCTTGCGCTAAAGCGGCACATGCACCAGATACCCCAGTCTTTATTTTTAATCTAAAAATTTTATCGGTAACCGCATCAAGCGTGCTTTGTGAGAAACTCTTAGTCCAATCAGAATCTTTGACACATTGCAAACAATGCATCTCATTTTTTTGTTGAAGATAAGTAAGCTTATTTTCTACTCGCCTATAATCGCGCTCATCGCCACTCTTCTTATAACGATTAGCTCCATTACCAATTTCATCAATCAAACGTTGCCACATACCGTGTTGCTTTTGTCTTTGCTCCTGCCAAGATTGTCTAAATCCACGCGGCAATTGCACCACATCATCAAGCTGTTCAGCTGTAAGATTTTCTTTAGATAAATACTGTTCAAATTGCTGCGCTAATGCCTTTTTCTTAGCATCTATATCAGGTTTATAATCCTGAAACTGATTCAATAATTGTTGAAACCCATCCAATTGTTCAAGCTGTTTATGCCGGTTTTCTGTACGGCCAACTATATAGGAGTTGCCAAAAAGGCTGCCAACACCTCCAAAAAATAGAGCTAATCCCGTTCCTAAACGCGCTCCACCTTGCAATAGGTGGGAAGGGTCATATGGATTGCCTGAGGCAATCATTAACCATAGATAAGCGCCTATTGCTCCTAATGAAGCAACATATGCAGGAACAGCAACGGTTCCATTTTTACATCTACTTACCCGCAAGCGTGCACGTTCTGCCGGTGTACATAGGTGATGCAACTGCGTCTGCTCTTGTATCCATTGTTGCAAAACTGCTCTTTTATCCGCGGGCAACATATCTAACAGCCATGTACTTTTATCATGTATATCTTGAGCACAGGTTGCACTTTCGGTCATGCGACAAACACTTGCACGCAAAGATTGCCAGTCTTGTATGCAACCTTGCAAATCGCCCAGATGCGCCATCATAATGTCATTGTATGTAGCATCATCAAAAAATGAGTACGTTTGCTGCGTAGCGCCATAATCCGATGTAACAGATATTAATGGAGCTTGATCCTTAGGCTGCGTATTTATTTCTGCAAACGAAACGAGAGGTGTTCGCTCACCATCGGCTGTTGATGGATCCATACCAATAGATCTCAAACTGCTTAATAAAATAATGGAACCAATAATAGCAACAATCTTCATGTTTATATCTTTCTTTTAAATTTCTTTTCTATTTCATCAAGACTCAACGTCCAGCAGGTAGGTCTACCATGTGGGCAGGTAAAACGGTTATCAATAGCATAGAGGTCATTAAGCAATTGATGCATCTGTTCTTGCGGCAACACATCGCCTGCTTTAACCGCCGCCTTACAGGCCATTTGTGCGCATAGCTTATAGCTCACGGTTTCTAAGACTGGCGACTCACCTTCTTGTAACCATTCCACAATATTACGTATGAGCTCATCCAATGAAGCATCTTTTAAATGAACGGGCGTTGCATTAATAACCAATTGCGTTGGCCCAAAGCGTTCTGCTTCAATACCATACGCTTGCAATAATGATAAATGCTCACCAATAAGCTCTATATCAGCGTGCGTTAATGTTATCACGTGAGGAAACAGTAATCTGATGGTAGCAACTTCTGTAAACCGTGTTGAGAACAGTTCAAATAAAATCCGCTCATGAGCAGCATGCTGGTCTACCATTAACAGCGCATCATCTTGTTCTAATAAAATATAAGTTTTTTTAAATTGCCCAATAATGGTATATGCATAATGGGCTACGCTCGTTTGATCTTCTTGTTTGGCAACGGGGACCACAGATTGCTCTTGCAGCGCTCCACTTTGCAGGTCAAAATGGTTTTGAACAACTGTTTGCTGAAGTTGCGGTATAGGAACCCAAATACTATCCAAATCTTTTTTTGTTTGCACCGGATCAGGTGCATGTTTTGCAGCGGTAAACCATGGGGATGCATCTGAGGTTAATGGCGGCACGCTTGAAGATGTAGCATTATTATTTGCATATAATGCTAAACTCTTTTCAAACGGTAACGGCTTTGCCGCTTGCAACAAGACTGCCTTTTGCAACTGTTGAGAAAGCTGTTTTTCGAGTGTTTGTCGAATTAATTGCTGCAACGCATGTTCAATTTTTTTAGCATGCAATAGCCGTACTTCCTCTTTTCGAGGATGGATATTAACATCAAGTTCATCGGGCAAGACTTCAATAAACATGGTGGCTATAGGATATTTACCATCTGGTAGTACATTTAAATATCCCTTAAGAAGCGCGCGACTCAGCTCAATGTTTTTTACCCAACGCTTATTAATAAAAAAGAATATCTTATGTTTATTAAATTGCGTCACTTGATGATTAGACACAAAACCTTCAATGCGGCCATAGTCGTCTGTAGATTGACATGGCAACATTGCATGATTAAATTCATGCCCCCACAATTGCGTTAATCGCTCTTGCTGTTGTGCTACAGGAGGACAATGTACCACCACAGCGCCATTATGTTCAAGCTTAAAATGGATTGCTGGATACGCTAAACAATATGCTTGAAACAAGAGTAGAATTTGACGCCACTCTGTTTCTGCTTTTTTTAAAAATTTTAAGCGTGCCGGTACATTATAAAAAATATCCTCAATAAGGATGTCAGTACCTACCGAATAAGCCACCGCCTCTTGGCTGCTAACGACACCATGCTCTAATACTAATTTAATACCAGTTTGCGCAACCGCTGTTTTTGTAATTAACGTAACTTTGCTAATGGCAGCAATGCTCGATAGCGCCTCACCTCGAAATCCAAACGTGCCTAACTGTTCAAGATCTTCAAGTGAGCTAATTTTGCTGGTGGCATGATGTTCAAAACAAAGTATTGCATCCTCTTCATCCATGCCTGATCCATTATCAATAACACGGATACTGCGCTTGCCGCCATCTTCTACCGTAATAGTAATCATGGTTGCATGTGCATCTAGGGAATTTTCTATAAGCTCTTTAACAATATTGCTAGGCCGTTCAACAACTTCTCCAGCAGCAATTTTTCTTGCTTCAAGCGAGGATAGTTTTTTTATTATGGGCATCGTTACCGCCTTCTTTGTAGGGCTTTACTTCAAGGCGAATGAGAAATTCTACCATGGAATTTTCATCTTTAGCTTTTAAGTGTATAATTTTTCCCGCACAAATGTAAGCCAAATCCCGCATTTTTTGCAGCAACAATAATACTGATTGTGCTGATGATGCATATCCTTTTATCATCAGCTGATTTTTGTGAGCACGCTCTAATGATGACAAATAACTGTCGTACGGCATGAGCGTCGCAATATCAGTTAATAATGTATCTATAAAATGTTGATTATCAGCAGCTGTATAACTATTAAATTTATCAAGAAGATGAAGATATTGTTGTCGTTGCGCAATGCGTGTTTGCTGCTTTTTTATAGCATCTTCACTGGCTGCTATACGTGTATGCAATTCTTGCTGCACTTTTGTTAAATCATTGATCTGCGCATGCTCATAATGGGTTATGCAACTTAAAAAAAGAACAATGATACCTAAAACAATGCTTGATACAATAAACCATCGCATCAACTGGGATTCTTTTGTTGTTCCATGCGCCATTATTACTCCTTATGCAGCCGCTCATTAGTCATACAATCTTTTATGCGGCATGGCAAGATGTGAATAATGTACCTAGGTATTAAAAATCAATACGCAACAACAACACGATCATTACCGAATAGATCTTTTAATACAGTAGTACGTTCAAAACCAGCTTGATGATACAGTTGTGCAACTGTATCTGCTTGGGTTCTGTCAATTTCTATAAGAAGTCTCGGAATATTATTCTGTTGAGCTGCCACATTTTTTTTAAGCATAGAAGCAGCTTGTCGCACAATAATTTTTATAAGCGCTAAGCCTTCATCGCTTGCCATTAATGCATTTTTATCTTCCCATCGTTGAACAGCAGGAGATAGCCGCATATATTCCTGCTCACTAATATACGGCGGATTGCTGACAATAAGATCAAATGATATGTCAGCCACCTGCGCAAGCAGGTCAGATCTTTTTATATGAATATTGTTTATATCATTATGCACAGCATTTTTGTGCGCAAGCCGTAAAGCCTCGGGCGCAGTATCAAGCGCATATACCGTTGCGTGCGGCAGTGCTTGTGCAAGTGCTAAGCCAATACAACCAGTTCCTGTACCAACATCTGCTATCGTTAATGGCTGTTCTTGCATAGACTGAAGTTGTTGAATTAACCAATGACACCATTCTTCAGTTTCTGGACGAGGAATAAGTACCGGCGGTTCTACTATTAGTTCAAGATCTAAAAATGGGACATGGCCCAAAATATATTGCAATGGTTTATGTTCATACAGATGCTCATGGATCATTGTCTCTAGTTGATACTGCTGTTGCTCAGTAAGAATGATCTGTTTTGTTAACAGCTGCGCAGTTTTTTGCTCTGTTACGGCTTCAAGCAGCCATAGTGCAACTTGGCGCGCAGTTTGTACCTCAGGATATTGTGGTAATAATTTATTTATAATACTAACGAGCATCCCCTGCATTGCTTCTCACTCGGCTAACAGTTGTTGTACATAGGTATGCGCATTAAAGAGTGCTAATGCATCTGCTTGTTCACCGCATGAAATATAGGCAATAGGAATACCCAATTCTTTAATAATTCTAAACACAATGCCACCTTTGCCGGTACCATCAAGCTTGGTAAGCACGAGCCCGTCCACATTTGTTGTTTCATGGAATATTTTTGCTTGCTCAAAAGAATTCTGGCCAAGCATTGCATCTATAGTCAGCAACGTACAGATTTTATAATCCGGCAGCTGCTTATTGATAACACGCTTAATTTTACCCAATTCTTGCATTAAATTACTTTTTGTTTGCAACCTGCCTGCCGTATCGATAATGAGTATATCAGATCCTGTTTTTTTAAAGAGCTCACAACCTTGGAATACGACCGCTGCTGGATCTTGGGACGGCAACCCTTTAATAAAATGAGCGTTTGCACGCTCACCCCAAATCGCCAACTGTTCTACTGCAGCAGCCCTAAACGTATCAGCTGCTACCAAAGATACCGTCTTGCCTTTTTTTGCATAATCTGTTGCCAATTTACCTGCAAAGGTTGTTTTACCACTGCCGTTAACACCTACAAGCAGCACAACCTGTGCATCAAGCGCAGCTGGTTGATGAGCAGACAATTCAATTAAAAGCTGCTCGAGAGCATCCTTAAGTTGCGCACCATCAACAATGCGCCCCGCTTGAAAACGCTTTTTAAGCTCTTCTACTATCTGTTTGGTTACCACTACCCCTGCATCTGCACTGAGTAAAATCTTTTGTACCTCTTGCACGGCAGATTCATCCAGCTGTTTACTTAAAAACAGTGGTGCTAATTTAGCGGCAACCTGCGTATAAATTTTAGAGAATGCATTTTTTAAAAAGCCAAACATGCGATAGTTCCTAGCCTAGAAAGGGATTCAAGATTAATCGAATGACTCTTTATGTAGAATACCAAAAAAAACACACTATTAAAAATCTGCTTATATGTCAGATAGAAAACATACAAAAACAATCGCCAAAGAGCTTTCTTCTACAAATAACCTCAAAACACACCTCAGACCCCTTATTTTAATATGACTTATAGGATAAAAATATCAATAATGATTAAATTTATTGACAGTTTGTTAATTAATGATAAGATTTAAGTATGTATTATAGAAAAACTAAGGTGAATAATCTGTATTTTGGAGGATATTCTATGAAATCTATAAAGCTTGTTATTGCTTTATCTGCATTAGTCTTAGGCGTAAGCCCTATACAGGCTATGCATCGTCTTCGCTCTTTAGTACCGGCTCTTAAACAAGTACGCACATTAACACAGCGTACAGGTATGAAACAAGCAACTCATGTAGCTGATGCTGTTACCGCTGCGGGCGTAGCAACTGCGGCTACTGCATATACCTTTTGGCCAGAGAAAAAAGTAGTGGTTTCTCAACAACCAAAACAACTTGCTCTACCATTGGCTCCTGCAACAAAACAGCGTATGCCCGAAGCTATGGCACATGACGGTATACTTGATGATTCTGATGAATGTGAAGCAGAAGCAGAAGTAGAAGTTATTCAAGTTATTCCTGCAAATGAAACTCCAGTTGCTGAACCTATACAAGCTGAAGAAGCAGCAGCAGCTGAAGTACAAGCGCAAGAAGCTACCACAGAATCATCTGCACAAGAAGCTGAAAAAATATCTTCTGAAAAAGTAGTTGCTGAACCTGCGCAAGCAGAAGAAGCAGTTATTGCTCAACCTCAACCAGAAGAATCTTCTGTAGAATCATCTACACCAACAGAATCTACATTACCTGAAATCAAAAAAGTATCTGTGCAAGCAACTGTTGCACCTGCGCAAGCAGAAGAAGCAATCATTGCTCAAGCACAACCAGAAGAAGTTATTGTAGAAGAATCTACACCAGCCGTAGAGCAACCAAAAGCACAAGCTTCTGAATGCGCTACAGAAAATGATGAAAGACAAGCTCATGCTGCAACAGATCATCATGATTCACATGGGCAAATAGCTAGAACTCCTAAGACAGTAGTCGTTGTTCCGCAAGAAATAACTCAAAGTCTTGCTCTTGCACCAATAGTAGTAGCACCAACAGTTGAGCCAAAACAGGCTGCAGCTGCACAACAACCTACATCTTCAAACGCATTAAAAAGATTAGGGAATGCTATTGAATCAAGCCTTACTGGTTTAGGTTACAAATTAGCTGAAGTTCAACCTAAAGCATCTAATAAATTATATGCACTTGCTCAATGGGTAGTTAACAAAACAGAAGCAGATGGCAGCATGCAACCGCGCACTGGTACTAAGATTTTTATCTGGGTTAAAGATACCTTAATTGGTATTCCAGTAAATTTCTGTAAAGAAACATTGCATTCCTTATGGAAAGAAGGCCGCATAGCACCGTTAAATAAAACAGAAACAGCATGGCTTTTAGTTTCAACAGGTGCGACAGTAACTGGTCTTGCGATATTGTTATTGAGTAAATAACGACCAGGCACAATAAGTAATTTTGGTAAATGGGCTTGTTTTTACAAGCCCATTTCTGTTTGTATATGATTTTCTAATATTGGTTGGGCTCGTTGCAAAAAGAGCTTAAGACGCCGATAATCATTCCCGGTTAACAATGAAAAGTCCTGCATAAATTGCTCAACATAGTCAGGATACAATAAACCAACGCGTGCAATATCTGCCAACATAGCAAGCAATAGTTCTTCTAACAAACCTACCTGCGCATTATTGCCAAATACTAACGGTAAAAAACTTGAGGTAGAAAAGAACCGTTTTTTTTCCTCATAGGACATGGGCCGCACAAAAGCATGCATTTTGGCAGGCTCTGGCGCCAACAGATAAAAAAGCTTATTATTTTCCTGATACCCCAATGGCAAACAAGAAAAGGTTGTGCGCAAAAAAGCAAAAATTTGCGGCTGTTGCGCCAACAATTCTTCTTCTGTTTTTTGGTAGGCAAACGGAGTGCGCACCGGATCCTGTGAGCCTGTTTGGATAGAATAGACAACGGCAAACAACGTCCGCTTTTTTTGCTCAATAGCAACAAGCGAACCATAGGCCGGAAAAGCATCCCATTGCCAACTCTGGGCTATCCAATTTTGCAAAGAGCTCTCTATAATTTCAGCAAAAAATGGTGCTTTGCTCATATCTGCTTCTCACATTCGATTGTAGTAAAAATAGAGCCCTGCTGCTCTTGATTGCCTGCAAACTTCTTTAAAAACGTTTTTCTATGCACTATAGAAGAGCCTATAGAGCGCAAACCCTCTTGATGCGCTTGTGTAGCGTACCCCTTATTTTCATCCCATCTATAGGCAGGAAAATGCTGGGCATAGCGCTGCATAATGCGATCCCGAGTAACTTTGGCTACTATGGAAGCGGCAGCAATACTCACCGAATAACTCTCCCCTTTAATAAAATGCTGAATTTCTAAGCAATCATAGCCGCTATTAATCAAAGAAAGGGGCATAGCGTCAACCAAAATAATGGAAGGCTTAGGGATAGAATCTTGTAAAAGAAGGTTTAAAACAGCTTGGCGCATCGTTATAAGGGTGGCATGCCAAATATTATACCTATCAATATCGGCCGGGCTTATTAAAGCTATAGCTGACCAGCCATGCTTAAGAATCCAATTATAGGCCCTTATAAGCTCTTCTTTACCCAGTTCTTTTGAGTCTTTTAAAAGCGGATATTTACTATTTGGATGCAATATTGTGGCCCCAACCACCAAAGGGCCTGCCAGGCACCCCCTGCCCACCTCATCAACGCCACAGGTAAGCAATCCATCGGCCCAAGCGCGCTTTTCATAAAAATTTTTTGTAAAATAAAATCGTTGCCGCATCGTCTTTTTCGGGCCAGTTTTTTACCATTTGACAAGTATAAAAAAGTTGCATACTATTAGTAAATATAGGCTTAGTAAAATAAATACCCTATATAATGGGTTATATTAGCATATAAATTAAAACGTTGATAGGAGGATATCAGATGAAAGGCTCAACAGCTTTGAGAGTCAAGGAGCTTTTAAGAGAAAAAGGCTGGACAACAAAAATCCTTGCTGAAAAAACTGGTATGTCTGAAAGTTATTTGACACACATCAAGAACGGCACACGTCGTTGGAATGAAGATTCCTTGCGTAAGCTTGCTGGCGCTTTTGAAATTAGCCCCATTGAACTCTTTACAGAACAACGCAAACGTACTGATCACATTGATGATAATGTAAGCCTGCCTGAACAATCTGATGTTGAACTTAAAGTACAAATCGTTCCTGTTGTAGGTGATATTCCATCAAACCCATCACCATACAACAATCAACTTATGCAAGTAACCACTGGGTATAAAGATGTCTTTATTCCTGTATTAAATAGCAGTGACAGCTCAATGTTCGCATTGGCTATCGACCATAACTTAATGGCACCAACGTTCGCTAAAGGAGATCGTTTAATTGTCTCCCCAGAAGTATGGGCACGTTCAGGCGATATTGCTGCCGTGGAATATGGCAATGATAATCCAGTTAAAACAATAGCACGCGTTGCCTACAACGAAGATTTCATTGTATTAGAATCAGTAAACCACAAAACAGCTCCTGTAGCGTTAATTCGTGGTAAAGATCATTTCAGAATTATTGGTAAAGTTATCCAACGCATTCAAAGCTTGGTATAATTCCCTAATAAAATTCTTTTAAAAAAGCCGGCCCCCTAAAAAGCCGGCTTTTTTATTGCTTTTTTAAGCTCTTTTGGTACAATTAGAGCTATATTATTAATCCACTAAATAAGGCATACCTTAACGGAGGATGCTTTATAGTGTAGCGATACACTGCCAATTAGTAGAAGGAGTTCTATGATCCGTTATGAAACACTTTTGTTAACCGTGCCTGAAATCACTAATACAGAAAGTAGCACGTTAGAGTCTTACTTTACTAAAGCTGTAGAGGCTACCAAAGGCAAGGTTATTTCTTATGATCGTTGGGGCAAATACCGTTTGGCCTATCCCGTTAATAAAAATGAATATGGTGTATATTACCTAGCACGTTTTGAGGTTCCTGCAACTGAAAAAGATACCGTTGCCGGTGCTATTAAAGCAATGTGCACTATTAAGTACAATACTATCATTATGCGTTATATGACTAATGTTCTTGATGCTAAACAAACATTAGAATATCAACGCCCTACACCGCTCGACGAAGCGCCACGCGGTGTTGATGAATTCCTCAAAGAAAATAAGATGGAAGGTCTTCTTGCTGGTAAACGAGATGCTCGCAACCCACGTTTTGCCCAAAAAACACAAGAAGAGTCTGATGATATATTGATGGACGAACAAGGCGAGGAATAAAACCATGACACGATCAAAATTAAAAATTAGCACCCGTTTACTGAAGAAAAAAGCAAAACGCGCTGCTTTTGCATCTAAAAAGCATTGCCGTTTTGTTAACAACCCTGAATTAGCACAGATGATTAACTATAAAAATGTTGATTTTTTGCGCGGATTCATTACAGAGCGTGGTAAAATTTTACCAGCACGTATCTCTGGTAACTCTGTACGTTACCAACGTGCTATTGCTACAGAAATTAAAAAAGCTCGCATTATGGCATTATTGCCATTCACTGCAACCGGTTTTTAATTAAAGCAAAAAGCTTTCTAAAATAAAAAAGCCCACCCCTTTTATACGAGGTGGGCTTTTTTATTATTTTGTTTATTTTTATTATTCCAATATACTATAATTCTTTTCAACTTAAGAAATCTGGGCTGCCAGATTTTTTTCTTTTTAATTATTATATAAAATAAGGGGATATCTCATGCAAAGGCGTCTAGTATTTATTATTGCCATAACGGTCAGCAGTGCAAGCTGTGCGATGGAGGCAGAGAAGGGAGAACCACAAACTATTGTTACACACACCCCAACTACCCCAAGGAAGCCACTAACACCGGTAACGCCAACAACACCACGTCGACGATTTGCTAAAGTAGCAAGTGTTGAAAGTCTAAAACTTGTAGAAGAACGTATAGCTGAATCGTTAGAGCTTGATAGCCCTCCAATAACAGCTTCAGGCCGTGATAATCCTGCGCAAGCAGCTGAAGAAGATAATCTTAAAACACGCATTGCGCAACAATTAGCGATAGCTCAATTACAGCCAGAACTGGCTAAGAATAGTGTTGATCAATAAAATCTTGCATTACAGGGGGGGTGTGCAATGAAATTAATACTCTTTTTTATGCTAGCCATACCATTGGTAAGTTATACCATGGAAAGCAATCCTCCCCCTGCAGAAGATGACCCAGAGCTTACAGCAGCCGATACCGCCGCTCTTATCCAAGAGATCCAGGATCAAAGAGCAATAGATAGGCTTATACAACAAATCGCCGCAAAATTTCTTTTTGATTCACGTATCAACTCTAAGGCTAGCGCCGCTGATGAAACCCCAATGGACTGCTCTCTCGTGTTTCCCCCTGAAATCTGCCATAGTGCTCATAACGCCAATGAACCAGAACAACCAATGAAATTCACTTCAAAGAAAAAGGGACGGCGTAGAAAACAAGCTACAGCTGTTCAGCCGGAAACAGATAACTCAAAGGGCGATTTGTAATTGGCTTAATAGAATTTATTTTTTTATATGGTATACTGGAGGTATAATAATCCCAAATTTCATCATATCAGTAATCAGTCTATCGTTACTCAGATGGGTGCTTTGGATAATTTTTTAATTATTTTCGGTAGTGTAAGGTTTTAAACAATGACAACGCCATGTTCAAGAATTCGTAATATTGCTATTATCGCGCACGTGGACCACGGAAAAACAACCTTGGTCGACAAGCTTTTACATCAATCAGGTACCATTAAAGATCTTTCTGATGACCGTGTTATGGATAGCAATGCGCTTGAGCGTGAACGTGGTATTACCATTTTAGCAAAGAATACCGGTATTGCGTACAATGATTATAAAATTAATATTGTCGATACCCCCGGTCACTCCGATTTTGGTGGTGAAGTTGAACGTACGCTGCAGATGGTTGAAGGGTTCCTTTTATTAGTAGATGCTGCTGAAGGTGTATTGCCTGGTACACGTTTTGTGTTAAGCAAAGCATTGGCGCTCAATTTAAAGCCTATTGTTTTAATTAATAAAATTGACCGTAAAGATGCTGATGTGCCACGTGTAGAAAATGAAATCCATGATCTTTTCTTGGATCTTGCAACGGATGACAGTCAATTAGACTTCCCAATTTTATATGGTTCATCCCGTTTTGGTTTTGCAGGCAGTAATCCGCAAGGAACAGAAGGTACATTGACACCATTACTAGACACCATTATCAATACAATACCTGCACCAAAAGAAAACAATGGTCCTCTACAACTATTGGTAACGAACGTTAGTTATTCAGATTATCTAGGACCAATCGCAATTGGTAGAATTTTTGCCGGTTCAATTTCATTGGCTGATTCATTTATCATCTGTAGAGAAGATTATGTTAGTAAACCAATGAAGGTTACCAAGCTATTTGGGTTCCAAGGTTTAGAAAAAGTTGAACAACCGTCCGCCGGTTGTGGTGAAATTGTTGCCGTAACAGGTTTTACACAAGAAGCGCCAATTGGCAGTACTTTGTGCAATCCAGAACATCCTAAACCATTACCGTATGTTAATATTGATGAGCCAACGCTTTCTATTTATATTAGCGTTAACGATTCTCCATTCAGTGGTAGAGAAGGTAAATTGTTAACCTCGCGTCAAATACGTGAGCGATTATTTAAAGAATTAAAAACAAACGTAGCATTGCGTGTAGAAGACACTGA